>ERZ802819.5-NODE-5-length-111297-cov-20.3411_pt1 | contig 111297 bp, 92 predicted proteins | sample MGYA00345647_ERZ802819 | MGnify/ENA primary metagenome ERZ802819 (study PRJEB30503, sample SAMEA104212355) | marine metagenome | biome: Westerlies Biome; feature: [SRF] surface water layer (ENVO:00010504) within the epipelagic zone...; material: water (ENVO:00002006)...
GCAGCTGATTTGTAATCAGCAGGTCGTGGGTTCGAGTCCCTCCATCGGCTCTTTTTAATTTTTAGAATAAAGATCTTTGTAATTAGGGGAGATACTCAAGCGGCCAACGAGGACAGACTGTAAATCTGTTGGTTTTTACCTTCGCAGGTTCGAATCCTGCTCTCCCCACATTTATTTTAAGGTAATAATGCGGGAGTAGCTCAGTTGGTAGAGCGTCAGCCTTCCAAGCTGAATGTCGCCGGTTCGAACCCGGTCTCCCGCTCTTTAACTCCTAAAATGCCGATGTAGCTCAGGGGTAGAGCGTTTCCTTGGTAAGGAAGAGGTCGGCAGTTCAAATCTGCTCATTGGCTCATGTCTTCAATTATTGACATCACTTTTCTGATGTAACTTCTGTGTTAGCGCAATAACAAATAATCCCTTTGCGATAAAATAGATTCCGATAGCTGTAAAAATCTTGTCCTCATCGTAAATGGCCTATATTCCTCCAGCAATCATGCCAAAAGTAGCGAGGATACTCAACAGGTTTAATGTTTTGGATTTCATGTATAAAAATTTAGGTCTTTCGAATATACAAAAAATCCGCATATTTTTTTTATTTGTTTGTGTTTTTAAAACAGGAAAAGATTATATTTGCGCTCATTTTAAAAGAATAAACGTACATTATTATGGCTAAAGAAACTTTTGATCGGTCCAAACCACACTTAAATATTGGTACAATTGGACACGTTGATCACGGGAAAACAACGTTAACAGCTGCAATTACAAAAGTTTTGGCAGATGCAGGCTTGTCTGAAGCAAAAAGCTTTGACCAAATTGATAACGCTCCTGAAGAAAAAGAAAGAGGTATTACCATTAATACTTCACACGTAGAATACCAAACGGCTAATCGTCACTACGCACACGTAGATTGTCCAGGTCACGCCGACTATGTAAAGAACATGGTTACTGGTGCTGCTCAGATGGATGGTGCGATTTTAGTTGTTGCTGCAACAGACGGACCAATGCCACAAACACGTGAGCACATCCTCCTTGGACGTCAGGTAGGTATTCCACGCATTGTTGCTTTCTTAAATAAAGCCGACATGGTGGACGATGAAGAATTATTAGAGCTTGTCGAAATGGAAGTACGTGAACTACTTTCTTTCTACGAATATGACGGAGACAACGGACCCGTTATTCTTGGTTCTGCTCTTGGTGCATTAAACGGAGAGCAAAAATGGGTTGACTCTGTCATGAAATTGATGGAAGAAGTTGATGCATGGATTGAGCTTCCAAAGCGAGATGTTGATAAAGACTTTTTAATGCCTATTGAAGATGTATTCTCCATTACAGGTCGTGGTACTGTTGCTACAGGTCGTATTGAAACAGGTGTAGCCAACACAGGCGATGCTGTAGATATTATCGGTATGGGTGCTGAAAAGCTCGACTCAACTATTACTGGAGTTGAGATGTTCCGCAAAATCCTTGACCGAGGTGAAGCTGGAGATAACGTAGGTATCTTACTTCGTGGTATTGAAAAAACAGATATCAAGCGTGGTATGGTAATTTGTAAACCTGGATCAGTAACTCCCCATGCTAAGTTTAAAGCTGAGGTGTACATCTTGAAAAAAGAGGAGGGTGGTCGTCACACACCATTCCATAACAACTACCGACCACAGTTTTATGTACGTACAACAGACGTTACCGGTAATATTGCACTACCATCTGGTGTAGAAATGGTAATGCCTGGTGATAACTTGACAATCGATGTTGATTTGATTCAGCCAATTGCATTAAATGTAGGTCTTCGTTTCGCAATTCGCGAAGGTGGTCGTACAGTCGGTGCAGGTCAGGTAACAGAGATTTTAGATTAATACGATTAACGTTTAGTGTTCTGAAGGTGCTGCTTTGTCAGCACCTTTTGGCACACTTAGCGGGTGTACCGAACCTAATAGGAGCTGTGCACCAACAGAGACGGGTTTAGCTCAGTTGGTAGAGCACTGGTCTCCAAAACCAGGTGTCGGGAGTTCGAGCCTCTCAACCCGTGCAAGGAGAAACAAATGATGACAATTATTTCATATATAAAAGACTCTTTCTCAGAGCTTAAAAACCACGTTACTTGGACACCTCAGTCCGAGTTGTTGCGCCATACAACAGTTGTGGTTGTTTTTTCTATTATTTTTTCACTTGCCATTTGGGGAGCAGATTCTGTGCTTTCACGTGTTGTTAAATTTTACTTCCAACTAATTAGTTAATGATGTCAACAGAAACGGAAGTTAAAAAATGGTATGTAGTCCGCGCAGTAAGCGGGCAAGAAAACAAAATCAAGTCTTATATTGAGACTGATATTGCACGTCTTGGCCTATCTAACTACGTAGAACAAGTTCTTGTACCTACAGAAAAAGTGGTGCAGATACGCAATGGTAAAAAAGTAAACAAGGAGCGCAACTATTTTCCTGGATACATCATGATTAAAGCAAACCTTTCAGGTGAAGTTCCACACATCATCCGCTCTATTACTAATGTGATTGGATTTCTTGGAGAAACGAAAGGTGGCGATCCGGTACCGCTACGTGCTACGGAAGTAAACCGTATGCTTGGCAAAGTAGACGAATTATCGGTTCAAACCGAAAATGTATATATTCCGTATAAAATTGGTGAAACCATCAAAGTTATTGATGGTCCTTTTAACGGCTTTAACGGAACTATCGAAAAAGTAAATGAAGAAAAACGCAAGTTAGAAGTTATGGTGAAGATTTTCGGAAGAAAGACGCCACTAGAACTTTCATACATGCAAGTAGAAAAAGTTTGAGTGTTACGCACAACGATGACTGTACAGCTTCCACTAGTACAGTTATCATTAATGTAGAGTTAAATTAATAATGGCTAAAGAAGTAAGTAAAGTAGTAAAACTACAAGTTAGGGGAGGCGCCGCGAATCCATCGCCGCCGGTTGGACCCGCTCTGGGGGCCGCAGGGGTAAATATCATGGAGTTCTGTAAGCAGTTTAATGCGAGAACTCAAGATAAAGCTGGTAAAGTATTGCCAGTGGTTATTTCTGTGTATGTCGACAAATCGTTTGAATTTGTTGTAAAAACGCCACCCGCAGCCGTTCAATTGATGGAGGCCGCTAAGGTTAAGAAAGGATCAGGTGAACCCAACCGCAGTAAGGTAGCAAGTGTAACTTGGGAACAAGTGCGCACTATTGCAGAAGACAAAATGCAAGATTTAAATGCATTTACGGTTGAATCTGCCATGAAAATGGTAGCTGGTACTGCTCGTTCAATGGGGTTTACTGTTAAAGGACAATCCCCTTTTTAATTGAAGTGATATGGGAAAAATTACAAAAAAGCGTAAAGAATCGCTCAGTAAAATAGACCGGACAAAACTGTACTCGGTACAGGATGCTTCCGCATTGGTAAAAGAAATCGCTAGTTCAAAATTCGATGAGTCCATTGATCTTGCCATTCGACTAGGGGTTGATCCGCGTAAAGCAAACCAGATGGTTCGTGGCGTGGTAACACTTCCGCATGGCACAGGAAAGGACGTTCGTGTTTTGGCCTTAGTTACACCTGATAAAGAAGCCGAAGCTCAAGAAGCTGGAGCAGATTTTGTGGGGCTAGATGAGTATCTGCAAAAAATCAAAGACGGATGGACAGACGTTGACGTTATCATTACCATGCCAAGTGTAATGGGTAAGTTAGGTCCCCTGGGTCGTTTTTTAGGACCTAGAGGATTAATGCCTAACCCAAAAACAGGCACGGTTACTATGGATGTAGCGAAAGCTGTTCGTGAGGTAAAAGCAGGTAAAATTGATTTTAAAGTAGACAAAACAGGAATTGTGCATGCACCTATTGGAAAAGCGTCTTTTGATGCAGATAAAATTTCCGGTAATGCCAATGAATTGTTACAAACAATTATCAAGCTCAAGCCATCGTCGGCAAAAGGTGTTTACATTAAAAGTATCGCCATGTCTAGTACGATGAGCCCAAGCATTCTCATTGATACTAAGGTTAGTTAATAGCGTACAAAATATATGACACGAGAAGAAAAAGCAATCGTTATTGAGCAGTTAACTGCCACTCTTGCAGACAGCACTAACATCTATTTAACAGATGTTTCTGGGTTGAATGCTGAGACGACTTCTAAGTTAAGACGTGCCTGTTTTAAGGCAAATATCAAGCTTGAAGTGGTTAAAAATACATTGTTGGCCAAAGCCATGGAGGCTTCTGACAAAGAGTTTGAAGATTTATCTTCAGTCTTGGTTGGAAATACCGCTATGATGCTATCAGAAACAGGTAATGCACCTGCAAAACTGATTAAAGAATTCCGTAAAAAATCAGATAAGCCAGTACTTAAAGGTGCTTTCATTGAGGAAGCTATTTATTTGGGCGATGATCAAGTGGAAGCATTGGTTAATATCAAATCTAAGGACGAATTGATTGGCGAGATTATTGGCTTGCTACAATCGCCCGCGAAAAACGTGGTATCTGCCCTTCAATCGAGTGGCGGTACCCTTGCTGGAATAATTAAAACACTTTCTGAAAAGGAAGCTTAAAACGTAATACAAACACAATTAAATAGTTCAAAAATGGCAGATTTAAAAGATTTTGCAGAACAATTGGTCAATTTGACCGTAAAAGAGGTCAACGAGTTGGCCGACATCCTTAAAGAAGAGTACGGCATTGAGCCTGCAGCAGCAGCTGTTGCCGTAGCTGGACCTGTTGCCGGTGACGGTGGTGAAGGAGTAGAGGAAAAATCAGAGTTTGACGTAATCCTAAAAGCCGCTGGTGGTTCTAAACTTGCTGTTGTTAAGCTTGTTAAAGAACTTACAGGCCTTGGTCTTAAGGAAGCGAAAGAGCTTGTAGATAATGCGCCTAGCCCAATTAAGGAAGGTGTAGCAAAAGACGAAGCTGAAGGCCTAAAATCTTCTTTGGAAGAAGCTGGTGCTGAAGTTGAACTTAAGTAATTAAGTTCCCGATACAAACCGAAGGTTTAAGCCTTCCCGCTATGCGGGATAGGCTTAAACCATTTGGTGTTTTATGCCCCCTACAGTAATTTTTTAAAATAATGTAATCCATATGTCCAATACATCGAGCGCAATCCGACACAATTTTGCTTCGGCCATAGGTACCCCGCCCTACCCAGACTTTTTAGATATTCAAATCAAATCTTTTCAAGATTTTTTTCAACTCGAAACAAAATCAGACGAGCGTGGAGATGAAGGTCTATACAATACCTTCATGGAAAACTTTCCAATTTCGGATACCCGAAATCAGTTTGTTTTAGAATTCTTAGATTACTTTGTTGATCCTCCTAGGTACACCATACAAGAGTGTATTGAACGTGGGCTTACATACAGCGTTCCATTAAAGGCACGACTTAAATTGTATTGTACTGATCCCGAGCATGAGGATTTTGAGACCATTGTTCAAGACGTTTACTTGGGCGTAATTCCCTATATGACCCCGAGCGGCACATTTGTTATTAATGGTGCTGAGCGAATTGTTGTGTCGCAATTACATCGATCTCCAGGTGTATTTTTTGGACAATCGTTCCATGCGAATGGCACAAAATTATATTCGGCTCGTGTGATTCCATTCAAAGGCTCTTGGATTGAATTTGCTACAGATATTAACAGCGTCATGTACGCCTACATTGACCGTAAGAAAAAGTTACCTGTAACCACACTTTTCCGTGCTATTGGGTATGAGCGGGATAAAGACATTCTTGAAATATTTGATCTTGCAGAAGAAATCAAAGTTTCCAAAACCGGACTGCGTAAGGTATTAGGTCGCAAGCTTGCAGCACGTGTATTAAATACTTGGTTTGAAGATTTTGTTGACGAAGACACTGGTGAGGTAGTTTCTATTGAGCGAAACGAAATCGTGTTAGACCGTGATACGGTGTTAGAAAAAGATCATATCGAACAAATTTTAGAAGCAAACGCTCCTACTATTTTATTACATAAAGAAGAGTCCCAATCTGCGGATTATGCCATTATTCATAATACGCTTCAAAAGGACCCCACCAACTCAGAAAAAGAAGCTGTCGAGCACATTTATCGCCAGCTGCGTAATGCTGAACCGCCAGATGAAGAAACGGCCCGAGGGATTATTGATAAGTTATTCTTCTCTGATCAACGCTATAATTTGGGTGAAGTAGGGCGTTATCGAATGAATAAAAAACTTGGTCTTGATATTGACATGGACAAGCAAGTGCTTACCAAAGACGATATCATTACCATTATCAAATATTTGATTGAGTTAATTAACTCTAAAGCAGAAATTGATGATATTGACCACCTTTCAAACCGTCGTGTTCGTACGGTAGGGGAACAGTTATCGTCTCAGTTTGGTGTAGGGCTATCTCGTATGGCACGTACCATTCGCGAACGTATGAATGTTCGTGATAATGAGGTGTTTACACCGATTGATTTGATTAATGCAAAAACGCTTTCATCGGTAATTAACTCATTCTTTGGAACGAATCAGCTTTCACAGTTTATGGATCAAACCAATCCACTGGCAGAAATTACGCACAAGCGTCGTTTATCTGCATTAGGACCTGGTGGACTATCTCGTGAGCGTGCCGGTTTTGAGGTTCGTGACGTACATTACACACACTACGGAAGACTATGTCCGATTGAAACACCTGAAGGACCAAACATCGGTCTTATTTCTTCGCTAGGGGTGTTTGCAAAAGTGAACAATCTTGGATTTATTGAAACACCATACTATAAGGTAAACAATGGTGTGGTAGATATGTCGAAATCGCAGTATTTATCTGCAGAGGAAGAAGAAGGTAAATTATTTGCACAAGCCAATATCGACAAAACTGAAACAGGCGAAATTGCTGCAGATAAAATTATTGCACGTTCAGAAGCAGATTATCCTGTGGTTGATAAAACAGAAGTGCATTATACCGATGTGGCACCCAACCAAATTGCTTCTATTTCGGCCTCGTTGATTCCGTTTTTGGAACACGATGATGCTAACCGTGCCTTGATGGGCTCGAATATGATGCGTCAAGCAGTTCCACTATTGCGTCCGCAAGCGCCTATTGTGGGTACAGGTCTTGAGCGTCAAGTTGCTACTGATTCTCGTGTGCTTATTAACGCAGAGAGTGATGGTAAAGTAATCTATGTTGATGCTGAGAAAATTACCATTAAGTATGACATGTCAGATGACGAAAGATTAGTTTCTTTTGATTCTGATGAAAAGACGTACGAACTCATTAAATTCCGAAAAACCAACCAAGGGTCATGTATCAACTTGAAACCTATTGTTGCCGTTGGAGATCGTGTTGAAAAGGGTCAAGTTCTATGTCAAGGGTATGCCACTGAAAATGGAGAGCTTGCACTTGGTAGAAATATGAAAGTGGCATTTATGCCGTGGAAAGGCTATAACTTTGAGGATGCGATTGTAATTTCAGAAAAAGTAGTACGTGATGATATCTTTACATCCATTCACATTGATGAATATTCGCTTGAAGTGCGCGACACCAAATTGGGTAAAGAAGAATTGACTAACGATATTCCTAACGTTTCTGAAGAAGCGACAAGTAATTTGGATGAAAATGGTATGATTCGCGTGGGTGCTGAAGTAGGTGCAGGCGATATTCTTATTGGTAAAATTACACCAAAAGGAGAATCCGATCCTACCCCAGAAGAAAAATTACTTCGTGCCATTTTTGGTGACAAAGCTGGTGATGTAAAAGATGCTTCACTTAAAGCATCACCATCACTAAACGGAGTGGTTATTGACAAAAAACTTTTCACTCGTATTGTTAAAGACAAGCGCAAGCGTTCGCAGGACAAAGAGGCCATTATGGAGCTCGAAGACAACTACGATGTTAAGTTTGACAAATTAAAATCTGTATTGGTAGAAAAATTATTTTCTATTCTAAGTGGAAAAACGTGCCAGGGCGTTATGAACGATTTAGGAGAAGAAGTAATGCCAAAAGGAAAGAAATTTACCTTGAAAATGCTCAATGCTGTTGACGATTACGCTCACCTTATCAATAATGACTGGACAGTTGATAAGCGGGTAAACGGTCTTGTTAACGACTTGATGCATAATTATAAAATCAAGGAAAATGACCTGCGAGGTGCGTTGCGAAGAAATAAGTTTACTATTTCTGTGGGAGACGAACTTCCTGCTGGAATACTGAAACTTGCCAAGGTATATATTGCAAAGAAGCGCAAGCTGAAAGTTGGAGATAAAATGGCTGGACGTCACGGAAACAAAGGTATTGTTGCTCGTATTGTACGTCAAGAAGATATGCCATTCTTAGAAGACGGAACGCCTGTGGATATTGTACTAAACCCACTTGGTGTACCATCGCGAATGAACATTGGGCAGATTTATGAAACAGTTCTTGGTTGGGCTGGTCAGAAGTTGGGCAAAACATTTGCTACACCAATTTTTGATGGTGCTACCAATGAACAGATTGACACCCTTACTAAAGAGGCGGGTGTACCACAATTTGGTCACACCTATCTATACGACGGCGGAACCGGACAGCGTTTTGATCAACCAGCAACAGTTGGTGTAATTTATATGCTCAAGCTAGGGCATATGGTAGACGACAAAATGCACTCGCGTTCAATTGGACCATACTCGCTTATTACGCAACAGCCGCTTGGTGGTAAAGCACAATTTGGTGGACAACGATTTGGTGAAATGGAGGTATGGGCACTTGAAGCATATGGTGCATCAAGTACTTTACAGGAAATCTTGACCGTGAAGTCTGATGACGTGATTGGTCGAGCCAAAACATACGAGTCAATTGTTAAGGGCGAAGCCATGCCAAAGCCTGGTCTCCCAGAGTCCTTTAATGTATTGATGCACGAACTTAAAGGTCTTGGCCTTGATATTCGTTTAGAAGAATAATAAAATATTGATATGGCACGTATAAACGAAACACAACAACAAAAAGATTTTAATAAAATCTCCATTGGGCTTTCATCGCCCGAAACCATTTTGGCGGCCTCTAGAGGCGAAGTTTTAAAGCCAGAAACCATTAACTATCGTACACACAAGCCAGAACGTGACGGCTTGTTTTGTGAGCGTATTTTTGGTCCTGTTAAGGATTTTGAATGTGCTTGTGGAAAGTATAAGCGTATACGCTACAAAGGAATTGTTTGTGACCGCTGTGGGGTAGAAGTGACCGAAAAGAAAGTTCGTCGTGACCGCGTTGGACACATCAGTTTGGTTGTTCCTGTTGCGCACATTTGGTATTTCCGTTCTTTACCAAATAAAATTGGCTACTTACTTGGACTTCCTTCTAAGAAGCTGGACATGATTATCTACTACGAGCGATATGTGGTTATTCAACCCGGTATTGCTACTAACGAAGAAGGGGAGCCTGTTCAAAAAATGGACTTCTTGGCTGAAGAAGAGTATTTAAATATCATGGAAAAGCTTCCACAAGATAACCAGTATTTGGACGATAGCGATCCAAATAAATTTATCGCTAAAATGGGAGCAGAATGTTTAATTGAAATCTTAAACCGCATTGATTTAGATGAGCTTTCGTATCAGCTGCGCGATAAGGCCAATAACGAAACTTCTAAGCAACGTAAAACGGAAGCATTGAAGCGACTTCAAGTGGTTGAGGCATTCCGTGATGCAAACAAAAACCGTGAAAATCGTCCAGAGTGGATGATTATGAAAGTGGTGCCTGTAATTCCACCAGAATTACGTCCATTAGTGCCTCTTGATGGTGGTCGTTTCGCTACTTCGGATTTAAATGATTTATATCGTCGTGTGATTATTCGTAACAATCGTCTTAAAAGATTGTTAGAGATTAAAGCACCCGAAGTAATTTTACGTAACGAAAAACGTATGTTACAGGAGTCGGTTGACTCATTGTTTGACAACACGCGTAAGTCTTCTGCTGTCAAGACTGATGCGAACCGTCCGCTAAAATCGCTTTCAGATTCGTTAAAAGGAAAGCAAGGACGTTTTCGTCAAAACTTGCTGGGTAAGCGAGTAGATTATTCTGCGCGTTCCGTGATTGTTGTTGGACCAGAGCTTAAACTTTTCGAGTGTGGATTGCCAAAAAATATGGCTGCCGAACTCTACAAGCCATTTATTATCCGCAAGCTAATTGAGCGTGGAATTGTAAAAACGGTCAAATCTGCAAAGAAAATTATAGACAAGCGCGAGCCTGTTGTATGGGATATTTTGGAAAATGTACTTAAAGGACATCCTGTACTATTGAACCGGGCCCCCACGCTTCACCGCTTGGGTATTCAAGCTTTCCAACCGAAACTAATTGAAGGAAAAGCGATTCAATTGCACCCACTGGCGTGTACCGCATTTAACGCCGATTTTGACGGTGATCAGATGGCAGTTCACTTACCACTAGGTCCAGAAGCAATTCTTGAATCCCAATTATTGATGTTGGCATCGCACAACATCCTTAATCCTGCAAATGGCTCTCCAATTACAGTACCTTCTCAGGATATGGTACTTGGATTGTATTATATGACTAAAGCACGTAATTCAACCAAAGACCATAAGGTTAAAGGTGAAGGCTTGACATTTTATAGCGCAGACGAGGTGAATATTGCTTTTAATGAAGGCAAAGTTGACCTTAACGCTACCGTAAAAATTCGTGCTAAAGACTTTAACGATGCTGGTGAGTTGGTATATCAAATCATTGACACTACCGTTGGAAGAATACTATTTAACCAACACGTTCCAGAGAAAGCCGGATACATCAATCAAGTATTGACTAAAAAATCGCTTCGAGGTATTATCGGTGGTATTTTAAAAGTAACTAGCGTTCCTGAAACGGCTGAATTCCTTGACAAAATTAAGGAAATGGGCTTCTCATTTGCATTTAAAGGCGGTCTATCCTTTAGTTTGGGGGACATTATTATTCCACAAGAGAAAATAGGATTGATTGACCAAGCCAATGAGCAAGTAGACGGCATCATTGCCAACTACAATATGGGACTCATCACTAACAATGAGCGCTACAATCAGGTTATTGATATCTGGACATCAACCAATGCAACGCTAACCGAACTTGCCATGAAGCGCATCAGCGAAGATCAGCAAGGGTTCAACTCGGTATTTATGATGTTGGATTCAGGTGCCCGTGGCTCCAAAGAGCAGATTCGTCAGCTTACAGGTATGCGAGGATTAATGGCAAAACCTAAAAAGTCAAATGCCGGTGGAGGTGAGATCATCGAAAATCCAATTCTATCCAATTTTAAAGAAGGCCTTTCGATTTTGGAATACTTTATATCTACGCACGGGGCACGTAAAGGACTTGCCGATACTGCACTTAAAACTGCCGATGCAGGTTACTTGACACGCCGCTTGCACGATGTGGCACAAGATGTTATTGTGAATGAAGTAGATTGTGGTACACTAAGAGGACTCTCTGTCTCTGCTCTTAAGAAAAACGAAGAAGTTGTCGAATCACTGGGCGATCGTATTGTTGGACGTGTAGCGCTACATGATGTTATTGATCCAGTTTCTGGTGAAATATTAGTAGCTGCTGGTGAGGAAATTTTAGACGAAAATGCCAAAGCAATCGAGAGCTCTGCACTTGATAGTGTGGAAGTTCGTTCTCCGCTGACCTGTGAGGCTAAAAAGGGAATTTGTGCCAATTGCTATGGGCGAAACCTTGCTACAGGCAAAATGGTTCAACAAGGTGAGTCTGCAGGTGTAATTGCAGCTCAATCTATTGGAGAGCCTGGAACACAGCTTACACTACGTACGTTCCACGTGGGTGGTATTGCAGGAAATATTTCTGAGGAAAATAAGCTTGTTGCTCGTTTCGATGGTATTGCTGAAATCGAAGAACTTAAAACCGTCAACGGTAAAGACAATGATGGGAATTCTGTGAAAATTGTGATTTCTCGTACCTCTGAGATTAAGATAGTAGATAAAAATACGGGCATCGTATTAAGTACAAATAACATCCCTTACGGTTCGTTCGTATTTGTAAAAGACGGACAAAAAATTAAAACAGACGATGTGATTTGCCAGTGGGATCCTTATAATGGAGTTATTATATCTGAATTTACAGGATCTATTGGATATGAAAACATCGAACAAGGTATTACTTACCAAGTTGAAATTGACGAACAAACAGGTTTCCAAGAAAAGGTAATTTCAGAGTCAAGAAACAAGAAGATCATTCCTACTTTATTAATTAAAGACGCCAGCGGTAAAACGTTACAAACGTATAATCTACCTGTGGGTGCTCACCTTATGGTTGACGATGGCGAGAAAATTGAGAATGGTAAAATTTTGGTAAAGATTCCTCGTAAGTCTGCCAAATCCGGAGATATTACTGGTGGTCTTCCACGTGTTACGGAACTTTTTGAAGCTCGTAACCCATCTAACCCTGCTGTTGTTTCTGAAATTGACGGCGTGGTTACTTTTGGTAAGATTAAGCGTGGTAACCGTGAGATTATTGTAGAGTCAAGAACAGGTCAAATCAAAAAATACTTGGTCAAACTTTCGAATCAAATTTTGGTTCAAGAAAACGACTTTGTAAAAGCGGGTATGCCGCTTTCTGACGGAGCTATTACACCAAACGATATTTTATCTATCAAAGGCCCTTCAGCTGTACAACAGTACTTGGTTAATGAAGTGCAAGAAGTATATCGTTTACAAGGAGTAAAAATCAACGATAAGCACTTTGAAGTTGTCGTACGTCAGATGATGCGCAAAGTACGTGTGGAAGATTCGGGCGATACTACATTCTTAGAAGGACAGTTGGTTCATAAAACAGACTTTATCGAAGAAAACGATGCACTATTTGGTCAAAAAGTAGTACTAGAAGCAGGTGATTCTGAAAACCTTAAAGCAGGTCAAATTATTACTGCACGTCAACTACGAGATGAGAATTCGTTATTGAAACGCGAAGACAAAAACGTAGTAGAAGCTCGCGATGCTGTAAATGCTACCGCAACGCCAATTCTACAAGGAATAACCAGAGCATCACTACAAACTAAGTCGTTTATTTCAGCAGCATCGTTCCAAGAAACCACTAAGGTACTCAATGAAGCCGCAGTTGCGGGTAAAATAGACACCCTTGAAGGACTGAAAGAAAACGTTATTGTCGGACATAAGATACCAGCGGGTACAGGTAACCGTGCGTTTAACGACATCATTGTGGGTTACACCGATGAGTATGAAGCGTTAATTGCTGAGAAATCGTTAAGTGCAGATGTATAATGAGCGACAAGGCTAAAAAAGAGGGGAGTATTAATATTGAGCTTGATCCAGAAATGGCACAAGGGACTTACTCTAATCTGGCTATCATCAATCATTCAGCTTCTGAGTTTGTGGTAGATTTCATTAATATTATGCCCGGTGCACCGAAAGCTAAAGTGAGATCGCGTATCATTCTAACGCCGCAACACGCCAAGCGTTTTTTAAAAGCTTTGGGCGAAAATGTGCAACGTTTTGAAGCAGCCCATGGCGAAATAAACGATTATGAGCAACCGCCCATACCGCTTAATTTTGGACCGACAGGCGAAGCTTAAACAAACAAAACCCTCCTAAACAGGAGGGTTTTTTATTTTGTAAAACTTAAAACTCCGATGTTGCGTGAAAGCTTATTCCTGGATATTTACTTTGCGTCATTTGTAGAGTAAAGGCAGAATCTGCCAAAAAAACCAATTGTCCTTGTTTGTCTCGTGCTAGAAATTTCGATTTGGTTTGCTTAAATCCGGTAAAGTCAGCATCTCCTCCTTCATTAACCTCTACCCAACAGGCTTTGTGAACGTTAAGGTTTTCGTAGGTACAGCTTGCGCCATATTCATGTTCTAATCGGTACTGAATCACATCAAACTGCAATGCACCAACAGTTCCTACAATTTTGCGCCCATTAAGCTCTAGGGAAAACAATTGGGCAACCCCTTCATCCATTAGTTGGTCTATCCCTTTATTTAGTTGTTTGGCTTTCATTGGGTCCGCATTATTTATGTACCTAAAATGCTCTGGTGAAAAACTTGGGATTCCTCTAAAATGTACTTTCTCGCCTGATGTGAGCGTATCACCAATTTTAAAGTTTCCCGTATCGTGCAACCCAACAATATCACCAGGGTACGATATGTCCACAATTTGTTTTTTGTCGGCAAAAAATGCGTTTGGACTGCTAAACTTCAACTTTTTGTTGTGACGTACGTGTAGGTAAGGTACGTTACGCGCAAAGCTTCCCGAAACGATTTTTATAAATGCCAATCGGTCGCGATGTTTTGGATCCATGTTGGCATGAATTTTAAAAACAAAGCCCGAAAACGCTTCCTCATCAGGAGCAATACTGCGCTCTTCGCTATTTTTAGGTTGCGGTGGAGGTGCAATTTCCACGAAGCAGTCTAGTAACTCTTGTACTCCGAAATTGTTTAGTGCTGAACCAAAAAATACAGGATGTTGCTGCCCATTTAAATACGCCTCTCTTTCAAAATTTGGATACACTTCACGAACCAATTCCAGCTCCTCTTCAAGAGTGGCCTTTGCGCTATTTCCAATAGCCAGCTCGAGTGCGTCATCGTTTAAGTCTTTGAAAATACTACTGTGGCTTATGGTAGTTTTGCTTTCGTCGTCAAACAAACGAACGGTATTGCTCCAAAGGTTGTAAATTCCCTGAAAATCATAGCCCATGCCAATAGGAAAACTCATAGGAACGGTAGTAAGTCCTAGTTTTTGTTCCACTTCATCAAGTAAGTCAAACGCATCTTTTCCTTCGCGGTCTAATTTGTTTATAAATACTATGATGGGAATATTTCGCATGCGGCATACGGACACCAGTTTTTCGGTTTGTTCTTCAACGCCTTTTGCTACGTCAATCACTACAATTACGCTGTCTACGGCGGTTAGGGTGCGGAATGTGTCTTCCGCAAAATCTTTGTGCCCCGGGGTATCTAAAATATTGATTTTCTTGTTTTTATATAAAAAGGCAAGGACAGATGTAGCTACCGAAATGCCACGCTGACGCTCTATTTCCATAAAGTCACTGGTGGCAGTTTTCTTTATTTTATTTGATTTAACGGCACCTGCTTCTTGAATGGCGCCTCCGAATAAAAGTAACTTTTCGGTAAGTGTCGTTTTTCCTGCATCGGGATGTGAGATAATACCAAAAGTACGTCGTCGGGCAATTTCTTCTAAAAAACTCATTATAGCAAAAGTACATTGATTTCATAAAAAGATAATGTGATACGTCTTTTTTGTACATTTATTCCAAGTTATGGAAGAACAAGTAATTTTAGTAGATGCCTGCGACCGTCAAATAGGGCTTATGCCCAAAATGGAAGCTCATGAAAAGGGGGTATTGCATCGAGCGTTCTCCGTTTTTATTTTGAATGATAAAGGCGAACTTATGTTACAAAAACGAGCGTTACACAAATACCATTCACCTGGTTTATGGACTAACACTTGCTGTAGCCATCAGCGCGATGGAGAAACGAACATAAACGCTGGAAAACGTCGTTTGTATGAAGAAATGGGTTTTGTTAGCGAGCTGCAAGAAATCACTTCTTTTATTTACAAAGCTCCTTTTGATAATGGCTTAACGGAACATGAGTTGGATCACGTTATGATTGGAAAGCATAACGGACCTCCTAAAATCAACCGAGAAGAGGTGGCAGATTGGAAATGGATGCCTGTATCTGAAATTCACAAAGATATTATTGCCCATCCTGAGCGCTACACCGCGTGGTTTATCATTATCTTTGATCAGTTTTATGAAAAAATAAAAGGCAATGAATAAAGTAACCGTGTGCCGTAAGGCGCACTTCAATGCGGCGCATAGGTTGTATAGAAAAGACTGGAATGACGCCCAAAATGAAGCCGTTTTTGATAAATGCAGTAATCCCTATTTTCACGGTCATAACTACGAACTCATTGTTTCGGTTACTGGTGAAATAGATGCAGAGACAGGATATGTGATGGATATGAAAGTGCTTAAAGATTTGATTAAATTACACATCGAAGATGCATTTGATCATAAAAATTTAAATGAGCAAGTTCCTGAGTTTTCAACCCTGATTCCTACTGCCGAAAACATTTCGGTGGTGATTTGGGAGAAGCTCAGACCGCATATTTCAAGCGAAAAAGATTTATCTATTACCCTATATGAAACCCCTAGAAACTACGTAAAGTTTTCGGGACCAAATTAAAATTACCACTATGGCTACGATTCGAGATTTAAAAAAAGACATAAACCACGTATTGGGAGAAATTATTGAAATGACGCTTGATTGGGAAAAGGCGAATCCTAAAGCAGACCGAAAAGCTTCTGCAGCTATCGTTGACGAGGCCATAAGTACCTATGAGTCGTTTAGTACAAAGATTTACCAAAAAGAAGTTGAAAATAAAAAGGCACACTTTCGTGCCATTCAAGATGAACTTACTGAAAAGGGAAATGCGCTGATTGAAAAACTTAATGCGCTTTAATTACTTTCCTAAATGTTAGGTTAATACGCGGCCCGACTTCTCGAGCCGTTTTTGCAACTTGATGTTTCCAGTGGTGTTGTGTGCTTCCTTCCATAAGCAATAAACTTCCATGTGCTAAAGCAAATTTTAGGCGTTGGGTTTTGTCGTTTTTGTGCTTAAGATGAAAATAGCGTTCCGCTCCTAAACTCACTGAAGCAATCACAGGGTTTATGCCTAGTTCACGTTCGTCATCGGCGTGCCAACCATTACTGTCTTTTCCGTCACGATATAAATTCAATAAAACCGTAGTAAAGCGCTCTTCGCAAAGCGTTTGAATTTTTGTCTCGATTTCTTTGAGCGATTTGGTCATCGGGTTTGGTTGCATCACAATACCCGAATATCCATAAGGGTCAGTGGTGTGTCCGTGCAACGAAGTCATGCGTGGTTGAGGATACGTCTTTCCAAAAATAGTGATAGGATCATTTTGCCAAGGAATAGTATCAAGTAGTTCTGAAAAATAGGCATCAGCAACATCTTTTGCTAAAAAACCAGGGTAATACCGGACAGAGGCGTCTTGTAATTTAGGCTCATAAACATCAAAGCGCAAAGACATTAGTTGGAATATTTTTCATTTCTTTTTTTAAGCGCCTGCTCTTTGTAATGTAAAAACAAAGTATTTACAAATCCTAAAATTAAAGCCACGCCAATAATAATATAGGCCATGGTAAAAAGCTTACCAAAATCCGTTTGTGGCGAAAAATCGCCATAACCGATGGTAGTAAGGGTGATGACCGAAAAATAGAGGGAATCCAGCCATGACCAACCTTCAATATAACGATAAGCAATTGTGCCAATCACTAAAAAAATGTTGGTAGCAAAAAGCAAACTTCGGTAGGCTGGGTCTCGCCAAAACGAAAGTAGCGTGCGCCAAAAAAATAACATAACGTAAGATTTCTATAAAATTAGGGAAATTTTAATAAAAAATCCCTCAACTTTATAGGAGAGGGATTTTTATGGTACTGTTTTTGAAACTTACTTTATCATATCAAAACTGCGTTTGATAAAGGCGGTAAGCTCTTCTCCTTTTAGTAACGATTGCGATAAGCGCGCTAAATCCAACGATTGCTTTATTAATCGTTCTTGTTTCTTTTTGGTTTTAGTTTCCAAAATTTGTGACACTAACGGGTGGTTTACATTCACCACCAATTGATACATATCGGGGAATCCGCCACCAAACATACCGCCGCCGCCAGTTTGCTGCATTTCTTTCATACGACGCATAAACTCGGGTTGCGTAATCATAAACGGTGCTGCTTCGCTGTCCATGGCTTCCAATTGAACCGTGTATTGCTCTTTTGGCACCACATTTTCTATAAGCGGTTTGAGCGTTTCTTTCTCTTCATCGCTTAGTTTAGATAGCTGTGGCTCGTCTTTGGCAATGAGCTTGTCTATGTGATCTGCATCTACGCGTACAAAGCCTAATTTATCATCTTCTTGCTCTAGCTTTTGCAACAAATGCCCCACAATGGGTGAGTCTAACAACAACACCGTATAGCCCTTATCTTTAGCAGCCTGAATGTAAGCGTGTTGCTCGTCAGCATTAGATGCATACAACTGAACCAGCTTTCCATCTTTGTCTGTTTGTGCTTCTTTGGTTTGTTCTTTGAGTTCGTCTAACGTTAAGAATGTACCGTCAGTAGTAGGGAAGAGGTTAAACTTTTTTGCTTTTTCGTAGAATTTTTCTTCGGAAAGCATACCGTATTCAATGACCATTTTAATGTCATTCCATTTTTGTTCTAAGTTTTCACGCTCATTTTTAAAGATGGCTTGCAATTTATCCGCTACTTTTTTGGTAATATAATTGCTGATTTTCTTTACAGCACCGTCAGCCTGAAGGTAACTTCTAGACACGTTTAGTGGAATATCTGGTGAGTCAATCACTCCTCGTAACATGGTCAAAAACTCAGGAACGATTCCTTCAACATTGTCAGTTACAAAAACCTGATTTTGATATAATTGAATACGGTCCTTTTGAATGTTAAGGTCGTTATTTAACTTCGGGAAATACAAAATCCCCGTTAGCGCAAAAGGATAATCTACATTAAGATGAATATGAAACAAAGGCTCTTCAAATTGCATTGGATACAATTCCCGATAAAATGACTTGTAATCTTCATCTTTTAAATCGCTTGGTTTTTTGGTCCAAGCAGGATTTGGGTTATTTATAATATCATCAACTATTTCCTTTATTTCTTTTTTGTCATCACCTTCACCCTCTTCATGCGTTTGCTCTTTGGTTCCAAATTTAATTGGAATGGGCATAAACTTATTATACTTCGAGAGTAATTCGCGAATTCGCGCTTCTTCCAAAAATTCATCGGAGTCGCTGTCAATATGCAAAATGATTTCTGTTCCACGCACTGTTTTGTCGTGCTCAACTAAAGTGTATTCAGGTGAACCGTCACAAGCCCAATGCGCAGCAGGAGCATCTTTATGTGATTTGGTAATGATTTCGACCTTTTCTGAGACCATAAAGGCAGAGTAAAATCCAAGACCAAAGTGCCCTATAATTCCACTGTCTTTTGCGCTGTCTTTGTATTGATTGATAAACTCCTCTGCACCAGAAAAAGCCACCTCGTTGATGTATTTATTGACTTCCTCGGCAGTCATCCCCAGACCTTGATCAATAACATGGAGGGTGCGATTATCTTTATCAACTTTAATTTCAATTTGCGGATTGCCGTATTCTACGTTTGCCTCACCAATATTTGAAAGGTGTTTTAATTTGAGCGTGGCGTCGGTAGCGTTTGAAACCAACTCGCGTAAGAAAATTTCATGGTCACTATATAGAAACTTTTTGATTAGCGGAAAGATGTTTTCTACTGCAACATTTATTTTACCTGAAGACATAATATTTTATTTTTTCTATTTAATCCAAAAAAAGTACCAAAATGAATTGGCTGACATGATGGCACTATTTTTTTGTTTAAATATTTTGTTTTTTTCTTAAACATTTTTATATTTGTGGAGTAATCAGTCAACAAAATTGTTGTGGAGAAAATTGCTATGAATCTCTATTGATTATAACACTCCTTTTATTGGTTTGTTTAATTTTGGTTAAGTTGTTCGAAGGTGCATCGTGGTTGTTGCACCTTCTTTTTTTACTCCAAATTTATTTCGTTTATTGCATTCTAATTTCATTAAATATGTACAGCTCTCGAATAGTAGGACTAGGTCATTATGTTCCTGACAATATTGTCACAAATGACGACTTGTCCAAACTTATGGACACAAACGATGAATGGATTACCGAGCGTACAGGAATTAAAGAACGTCGTTTGATAAAAAAGGATTCCGGAGAGGGGACAGCAACTATGGGAGTTAAGGCTGCTGAGATGGCACTTGAACGTGCTGGAATCAGTAAAAATGATATTGATCTTGTTGTTTTTGCAACGTTAAGCCCTGATCTCTATTTTCCAGGGTCAGGTGTGCTTCTTCAAGACCAAATGGGCATGGGTACCTGCCCAGCATTGGATATTAGAAATCAGTGTTCGGGTTTTGTTTATGGGCTTTCTGTTGCCGATCAATTTATTAAAACAGGCATGTACAAAAACGTGTTATTAGTTGGTTCTGAGTACCACTCCGGAGGAATGGATTTTACCACACGTGGACGAACTGTTTCTGTGATTTTTGGTGATGGTGCCGGTGCGGCTGTGCTCACACGTGAAGAGGACACCAAAAAAGGGATTCAGTCAACCCACTTGTATTCAGAAGGCAAGTATGCCGAGGAGTTAGCTATTATTGGCCCAAGCACAAAGCGTTGGCTTCCCGATATTATTTCTGACTACGATGAAGATGATATGCGGTACCACCCATATATGAATGGTCAATTGGTATTTAAAAATGCAGTTGTTCGCTTTAGTGAGGTTATGCAAGAAGCTTTACAAAAAAACGGTAAAAACACTTCAGATATCGATTTGTTTATACCCCACCAAGCTAATTTACGCATTGCTCAATTTGTGCAAAAAAAGTTTAGTCTTCGCGACGATCAAGTATACAATAATATTATGCGTTATGGGAATACTACAGCTGCTTCTATCCCCATTGCGCTTTCTGAGGCTTGGGGTGAGGGAAAAATTAAAACAGATGACACTGTATTGTTAGCCGCTTTTGGAAGTGGATTTACCTGGGGGAGTGCCTTGATACAGTGGTAAGCCAATGCCTGAAATCCACAAAAATAGGGCTGACAAAGCACCATTAAGTGCGAGAACAAAAAAACCGAAGTCAAATTCCAAATACTTTTTACAAAATAGTGCAATCCCATAGGTCAGTAGCGGAGTTGCTATACAAATAATGGGGGCATAGCGATCGTGCACAGGGCGTTTAGAAAAAACACCTAACAAAAAAAGCCCTAATAAAGGCCCATAGGTATAACCTGCAAAAAGGAGTAGTTGTGCAATAACACTCTCTTCTCGAATAAAATAATAAAAAGCGATCATAACACACCATAGTGAAAACGCAATTATACGATGCATGACTTTGCGTTGTCGAATACCTTTATCACCCTCTTTAATTCCCCATAAATCAATACTAGCACTTGTTGCTAGCGATGTCATAGATCCATCGGCACTACTGAATGCTGCAGCAATGAGCCCAAAAATAAAAGTGTAGGCAAAAAGTTTTCCTAAACCCGATTGTGTGGCCACTACCGGAAACAAGTTATCTCCAGTTGCCTCTATGCCACTAGCTTGAGCGTAAGCAGTGAGTAGCACGCCCAAAACCAAGAACAAGACTGTCACGATAACTAGAGCAATAGTAAACCAAAACATGTTTTTTTGCGCATCACGCAAGGAATGACAGCTCAAATTTTTTTGCATCATTTCTTGATCAAGTCCTGTCATGGCAAATGAAATAAGCGCACCAGCAAAAAATTGCTTTATAAAATGTTGACCGTTGTTCCAATCCTCCCAAAAAAATATTTGTGTGGTAGGTTGGCTATTCCACCACGACAATATTGATTTTGCGTCCAAAGACAACACATCTACCAACACATAAATACCGACAGACAACGCTAATAACATACAAACGGTTTGGGCTATATCTGTATATATAATCGTTTTTAAACCTGTTTTTTGTGTATACCCCCAAATTCCAATGATGGCTATTGCGGCACTAACCCAAAATGGTATGTGAAGCGCATCTAGGGCTATCCAATGCAATACTTTTAACACCAAAAACAATCGAAAACTTGTTCCAGTTAGGCGCGATAAAATAAAAAAAGAAGCTCCTGTTTTGTAGGATCTTATGCCAAATCTATGGAGTAAATAGCTGTAAATACTAACAACATTCCATTTGTAATAGAGTGGCAATAAAACCGTACCAATTAACAAATACCCCAGCGCATAGCCCAAAACCATTTGAACATAACCAAGTTGCGTACTGGCTACCCATCCAGGGACTGATATAAATGTAAGTCCGGACAGCGAGGCGCCAATCATACCAAAGGCAACTAAATACCACGGGGCATTTCTATTGGCAGAGAAAAAAGTAGCATTACTGTTGCTTTTTCCTACAAGAAGAGAAATGCCATACAAAACGCCAAAATAAATTATTAGGCTGAGAGCTAATGCTTGGGCGGTCATGTATTTTTTGGTAAATATAATACTCATGGGTCTTTTGAGGAAATAGTGTATTTTTGAACATGGATTTTCCGTCGTCTTTAGTGCAAAAAGCAGTAGATGAAATTGCCCAACTTCCAGGAATTGGACGGCGATCTGCTTTACGGTTAGTACTTCATCTGCTACGTCAGCCCAAAGATTTTAGTGAACGACTTTCAAGTGCCATTGCAACATTGCGCCAACAAATACGTTATTGTAATACATGCCATAACATCTCAGATGCGGATGAATGTAGTATTTGTGCAAATCCACTTCGCAACCAAAATGTATTGTGTGTGGTAGAAGATGTACGTGACGTTATGGCTATTGAAGCAACAGGACAATTTAAAGGTAGGTATCATGTGTTAGGCGGTAAAATTGCACCCATGGAAGGAATTGGCCCGCAGCAACTTACAATTGATGCTCTTGTAGAACGGGTTGAAAATGAAGATGTCAGGGAAATTATTTTTGCTCTTGGCAGTACTATGGAAGGCGACACGACTAATTACTATATTTTCAAAAAATTAAGTAAGTTCCCCCTTACTTTTTCTGTTATTTCACGGGGTATTGGCGTGGGAGATGAATTAGAGTATGCCGATGAACTTACGCTTGGACGTAGTATTAGTCAACGAATTCCTTTTGAGGTGTCGATGAAAAGTTAGTGTATGAAACTATCTGTAGTTATTCTCAACTATAATGTAAAGTATTTTATCGATTTGTGCTTGCAAAGCGTGTTGGCAGCTACAACCAACTTAGATTCGGAAATTATAGTGGTTGATAATGCATCTGTTGATGGTAGCGTGCCTTGGATTAAGTCTCAGTTTCCCCAAGTAAAACTTATTGAAAACCAAGAAAACTTAGGATTTCCAAAGGGTAATAACATTGGAGTTGCACAGGCAAAAGGAGAGTATGTGTGTATTTTAAATCCAGATACAGTTATCGCAGAGGACACGTTTTTCAAAGCCTTGGAATTTATGGAGCAAAACCAGCAATTGGCTATTATGGGCCCTAAACTTATTGATGGTTCTGGTCGTTTTTTAAAAGAATCCAAAAGGGGTGTGCCAACCCCTTGGGTTGCGTTTACTAAAGTGACAGGATTGTACAAAATTGACCCACAGTTATTTGGAAAATACTATAACTTAAAGCTACCCGAAAGTCAACCAGGTGTTACAGATGTTTTAGTAGGCGCCTGCATGTTTATGAAAAGAGACCACTATCTTGCGCTAAAGGGCTTTGATGAAGCATGTTTTATGTACTCTGACGATATTGATTTGAGTTATCGTTCGCTACAACTTGGAAAGTCAAATTTTTACAATCCAGACATTAATATCATACATTACAAAGGAGAAAGTACACCAAAGGATTTTGCATATCAAATGATGTTTAGGGAAGCAATGAATTATTTTTACACGAAACATTTTCACGTGTCCAATGTGGTAAAAATCTGGATTAAATTTGCAATAAACACATTTAGCTTTTTAAAGCGTTTTAGAGGAGTGCGCTCAGTTAAAAACACAAAAACACCTAGCCGTTATTGGTTGATATCTAGTGAGTTAGACCTTAAAATTGGCGTAAACAAGAACATTCCTTTTATGCACACAGACCATTGCATTAGTTTGAGTAAATATAAAAACACAGGAACAGAGCTTATTTTGGATCCAAACACCATTTCATTTAAAGAGATTATTAAATTTATGAGTGAATATGGCAGTGGATTTTCGTATAAGATATTAAGTTCTGATAAAAATCATGCTGTAGGAAGTAACTCTAGCAATGCTAAAGGTGAAGTGCTTGTGATGTCATAGCGCAAGCCGTGATTTATTCGTACTTTTGAAAAAAAATTGGAATGCCCATTTATCAGCTTGTATTGCCCGCTATGGGCGAGAGTGTTTCAGAAGCTACCGTTACGCAATGGTTGAAAAAAGAAGGTGATACTGTTGTCGCTGACGAAGCTGTTGTGGAGGTAGCCACCGATAAAGTAGATTCCGAAGTCGCAAGTGAGTACAATGGTGTAATTAAAGAAATTCTACATCCTGTAAATGCTGTTGTTGCGGTAGATGCTCCGTTGGCACTCATTGAAACAGACGAGAAAATTTCTGAAGAAACCTTAACCGAAACAACGGCTCTAATAGAAACCCCAGTTTCCGAAGAAACTGTAAACGAAACTCCTGAAAGTTATATGCAGCAAGCACAAGAGCTAGTGGCACCTGCTGTTACGCTATCAACTACTGAGGATTCTCGTTTTTACTCACCATTAGTAAAAAATATTGCCAAGCAAGAAAACATCTCAGAAAAGGAGCTGGCAGCTGTCCCTGGCTCTGGAAAAGATGGGCGTGTGACTAAGCGTGATATTTTGACATATATCCAAAACAGGAAAGCACCACAAACACCACCACCACCAGTTGTCAAAGCACCCATTGCCTCACCGCCCGTTTACAGGAACATTGAAGACGCTGTAGTCCCCATGACGCGCATGGAAAAAATGATTTCGGAGCATATGACGCGAAGTCTTCAAACCTCTGCGCATGTACAGTCTTTTATTGAAATTGATGTAACCAAACTATGGAAGTGGCGTGAAAAAGTAAAGCAAGATTTTGTAAAACAACATGGCGTAAAACTTACGTTTACGCCGATATTTTTTCAACTTGTAGCGCAAATTTTACCCGAGTTTCCGCTCCTAAATAGCTCCTTGGAAGGCACAGATATCATCAAGAAAAAAGATATTAATTTGGGGATGGCTACCGCTTTATCTGATGGAAATCTTATTGTTCCTGTTATCAAACAAGCCAACTCGTTGAATCTTGTTGGTTTGGCAAAGAAAGTACATGAGCTTGCTTCTAATGCCAGAAACAATTCGTTAAACCCCGATGATGTTAAGGGTGGAACATACACGATTACCAATGTGGGAATGTTTGGCAGTTTAACGGGAACTCCCATTATCAATCAACCACAAGTAGCCATTCTTGCCCTTGGCGCCATTCGAAAAGTACCTGCCGTTTTGGAAACCGAACATGGGGATGTAATTGCGGTGCGTCACCAAATGGTGGTATCGCATAGTTACGATCATCGCATCATTAACGGAGCTATGGGGGGTATGTTCTTACTTCGGTTAAAAGAGCGCATAGAAAACTGGGACAACACGCAAACACTTTAATATGGAACTTTCGTTAACTCGCCCATTGTGTTTTTTTGATTTAGAAACGACGGGAGTAAATGTGGCAAAAGATCGAATTGTCGAAATCTCTATTTTGAAGATTTTCCCAAACGGAAATAAAGAAGGAAAAACGTGGTTGGTAAATCCTGAGATGCCTATTCCACCACAAACAACAGCCGTACACGGCATTACAGATGAAAAAGTAGCCAACGAACCTACTTTTAAGCAGCTTAGTAAGCAGGTTAACGACATGATTAAGGGCTCCGATTTGGCGGGATTTAATTCGGATCGATTTGATATTCCACTATTGGCAGAGGAGATGCTACGCGCAGGAATTGATGTAGATTTTAAAAAACAGTTGACTGTAGACGTGCAAACCATTTTTCATAAAATGGAAAAGCGAAATTTAAGTGCAGCTTATGCATTTTACTGCGATAAAGATCTGGAGAATGCACACAGTGCAGAGGCTGACACCACTGCAACATATGAAGTGTTGAAAGCGCAAATTCAAAAATACGACGAACTAGAAAACGATGTAGCCAAGCTCAGCGCTTTCTCGACGCGCCGTAAAAGTATCGACTTTGCGGGATTTATTCTTGTTGATAATGACGGTGATCCCTCCTTTAGTTTTGGAAAACATAAAGGAAAAAAAGTAGTTGAGGTATTGCAACGTGAGCCAGGATATTTTAGTTGGTTATTAGATGCCGATTTTCCACTCTACACGAAGAAAGTGCTGACTGCCATCAGACTAGAAACCTTGAATACCAATTCATGAAAATTATTTGTATTGGCAGAAATTATGCAGATCATACTGCCGAGCTGCAGCATGCTCGTCCGGATGAGCCTGTAGTTTTTATCAAGCCCGATACTGCCATCGCGCAGTCTAACCTTCCATTTTTTATTCCCGAATTTTCCAACGATGTTCACCATGAAGTTGAAGTTTTGGTAAAAATCAATCGCATTGGAAAGCATATTCAGTCCAAATTTGCGCACAAATACTACAACGAAATTGGCTTAGGGATTGATTTTACTGCCCGCGACGTGCAACAAAAACTTAAGTCCAACGGACTTCCTTGGGAAAAAGCAAAGGCATTTGATGGCTCGGCAGTGGTGGGAAAGTGGTTTGAAAAATCCACTCTTGGAGATTTAACTACTATTCCTTTTGCTCTTTATAAGAATGGCACAATAGTGCAAGAAGCCAATACGAGCTTGATGCTTTGGAGTATTGATGAAATCATTGCTTATGTATCCCAATATTTTACTCTAAAAATTGGTGATATTTTATTTACAGGAACACCTGCTGGTGTGGGAGCTGTAGAAAAAAATGACAAGTTAGAGGGGTTTATTCATGAGAGAAAAGCGTTTTCAGTTACTGTAAAATAGATGCAAGCAGATATCATTACCATTGGCGACGAGATACTCATTGGACAGATTGTAGACACAAATGCTGCTTTTCTTGGCAAGACGCTTAATAAAATTGGAGTTGAAATACGGCAAATACGTTCTATTTCAGATAACAAAACAGCGATACTAGAAGCATTTACTGAAGCCCAAAACAAAGTGGATTTGGTTGTCATAACGGGCGGATTAGGTCCCACCAAAGATGATATTACCAAACATACTTTATGTGAGTATTTTAATGACACTATGGAGTTTTACCCCGACGTTATGATGCATATTGAAGAATTGTTTCGTAAGTACGTCAAGGCACCCGTAAACGCACTAAACCGTGCTCAAGCCATGTTGCCATCGAAGTGTCAACAAATGTTTAACCATCACGGAACTGCTATGGGCATGTGGATGCAAAAAGACGACACCGTTTTTGTGTCGCTTCCTGGTGTACCTTTTGAAATGAAATATCTTGTTCGCGAACAACTTATACCACGCATAAAAGAAAGGTTTTTACTTCCAGCCTTGGTTCATAAGACCATGATGACCTATGGGCTGGGCGAAAGTATTATTGCCGAAAAAATTGCCGATTGGGAACAGGCACTTCCGCCACATATTAAATTGGCATATTTACCCAATCTAGGACGTGTGCGCTTGCGCTTATCAGCAAAAGGAACGAATGACACTAAACTACGTCATGAGATAGACGCGCTGTTTGATGCGCTTTACCCCCTTATTGGTGAGCATATTACTGGATTTGAATCAGAAGAACCCATTGAAATGCAAATTGGTGAAGCGTTACAACAAAAGAAATGGATGTTAGCTACTGCAGAAAGCTGCACGGGCGGCGCTTTGGCCGCTTTGTTTACGCAGCATCCCGGTGCATCTGCTTTTTTTAAGGGCTCTGTTGTGAGTTATGCTACGGATGTAAAGCAGCAGTTGTTAGGCGTACAGCAGCAAGACATTGAACGCCACACTGTGGTCAGTGAACCCGTGGCTTTGAGCATGGCAAAGGGTATTATTCGTCAAACGGGTGCACATGTTGCCATTGCCACCACAGGAAATTTTGGACCTACACAAGGAGAGGCAGATGTGGAAATAGGTACGGTCTGTATTGCCATAATAACGCCAAAACAAGAAGTTGTGGAAACCTTTTGCTTTGGTAAACATCGAGAAAGAAACCTTCAAAAAACATTAAACAAAGCATTGGAGTTGGCGCATGGGTATTTGATAGACTAACTTCATTTAAAAAATTTTTTTAAAACACCATATTTCACTAAGTTTGCACCCTGTTAAAAAATAGGTCATGTCGAAAGTATGTGAATTAACGGGCAAAAAGGCGATGGTTGGAAACAACGTATCGCATGCCATGAATAAAACCAAGCGCAAATTTGGTGCTAACCTTATCAAGAAACGTTTTTATCTTGTAGAGGAAGACAAGTGGGTTACCCTAAAGTTATCTACTTCGGCGTTAAAAACGATTAATAAAAAAGGACTTTCAGCAGTAATGAAAGAAGCACGCGCTCAAGGTCTAATCAAATAAGGCAGTCATGGCTAAAAAAGGAAACCGCGTTCAAGTTATTTTAGAGTGCACCGAGCATAAAGACTCTGGTCTTGCAGGAACGTCACGCTACATCACAACAAAGAACAAAAAAAACACGCCGGATCGTATTGAAATCAAAAAATTCAACCCGATCCTTAAGCGAATGACAGTTCACAAAGAAATTAAGTAATTATGGCAAAGAAAACCGTAGCAACATTACAAACAAAATCTAAGCGTCTTACAAAGGCCATCAAAATGGTACGTAGCGAAAAGTCTGGTGCGTATACTTTTGTTGAAACTATTTTAGCTCCAGAATTAGTGAATGACTGGTTGTCAAAAAAATAATTTAACCCATATTAAATCACATTAGAGCCACTTTTTGTGGCTTTTTTTATATCCAAAACGTACCTTTAACACATGGGTTTTTTTAGTAAATCTTCAGACCAACTTCAGTCAGGGCTTTCTGCAACAAAACGGGTTTGGACACAACGTCTGAAAAAGGCCGTACTTGGACGCAGTAGAATTGATGCCGAATTACTGGAAGAATTAGAGGAGATATTGTTGATGTCTGATGTAGGTGTATCTACGACTCAAAAAATCGTGGATAGTCTCGAGAAGCGGGTTTCCAAAGAAAAATACCTCAATGTATCTGAGTTAGATAAACTGTTGTATGATGAATTGGTTACGCTGCTGACGGTAACCCACAACTTGCAAAAAGGCAGCACCAGTCAGCTCCAGGTAGTATTGATTGTAGGGGTAAACGGTGCAGGTAAAACAACGTCTATTGGCAAGTTAGCGCATCGATATAAAAGCGAAGGAAAAAAAGTAATGTTAGCTGCTGCAGATACTTTTAGGGCTGGTGCAATAGCACAATTACGATTGTGGTCCGAGCGTGTAGACGTTCCAGTAGTTGAACTCAAAGAAGGAAGTGATCCAGCATCTGTAGCATTTACGGCTGTGGAGAGAGCTCTTAAAGAGCAGGCAGATGTGTTATTAATCGACACGGCAGGTCGCTTACATAACAACACCAATCTCATGCAGGAATTGGCAAAAATCCAGCGTGTTGTACAAAAAGTAATTCCTGACGCACCTCATGACGTATTGCTTGTTTTAGATGGTGGTACAGGGCAAAATGCTTTTATGCAAGCCAAACAATTTGCCAAAGCTACTGCTGTATCCGGGCTTGTCCTTACCAAACTTGACGGTACTGCAAAAGGCGGAGTGGTTATCGGAATTTCTGACGAACTCGAAGTACCCATCCGTTACATTGGAGTTGGCGAAGGCGTTGAAGATTTACTGCCTTTTGATGCAAAAGAATTCTTAGATTCGTTATTTAATAACAATTAAAAATGAAAAAGTCTTTTTTATTGGTGTTGTTTGCAGTAATCGTTTCTTGCTCACAACCCTCCAAACAGTATTGGCAGCCCTATGACGAGTCAGCTGAACTATTAGAGAATGAAACTCACGAAAATCCAAGAATGCGTTTTAAGCTTATTCAATCTAAATTTCAGGACAAGAATGCGATATGGTCTCCATTTGAGAAAGTACTTAATCGTTTTGGAGATGAAAAATACACTACGCTCAAACCCCTAATTATTGAGCAGAGTATTCCAACAATACAACAGCATATTGCTTCTGGTAACTTATCGTATGAAGACTTAGTCACCTTTTATTTGTATCGCATTCGACTTTTTGAATCTAATCCCGAAACTACGCTTCACGCAGTGTTGGCACTAAACCCAAATATTATTGAAGAAGCCAAGCAAAAAGATGCTGATAAAACCTCCATGACGCATCCAATTTATGGAATGCCTATTTTATTAAAAGACAATATCAATACCGCAGATATGCCTACAACTGCGGGTGCGGCGATCTTAGAAAAACATTTCCCTGACGAAGATGCTTTTGTAGTAAAGCAACTTAAAGCAAAGGGCGCACTCATTTTAGGAAAAGTGAATTTGAGCGAATGGGCGTATTATTTTTGCGAGGGCTGTCCACTAGGTTACAGCGCCATTGGGGGGCAAACTTTAAACCCATATGGGAGAAGAATATTTGAAACGGGAGGGTCTAGTTCAGGAAGCGGTGTTTCGGTTGCAGCAAATTATGCAGTCGCTGCTTTGGGCTCTGAAACATCTGGATCTATATTGTCACCCTCTGCAAAAAACGCTGTGGTGGGTCTAAAGCCCACCATTGGAATGGTAAGCCGTACCGGAATTGTACCCATATCCAGCTCCTTAGATACTTCTGGCCCTATGACAAAAAATGTTACAGACAACGCCATTTTGTTAGATGCCATATCAGCAGTTGACAAAAAAGATTCCATAACGCTAGCAGCACCACGACTTACCTTATTTTTAGAAGTCACGAAACAAACGTCATTGAAAGGAGTTCGCTTAGGAGCCATCGTCTCTTTAGTCGAGTCAGATTCCTTATATAAAGACGCCATTGATAACTTAAAAAGAGCAGGAGCAGAAGTTGTTGAAATTTCACCACCAACCATTTCGTTGTCAGGCTTTACAAACATACTGAATGGCGATATGAAACGGGATTTACCCGCTTATTTTTCGACTGCATCTACCTCTAGTTTTTCGAATTTGGATGTACAACAAATAACAAATTTCAATTCCAGTGACAGCTTGCTCCATATGCCTTACAATCAAGTTAGATTAGACGGTGTGATTGCTGATACCATTTCTGCAAAGCGTTTGGCAAGTATCAAAAAAGAGTTAAATAAAAACGCTACCAGCTTTTTTAATATACCTATTAAAACACATAAATTGGATGCCGTTTTATCAATTAACAATGATCATGCTGCTTATGCTGCCATAGCTTTTTACCCGTGCTTAACTGTTCCGATGGGGTATTCAGAGCTGGGTAAGCCTTCGAGTTTGACATTTATTGCGCCCAGTTTTAATGAGGAAAAACTGTTTTCTATTGCTGCAGGTTATGAAAACATTTCAAAACACCGAAAGCCACCAAAAGGCTACGAATAAAGTATGCGAACAAAATCCACAAAAAAGAATAAAATAAACGTCGTTACCCTAGGGTGTTCAAAAAACATCTATGACTCTGAGGTGTTAATGGGTCAGCTAAAAGCCAACGATAAAGATGTAGTTCACGAGCAGCAAGGCAATATCGTAGTAGTAAATACATGTGGGTTTATAGATAATGCTAAAGAAGAATCGGTAAATACGATTTTGTCTTTTGCTGCACAAAAAGACCAGGGATTGATTGACAAATTATTCGTTACAGGCTGTCTGAGTGAACGATACAAACCTGAATTAGAAGCTGAAATCCCAAACGTGGATGATTTTTTTGGCACAACCGATTTACCCCTATTGCTTAAAGCCTTAGGTGCAGACTATCGGCACGAGCTGCTAGGAGAGCGCCTTACAACTACACCAAAAAACTATGCATATTTAAAAATTTCAGAAGGTTGCGATCGCCCGTGCTCGTTTTGTGCTATCCCGCTTATGCGGGGATCTCACCGATCAAAGCCTATCGAAGAATTGGTTGAAGAAGTCAAAGGTCTTGCTAAAAATGGCGTAAAAGAATTGATTATCATTGCGCAAGATTCCACATACTACGGCTTAGACTTATATAAAAAACGACGCTTGGCTGATTTGCTCAAGGCGCTGGCTGAGGTCGAGGGTATTGTTTGGATTCGACTGCATTATGCTTTTCCTAGTGGTTTTCCAGAAGATGTGCTAAATGTAATTGCAACAGAACCAAAAGTATGTTCTTATATAGACATTCCACTTCAGCATATTTCAGACTCCATTTTGCATTCCATGCGACGCGGTACAACACAAGAAAAAACTACTACGCTGCTTAAAAAATTTAGAACAGTAGTTCCTGAAATGGCCATTCGCACCTCGCTAATTTTGGGTTATCCTGGGGAAACCCAAAAGGACTTCGAGCTACTAAAATCATGGGTAAAAGAAATGCGTTTTGAACGGCTAGGCTGTTTTCAATACAGCCACGAAGAAAATACCCATGCACATGCAATGATGGACGATGTGCCTGCCGAAACAAAGCAAGCAAGAGTTAATGAGCTCATGGAACTTCAAGCCCAGATATCTTGGGAAAAAAATCAGGCATTAATAGGGAAAACATTGAAATGCGTGATCGATAGAAAAGAAGGAAACTATTTTGTTGGTCGCACAGAATTTGATTCACCTGATGTGGATAATGAAGTTTGGGTAGATGCACAAAAACACTATCTTAAAGTGGGTGATTTTGCAAATCTGACAATCACTGCTGCTCAAGATTTTGATTTACAGGCCATTCCTTCTAAGGAAGAAACGGCGTAGCATGCATCAATTTCATACTTTAACTACTTTTGCCACGTGGAGTCAGTAGCATCTTTGGGGTTTCAGCCCCGCGTTTATTCGTCGCTTATGCAGCACTTGTTGCAATCAGACAAGACATTAATTCCTTTTCATAACGGTTTGGTGTCTGTATCATCTGCAATTCAGTTTGCCGAAAAAAGAAAAGCTTCTTTTCCAAAAGAAAACCGCAAAATATTGGTAGAAGCTATCCAAAACCAATACAATCACTTGTGTCAAAATGAGAAAGTTGAAATCAACTTAGCGCAATTGAAGAAGACAAACACCGTTACGGTAACTACAGGTCATCAACTAAATATTTTCACCGGACCGCTGTTCTTTTGGTATAAAATTTTGGACGTGATAAATACGGCAGAGCGCCTTCAGAAAGCAGACAAAATACACCAATATGTTCCCGTGTTTTGGATGGCTTCAGAGGATCATGATTTTGAAGAAATCAATCACTTTTTTTTGGGAGAGCAAAAGGTGCGCTGGGAAACTAAAGCAGGAGGCCCTGTTGGACAGATTCCCACCAATAACCTGAATGAATTGCACAAGCAGTTAGAACCCTTTTGGAACAAAACCCAGTCTGGTAAAGAATTGCTTGCATTGTTTTCGGATTGTTATTTGAATGAAAATAATTTAGCTAATGCCACACGAAGGCTTGTGCATCAACTTTTTGGAAAGTATGGGTTGATTGTCGTTGATGGGAACGATCCTGCGCTCAAAAAGCTTTTTGTTCCAACACTTTTAAAAGAGGTCAAAGCAAACATCACATCAAAATCGGTTTTACAAACCAACAATGCTTTGGCAAAAGCGATACCAAATTACAACCCACAGGTTAATCCAAGAGAAATCAATTTGTTTTATCTAGGGAACCACAAACGTTTGCGCATCGTAAAAAATGGTCAGGAATACACAACAACCGGCGGAGCACAAGTTTGGAGTTTAAAAGCTTTAGAAACAGAAATTGAGACTCACCCAGAGCGGTTTTCACCAAATGCGCTGATGCGCCCTTTATTTCAAGAGTGTGTTTTGCCGAACATTGCGTACATAGGTGGCGGAAGTGAGTTAGCCTATTGGTTGCAGTTAAAAACTACCTTTGAAGCATTTGACATTATCTACCCGCTTTTGCAACACCGTTCTAGTGCACTTTTAATATCCGAAAAACAATTCAAAAAATGCATTAAACTTAATCTTCCACTTCAAGATTTATTCTTGCCAAAGGCTACTTTTATTAACAAACGGGTGCGTCAAATTAGTGATATAGATATTGATTTTACATCTAAGAAAACAGCGTTAATCGATCATTTTGAAGAGTTAAAAGATCTTGCCAAAAAAACGGATGCATCTTTTTTGGGCGCTGTTAATGCACAAGAAAAAAAGCAACTCAAAGGATTGGAAAATCTCGAAAAACGCTTACTAAAGGCACAACGAATTAAGCTACAAGACCAAGTCATTCGTTTGGTTGATATTCGTAATGCCCTTTTTCCTAACGGAAAATTACAAGAGCGCACCGCTCATTTCTCTGCTGTTTTGTCCGACAAGCCTTTAGATGTATTTACGAACGAGCTTAAGCATGTCTTGTCAGATGCGACAGGATTGCAAATCTTGAAGTATTAAGCTGTTAAAAACTAATGCAAAAGCCATAATCACTAATATAGTTTAGTTGTATTTTTGCATATGCAAAACAAAGTTCTAATCCTCGATTTTGGATCACAATACACACAGCTAATTGCGCGCCGTGTTCGGGAGCTCTCCATTTTTTGTGAAATACATCCTTTTCATAATATTCCAGTCAACGTGTCTACTTTTAAGGCAGTTATCCTTTCGGGATCCCCTTTTTCGGTACGATCTGAGGATGCGCCCCACCCAGATTTAAGTGCTATTCGTAACAAAATTCCACTTCTTGGTGTATGTTATGGTGCACAATATTTGGCGCATTTTAATGGGGGTGAAGTAGCGCCGTCGAATACAAGAGAATATGGCCGTGCACGGTTGACAAAAGTTGAAAAACATTTGTTTTTGAAAGATATTCCGCTGCAATCACAGGTGTGGATGAGTCACAGTGATACCATAAAAAAATTACCAAAAAATGCCATGCAATTGGCATCTACTCAAGATGTTGCTAATGCAGCCTATGTAATGGATGATGATATGTCCTTTGGTATACAGTTTCACCCTGAAGTATATCATTCCTCTGATGGAAAACAGTTGCTGCAAAACTTTTTGGTAAGCATTGCTGGTATAACGCCTGATTGGACTTCAGACGCATTTGTAGATACTACAATAGACCGACTAAAGGAGCAGCTCGGGGACGACAAGGTTATTTTAGGGCTTAGTGGAGGAGTTGATTCTTCTGTGGCTGCCATTTTACTGCATAAAGCCATTGGGGCAAACTTGCACTGCATCTTTGTGAACAACGGATTGTTACGAAAAAATGAATTCTCAGATGTGCTTGTCCAGTACGAGCATATGGGTCTTAATGTAAAAGGGGTGGATGCTACTATGGCATTTTTGAGTCAATTGGAAGGGGTTAGTGATCCTGAAACCAAACGTAAAATTATTGGCCGGGTTTTTGTCGAAGTTTTTGACGAGGAAGCCAATAAGGTAGAAGGCGCCAAATGGCTTGCACAGGGTACAATATACCCAGATGTTATTGAATCTATTTCTGTAAATGGACCATCGGCAACTATTAAGTCGCACCACAACGTTGGGGGCCTTCCTGATTTTATGAAACTAAAGGTGGTTGAACCTTTGAATATGTTGTTTAAAGATGAAGTACGTAGAGTGGGTGCGAGCCTCAAGATGTCTCCTGCAATTTTAGGGCGCCATCCATTTCCTGGGCCTGGCCTTGCTATTCGTATTTTGGGTGACATTACACAAGAAAAAGTAACAATGTTGCAAGAAGCAGATGCCATTTTTATACAAGGGTTGCGCGACCATGACTTGTACGACGATGTATGGCAAGCTGGTGTAATGTTGCTGCCTGTACAGTCCGTTGGGGTTATGGGCGATGAACGCACTTACGAAAAATGCGTTGCGCTTCGTGCGGTTACATCAACAGACGGAATGACGGCAGATTGGGTACATTTGCCGTATGAGTTTTTACAAGAAATTTCAAACCAAATCATTAATCGTGTTCCAGGAATTAACCGTGTGGTCTATGACATCAGTTCTAAACCTCCCGCAACTATTGAGTGGGAGTAAACGCTTTATTGGTATTGCTTTTTTACTCTTTGGCATGATTGTAACTGCCCAAGATGCAGAAGTATCGCATTTTGTTGTTCACAAAGTAAAAAAGAACGAAACCCTAGAAGCTATTGCATCAAGGTACGATATCACCAAGGAGCAGATTATTATACACAATCCATATGCAAAAAAAGAGATCCGAAAACGGGACAGGCTTAAAATCCCACGCTATAAAAAAGTAGTTCAGATTAAATCCGATTCTACGTTAGGGCAGCATACTGTTGTGCCCAAAGAAACCCTGTGGCGTGTTGCTTATACATATGGTATTTCTATTGATTCGCTTCGAACATTAAATCCGATGTTAGGAGACACACTCTCCATTGGAGCTTTATTGAAAGTTCCTTTAAAAACGGCAGGTGAAAAAGCAGCTCAGTTTAGCTATTACACCGTGCAACCAAGGGAAGGGTATTACCGACTTGAACAAAAACTAGGGTTGAACCGGCAGAAACTGGAGGCGTTAAATCCTGAGCTTAAGAATGTGGATTTGCAAGCAGGTATGGTACTGAAAATCGCAAAAAAAGTCATGGATACACTGACCCTTCAAAAAACGCTATTTGGATTACCTCCGAGTTTATGGGACAGTACTTTTGTTACCCCTGTAGTGCGAATCGCGCTCATGGCGCCATTTCGACTTTCCCGTATTGAACTGGACTCTGTGATGCAAACTGAAAAAACACTAACGGAGCGCAACCTAACTACAGTTGCACTAGATTATTATGCGGGCATGCTTCACGCGGCAGATAGTCTAAATAGAGCAGGGTTGAGCGTTGAGCTAACCGTATTTGATACAGAAAATCAACTTTACATCATCGAGCAAATCCTCAACCAAAATAATTTTTCCCAATTTGATGCTATCATTGGACCCTTTACTGCTGGAAATGTGAGTCGTGTGGCACAAGCTATGGCTTTTTTTGATGTTCCTGTGATATCTCCTCTAACGACTCGCGATTTAAAAATGGCCAAAACCTCATTTAATACTATCCCGAGTAGAAAAACATTAAGTAAACGCATATCTGCTTACATTGACTCATTAGATGCAGCCATAGAAAACCCATGTGTTATGATTATTGCAGATGATAAAAACCAAAAAACAGAAGCTAAATTAAAGGAGCAGTTCCCACTTGCAGAAGTCTTAAAGCCAGATGAGCGATTTGGCTATGTAAAACCCGATGTTGTAGATTCGTTATTAACACCAACACGTCCTAATTGGGTGTTTTTAGAAACCGAGAATTTAAACCTTGTGACAAGCATGACATCAATGCTCAATGCACAACAGCGAGACGATCGACAAGTCAAACTGCTTACGCATTATCGTTCCACCACTTATGACGATCCAAATGTGTCACAAGCACATCTTGGAAATCTGAGATTTACATACCCAAGCTATTTTTATGAAAAACAAGATAGTGTTCGCTTAAAATTTGATGCAACTTACAAGAATAAGTTTGGCAAAACACCAAATAGAACATCAGTAAAAGGTTTTGACGTAATGATTGATGTGGCGTTGCGCATAGCCGTTAAACGAACGCTCAAGGAGGGTGTCTCATTAGGCCTAATAGAACAACTTCAGCACAGGTTTGAATACACACCTGTTCCAAAGGGGGGATATGAAAATACAGCTACCTATCTCATTCAACAACAAGGCTTTGAAATGATCGAAGTAAAACCTCCATTAATCACCACAGATTCGTTGCAGGCTAGGTAGTTTATTCTTTGTATTTTTGCACCTTTAAAGCAATCAAGCTATGCCTAAAACCAAATATGTATTTGTTACCGGAGGAGTTACTTCCTCACTTGGTAAAGGCATCATTTCTGCATCTTTAGCAAATCTGCTACAAGCACGCGGATTAAAAACTACGATTCAAAAGTTTGATCCGTACATCAATGTTGACCCAGGCACCTTGAATCCATATGAGCACGGCGAGTGCTTTGTTACAGATGATGGGGCAGAAACCGATCTTGATTTAGGTCATTATGAACGGTTTTTGAATGTACGTACTTCACAAGCCAATAACGTAACTACAGGACGTATTTATCAAAGTGTTATTGAAAAGGAACGCCGGGGCGAATTTTTAGGAAAAACGGTTCAAGTCATTCCTCATATTACAAACGAAATCAAAGAGCGCATGCAGCTCCTTGGCTCTACGGGCGAGTATGATATGGTTATTACCGAAATTGGTGGAACAGTAGGCGATATTGAGTCCTTGCCATATATTGAAGCAGTACGACAACTGCGTTGGGAACTGGGACGTGAGAACTGTATTGTAATCCATCTTACACTCGTGCCATATTTATCTGCTGCAGCCGAATTGAAAACAAAACCCACACAGCACTCTGTAAAAACATTGATGGAGAGTGGAATTAATGCTGATGTTTTGGTGTGCCGCACAGAGCACGAACTATCAAAAGATATTCGGAATAAAATCGCATTGTTTTGTAATGTAAAGCCCGAGGCGGTAATCCAATCCATCGACGCAGATACCATCTACGACGTGCCGCTTATGATGCTTGATGAGGGCTTAGATCGTGTTGTTTTAGATTTGCTCACACTTCCCGATAATCTGGAGCCAGACCTTACAAATTGGAAAGAGTTTTTGTCGCGACTTAAAAACCCTAAACAACGTATTCGTATTGGGTTGGTTGGAAAATATGTTGAATTACAAGATTCGTATAAATCTATATTGGAAGCTTTTATTCATGCAGGGGCGGCAAACGAAGTAAAAGTGGAGATTGTTTCCATTCACTCTGAACACCTAACTCCCGAAAATTGCACAGAGAAACTTGAAGGTCTTCATGGGCTTCTTGTTGCGCCTGGTTTCGGCTCCCGTGGAATTGAAGGTAAAATTAGTGCCATCAAATATGTTCGAGAAAATAATATTCCATTTTTTGGAATTTGCTTGGGGATGCAAATGGCTGTAATCGAGTTTGCACGCAATGTCATTGGTATAAAAGATGCGAATTCAACGGAAATGGTCGAGGACACATCAAATCCTGTGATCAGCCTAATGGACGAACAAAAAGAGGTTGAGAATAAAGGCGGAACGATGCGCCTTGGTACATGGGATTGTACCCTTTCTCCTGGCAGTCGTGCGCATGAGATTTATCAAAAAGATGCCATTAGCGAGCGTCACCGTCACCGTTACGAACTCAATAATCTTTACTTGGAGCAATTAACTTCAAATGGCTTAAAAGCTACTGGGATAAACCCTGAAACGGGATTAGCTGAAATTGTGGAAATTGAATCACATCCTTGGTTTTTAGGAGTGCAATATCACCCCGAATATAAAAGTACTGTTTTGGCACCACACCCATTATTTTCAGCCTTTGTACAGGCGTGTAGCCAATATGCAAAAACAAAAAACTAACGAATGGAACAACGTCGGATAGACCCCTTACAAATCATTGGCATGGTGCTTGTCTTTGTCATTTTCACATGGATGATGTATAACCAATCTGCCGAGGATTTGGCGCAAACAAACACCCAAGAAACACAAACTACAGAGGCGGTTGCGGAGGCCAAAAACCCCACCGCTGAACAAGTAGTGGCTACCCCTGTGGAGATGTTTTCTTCAGAAGAAGCTGCCAAAGAAACGATTACCATTCAAAACGATGTACTCACACTTGGAATTTCTACAAAAGGAGGTGCTATGGAGCAAGTACTTTTGAACGGAGAAGTTAATTATCAAGATGTTCCACTGTATTTAATTGACAAAGAAAACAATTCGCTTAATATTGGATTTACTACCGCTGCAGGGCAGCTACTGCAAACTAAATTTTTGATGTTTTCGCCTACGCTTACTAAAATCTCCAACGGCCAACAGCTGCGCCTTCGGGCGCCCATTAAAGACAAAGGATATATCGAATTTATATATACGCTTCCTAATGAAGGCTTTCGCTTTGGTTTTGAGATCGTTGCAGAAGGCATTGAAAATGCACTAGACACTGCCATTCCTGCTTCGTTTTCTTGGGGTATGGATGGTTTTCGTCATGCCAAAAGTGCGCAATATGAAAACCGCTATACGCAACTGGCTTATCGTCACGAAAACGACAAGTACAGCACACTTTCTGCATCGGGCGATGACGACGACAATGAAAAAGACTTAGAGTGGGTGTCATATCGCCAACACTTTTTTAGCAGCATTCTTATTCCTGAACAACCATTTGAGCAAGTTTCGTTAAACTCCGCCGATTTGACAGACGATGAGGTGGAAGCTTCTGCGTATCTTAAAGGATTCTCCACCGAAACTACTCTTCCGTTTCAACGAAATCGTTTTCAAGCCAATTTTGATTGGTATATGGGGCCAACAGATTACGCCATTCTTAAAAACTACGACGAGAATTTGTATGAAAGTATTTCGTTTGGTTGGGGACTTATTGGTTGGATTAATCGCTCAGTATTTTATCCACTTTTTGGCTTTTTAACTGGATTAGTTCCTCACGGTATTGCCATTATTTTACTTACCATAATCGTACGATTGGTGTTGTCTCCTGTGTTGTATAAATCGTATGTGTCACAAGCTAAAATGCGTGTGCTTAAACCAGAAATAACAGCCCTTAACGAAAAGTATAAAAACGATGCCACAAAGCGTCAACAAGAAACGATGAAATTGTACACCAAAGCTGGAGCGAGTCCAGTTGCGGGGTGTATTCCAGCTTTGTTGCAAATGCCAGTGTTCTTTGCATTATTTTACTTTTTCCCCATTGCATCCGAATTGCGAGGAAAATCATTTTTATGGGCAGATGACTTATCTTCTTATGACGTAATTGCCGAATTACCGTTTACGATTCCTTTCTATGGCGACCACATTAGTTTGTTTCCATTATTGGCTTCGGTTGCGATATTTTTCTATACACGAATGACTACTGGGCAGCAAATGCAACCCGCACAACCGGGTATGCCTAACATGAAATTTATCATGTATTTGATGCCTGTGATGATGTTGTTTTTCTTTAACAATTACGCAAGTGGATTTAGTTTGTATTATGTTGTTTCTAACCTGTTGATGATTGCTATTATGGTAGTGGTTAAAAACGTGATTATTGACCAGGATAAAATCCATGCGCAGATTGAGGAAAACAAAAAGAAGCCAAAAAAGCAAAACCGCTTTCAGCGCAAAATGGCTGAGATGATGGAAGAAGCTGACCGTCAGAAAAAGCTTCGTAAGTAAACCACTTGCAAACACTTCATTACTAGTTTGGTAGAGCGGTAGCAACCTGCTTAACTTTGCGCTATGCATGGAAAACGTGTCATTGTTGGACTTTCAGGAGGTGTAGACTCTAGCGTTGCCGCTTATTTGCTGTTACAACAGGGTTACGAGGTCATAGGCTTGTTTATGAAAAATTGGCACGACGACTCCGTTACCATTTCTGATGAATGTCCTTGGCTTGAAGATAGCAACGATGCCATGCTTGTAGCCGATAAGCTAGGCATTCCCTTTCAGACAGTAGATTTGAGTGAGCAGTACAAGGCGCGTATTGTAGATTATATGTTTGCTGAATACCAACGGGGACGGACGCCAAACCCCGACGTGTTGTGCAATCGTGAAATTAAATTCGATGTGTTTTTAGATATCGCACTATCATTAGGTGCTGATTTTGTAGCTACTGGGCACTACTGTCAAAAAGGAGAAATCAATACTGATACAAATACCACATATCAACTCAAAGCTGGCGCTGATAATAACAAAGACCAGTCCTATTTTTTATGTCAACTGAACCAAGCGCAATTGGCAAAAACCTTGTTTCCCATTGGCGGATTGCAAAAAAGCGAAGTGCGTAATATTGCGACTGAACAAGGACTGATAACCGCCGAAAAACGCGACTCTCAAGGCTTGTGTTTTATTGGAAAAGTTAGCCTTCCTGATTTTTTACAGCAGAAACTTGCGGTAAAAAAAGGCGACATTATTCAAGTACCTGCTGCCCACCCAATGTATACTACATTACATAAAAACACCCCAGAGGAGTTGGCAAAAAAATACAGCTATTTCCATGAAGATGGCACTGTTGTTGGCACACATAATGGCGCTCACTTTTTTACAGTCGGGCAACGAAAAGGCCTAGCTGTTGGGGGTACAGTAGAACCCCTGTTTGTTTTAGCTACAGATGTTAAAACAAATACTATCTATGTAGGCGAGGGGAAAAACCATCCAGGGCTATATCGCCGTGCGCTATGGATGGCACAAGATGATGTACATTGGGTGCGCCCCGACTTACAATCGGATGAACCCATGCTAGTACAAGCCCGTATTCGTTATCGACAACCATTAGCATCCGCGAGATTACACCCAACTTCTAATGGGTTGTTTTTGGTTTTTGATGCACCACAATCAGCCATTGCCGCCGGGCAGTTTGCCGCTTGGTACTTGGAAAATGAATGTATTGGTTCTGGAGTTATTGGCTAAGTCAACACGTTTTCTTTAAAATCCAAAACCACTTGGTTTTTTACCAAATCGTCAAAGCTTTCAGCTTGGCGTATAAGATGTGCTTCTTCATTGTGCCACAGTACTTCGGCAGGACGATAGCGGGAGTTGTAGTTGCTAGCCATACTAAAGCAGTACGCGCCTGCGTTGTGAAAACACAATACATCCCCTTCGCTGATTTCAGCAATTTTACGATTGTTGGCAAAGGTGTCAGTTTCACAAATATAACCAACAACAGAGTAAAAGCGTTCACGTCCCTCTGGATTTGAAATGTTTTCAATACTATGTTGTGCACCATACAACATAGGACGTATCAAATGGTTAAACCCGCTATTTACTTGCGCAAAAACAGTTGAGGTAGTCTGTTTTACCGAGTTTACTTCTGTTAAGAAATACCCTGCTTGACTTACCAAAAACTTTCCTGGCTCAAAGGCTAATACTAGTTCCTTGCCGTAGTCTGCGCAAAAAGCATTAAAGCGAACACTTAATTTTTCACCTAGTTCCTCAATATTGGTTTCGTTATCTCCTGATTTATACGGGACTTTAAAGCCGCTACCAAAGTCCAAAAAGTCTAAATCTGTAAAGTGACGTGCCGTGTCAAACAAAATTTCAGCAGCATGTAAAAATACTTCAATGTCTAAAATATCGCTTCCTGTATGCATATGTACGCCATTGATGTGCATACCTGTATTTTTTACAATACGCAAAAGGTGTGGCATTTGGTGTATACTGATGCCAAACTTTGAATCAATATGTCCCACAGAAATGTTTGCATTGCCACCTGCCATAATGTGTGGATTTATTCGAATACACACCGGGATATTTGGGTGTGCCGTACCAAATTGCTCTAATACGTCTAGGTTATCAATATTGATTTGAACGCCCAGCTTTGCTACTTCCTCAATTTCAGAAAGCGATACACCATTTGGTGTGTAAATTATTTCATTTGGTGCAACGCCTGCTGCAAGACCAAGTTGCACTTCTTGAATAGAAACGGTGTCTAATCCAGCACCCAGCTGATGCATCCATTTCAATACGCTCAGGTTAGAAAGCGCCTTAACGGCATAGTTGATTCGAAGATGTGGTACATCACTAAACGCTTGCGCAAGGCGTGTGTACTGATGCTCCATTGTGTGGGCGTCATATACATATATTGGACTTCCGAACTCTTGACTTATTTGTACTAAATCTTGTTGCTGCATCGCAGGTAATTTCGGCAAATGTAGGCCTTTGATAAATTATATTGAAGCTGAATTTTGAAATATATTAAAAATAAAACATATTGTTACATATACAACAAACATCTTTTTTGGTTTTATATGTAGATGCCCATTTGATTGTCTATTTTTGCCCTTCAAACATAAATGATGAATGTACACGAATACCAAGGAAAAGAGATTTTAGCCCAATTTGGTGTAGGTATTCAGCGAGGCGTTGTAGCCACTACCGCTGATCAAGCCGTTACTGCAGCCAAAAAACTTACTGAAGAAACAGGAACAGACTGGCATGTGATTAAAGCACAAGTTCATGCGGGCGGTCGCGGAAAAGGCGGCGGTGTAAAACTTGCTAAATCGCTAGACGAGGTAGAAAAAATTGCCAACGAAATCATTGGAATGCAATTGGTTACGCCACAAACTACAGCTGAGGGAAAAAAGGTACATCAGGTGTTGGTGGCTGAAGATGTGTACTACCCTGGAGATTCTGAGCCTAAGGAGTTTTATATATCGGTATTGCTTAATCGCGCTACAGGACGCAATATGATTATGTATTCAACAGAAGGTGGAATGGACATCGAAACTGTTGCTGAGAAAACGCCAGAACTTATTTTCACAGAAGAAATTGACCCAGCTGTTGGTTTGATACCCTTTCAAGCACGCAAAGTGGCTTTCAATCTTGGCTTATCGGGCGCAGCGTTTAAGGGGATGACCAAATTTGTAACCGCATTATATAAAGCCTATGTAGGCGCAGATGCGGCATTGTTTGAAATCAATCCTGTGCTAAAAACATCCGATGATAAAATTATAGCTGTTGACGCAAAAGTTACACTTGATGATAACGCCTTATTCCGTCATCCAGATTTTGAAGCCATGCGAGATATTCGAGAAGAAAATCCGACAGACGTGGCAGCTCGCGAAGTAGGGTTAAATTATGTAGCTCTCGATGGGAATGTCGGTTGTATGGTAAACGGAGCTGGTCTTGCTATGGCAACCATGGATTTGATTAAGCAAGCCGGTGGGGATCCTGCCAACTTCTTAGATGTAGGCGGAACAGCCGATGCAGCTCGTGTGGAAGCAGCCTTTCGTATCATTTTACAAGACCCTAAGGTTAAAGCTATTTTGATTAATATTTTTGGGGGTATTGTACGCTGCGACCGAGTGGCACAAGGAATAGTAGACGCGTATAAAAACATGGGAGACGCTATTAACATCCCTATTATTGTCCGTCTTCAAGGAACCAACGCTGATATTGCCAAAAAGCTCATAGACGATTCAGGTCTTGAAGTACAAAGCGCTACTTTATTTCAAGAGGCTGCCGATAAGGTCCAGGAAGTTCTTCGCTAATTGACAATATGTCACTAAAAATAACAACACAGCCGACATAATGTCAGTTATGTTTCAATGGTATGCATATTGCCGTGTGTTAGGTGTATAACATTAAAACCTAACATCATGAATTTAGTACGCAGAAATACTAACCCATTATTTCCATCTTTATTGGATGAATTTTTCGGAACAGGATTTCCGTTAACCACATCATCGGCGCGAGCACAAGTACCTTCCGTAAACATTGTAGAAACAGACACTGCTTTTGAGTTAACCGTTGCTGCTCCTGGAAAAACAAGAAAAGACTTCAACGTGGAGCTAGATGACCACGTGTTGACTGTTTCTAGTGAGTCTACGCATAAAGATGAAAATAAAACGGCACAGTTTACACGCCGTGAATTTACTTTCGATAGTTTCCAACGTAGTTTTAGACTACCCGAAACTATTGATACATCAGCAATCAATGCTACATACGATAACGGTATTTTGACTATTGATTTGCCAAAATTGCAAGAAGCGATTCCTGAACCAAAAAAGCAGATTGAAATTAAGTAATAGTTAGCGCATTAAGCCAGCGTTTTTAGTTGCTGTTGCATACGCTCTATTTCATCTCTAAAATGAGCCGCTTGGATAAAATCCATATCCATAGCGGCTTTTTCCATGTCTTTTCGCGTCTTACGTACTTTGGCTTGAAGCGCTTCTTTAGATAAATAGGCGATGTCTTCTTTTTCCAAAGTCACAGGTTCGGGGGTAGTGTTCATACGCTCAAAAGTCTCGTCCAAAGCCTTGTTTAATGCCTGTGGTGTAATGTTATGCCTTTCGTTGAACGCCATTTGTTTTGCTCTACGGTATAGGGTTTCGTCAATTGTTTTTTGCATGCTTTTGGTTACATTATCAGCATACATAATCGCCATACCGTTTAAGTTTCTGGCAGCCCTACCGACGGTTTGCGTCAGGGATCGTGCCGAACGTAAAAAACCTTCTTTGTCTGCATCCAAAATTGCCACTAAAGATACTTCGGGAAGGTCTAAGCCTTCTCGTAAGAGGTTTACGCCAATCAAAACATCGAATATTCCTTTGCGTAAATCATGCATGATTTCAACCCGTTCAAGCGTATCGATATCACTGTGGATATACCGACAACGAATGGAAATACGAGAAAGGTACTTGGTAAGCTCCTCTGCCATGCGTTTGGTAAGTGTGGTCACCAAAACACGCTCGTCTTTTTCGGTACGCAGCTGGATTTCTTCTACTAAATCATCAATTTGATTTAAACTTGGACGTACTTCAATAATAGGATCAAGTAACCCAGTTGGACGGATAATTTGCTCCACATAAACGCCTTGTGTTTGCTCTAATTCATAGTCGGAAGGTGTCGCACTTACGTAAATAACTTGCCGTTGCAATTGCTCAAATTCTTCATATTTTAACGGACGATTATCCATCGCAGCAGGTAAACGGAATCCGTATTCCACTAAATTCTCTTTTCGGCTACGGTCACCGCCATACATAGCATGTACTTGCGACAAGGTAACGTGACTTTCGTCCACGACCATTAAATAATCTTCTGGAAAATAATCCAATAAGCAGAATGGCCTTGTGCCAGGTGCACGCCCATCAATGTAACGCGAGTAATTTTCTATCCCCGAACAATAGCCTAACTCACGAATCATTTCCAAATCAAAATTGGTGCGCTCTTCTAAGCGTTTTGCTTCCAAATGTTTACCAATTTCTTTAAAATAATCTATTTGTGCGGTAAGGTCATCTTGGATTTGGTGGATGGCATTTTGTAGCACTTCGGGGGAAGTCGCAAACATATTTGCCGGGTATATGGTCAGTTGCTCAAAATTTTCTTTAATATTTCCCGTCAGTGGATCAAATACTTCGATTGCTTCGATTTCATCTCCGAAAAAATGAATTTTAAACGCGTGATCAGCATAGCTAGGAAAAACGTCAATAACATCACCATTTACACGAAAATTCCCATGCAAAAAATCCGATGTAGTTCGCGCATAAAGACTTTGTACCAGTTGATGTAGTAGTTTTGTTCGGGGTATGGCTTGATCAACTTGAATATGAATCACGTTCTTTTTAAACTCTACAGGATTTCCAATTCCATAAAGACAAGATACGGAAGCCACTACAATCACGTCGCGGCGGCCCGAAAGCAATGAAGAAGTGGTGCTTAGCCGTAGTTTTTCAATTTCATCATTTATGGATAAGTCCTTTTCAATGTAGGTCCCAGATGTAGGGATATACGCTTCGGGCTGGTAATAATCGTAATAGGACACAAAATACTCCACAGCATTGTTGGGAAAAAACTGCTTAAACTCTGAGTAGAGTTGCGCGGCAAGTGTTTTGTTATGCGCCAATACGAGAGTCGGACGTCTAGTTTCCGCAATGACGTTGGCAACGGTAAAGGTCTTTCCTGAGCCTGTAACCCCCAAAAGAGTTTGAAATTTATCTTGCTCAGCAAGACCCATTGCTAATTGGCGGATAGCCTCAGGCTGATCACCAGTAGGTTTAAAATCAGAAATAAGCTCGAACTCCATAGCATGCCAAAAATAGCAAAAACTTAGAGGTCTCGACGCATAAGTAGTCTATAGGTTAGTAAATAAAAAATATAGGACCAAACAAGAACAATCACGATGTCCCAAAAGCGGACTACAGTATTGGATTGCATCACTTCGCCTACTTGATCGGCAAGGTTGCGTACAGCAGAAAGGCGTGTAAAGGGTTCGGGAACTAGGTTACTCATTGCATTCAATGGAAATAGTCTAAACACTTGCTCTGCGTCTACCCACGTCGGGGATTTCCATTTAAAGAATCCATAACAAATGCCTTCAAACATTTGCCAAACACCTAAAAAACCCAATGCAAAAGCTGAACGTTTTATCGCGGTTCCTAAAAACAAACAAAAAGCAAAAAATGCCACTAGCTTAAGAAAGTAAGCCAACAGGTATTCTAAGTCTTTAAATATGATACCTATTTCGTTGTAATTGGAATACAGAAGCCCTAAAATTAGTGACACCAAGAAAATAAAAAGAGTAGAAATACCTGAAAAAGTTACAATCATAACCCACTTGGAATGTAAAAACTCGCGCTTACTAAGTCCGTCTATCAGGTTTTGCTTGATGGTTTTGTTACTGTATTCATTGGCGGTCATAGAAACGATAACAACAGCTAAGAAAATTTTGAATAAGGCGCCAATAAATGCATTAAAATGCCAGACATAGGGAAAATTAAAAATGCCTTGTTCTGCTAAATGAAATTTAATAGGACCAATATCAAATTTTATAGCAGCAATAAGTGCAATGGAAGTCAGTAAAATAAAATAAGCCCCAATTAAAATACGACTGGAACGATTGGTGCGCAGCTTGTCAAACTCTATCAAAAACAATCGTTTCATAGCTGTTGGCTTTTCGTTAGACTTAAAAATTGCTCTTCTAAGCTTTTTTTCTTTTGAGCAAAATGTGTGATAACAACCCCTTGCTCACTTAGCGTTTTACTGAGTTTTTTAGCGGAAACGGACTTGTTCGGATACGCAATAATGTAGTTATTAAGCACTTCAATTTTATCAATATCATTGTGTTTTTCAAGTACCTGTTGAAGAGTCGTCACATCCGTTGAATTTAGTTCAAAGTAACCGTGATCGTTAGTAAGCTCTGTTACTTTGCCAAAGTAAATTCGCGTTCCTTTTTGCAACACCAGTACATGGGAACACACTTTTTCGACCTCGTCTAACAAGTGGGAAGCTAATAATATCGTTGTTCCCTGCGCTGCGATTTTTTTTATGATGGTTCTGACTTGCGCAATACCTTGCGGATCTAAGCCATTGGTGGGTTCGTCTAGAATTAAAATTTCTGGATCATTGAGTAAAGCAGATGCAATAGCCAACCGTTGCTTCATCCCTAATGAATAAGTTTTAAACTTGTCGTTTTTCCTATCTAAAAGATCTACCAGCTCCAATTTTTCTTCAATTTTAGATTGCGGCACTTCCTTTATTCTACACACCAAACGCAAGTTTTGCAAAGCTGTCATGTATGGATAAAAATTGGGTCGCTCAATAATGGCGCCCACACGTTTGAGTGCTTGATGGGTGTTTTGTGTACCTCTAAACCATGAAAATTCTCCAGAGGTTGGATTAACTACATTTAGAATCATACCTAAAGTAGTAGATTTTCCACTTCCATTGGGGCCAAGAATCCCATAAACATTCCCTTTATTTATAGAAAAAGAAAGTGCGTTTACAGCAGAAAGGCTTCCGAATTTTTTGGTTAGGTCAGTTACGTTTAGAATGGTGCTCATTGTCCTATTAACGCGCAGTACTGTATTTTGTTACACAAAGCACTAACTTTGACACATGCGCGACAAGCTAATTTCGAAAAAAAAACCGACCTTTCCTATTAGTCCGTTTTTGGCTGACTATTTGGAGGAGTACTCACGGTCGCTGAAGATTCCTATTTTCTATGATGATTTACTGCGCTTTTCTGGATCTGTAGCGGTAATGAATAAGCACGACCAGGACAGCCTTTGGGTACGTGTTTTTTACTCGGACAGTGACCGTATAGAAATTGATGAACAGCTTAAGCAGGTGTATGCGCTATTACACTCCGATGGAAGTGCCATGACTATTCCCTATCTCAATGTGGATTGCATTGACTATTGTACGTTTGGAAACTCTAAGCCTTTTCGAGTCAAAATCCGCAACACGCTCAATGATAATTTTATTTATTTTTATGTCAAGAAGGCAGATGCCTCGCGGATATATGGCTTGGAATTGGAGCATATGCTATCCCCTAACAATTTAAATTTTTTGGTGTATCAAAATACACTTGTTGAAGAACATATTGCAGGTATTCCAGGGGACGAGTTTATCCAAGATTTTTTACCAAAATGTTCCAAGACCGAACGTAATCAGATTGCAAAATCATTTGTTAAGTTCAATGAGCGCTGTATGATTCGCCTGTTGGGTGATATGCGCGCATACAACTATGTTATCGTTCCGATTCATGATTTTGACAAAGTAATCTATAAGATTCGGGCAATTGATTTTGATCAACAGTCTTATGAGGGAGATTTAAAAGTTTACCGTCCTCAGTTTTTTAAAGAAAACATTCCCATGGTTATGTTGGTAAAAGACCATTTGACCAAGACATCGATTGACCAGTATAAAATTGAAGAGCGTGCCACTATTGCCAGACGCATTTTGAGTAATGAAACCCGCTTGACACAATTGTTAAAGTGTATGTTGAATGACCATATTTCTACTCCAGAAAAAGTCGAACAGTTACGAAAAGAGGTGTATGAATTAACAAAGCAATCTTCGTTTTTAAAAAGTCATTCAATGGGGCAAGTTATACGCGCTGCGTTTCATTTTGTTAAGCGCAACTATGAAAACCATGAAATGCTACGCGTAAATCGTTAGTACCAATCATCTGAGGGCTCCTCAAAATCGTTCGTGCCGTTTTCGTCAAATTCGTTTTCATTCCATGGATCTTTTTCTGCTTCAAACGTTTTTTCCGGCGCTTCATCTGGCACATCACCATGAGAAAAAAGAAGTAATGGGTACGCGTTTCCGGGTTTAGGTTCATCCGTTTCAATCAGCTCCACAAAGAAAGTCCACAGATTTAAAAAGTCATAGACATAAAGCATTTTAGAGACCTTTGGGAAAACCTCATGAAGTACGGTGTCAATCATGCGGCGTGTGTCATTTTCTCCCATATCAAATAACGAAATAGAATCGCCTTGTTGCCATTCATCATCACTTTCATAAAAAACAGCCATTTCAGAACCTCCAAAGCCAAATGCTTGTGTGATGGCATTGTGAAAGTCTTCAAAAGTGGCATTCTCTTCCAAGGCAATATCTCGGAAAACATCTTCTTTGGTATCTAAAATAAGTCTAAAGTGATAAATCATAACGGTGTAAGTTAATTCGTAAAATCCAATACAATTGCACCCCAAATAAAAACGTAGCTAAAACCAGATGTAAAGGTTGGGTGGCAAAAGGAAAATCAAAGTAAAACATGGCAATTCCAAGAAAAACTTCTCCGCCAATAAGCCATAAAATGCGACGAATAAAAATGCGTTCTATTTGAGCTTTTATTGCCCAAAAATAAAGCAAAGCATTAAAGGCAATTACAAGTATAGACAGGCTTCTATGAATATAAAAATTTAACTCTGGAGCAGCTAACCAAAATTGTGGAAGATCGTATCCCCAACGGATAACTTGTGTGTCTACAAACTGTCTTACTTGGATGCCAAGAATAATTTGAACTATCGTCAGTGTAAACGTAGCATAAAGCAATACTCTGATTTTTCGAGACGGTAATTTACTCAGTCCAAAAGACTTTGAGGTTACTCGTACCACGAGTAAAAAACCAACTAACAGTAATGCCATCAGCATGTGTACTGAAATTTTTAATGGTAGCAGGTTGGAGTCTACGACAGTTTTTCCCAGCCACGCTTGAAATAAAATTCCCAAAAGCGACAACAATGAAAAAATAAAAATAATGGGTTTTTTGCGCCACCACTTTATACTATACCCAAACAAAATGAGGATTGCCAATCCAGAAAGTGCACCAAGCAGTCGATTAATGAATTCAATCCAAGTGTGTGTAGCATTAAAAATGGCGTAATCATGTTTGGTGTACGGTTTCCAAAGTGAGGGGTCGAAGCTTTCTGAAGTAGTGAAAGTTTTTTCGGCTATTAAAAGACGCTTTTTGTCAATTATCACATTTCCTTTTCGAAATGTTGTGTTGGGTTTCCATTCCAATTGCTCGGCTTGTACAGGCGGAATGTAATAGCCAAAACACTTGGGCCAATCCGGACACCCCATACCGCTACCCGTCATCCGCACCGTAGCACCTGCAGCAATAACAAGATAAACGATAACGAGTGAAACGCGTGTCCATCGCTGTATATTTTTGTACATAATTAGGCGGGCGATATGCCCATAGCTTGGGCTTTTGTTAACATATAAGCATGTGCTGCTTCGTATTCGTTTGGAATCTCACCTTCCAAAATAGCTTCTTTTATAGCATCTTTAATCTCTCCCACTTGACGGCACGGCTTTAATGCAAAAATACGCATGATTTCTTCTCCTGAAACAGGAGGTTGAAAGTTTCGAACTTGGTCTCTTTCTTCTACTTCCAGCACCTTTTCTTTAACGATTTCAAAGTTTTTGTGATATCGTGCAAATCGTTTTGAATTTTTTGTGGTGATGTCTGCTTTACAGAGTAGGAGTAAGTCGTCGAGCAAATCTCCAGCGTCAAAAATAAGACGACGTACAGCAGAATCTGTAACATCATCTTGTGCAATTACAATGGGTCTAGAACTCATATACACGAGCTTTTGAACATATTTCATTTTCTCGTTTAGTGGCATACGCAGTCTTTTAAATAGTTTGTAAACCATCTTTGCGCCAACGAATTCATGTGCGTGAAATGTCCATCCTATTTTAGCATCAAATTTTTTAGTTGGCGCTTTACCAATATCGTGTAAAAGCGCGGCCCAGCGCAACCAAACATTGGTAGTGTACTCACTTATGTTGTCCACAACTTCTAGCGTATGATAAAAGTTGTCTTTGTGACGCTGACCCTCAACCTCATCGATGCCCTTAAGAGCGATAAGTTCAGGTAAAATGAACTTTAAAAGCCCTGTTTTTTCAAGCAATAAAAACCCTTTCGAAGGTTTTGGACATGCCATAATTTTATGCATTTCCTCAACTATTCTTTCTTTGGATAGTATATCAATACGTGTATTGTTTTTTATAATAGCGTTAAAAGATTTTTGTTCAATTTCAAATTTCAGTTGTGTGGCAAATCGAATAGCCCGTAGCATACGCAGTGGATCGTCGCTATAGGTGATGTTGGGGTTAAGAGGTGTCCTTATAATAGCGTCTTTCAAATCCTGAATGCCATTAAATGGATCTAGAAGTGTTCCAAAGTTTGAAGCATTGAGGCCTAATGCCAATGCGTTAATGGTAAAATCACGTCTTTTTTGGTCATCTTCCAAACTGCCATTTTCCACAAGTGGATTTCGGCTATCGGAAGTATAACTTTCTTTGCGTGCACCTACAAATTCAAGTTGAATATCACCAAACCTTATCATTGCCGTGCCGTAGTTTTTAAATACTTGAACCTGGTTTTTCCCCGGAAGTAGTTCAGCTACTTTTTTAGCTAACGCAATACCGCTACCAACAGCAACAATATCTATATCCGAGCCTGTTTCGCGCCCCAAGAGCGTGTCTCTAACAAATCCACCAATGACATATGCCTCCACTTCCAGGAAATCGGCGGCTTTTTGTACAAAAGCAAAAGCAGGCAACTCAAGTGCCTTGTTGATATGTGTGTTGTTTATTTTCATCGCAATTGCTTCACGCTTCCGTCAGGCATTAGTTGTAAAACCTGAGATGGAGCGCTTGCTATTTTATCTTTATCCAAAGGTACTATTTCGTCTACTTGCGCCAAAATTTGTGCATCTATTTGGTGAAAGGTAACAGGAATAGGTTTTCCACTCAAATTTGCAGAGGTGCTAACAATTGGTTTTCCCAGTGCAGTAATCAAATCAAGAGCAAAACAAGGTTTTGGAATTCGGATGGCTACACTTTCATTGTCGCTGATAACTCCTTTTGCAAGTCCTTTCCCTTTGGGATAAACAAGTGTTGTTGGCTGCTCATTTTGTAGTAATTCTTCAATGTTTTCAGGTACGGCCTCCACGTATTGCCTTAGCATATCAATACTGGAAACAAGTGCAATAAGCGGTTTGTTTTTTGAACGATTTTTTAGTTTAAAAATAGCATCTACTGCTTTTTGATTTGTAGCATCGCAACCTAACCCCCAAATGGTATCCGCAGGGTAGAGGATTGTTTTGCTTTTAATAAGCGCCTTTACAGTGATGTCCGTATTACTTTTCATTCTTATAGTCTAATGCAATTTTCGCCTTTAGCCAAGTTTCATGAGCGCGTAATTTACAAATGATCCACCCCGTTTTACCATCTAAAAATCCTCTTCTCAAAATATAACTATTTAAAAATTTAAACGTAGGTTTTATGTACAAGTTGAAAAGCCCAATATTTTTATTTTTTTTAATATAGGTTTGAGCTGCATAGTGTGCATAACGTTCAATTTTTTTGGTGTAGTGCTCCAAATTGCTCGTGGTGTGATGGATTATAGTACTTTTTAAACTCCCAAAAGGTTTGGTATGCTCAATTTCTGCGTGTACCATTTTATTTTCATACCTGTGATCTCGATGAAAAAAGCGTACCACCCGATCATTTTGCCAACCGCAAAAGCGTACTTTTTTTCCTAAAAAAAAGTTTGTTCTTCGCACCCAAAAAGCCGTTTGTTTTGGTCTTGTTCGTAAGATTTCTTTTATCTCAGCAGCTAAATTTTCCGACACCATTTCATCTGCATCAAGGAGAATAATCCACGGATATTTAGCCTGTGGAATGGCCCAATTCTTTTGATCTGCAGCATAGTTGTATTCACGTTGCAAAACTCTTGCCCCAAAACTTTTACATATCTCTACAGTAGTATCTGTGCTGAAGGAATCAATCACCAAAATCTCATCTGCCCATAGAATGGAATTCAAGCAGTTTTCAATGTTTTTCTCTTCGTTGAAAGTTGTAATAATTGCTGATATTTTTGGTGTTTTTTTTGTAGTGATATAAGCTGCTAACTCTTTATGTAAAGTTGTTTTATCAAATGTCTTCAAAACATGTTTTTGCGCAAAAGCTCCCATATCGGTAATGCGCTCTCGATTTTTATCTAGCGCAGTAATTGCATCACAAAATGTAGCAACATCGTTTTTGGGAACCAAAATGCCGGATTTATTATGCACAATTACTTCTGGATTTGAACTCAAATCAAAAGCTATTGTAGGCTTTTTACACAATCCAGCTTCAGCTATAACATATCCAAAGCCTTCCCATAGTGATGGTAGTAAGAAAATGTCACCACTCATATACAGGTCTCTTGGGTTCTCAACAAAACCAACAAGCTCAAAATAAGACTCAAGATGGTATGAACTGATCTTTGCTTTTATCGATTCTTCAAGCCTTCCGCTTCCTCCAATAATTATACGAAATGCTACTCCACGAGTACGAAGTTCATCAGCAACATTTATCAAAAAAAGTTGATTTTTCTGTTCTTCTAATCGGCCAAGATTCGTCAAAATGAGCTCTGATGATTTTCGTTTGAAATAGGGCACAAACTCCTTTTTGACAAAGGCTTGTTTATCAATCCCATTGGGGACAACTTTAATGTAATCTTTTGGAAAAAGCGCAGCGTTATTTTGAAGAATACATTCCTGGGTGGCTACAGAATTAACAAGAATATCGTTAATGATGTTATTATACAAGAACCTATTCAACCATGAATTGCGTACTGGGATAGCACTACCTCTTCGGTAAATAATACGTTTAACGCCTGCTAGTTTCCCTGCAATACCTCCTGACTTTACGTCTTGTGACAAATTTAAAACTAGCGTGTCAACTTGATGCCTTTTAAGCAATTTTGAAAAGTATAGCAGCTTTAAGGGGTTTAAGAAACTGGTATTACTATTTCGAATTGTTTTGAACGGAATATTATGCGTTTTGGCTTTTTCTAAAAGCACGCTCTTTTGATGACAAAAAATCCAAACGGTATGTCCTGTTTCATGGAGGTATTTTGCCATTTCAAAATGCCATTTTTCGCCACCTCCCCATGGAATTGCTGTATTGAAAAAACAAATGGTTTTAGTCATGGCAATAGGGATGTATAGATTGCATTCCATTGCTTGACTAAGACTTCATCATTGAACTTCTGGACAAATGCAAGCCCATCCTCAATACGCTTGTTTCGAGATGTTTCAGATTCATTGAATAGTGTTTCAATGGCATTGCGTAAAGCCTTTATATCTACTGGATCGATATATATGCTGGAAGGGCCTCCTGCCTCAGAAAAACAACCACCTTTAGTAGTGATAACAGGGATGCCACTATACAATGCTTCAATGATGGGTATACCAAACCCCTCAAAAAAGGATGGATAGCAAAATACGTTAGCATTTTGATAAATTCCGGCCAAGTCTTCAATTCCAATATGATTGATAAACACCACGCGGTCTTGCATGTTGTTTTCGTTGACATAGGTTTTTAATTTTTCTCCGTACGCTTTAACTTTCCCTACAAATACCACGTTGTGTTTTGTTTCCTTTAATGCTTTTGCAATAGATAACGCATTTTTTCGCTCCTCCAGTGTGCCCACATACAACACAAAATTTTCAGGCAGTTGATATTTCTCAGCAATAACCTTGAGTTGCTTTTTATTCAACCTGTCCTTAAAAACAGGATGACAACCTTGGTAAATAACATCAATCTTCTCTGCTGAGATACCTGTGAATTGTACGATATCGGATTTTGTTTGCTCGCTAATGGCAACTATTTTGGAAGCTGTTTTTACAGCATCATTCAGTTTTCGCTTTTGGATTGCCACGTCTACAGTTTTGTAAAGCGCTGGATAACGATAAAAAATAAGATCATGTACCGTTACCACTGAGGGTATGTCGAGTCCATTAGGTAATTCTCCACTTAGGCCGTGATATAGGTCAATATTATCCTTTTTTAGTTGACTAGAAATAGGACCTTGGCGCCAAATACTAGGCAGGCAACGCCAAATTCCTTTGGGTCTTTTTTCGTTTGTATTTGGTAATCCGCTCCAGCGATTTAGTTTTCCCTTTTTTGGATTATAAAGATGGTAATGATTTTTTGGATAATAGGTTGCCAAAATACGCACCAAATCACGGCTGTAGTTTCCCAAACCACTAGCGTTGTGAAAAATTCGCTTTGCGTCGTATCCAATTCGCATATGGCAAAACTACTCTATTTTAGAGTAATGGACTTAAAAATACTACCTTTGGATCAATGAAAATAAGTGGCTTTACCTTTTTGCGTAATACGTCTAAATTGTATTATCCTATCCTGGAATCTATACAATCGGCGTTGCCTATTGTAGATGAATTTGTTATCGCCCTTGGTAAAGGCGATGACGATGATGACTCAGAAGCTAAAATTCGTAGTTTACAATCTGGTAAAATCAAAATTATCCACACCGAGTGGGATACTGAGAAATACCCTCAAGGTATGGAGCATGCCCATCAAACGGACATTGCTAAAGAAGCGTGTTCTGGAGACTGGTTGCTGTATTTACAAGGCGATGAGTTAATTCATGAACAAGATTATAACGAAATCAAAACGAAATGCAAGCAGTACTTAAATAACGCAAACATAGATGGTTTTTTATTTAATTACTTTCATTTTTATGGCGATTACGACCATTATTTTCGTGACCATTGCTGGTATCCGTATGAGATAAGAATTGTACGCAATGAGCCTGAAATACACTCATTTGAATCGGCTCAATCTTTTCGTAGAATCCCAAATTTTGACGGTATTAGCTATCGTTCAAAAGAAGGGACATCAAAACTTAATGTTATAAAACTAAATGCAAGCATATATCATTACGGTTGGGTGCGTCCGCCTAAATTGATGCGTAAAAAGCGTTTGTATTTTTCGAATACGCACAGAGGGAAAACGGCCACCAAAACAGAATACAAAAAATACGCTGCTGAATATGATTATGGACGCATGGACTATTGTCTAGTATTTAAGCAATCGCACCCAAAGTTTATGAAGCAAAAAATAACTGAACTTGATTGGCAAAAAAGCTTGCGTTTCTCAGGACCAAATGTAATTGGCAGGCCGGAGGCAAAACACGAGCGTTTAAAATATAGACTCATTGTTTGGATAGAGCGTACGTTTTTTGGCGGCAAGGTATTGGGAGGGCATAAAAATTACAATGCCGTTAAGTAGTGCTTTTCGCCTTAAGTAAAAAAGCCCGCCAAAACATAAAACTCAAAAAGTGCCCGAGGTATTATTGTTTAAATTCACTAAGGTTTCCCTTTTCAATTAGGTTGGATTAAATCAGCATATACTTTGCCAGTTTGATTGATTGTTTTTTTCCAGCTGAACATTTGGGCATAAGCAAAAGCGGCATCTAGTTTTTGTGTGTCATAATCCAGAAGTGCATCAATGCCAGTTGCGATAGCATTAATGTCAAAGGGGTGCGCAATGTGCGCATGGCCACCTGCAACTTCTGCAGATGCTCCCAGACTTCCAATTAAAACGGGTAGCTTGTGATTCATGGCTTCGAGAACAGGTATTCCAAACCCTTCGTATAGCGTAGGAAAAACAAACCCACTGGCATTAAAATATAATGATTGAAGTTCTTCATCTGATACATATCCCATAATTTTAACTTTATTCCCAAGGTCATTTTCATTAAAAAAAGTATGAAACTGGTCTGATCCCAAGCCGTTTTTGCCTGCGAATACCAGCGTATGTGTTTTTGATGCTTTGGAAGCTAAAAAGCCCTTTAAAATATTTAAAGAATTCTTTCTTGTGCTAATACCACCAACACTCAACAGAAAAGGTTTTCTGTCTTTATTTTTTAATTGTTTTATGGACTTCGGATTAAAAATAGGTGCTAAATGCACAACGTGTATCTTTTCTTGCGGATAGTCGAAGTGTTTTAGAAAATCGTCTTTTGTTTTTTGACTGACTGAAATAATAGCATCTGCATATTGTGAAATTTGTGATAATAAATGAATTCGCTTATCGACAAAATATGGAGTTGCTATCTCAATACCTTTTAATTCATCCACCATAAAAGCAAGATCATGTATGGTCGCCACTTTTTTTACGCCCCTTGTGTTTATAAATGGAGCATGTGTAAAGTGCACTATTTGTACTTTGCTGAAATTTCCAAAAGGGTTGCCTTTCAAATACCAGCTTTTTGATATATTTTGGGTAAAAGGAGCTAGATATCGTTTTTTAAAGCAACGTTTAAACGGAAGAAAAAGATTAGGACTAAATGACTCACTTTCGTTAAAGCCCTCAACTAATTTTTTAATGTAAAAAGGAATACCAGTATACCCTTTTGAAAATAAAGTTGACCCCTCAAAACCAACTTTGATATTTAGGTCTGGTGTAAATATATTGTTGTCTGAATGCATTGATAAGTGAAGTATTACTAAAATATGAATTGTATAAACACATAAAAGTACTACATAGGTTAGCTTCCTCAAATATAGGCTAATCGATAGAAATGTAAGCTGATTTCTTGTTAAATGGATATAGAAAAAGTTGAACCTAGAATCAAAAAGAAATGATAATTAATATTAACTCAACCAGTCCAAAAATTTAGATTTTTTTTCTGCAATTTTTTGAGGAATATTCGAATTTAAAGAATCGCCTTGAATCACTTTTTCATAAAACTCAAGATAGGCATTCGTCATACACTCTGCACTAAAATGACTAGCGGCGTAATCGTGACAAATTTTCGGATTATAGTCTTGATAATGCTTCATAGCTTCACTGAGATTTGTACTCGAATTACTGAGAAAGCCAAAGTTTTCGTTCACAAGCTCAGGCAAAGACCCGTAAGGCGTGCCAAAAACAGGGGTGCCAAAATACAGACTTTCAATGATGGCCAATCCAAAGGGCTCATGCCAGCGCACAGGGAACACCAAACCTTTAGAATGTTGCAATTGCGTCAGCTTGTCTTTTCCTCCAACCATTCCAAAAAACTTTGCTCTTGGCTGCCAAGTAAATCGAAATCCCATATTGATGTTTAAGCGGTTACCACCCAGCACATGAAGTTTTTCACCTTTTAGCTTAAGTGTAGTGTCAATTGCTCCTTTTACATTTTTCACTCGCCATGCAGCTTTTCCTAAAAAGTGAAAATACAAACGTTTGTTTTCCAGCTGCGGATTTCCGTAGTCGTTCCAGTCCAAGCCGTTGTAAACAAATGCTTCTGCACGGTGTCTTTTTGCATGATTTTTTGACACAAAAACAGTGTTTTTATCCAAGGGAGTATCAACACTGCTGTTCCCGTGTTGTGTAATTATGTAGGGCACGCGAAGCTTTCCAATATTTTTAGGCAGGTAGTGAAAATGAACGATATCAAAGTCATCTGTTATTTGGTCAATTAAATCTACTTCAGGGTTTCGTTCTATGATTGTCGCAAATTCACAACCTAAACTTTTATCGACCAGAAAATTTACATCATGCCCTAGTTTGGCAAGCGTTTTTCCTAAATACCATACTACACGCTCTGTCCCTCCGTAGGAATAAACAGGCAACGTCCCGTTATTTACAAGGAGAATTTTCATGAGCGAATTTACACGGCAACGTTGTGTTCTCTAAGTGCGTCGTTTAGTGATGTTTTTTTGTTGGTACTCTCTTTACGTTTACCAATAATCAGGGCGCACGGCACTTGATAATCGCCTGCGGCAAAGGTTTTGGTATAACTACCCGGAATGACTACCGAGCGAGCCGGAACCACTCCTTTTCGTTCTACTGGCTTATCTCCAGTAACATCAATAATTTTAGTAGAGCCTGTAAGCACCACATTTGCCCCAAGGACTGCTTCTGTTTCTACACGAACGCCTTCAACTACTATACAGCGAGATCCAATAAATGCATTGTCCTCAATGATTACAGGCGCAGCTTGCAAAGGCTCTAATACCCCGCCAATGCCTACGCCACCGCTAAGGTGAACGTTTTTACCAATTTGCGCACAGCTACCTACGGTCGCCCATGTATCAACCATAGTGCCTTCATCGACATAAGCGCCAATATTCACATAAGAAGGCATTAAAATCGTGCCTGCTGATATATACGCACCTTTACGTGCCACCGCATGTGGCACAACTCGTATTCCTTTTTCCTTGTACCCTGTTTTGAGCGGAATTTTATCGTGAAACTCTAACGGTCCAACTTCAATCGTTTCCATCTGTTGAATAGGAAAATACAGCACTACCGCTTTTTTTACCCATTCGTTTACTTCCCAACCGCTGGCAGTTGGCGTAGCAACTCGTAAGGTTCCTTGATCTAGCTGATCAATAATAGAACGAATGGCGTTTTTTGTTTCTTCTTCTTGCAATAGTGCTCGGTTATCCCAAGCTGCCTCAATTAATGCTCTGCTCATCTACTTTTTTTTCAAAGATACAGTCTTGAGAGCAAACCCGTTTATGGATTCACAAAAATTCATTGACTACCTTTGTGGCATGGCGCGTATTATGGCAATTGATTATGGAACAAAACGCTGTGGGGTTGCAGTTACTGACCCGCTGCAGACTTGTGCTTTTGGATTGGATACGTTTGCGCCAGAGAAACTGATATCCTTTATAAAATCCTACACAACACTCGAAAAAGTATCGACTTTAGTAGTGGGCGAGCCCAAACAGCGCGACAATTCACCCTCCGAAATAGAATCTAAAATTGCTGTGTTTTTAACCAAATTAAAACGTGAATTTCCCACTCTTGATATCGTTCGTTATGACGAAAGATTTACCTCCAAGATGGCGCAACAAGTACTTATACAGACAGGTGCACCAAAAAAAGTGCGCCAAAAAAAAGAGGTTATTGATAAATTAAGTGCAACGCTTATCTTGCAGGGATATTTAGACCAATACCAACGCATATGATACTACCCATTGTTGCTTACGGCGATCCGGTGCTGAAAAAGAAGGCTGCACCTATCGAAAAAAACCATCCAAATCTTAAAAAACTGATTAGCGACATGTGGGAAACCATGTATGCAGCACAAGGAGTTGGTTTGGCAGCGCCTCAAATTGGCGAATCTATTCGTTTGTTTATTGTTGATGGTAGTCCGTTTGCTAATGATAAATCTATCGATAATATCGAGCAACGTGAATTACGAATTTTTAAAAAGGTATTTATCAACCCAGAAATCTTATCCTTCAGCGGACCTCAAGAAGCTTTTAATGAAGGTTGTTTAAGTATTCCAGATATTAGAGAGGATGTAACTCGACTGACTACAATAAAAATTTCGTATTACGATGAAAATTTTAAGCCTGTAACAGCCGAGTTTAGTGGTATTTCTTCTAGAATTATTCAGCATGAATTCGATCATATTGAGGGTATATTGTTTACTGATAAATTGGGGCCATTGAAAAAGAAGTTACTCAAAACGAAACTAACCCAAATTTCGAAAGGGAAAATCAATTGCGATTACCCCATGCGTTTTCCAAATAAAAACAACATTCGTTGATGAATAAAATGCGCACAAAACAACTTAAGGCATTAGATCGACTACTAACGATTATGGACGAACTACGGGAAGGCTGTCCGTGGGACAAAAAACAAACGTTTCAGTCGCTAAGACACTTGACCATTGAGGAAACATACGAGCTTAGTGAAGCTCTTTTGGAAGAAGACTTAGATGGCATCAAAAAGGAGTTAGGTGATGTGCTTCTGCACATTATTTTTTATGCCAAAATCGGTAGTGAAAAAAATGCTTTTGATATTGGCGATGTAGCTCATTCGATAACTGAAAAACTCATTCAGCGCCACCCGCATATCTATGGTGATGTAACTGTGAAAGATGAAGAGGATGTTAAAAGAAACTGGGAACAACTAAAACTTAAGGAGGGGAATAAAAGTGTACTTTCGGGAGTGCCTAAAAGTTTACCTAGTTTGGTTATGGCTAGTCGTATGCAAGATAAAGCCGCAGGTATTGGTTTTGATTGGGATTCTATTGCTGGAGTAAAAGAAAAAATCAAGGAAGAACTTCAAGAGTTGGAATATGAAGTCACGCTTGATAACAAAGAAAAGATAGAGGCTGAGCTAGGTGATGTGTTTTTTTCCCTTGTTAATTATGCGCGTTTTCTTGGGGTTAACCCAGATGACGCATTGTCTTCTTCCAACAACCGATTTAGAACCCGATTTATGACTATGGAATCGGTGGCAGCTTCACAGCAAATGTCTTTGAATGATCTAACACCAGATCAATGGGAATTACTTTGGCAGACGGCTAAAAAAAGTGTGGGTTAACCCCTTTGGAGTTGTTTTAAAAGCTTTTTCTTTTCTGTTAATTCATCTAAACGTTCTTGCTGTTTTGCAATGTCATTTCTGACCTTGATGACAATTGGGTTTTTTTCTTGATTTTTTCCAAAAAACTGCAAGTTGGTTTCTAACTGTATAATTTCCTGCTTGATTTCATCAATCCTGCGTTTGAGTGAATGCAATTCTTTTTGAATGTTTTCGTCATTGCCACGCATGCCGTCCAACTTATTTTGATAACTTTTTTGAGTAATTTCTGCTTTAGATAGTCCTGCTGATTTATACGCTTTTTCAGTAAGTCGGCTAAACTCGTGCTCAATTTTGATTTTATTTTTGGGGACTCGTCCAATGCTATTCCAGTTACTTAAAACGGTATCTATTTCTAGGATTTCGTCATTGGTCTCCAATGCCTTTTTAAGTGCGTTAAGCAGCTCTGTCTTTAGAGCTAGATTCTCTTGTTCTTTTTTGCTCGCTTTATTTCGGGTAGAATCAAGCATTTCAAAATATTCGTTACAAGCAATTCTAAATGTTTTCCACAATTCCCCGTCATCATTTCTACTTACGGGAAATGTTGTTTTCCATTCCTTCTGGAGGGCAATAATTTTTGGTGTAGTTTCTTTATAGTTTGTTTCTGTTTTTAATGCTTCAACCTGTTCAATAAGTGCTTTTCGCTTGCTTACGTTTTCAGCAAATACGCGCTTTAATTGCTTGTAATATTGACTTCTTTTTTTGCGAAATACTTTTGTTGTTTTTTTAAATTCATCCCAAATATCATCCCGCTTTTTTGCTGGGACTTTTCCCACAGACAAGAACGACTCACGAAGCCCTTCATAGGTTTTCGTGAATTGGTTAATATTCGTTTTGGTTGAAATTTCTGTAGCCAATAACTCAAGTATTTGAGTAATGATAGCCTGTTTTTTTATCAGATTTTCTTCAAATATTTCTTCTTGATTTTTGAGGAAATACCTCCTTTTATCATGAATAATTTTGGTTGCCGCACTAAAGCGTTCCCAAACTTCCTCACTGTGATCTTTAGCTACGGGTCCAAGCTCATCTTTCCATTTTTTGTGAAGTGTTTGTAAGTGTCGAAAGGCTTTAGAAATGTCTTCCATTCCCGCCAGTACCTCTGCCTGCTCACAGATTTTGAGTTTTTCCTCTAGATTGAACTTAAAATCTAATTCTCTTAGCTCTCTGTTTAGATGTAAAAAATCATAAAAATGACCTACGTGGTGGTGGTATGTTTTCCAAATATTGTTAGCCTCTGCTCTGGGAACTTGACCAGACTCTTTCCAGCGATTTTGCAAATCTTTAAACTGGTTATACGTCGTATTGATATTTTGTTCTACATTGATAAGTCCTTTAAGCTCCTCGATCAACTCTAATCTATAGGACAAGTTTTTCTGCTGCTTTTCTTCTACACTGCGGTAATAGGTGCCACGGTCGGATTTATAGCGTCTAAAAAGTTCATTAAACTCTTTCTTTATGGGTGGGTTGAAGTAAAATGCGTCTGGATTTCCACCTTCGGCAATAAAAATCTCCTTTTGTTTTCTAGTATCCTCAGCTAATTTTTGATTAAAAACTTTTACCAACGGCTCGATGGTTGATTTCAAATGTTGAACAGATTCGGTTTTCAGTTTTTCCGCAAAAAAATCTAGTAATTCTTTAGCTTCCATTGCTTCAAACTTTCGCAGCACGTTTGATTCTTGCAATTCCTTTCCAGCATCATTAACGGCTATTTCAACTGTAGTAGTTTTTTCACTATCACCTAATTCCATTGAGTTTTGCTCAGTTGAGGCAATAGTTTTTTCGTCCAAATGCGAAGTATCCTCATTGGATTCAGAAGTAGCTATTTCATTTTCTGGCGCCTGTTTAGAAGTTTGTCTACTTACGTCTTCATCGTTCGCTTCAGGCGAATCGTTGTCGGTATGTTCCAACATAGTCATGATTTTAAAATCATCTCGAATATACAATTTATAGCAAAGGAGTCAAAAAAATTAATTATTCCATAATTTCCAAGAAGCCTCTGCTTGCCCTTTAAGCATTGCTAGACCATTAGAAACGGTGGCCCCATATGCTGCGCCTTCCTTCATAAAAGCGGTTTCAATTGGGTTGTATATTAAATCAAAAAGCACATGGCTTGAAGTTAGTAAAGAGTAATCTAAATTTGGTTTTTCTTCGACTTTAGGGAATGTGCCTAACGGGGTACAGTTTACAATAAGTTTGTGTGTGTTCATGCAATCGGCAGTAACCTGGTCATAACGTATAGCGGTTTCAGTTGCTTTTCTTGAAACATACTGGGTGCGTATACCTAATTTTTGCAGGGAATACAAAATGGCTTTGGAGGCACCCCCAGTTCCTAAAATTAATGCATCGGAGATTTCCTTATGTAGTAATGGTGAGATGCTATTTGTAAACCCAATGTGGTCTGTGTTATACCCTTTAGTTGTTCCGTCTGCTTCAAAAACAATAGTATTCACAGCGCCAATTGCCTTAGAAACTTCGTCCAAATCGTCAAGTAGAGGCATAACCTCTTGCTTGTATGGAATAGTAACATTAATTCCTTTTAACCCTGGAGTTTTAAGCGTTTCATTGAAGTTGTTGAGATTTAATAAATCAAAATTTTCGTAGGTGCAATGCAGTAATTTTTCACGTTCAAATTTGTCTGAAAAATAGGCTCTTGAAAAAGAGTAGTCTATATCTCGACCTAAAAGTCCAAAACGCTGTTTATTTTTTCCGCTCATAATAATCCAAAACAAATACGATTACCAATCCAATCAACCCCCAAATTATTGTCCAAAAAATGGATTCCATTGACATAGACGACTCCAAAGGCGTCACTCGATTTGTTGGCCAAAGTATGAATAATGAACCAAACACAAACCCAATGAGAATTGCTTGGAGTTCATCTTTTGCCTTTTGTTGTATACGATGTATAAGTGCTGACAAACCACTTATACCCACTAATGATCCAACCAAAAACACTCCAAAGATAAGCGCATATTCTGCATCTTGCGGAGCTAATTCCGTATTCAAAAAGGGAGAGATAATCCATCTACCAAAGCTATTTACAGCATCAACCAGTAAGAAGGTGTAATTCCCCATGAGTATAAGTAAAAACGAGCCAGAAAGCCCTGGTAATGTCATGCCAACAATGCTGACAACACCGCACAAAAACACATAAATCAAAGATGGATTTTGCTCAGATGGCGATAAAACGCTCAATCCAAGACCCACAACAAGTCCAGCCAGCGCAAACACAACGGAGTTGGTATGCCATTTGCTAAAGTCTCTAAACAACAATATAGCAGAGGCTAATACCAATCCGAAAAAGATTGCCCAAACGCGCATTGGATAAATAGTCAAGGCTACATCTAAAAGGAGTGAAAGGGTGAAATAGCTAAGAATGATCCCGAGTAAAAGGGCCATTAAGAACGCGCCGTTAATGTAGCGCCAAAATGTGCGGAAACGACCTCGCAATAGTAAGTATACAGCCTTAAAGTTTAATCGCTGAAAAGAAAAAATGAGCTCTTCATAGAAACCAGTAACGACCGCAACAATACCACCCGAAACCCCCGGAATTTTGTTGGCAACTCCCATAGCAATACCCTTAAGGATAAGTAACCCATAATCTGAAAAAGAGCGACTATGCATCTGATTTATTTTTGCTTAAACGTTCCAATAAAAACAGTAATATTAGCCCAAGGAAAAATGCAGTTATCGCAGGCACTAATTGCGCATCCGCATTAAATGCATCTGGAAAAACAGAAACGGAATTAAGCGGCACTCGTTCTCCACTACTGTTGGTATAATATTGTGTTACTTCTTTCCATGGCCAAACCTTATATAAAGACCCCAATAAAAAGCCTGTCATGGTTGCCAATACCATGTTTTTATGGTTGGAAAATAGCCAGCGTAAAACTTTTGCAAAAACTTTTAGTCCAACTAAACCTCCACTTGCCATAACGGCAAATACGATAAATCCATCAAAGACAAATGATTTCATTTGAGCTACCGTGTCAAGGGCTGTGCCATAAGCTCCTAGTAAAATGAGAATAAAAGCACCCGAAATACCTGGAAGTATCATGGCTATGACGACGAGCATTCCACAAAAAAACAGGTAAATTAAACTTTCAGATCCTTGACTTGGGGAAACTAAGCCAATACCAAAAGCAACACACGCACCTACTAATAACATGAGTATTGAAACAGCACTCCAGTTGTCAATGGCGTTTTTCAGCACATAAGCACTGCCCAAAATGAGTCCGAAAAAAAACGCCCAAAGTGGAATGGGGTAGTGCTCCATAAGCCACGAAATACCGCCAGTAACAAGCAAAATACTTGTGCCAATCCCAAGTGTTAGTGCCAGTAAGAAACTGCCGTCTAATTTATCCCATGCCTCCTTGCGTCTTGAAGTAAAAAGGCTTAGTATTAGCGAGATAGAAACAGCGTCAATAGCATTTATTAGCCGCTCGTATATATGAGTAATTAAAGCAATAGTGCCACCCGAAACACCTGGAACCACGTCAGCAGCACCCATTAAAATTCCTTTTATGTATGTTACAAGGTGTTGTGTATAGGCAGTTTTCATTGCAAATCGACTTCGTAGTATTAGATTGTAAAACTACACAATAGCCACGAACATCCTATGACTGAGATAGGGTATCTTTTACTAAATGAGCAGTTTTTGAAGTTGGAAAGGTTTCGTAGAAAACATCAAGATCTTTTGGATTTATTGAATATGCATTTTTCAAAAAGAATGAGGCTTCACTTGCTTTGGCTTGCATCATATAAAACCCTGCTAGCATATAGTGCAATTGGCTGTTTTCAGGGTGAAATTCTATTCCCTGGCGCAAGGATTTAATCCCCATGTCATATTCTTGCATTTGCAATAATACTTGCGCCCAATCTAGCCAAGTTTGCACTTCGTAATTACCCAAATTTACCAAGCGTTCGTAAGCTAAGTTCGCTTCTTCTAAAAAACCCAGCGCCTTGTTCGCTTGTGCATAAAATCGCCAATACCGCACCTGTGTATTGTCAATTTTAACTGCCTTTTTTACGTAGTGCAATACCTTAGCATAGGCTTCTTTACGCATATAAAATCCACAAAGCGACAGCCAACCTTTATCTAACAACGGATCTTCATGAATAGCTTTTTTGATAAACTTGACACCTAAAACTTCATTGCCTAATTTGAGATGACACTCCCCAATACGCAGTAGCGCAAATGCTGTTGGATCGTCAATGGTGAGGGTGATTTCAAAGTGGTTAATGGCCTCGTTATATCTACCTAAGTGTTCCAATGCTTTACCTAACTCAAGGTATGCACCAATAAAGCTGTCATCACAAATGATGGCAAAGTCAAAAGCCGTTATGGCCTGTTCATACATTTTCTTCGCCAAATATTGTCGCCCCAACTGGTGCCATGCAACTTCGTTGTATGGGTCTTTATTCAAAAACTCATTCATGTAGGTAATTGCCCCATCTGTGTCTTTCAGGGACTCAAAGCAGTAAATGATGTTGTAAAGCGCATGGTTGTCGGTAACTTCTGCTTCCAGGCATTTGATGAAATATTCTTTTGCCATAAAATATTCATCAATGTGCAAATACTCCATGGCTAAAAGGGAATGGAATTCGTACTTAAAACTACTATACGACAAACCTTTTTTTAGACTTTCAATAGCTTCTTGGTGTTGGTTTGTTTTTGATTGTATTACGGCAAGGTGTTGATAGGCATATTCATTGAAAGGTTCTAGAGTTAATAAATTATCTAACAATAGTCTTGCTTCTTCGTAAGAATTGGTAAGAATGTAATATTCTACCAGTAAAAGTGTAAGTTCCGTGGACTCTGGGTGTTGACCTAAGCCAACTTCAATGGCTTTTTTTGCCATACTCAAATTTGCAATGTCAATGTAGTACTGACCAATCTCTTCAAATTCGGTAGCATCAAAAAACTGAAGTTCATTTGTTTTGAGCATCAGTTCAAATCGTGAAACGGGTAGGTCAGAAAAATCACCAAATTGAAAATCCATGTAGAGATCTTTTATATAAATCTACAGTTTAGATTTATTTGGAGTGTTAGATAAAACCTACAATTTTCAACAAAGTAATCAACAGTCTAAACTATCAAGAACTTGTAGGATTTTAGAGCAAGCATATCTTACTTGCTTTTTGCTAATCGTTAATGGAGGAGAAATACGAACTGCTTTAGGTTCAAACAATAAAAAAAACAGCAATATTCCATTAGTAAGTGATTGTTTAACAAGCTGTTGCGCAACTTCAGAGGATTCCATAATCAATGCTAGCATTAAGCCTTTTCCTCGAATTTCTTTGATTTTTTTATGGATAAGCAGTTTGCGAAAGAGTTGTTCTTTTACTTGGGTTTCTGCCATCAAATTACTGCTTAAAATAGTGGAAAGTGTTGCCCTACAAGCTGCTGCGATTACTGGATTTCCACCAAAAGTAGTGATATGACCTAGCGAGGGAGCTGCTTTTAGTTGTGTCATATAATGTTGTGCCGCGACAAATGCACCTACTGGAAGTCCGCCGCCCAGCCCTTTTCCAGTAACCAATATATCAGGCACCATTTCATGATCCATAAAAGCAAATAATTTTCCCGTGCGACCCATTCCTGGCTGAATTTCATCTAAAATGAGTAACGCACCAACTTCTAAACAGCGTTTTTTGATCTGTTTTAAGTACCCCCTTTTGGGTTGAATGAAGCCAGCGCCTCCTTGAATTGTTTCTAAAATTATTGCTGCGGTTTTGGTTGTAATCTGATTTATAGCATCAAAATCATTGAATTCAATAAATGATGTTCCTGGAATCAATGGGCGATACTTACTTTTTCTGTCTTCATAGCCCATAACACTCATGGCGCCCATCGTGTTACCGTGATAGGCTTTATTTGCGGCGATGATTTCTGCGCGGCCAGTTACTCGTTTTGCCAATTTAAGTGCTCCTTCTATGGCTTCTGTCCCTGAATTGGTTAGATAGGTGGTGTCTAAGGGCTGCGGCAAGTTGTCGGCAAGTAGTTTTGTTAATAGCACCGGTTCCTTCTGTACAAATTCTCCATAAACCATGACATGCAAATACTTTCTCAATTGCTTTTTAATAGCGCCTACCACTTTTGGATGCCTGTGTCCCAAACTACAGGCTGACACGCCAGCAACCAAGTCCAAATAGCTTTTGTTGTTTTGGTCGTACAAATAGCAGCCTTTAGCACGAACAATTTCTAACCTCATTGGGTAGGGGGTTGTTTGCGCTTGATATTTTTCAAACAATGACGCTAATTTTTCCATACCATTTATTGTTTTTTTTGATTTACCAACAACTTAGGTACTACTTGCATAGTAAATTGTTCTAAATCTATGCCATGGAAAAGGTCTTCTTTTGTGGATATACGCTCATTTTCTCGCCAAGAAAAACCTAACATTTGACGCGTATTTTCAGGAAGTTCTTCTGGGGGATAAACTACACCATCAGGATTGGTAAAAAACGTTACTTTATCAATGGCGCTATCTACAAATGTTAGCCGTAAGGCGCTGCAAATAGCTTTGTCAATACCAACAAGGTCAAGGGTGTCATCGTCGTACAAGTAATAGACCATTTCTGTATTTTGAACCACATCAACTGTCTCTAAGCTTCGGCCATTAAATTTTCCTTTTAGCTGCAGCCCTTTTATTTGATTAAAATTGTTCAAGTCAAGAGTGTCTTGTTCGATAATAAATGCATTGTTGTAGATAAGTAAAGAATCTAAAACCTCCCTTTCCATATCAATAATCAAATGAATTTCATCTCCTGTCATCTGGCTTTCATCCGACCACAAAATAGGATTTCTATCTGCAATTTCTTGCGGAGTCAAAAACTGTAATTCTTTATCACTCATAGGTTGCCTGATAAGTCTTGCGCGCCCATTTTTTTGATTGAAATGAATGGAGTCAGATTTACCGCTGAGGTCTTCTTTGAAAATTCGTACATCGTGAAACCCTCTAAGGATTCGTTTTTCAGGTGGACCAGTCGCGATGAGTGTATCAGCATGTATAAAGAGCGAGTCTTGTTCCACTAAGTTAATCGCGACCGCCCTGTGGGTAACCATTGCAGAATCTTGAGCCTTGAAAACTTGCCCGTAATTTCCTGTTAAAAATGTGTTGTTTATGGTGTCGGTTATGCGAATATTTTGTGTGGCGGCGGCATATTGCTTTTCATCGTCAAAATAGATGCTGTCGCCCATAATATTTCGATTATCATAATCGACAGATGCTTCTTTTTTAAAGAAGCCTAATTTGCGTTCTGTGTCATAGAAGCCTTGCTTGCAACGTACTACATAATCTTCCCCAATAATAGTTGTTTTTCCATAGAAAAAAGCATGCTTGCTTTCGGTATAAAAATCCATTCGAGCAGAAGTTATGGTAAAGTCTGGATTTGTAATGACAACTTGATTTTCAAATTGATACTTTTTACTTTCAGAGATATAGGTTCCTCGCTTGCTTGTGATGGTTGTAAGGCTATCGTAAACGGTTCCACTAGTAGGATAATAGGCCTTGTCAGCAATACGATCAAAGTAAAGGGTGTCGGTTTCGAGCAGCATATCAATGTTGTCAAGAATCACATTTTCTTTCGCAACAGCAAGCTTACGATTTCCGTCATAATTCACCAATTTGCTTGTGAGAACTAAGCTATCTCCTTGTTGGACACGCACATTCCCAATGGCGTTAAACCTATTTTCAGCCTTGTAAAAAAAAGCTTTATCTGACCACACATCCATACCTTGATGCACCAAATGCACTTGTTCGGTTGCGCTACGAGTTAGTATATTGGCGCCTGGAAAATTATCCTGATCTAACTGAAAAGATCCAGCTTTGCGTATTTCAATTTCTTGCTCTTGAGTACTCAATCCAAAAGACAAAAGCAACAGCAAACAAGAAGTGAATACAGGCTTCATTGGAGTTTATTCAGTGGAGCGAAAAATAGTTTGGGTTCGGTCTGGCCCAACAGATATAATATGAATGGGTGTTTCCACAAAATCTTCAATGAATGCTACATATTCTTTAAAGGTTTCAGGCAATTCTTTTTCGCCACGCATTTGTGTTAAATCTTCATGCCAGCCCTTTAGTGTTTTATACTGCGGTGTTACTTCATCAGCGTTAAGCGAATAGGGAAGATGTTGAATAGTTTCCCCTCTGTATGTGTACGCGACACATACTTTAAGCTCATCAAAACCAGAAAGCACATCACCTTTCATCATCATCAGTTGCGTAACGCCATTGATTTCAACGGCATATTTTAACGCAACCAGATCAAGCCAACCACAACGACGCGCTCTTCCTGTGGTTGCACCAAATTCATGCCCAACACGCCCCATCGTTTCGCCGACTTCGTCAAAAAGTTCTGTTGGGAAAGGCCCGCTACCAACACGTGTGGTATAGGCTTTAAAAATTCCAAAAACCTCACCAATTCTATTTGGAGCAATCCCTAAACCAGTGCATGCCCCAGCAGCTGTGGTGTTAGAAGAAGTTACGAACGGATAAGTTCCAAAATCGATATCCAACAGCGATCCTTGTGCGCCTTCTGCTAATATAGGTTGCTTGTTTTGTTGTGCAATACGAAGATATTCCTCACTATCAACAAAAGAGACAGTTGATTTTAAATAAGAAACAGCATCAAAGAAAGCCGTTTCCAATTCTTCTATCGAAAACTCCAAAGAGACCTTCATGTTTTTAATCATGGCAAGATGTTTGTCTCGAAGGACAGCATACTTTTCTTTCCAAGTTGGTAGTTCAATATCTCCTATGCGAATGCCGTTTCTCCCCGTTTTGTCCATGTAAGTCGGGCCAATCCCTTTCAAAGTTGATCCAATTTTAGCCTTTCCTTTAGCCATTTCAGAGGCGGCATCCAATAACCGGTGAGTTGGCAAAATAAGATGTGCTTTTCTAGAGACTAATAGCGATTCACTAACGTTGATATCAAAAGGAGCTAGGTTTTCCAACTCCTGTTTAAATATCACGGGGTCAATAACAACTCCATTTCCAACTAAGTTTGTTGCTTTTGGGTGAAAAATTCCTGAAGGTATGGTGTGTAAAACGTGTTTAATTCCTTCAAATTCAAGTGTGTGTCCTGCATTGGGGCCGCCTTGAAAGCGCGCAATAATGTCGTACTTCTTAGTAAGTACATCTACAATCTTGCCTTTTCCTTCGTCGCCCCACTGTAAGCCTAAGAGTAAGTCAATGGCCATGAATGGTTTTTATTTAGTGTTTTTTTTAGTGCCGTAAAAATAAAGGGAATGCGCGTGGATATCGATATTAAAAACTTCCTCAATGGTTTGTTTTATAGCTTGGATACGAGGGTCGCAAAACTCCTTGACGTCACCGCTGTCGGTTAGAATTACATGATCGTGTTGTTTGTCAAAATACGACTTCTCATATTGTGCATGCTGCAATCCAAATTGATGTTTACGCACCAACCCGCACGCTAATAAAAGCTCGATGGTATTGTAAAGCGTAGCACGACTAACACGATATTTTTTGTTTTTCATTTTAATATAAAGCGATTCAATATCGAAGTGTTCATCACTCAAATATATTTCTTCTAAAATAGCAAAGCGTTCGGGTGTTTTTCGATGCCCGTTGCTGTCCAAAAACTGAACAAACACATTCTTTACAATTTCAAATTCGTTTTTCATTTCGAAAGTCCAAAAAACAAAGATACGTAACCGATTTTAATCCCGTACTACTTTATCAATCCCAGTAACTTTTTCGAGCTTGTTAATAAGTACATACAGCGTTGAGGCATGACGGACATGAAGCTTTATTTCACCTGTGAATGTCCCGTTTTCAGTATCAAAATGAATTTGGGTAATGTCAACATTATGTGCATTGGAAATTAAGTTAGTCACTTCATTAACAAGACCCAGTCGGTCTATGCCAGAAAGGCGAATACTTCCCGTAAAGAAACCTTTTGACGAATCTACCCATTTGGCGCTTACAATTCTGTAGCCGTAGTTGGAATGCAAACTAATTGCATTAGGGCACTCGTTTTTGTGTACTTTGATACCGTCGTTTATGGACACGAAACCAAATACTTCATCCCCAGCAATAGGATTGCAACAGGGGCTTAAAGTATAGTCGAGCGTTTCTTGGTTTTTCCCAAAAACCAACATGTCATAAAAAGAAGAAATCGGCCCACCATTTACATCATTCTGCTTTGTTTTGTCGCTGGGTCGACGCTTAAAAAGTTGCCAAAAACGACTGTTTTCCTCAGCAGCAAACTTTTTAAGCATTTTATTATCAATTGTTCCAATTCCTATTCGATAGTACAAATCCAAACTCGTTTTGAGTTTGAAATAAGAAACCATTGCGTTAATGATGCGATCATTGAATTTGAATTTCATTTGGCGCAGTTTTCGCCTTAATAACTCCTTACCTTCATCGGCAATTTCCCGTTCTTCTGTTCTTAATGCGGTTCTAATGGCAGATCGTGCTTTTGAAGTAATCACATAGTCAAGCCAGCTTGAAGTGGGTTTGGCCGTTTCTGAGGTAATAATCTCAACTTGATCACCACTATTGAGCTCAAAATTTAGGGGAACAATTTTTCCGTTTACTCGCGCACCTCTTGTTTTTCTACCTACTTCACTATGAATTGAAAAGGCAAAATCCACAGGTGTTGCCCCTTTTGGAAGTGATTTTAAATCCCCTTTTGGAGTAAACACAAAAATTTCACTTGCATATAAGTTAAGTTTAAATTCTTTAACAAAATCAACTGCGTCTGTATCTTGCGATTCCAAAACTTCACGTAATCTATTGAGCCAGAGTTCCATCCCCCCTTCGTTTTGATCACCATGCTTGTATTTGAAGTGCGCAGCATATCCTTTTTCTGCAATTTCGTGCATTCGCTCCGATCGTATTTGTACCTCAACCCACTTACTACCTGGCCCTACAACGGTGATGTGGAGCGCTTCATACCCAGTTGATTTTGGCGAGGAAATCCAATCGCGTAAACGAGTTGGGTTGGGTTGAAAATAATCAGTTATTATTGAATAGATTTTCCAAGCCAAGAATTTTTCTTGTTTTGGGGTGGATTTATAAATAATACGAACAGCAAATCGATCAAAAACTTCATCAAATCTTTTGTTTTTGAGTTGCATTTTTCTACGGATTGAAAAAATACTTTTAAATCTTCCTTCCGTTATAAACTTGACACGCTCTTTTGCTAAATGATTTTGCAGCTGTTCGGAGAAACTATTAATATAGTCTAGTTGCTCTTCCTCACTTTCTTTAATTTTTTGTTCAATAGCATCGTAAACATCTGGTTCTGTATATTTAAATGCCAAATCCTCGAGCTGTGTTTTTATATTGTACATCCCAATTCGATGCGCCAAAGGTGCATAGATGTAGAGTGTTTCGGAGGCAATGCGGACTTGCTTTTCTTCCGGCATAAACTCCAGGGTCATCATGTTATGCAAGCGATCTCCAATTTTGATGAGAATAACCCGAACGTCATCGTTCATGGTTAAGAGCATTTTTTTGAAGTTTTCAGCTTGTACGGAAACCCGCTTGTCTTTACTTAATTTAGATATTTTAGTAAGCCCATCGACAATTTTAGCAACGCTTTTGCCAAACATAAGTTCTATATCCTCTAGCGTCAAAGAGGTGTCTTCAACTACGTCGTGCAACAGTGCAGCGGCTATAGAGGTGGCTCCCAATCCTATTTGATCTGCTACAATTTGCGCTACCGCAATAGGGTGTAAAATGTAGGGTTCTCCGCTTTTGCGGCGTTGTTCTTTATGGGCATCAACGGCTGTTTCAAAAGCCAGTCGAATGAGTTTTATATCTGCGGGTGACAACGATAAATAAGTATTGCGAAGCAAGTTTTTATACTCTTGTGCAATAATTGCATTTTCTGAAATTTCTTTCGTTGACATACGTTAAAGATACAAAAATTAGCTATTCCGTTGACGAACCGTCTCGTAAGCTAAAACGGAAGTTGCAACGGAAACATTAAGCGAATCGACATACCCTAACATAGGTATTTTTACAGCCGTTACTTCTTGGTCACGCCAAAAATCACTCAAGCCTTTTGCCTCGCTTCCCATTACAAATGCTGTTGAGGCTTTGTAATTTGCTTTATTGTAAAAAATGCTTTTTTGAAGCGATGCTGCGTAGATATTAATCTTATTTTTTTGAAGAAAATGCTTAGCCTCTTCATTGCTACACACAAAAAGTGTTGCCGAAAAAAAACCACCTACGCTAGAACGAATCACATTTGGATGGTGAATATCAGTATGTTCCTCAGTAATAATCACGGCATCTACCCCAGAGGCGTCTGCTGTTCTTAAAATAGCACCAAGATTTCCAGGTTTTTCGATGGATTCCAATACAATAACTAACGGGTTTTTATTGTGAGGCTGCCAAGATTTTAATGAATTGTTTTTTTGATTTACAATCCCAACAATTCCTTCAGTGCTACCACGGATCACCATTTTTTGATAAACAGCCAATGAAACTGAAATAACAGTGATATGGTTGTTAAATGTCTTAATCCAGGAAGCAAAATCTTGTTTTGCGAAAATTTCAGGGCACCAAAAGAGCGTTGAAATGGTATAGTGTGCCAAATGCGCTAAGCGCAACTCACGACTCCCTTCGACCACAAACTGTTTTTTTTCAGTACGTTTCTTGCCTTTAGATTGTAAGAGAATACAGTCCTTAATTACAGTATTTTGCGTACTTGAAATATGTTTCATTGTACTAATTTTTGGAGTTATTTAATTTTAATATAATAACAAATGTTAGTAAAGAACAAATAATTGTTATAGATTAAAAATCAGCTAAAATTAAACCTATTTTGTTAACAGCAGTAATTGTCGACGACGAAGCTCGCAATATCGCACTTTTCTCTCATTACTTAGAAAAGTATTGCCCAAATGTCAAGCTTGAAGCGTCTTTTTCAAAAAAATCAATCGCTGTTGATTACCTTATTTCCAATAAGCCAGATATTTTATTTTTAGATGTTGTTCTTGATAAAGGCAGCGGTTTTGATGTTTTGGATGAAGTTGGATATGAAAATATGCAAGTGGTTATGTGTACTGCACATGATGAATTTGCCGCTACGCGCTATTCGGTATCAAGTAGTTGATTATCTACTAAAACCCATTGAAATTCAAGATCTTATTGTAACGGTAAATAAAATTGAAGCTAAAAGTAAAAGTAGAAATGGAAAGCAAGTTTTTGATGCTGATTTATTAACGCAATTGAGCACTGGGCATCGCCCAATTCCACAGCGTTTTGCTATGTCAGACAGATCTTCAATTGATTTTGTCTCTTTAGATGACATTATTTGCGTTGAAACACATAAAGGCAAGGATAAAACAGAAGTGGTTGTTAAAGGCCACGAGAAAAACGAGTTCATACTTTCTAATACCCCGATAAAAGAAGTTGAAAAAAAACTTCAATCCACAGGAACTTTCTTTCGTGTGAGCAGGAGTTGTTTAGTATGTGTTACTGCAATTAAGTCTATACTCAGAAACGCTCAGTATACCATTGTATTAACAAATGGGAAGAAAATATTTATCTCTCGAAATGGATATAAAACACTTATTGATTTTATGGAAAAAACTTTTGAAACAAAGGTTTAACTTTTTTATTGGCATGGGCTTTAGTATTTTTGTATAGTTATGGCCACAAAAATTTCTCTTACCAATCAGTTTATTGACTTAGAACACGAATTCGGCGCGCATAATTATCACCCATTGCCTGTTGTTTTGGACAAAGGGGAAGGCGTTTATCTATGGGACGTTGATGGGAAAAAGTATTTTGATTTTTTATCAGCCTACTCTGCAGTAAATCAGGGACATTGTCATCCAAAAATTATTCAAGCACTCCAAGACCAAGCACAGCAACTCTGTTTAACGTCACGCGCATTTCATAATAGCGCATTTGGACCTTTTGCAGCGTTCATCACAGCATATTTTGGGTTTGACAAAATACTTCCTATGAATTCTGGTGCTGAAGCCGTGGAAACCGCCATTAAAATTGCCCGGAAATGGGGTGTGAAAAATAAAGGAATTCCACAGGAGCAAGCACAAATTGTGGTTTGTCACAATAATTTTCATGGGAGAACCACAACCATAATTTCGTTTTCTGACGACCAAGTAGCTAAAAAAGATTTCGGGCCTTATACACCTGGATTTATTTCCATCCCGCACAACGATACTAAAGCCCTTGAAGCAGCTTTTGCATCAAATAAAAATATTGTTGGATTTCTTGTTGAGCCCATACAAGGTGAGGCTGGAATTTTTACTCCAGATGAAGCATATCTACGTAATGTTCAACAGTTATGCCATGAGTACAAAGTGCTTTTTATTGCTGATGAAATCCAAACAGGAATTGCTCGAACGGGTTCTCTGTTAGCTGTTTGTGGAGATTGTAGTTGCGAGTCATCGTGTTTGCGCCAAACCGACACATTTGCTGCACCTGATGTTTTGATTTTGGGTAAGGCGATTAGCGGAGGTGTTTATCCAGTTTCGGCAGTTTTGGCAAATAACGATGTGATGGGTGTTATTCAACCCGGTGAACACGGGAGTACTTTTGGTGGAAATCCGATTGCGGCTGCGGTTGCTACAGCGGCATTGAAGGTTGTAAAAGACGAAAATCTTGCACAGAATGCACGCACACTTGGTCAGCTTTTCCGCAATGCCATAAACGAATATATCAAAACCAGTAGTATTGTTACACTTGTTCGTGGAAAAGGGTTGTTGAATGCAATTGTTATAAACGACACACCAGAAAGTGATACTGCATGGAACATATGTTTGGCACTAAAAGAAAACGGCTTACTGGCAAAGCCAACACATGGAAATATTATCCGTTTCGCCCCTCCATTAGTAATGACCGAAGACGAGCTTATGGCTTGTGTTAAGATTATTACAAAAACGTTACGAACCTTTGAGCCAAACTAAATGTGATGGATGTAATCTATCTCGATAACGCTGCAACAACACCTATTCTACCAGACGTAGTTGATGCTATGCATCAAACGCTAAATACTTGTTACGGGAATCCATCTTCAGTTCATGCTGCTGGCCGATCTGCCAAAGTTAAAGTTGAGTCTGCACGAAAATACATTGCCAAACAATTAGGCGTACTGCCACAAGAAATTATTTTCACTTCGGGTGGGACAGAAGGCGATAACACCATTTTACAATGTGCAGTAGATCATTTGGGAGTCAAACATATCATCAGCTCACCTATTGAGCATCATGCTGTCTTACATCCCTTGGAGCACCTTGCATCGCAAGGTAAGATATCGCTTCATTTAGTAAAAATTTTACCAAATGGACTTCCGGATATGAATGATTTGGAAAAGTTGCTTTCTGAAACTCCAGACAAGAAACTAGTGAGTTTGATGCACATAAATAACGAAGTTGGCACTGTCTTGGACATAGAATCAGTTGGAAGCCTTTGCCATAACTACAATGCGCTTTTTCATTCAGATACTGTGCAATCAATAGGGCATTTCCCAATGAATTTGGGCGCATTACCAATTGACTTTGCAGTTGCATCGGCGCATAAGTTTCATGGTCCAAAAGGGGTTGGATTTTTGTACGCAAGAAAGCAAACCGCTTTGGGCGCTTTACTTTTGGGTGGCGCACAAGAACGAGGTATGCGCGCTGGTACCGAGTCGGTACACAATATTGTTGGTATGGAAGTGGCGCTGCGCTCTTCATACAAAACCATGGAGGCAGATACAGAGAAACTTAAGATCCTTAAAACACATTGTATGCAAAGCTTGCAAGAAGCCTTACCTGGAACTGTTTTTAACGGTGCTTGTAGTGATTTTGATTGTAGTACACATACTATTGTCAATGCGCGCCTTCCCATAAACGAAAAAAAGGCTCAACTGCTTCTCTTTCACCTCGATTTACAAGGAATTTGCTGTTCAAAAGGGAGTGCATGCCAGTCGGGCAGCGAGTTGGGATCTCACGTACTTAATACACTGCTTACAAAAGAGGAAAACAAATCACCATCTCTTCGATTTTCGTTCTCGGCACACAATTCTAAAGAAGAGATAGATAAGCTAGTAGATGTACTAGTGGCTTACGTCAACAGTTAAAATCGTGCGCTAAGCTTTACGTTGAACACGCGGGGCGTCATGTAGTTAGGAATGGCAAACTGGCGTTGGGTATAGACATCTCTGACCCAGGTGTTTGTGATGGCATTTTGTACGTCAAACACATTAATAATTTCGACACCAATTTGCAATTCATCAAAAGTGCGAAAAGTGTTTTTAAAACGCGTATCGTCTTTAATCACATACAAAAACCCAATATCAGCACGTTTGTAGTCGCGAAGTCTATTTTGATAGTCATATGCGTCAGCATAACTTGGCGATCCGCCTGGCAAGCCAGTATTGTACACCAAATTCAGGTTCATTTTCAAAAATGGCATCCGTGGGACATAGTCTTGAAAAAGCATCGCAAATTTTAGTCTTTGGTCGGTTGGGCGATCAATGTTCCCTTTATCGCTTTGGTTTTCTTCAGCTTTTAAAAGTCCCAAGCTTATCCATGATTCTGTCCCTGGAACAAACTCACCATTTAAGCGCGCATCTAACCCATACACCCACGCCTTGGTATCGTTATTGGCTGAATAACGTATTCGCACATTTTCCAGTGTATATGGGTTTACGTCCCATAAATACTTGTAGTAAGCTGCTGCTTGAAACACAAAAGGCCTACCCCAGAGCGAAAACTTTCGATCATGACTTGAGACAACATGGATTGACTGCTGCGGTTTTACGTCTGGATTGATATTTCCGTTTCTGTTTCTTAATTCCCGGTAAAATGGAGCTTGTGTATAGCTTCCAAGCGATAAGCGTGATACCACATTTGGATTTTTTACAGGCTGTAAACTCAACTGAAAACGTGGACTAAAAAAAGTACTTCCAGAGTTGTTGAAATTTGTCAATTTCCAATGATGTAAACGAACTCCTGCAGAAATCCAAGCTACATTATTGGCCATTAAAAAGCGATTATTCCATTGTAAATAGCCAGAAATTCTATTAAGCGTACTTTGTTGCGTTGCCCTAATGTTATTGAACAACACCAATGGTCCGACAAATGGATCATATGGCTGGTTGTTTTTTGCCTCAAGTGCTGGAGGACGAATAGAGAACCCAGCAGAATCAACCTTTTCCCATTCTACTATACGGTCGCGAATGTCTTCTGACTTAAGTTGAATTCCCCAGCGTAATTCATGTTTTTCCCCAACATGTTTTCCTGCAATATCAATGGAACTAATTAATGCATCAAAATCGTTTCTGCCATGGGTATGTTGGCTTCCAACGCCTTCTGCAAAGGAGATTTCTCCCAAGTCTTCTGATCCAATTTCAGCATTAGGAGACCCCAATAAGTATTGCGCCAGTATGTCAAAATACTCTTGTTCTTTGGTGTGATAGACTGAAGTAGTTAGGGTGTATTGCGTTTTTTTATTGGGCTCGTATGTAGTTTTAAGTGCACCTAAATAGGTTTGATATACATCTTTTTCCTCTCCGCTGTAATACACGATGAGCGATCGAGGGTCAGCTATTGTTCCAAAATTGGTTTTTCTTGTTTGCGGCGCGTAATTGTAATCATTTTTAGATATAGATCCTAAAAACTGAAACTTCCAAGACTCCTGTTTTTGAAAAGTGACAAAGGTTTGTATATCAGCAAAAGAAGGTTGAAATTGGGCGCTCGTTTCTTTCTGATTTACAAGAAGTTGATTGTCACGAAAGCGAGCCCCAAAAATAGCAGAGATGTTATTTTTTACAGTGCTGTGGCTTATACTTCCACCAAGCAAACTTGCTTCAACACTTGTTTCTGATTTTGCGGGGGTTTTATAAGTGATGTCTAAAACGGAGGAAAGCTTATCTCCATAGCTAGCCTCAAACCCGCCGGCTTTAAAGGCAACATGCTGTATGAGATCTGGATTGAGAAAGCTCAGGCCCTCTTGTTGTCCAGCTCTGATAAGTGTGGGGCGGTAAACTTCAATTCCATTAACATATACCAAGTTTTCATCATAATTTCCACCTCTTACAGCATATTGTGTACTTAGCTCATTATTGGAATTTACACCTGGTAAACTCAACAGTAGGTTTTCAACTCCTGCGTTGGCTCCTGTGATAGTCCGAATAGTTTTGGGCGATAGCACTGTAACGCCACGAACAGTTGCTGATCTATTGCCTTGCACAATAACTTCACCAATTTGTTCAGTTTTGGTGTTCATCACAGGATGAAGTTCATTAGATGTATTGGGCTCTAGGTTTATGGATATGGTTACAACTTTATGTGAAATATGAGAAAATGTGATTTCAATCTGCTTGGTTGAAGGAATAGTAAGCTGATAAAAACCGTTTTCATTTGTGGTAGTCCCGATGTTAAGACTTGTAGTGATGCTCACAAACGGGATGGGCTGTTGGCTGTCATTGGTAACGACTCCCTGAATGCTAGCATTTTGGGCAACTATTCCTAACGAGCTTAACCAAAGCAACACTACTACAATACGTCTATTCATTCTTTACGGTAAAACGTTGCTTCAAATGTAGTATTGTTACCCGCTTTATCCCAAACAATTAGCTTTAATTTATGCTTTACTTGCGAAAGTTTTATAGGATCTTTAAATCGAAACGTAAGCTCATTCTTTTTTTGTTCATACTCAAACAATACCCATTTGCCGTTTAGTAATCCCTCAAAACGATCAATACCTGAACCTAAATCCTTAATGGTAAAACGAATATCCTTCTCTAGTGAAATCCATCTGTTGTTAATTTTTTTTTGATCTGTTATTGTAGGGGGGATGGTATCTTGGAGTACCGCAATTGCTCCAGTGCTTTTCAGTTTTGCGGTAAAATTCCCATTGCGGTTTCTTTTGGCTATAAATCCCCAGCGGTTAGCTTTCTTGAGGGCGAGATATTCTCCGTGCAGCGTATCTCTTTTTTCAAGTGTAATTTTATAAGGCTTGTTAAAATACGCGTAGGGATTTTCAATTTTTAAGGTATCGCTATCCATAAAAATATCAAGTGGCATAGTGTTGCTAAAAGATTTGGCATCAAAGTAAAGTTGAACGTCATCGAATTCAAAAAGATAATCTCTTTTGGGATCAATAGCTTTTCCTTTGTGTGGAGGTTTTTTTTGTACCCAAACCTCTTCTTTTTTTCCAATAATTGGGACAGCTAAATAGGTGTTGTTTCCTGCTACATCCCTTAGGATTACATTATACCTATAGTTCATTCCTTCTTGAATTTCAACCAATCCATTTTCTGAAAAGTCCACTAAGTCTACCGGGAAAGTAAATGGGTTAAAAAGACGCATTACTTTCTTTTTTGTATCCACGTAATGCTCATAATCTACCAGTTTGTGCATTTCAGTGGTGTCGTCAAACGACAGCGTATCAAAACGCACATGAAAGCGATCAATTCCATTAAGATTTGCCAAAACCTCAAAAGTTCCATTTTTGTTGTAAGATCCGTCTTGTCGATCAAATTGCTCAAGTCCAAAACCTATTTTACCAATAGCAACTACAGGGTCAGCTACGTAAAGGCTGTCGTTTTTTTGGGTAATACTTAGTTGTATTTTTTCTTCTGATTGATTCACAATACCATCAATGGGATATGCATATACCTGCTTGACAACAGGTTTTCTAGTATCTGAAATATAAACACCGTCAAGCAACGGATTAAATGGAATTTGGTTTGCGCTAGTGCGAAGTTCAAAATGCAAATGAGGCCCAAAAGAAGATCCTGTATTGCCCGAATAACCAATAACCTCTCCTTTCACAACAGGAATGTCGCTAGGTTCCGGGTAAAAATTGATTGTATAACTTTTTTGTTTATATTGTTTTTTTCGCACTGTAGGTACAATTTTCTCACTGTACCGTTTTAAATGTGCATACACGCTGGTAGTTCCATTGGGATGGTTGATGTATAGTGCTTTTCCGTATCCTCCTTGTTGAATTTTTATTCGAGACACGTAACCGTTTGCTACGGCGCGCAAAGGTAAACCTTCTTTGCTTTGCGTTCTTATATCGATTCCAGCATGAAAGTGTGTTCCCCGTAATTCTGCAAAAGTCCCTGACAGTTGTATGGGAATATCTACTGGCGATTGGTAGTATTGTGCCGTGGAAAGCCAACAACAGAAGATGCTACTGAGTAAGATTATGCGGTTCATAAAAACAAATGTACAGCATTCTTGAACAAAGCTTATTTAGCATTACTTGTAAAAATGTGATAGCTTAGGTACATTTGAGTTGAATTTCATCTTTATGGAAACAGTAGAACATTTAGAGCAGTTAGAAAGCCAATTATACGAATTGATAGATCGTTTTCAGGCAATGGAGCAGAAAAATCAAGCACTCGAAAAAGCATTATCAGAGACCACAAATAAACTGGAAAAGAAACATGAGGTATCGCGTAATTGGCAAGAAAAATATGATGCGCTAAAATCTGCTCAAGGAATTAATACTGGAGATATGGCTGCAAAAAAACGTGCACTCCATCATATCGATGCCTTAATTAATGAAGTTGATGCATGCATTGCGCAACTTGAAATCGGAGACTAATGCAGAAAATTAAATTATCTATAGCAGATAGAGTATATCCGCTGAGTGTTCCTGAGGGTGAGGAATCAATCTTACGAGAAGCCGCAAAAAGTATAAACACCATGATGGAACATTTTGAAAAGAATTACGCAGTGAAGGATAAACAAGATGTATTGGCCATGTGCGCTTTACAAATTGCAGTTCAGGCAAGTAAAGACAAAGATGTAACAGCTAACAAACAGATTGAGATTCAGAAAAAAGTTGTACATTTAAAAAAGTATTTGGAGGCACAATTGCCTTCTTAATGCCCAGCCTACATCAGGTATATTTTTTGATAAACTCAACGCTAATTTAATTCGAAGAGGTGAGTTTTGAGTGCTAAAGCATGCCGCATTTGCGGACCCTTGAACACTCAGGTAGCCTCAAACCTGTTTATTTCGAGTTTATGCAAAACTTACCAGGTGTAGGTTTTTTAGTAATTCGTTGGAAGCTTGTTCTGTTCAAATAGTTTGTGAATCCATAAAATCACAACGCCAAATCCAACTGCAGAAATAATCAAAATCACGTTTTGCAACCCCGTCACGCTGAACGATAATTTGACCAGAATGGTGGAAATTACAAAACCTGAATTGCGTATTACTTTGTTAAATTTATCTGTGTGTGCAAATGAAAACAACACCAATAGTACATCTACTAAAATGAGCACTGTGAAAAAATCATCGAAAAAAACAGCGTTAATATCTAGCCCTTTTTTTAATCCTGATTGTAATTCAGTTATATGAATTGCCCAGTCAATTACATTATATAACGCAATGACAATAAAGACAGGCACCAATAATACGGCCAGTGCTTTTTTAAACTTTACAAACTGAATTAATTCAGGTCTAGTTTCGGTTAACTTTAATAGCTTCCTAACGCGAAACTTATTCATTTTATAAAATAAATGGATAAGTAAAAACAATATAATGGTGGCAATGATGTCATAAATAAATTGAAGGTTTTGGGTGTTTTCAAACCAATTTCCCTCAAGAGATATGTTAGATAAATCTTTATACAATCGTCTAATGACTATAAGCATAATTATTTCGTACTGTTTTCCAATGTAAATAGTCATGGACTTTGGTAAATAGTATATTAACAAATACACCTCGTAGATAAGAATAAATGAAAATGGGGTGTAGATTGCAGAAATGGGATTGGTAAATAATTCCCCTGAAAATGTAGAGTCTAAAATATTTAATTCGTTTAGCGCGATGATGGCCAAATGAAGGACAAAACTTATAATTGCAATGTTTATAATAATTTTTTCACTAAACTTTTTGGTCTTTTCGTCCAAAAGCTTGGCATATAGCAGCTGAAACATGTAGTTAAAATTTCCTTCAAGATATAAATTTTATCAAAAATTGACCGAATTTATTTGTACTTCGCATACAGTGCAGGTTATATTTGTAAAAAAATAGATGCACACTTTTGAAGATATAAAGGCCCATATTGAAGCCCTTGGCTTTAATGTTGTTTCGCATGATTTTGTCCGCCCTTGGGGAGGATTTTTGGTAATTGACGAAATACAGGCACAAGACTTTGCAAATGAATTTTTTTCTGGTTTAGATGTTGATTCGCTTCGAATAGGTGGAAAACTAAGCCCCAAAATTTTAATCGTAAAGCCCAAAGCTCGCTTGTCGTGGCAGTATCATCACCGTCGTGCTGAGATTTGGCGTGTCTATAAAGGTACTGCTGGAATTATTCGCTCTGTAACAGACGATCAAGGCGAAGTAGAAGTGCTCAAAAAAGGCGATCAAGTACGTTTGCAACAGGGCGAACGTCACCGTTTGGTGGGTTTAACAAGTCTTGCGCTTATAGCTGAAATTTGGCAGCATACCGACACTGAAAACCCCTCAGACGAAGACGATATTGTTCGTGTTTCAGATGATTTTGGAAGGTAATGCGCTTTACGGAATCCTTTACACCACTACATGTTATTCAGCAGAAACTCGCAAGACTTTCACACGCTGAATTGCATCAGTCTCAGCGGGGTAAGTGGAATATATTGCAACACTTGTATCACTGTTGGATGGTGGAACGTGGTGTGTTGGCGTATATAAAGCTCAAAACCCAAGACCCTACCGCTTTGGTTGATGTTTTGGTACAAACGCGTTTAAAATTCACAATCTTTTTTATAGCCCTCAGGCTAGGGGTTTTAAAAGTTAAAGCACCAGATGTTGTACAGAAATTTCCTAACGAAATGAGTTCAGTTGATTTGCTTGATAAATGGAAAAAGACCCGACAAGAAGCCGATGCTTTTTTTGTAAACTTACCTGATAATTTTGCCCAAAAGGGAGTTTTTAAACACATGTATATTGGAAGGCTGAACAAGGGGTTGACGCAAAAATTCATTCGCCTCCACTTGCGTCATCATTTGCGCTTGTGTCGCTTATAATTCGATTAAGTAGCCTAGTGAAAGTAGAATAAAACCAGAATTTTTGAGTCCTTCCTCGCTTGGCAATGCTTTGGGCGAATTAAATGTATATTCTATTTCTACATCCCAATTTCCAAAGTCAAGCTCAACAGGTATTCCAACCTCGGTATTCAGTAATTGAAAATAATTTGTATTTACATACTCAAACTGTCTTGGCCTAATAAAAACCAGTTCGCTGACAGTCTGGTTCCCCCAAAAGAATCCTATTCGTGGGCGTAAAGAAATATCAAATAATTTAGTGTCAAGTATATCAATGGAAATATAGGTGTTGTTTGAAACAAATGTTGAGCTAGCACCCCCAAATAAATATCCCAGTGTTAAAGTATTTCTGAACCACTTTTTACGAAAGCTTAGCCCTGCGGTTAGACGGTGGTTGTTTAGATCGGCTACGTCTTGACTGTAGGATGAATACGAGTACACACCAGATGCTAAAAGTGTTTTTCTCTTATTGAGATAGTTTGAATATCCGCCACTGAGTGTAACAAAATCCCAGGTTGGATTTACGCCACTGTAATACCCAGCATTAAGATTTAAAAAGAAATTATCTCCATCTATGTAGCTTATGCTTGGAAACATACTGTACTGATTAACGCCAAAATCACGCCCAGAAAATAGCGTTTTGTTGTTGTAAATTACTGTAGTGTATAAATAATCTTGCTTTTTCAGTTTGTCAAATAGTTCTAAAACATCTAGACTGTCGGAGACAAAAAGATCATCTAAAATGACATCTGCTTCGGATAACTCAACTTCTTGAGCCGTACACAAAGCAGATATCATAACAAAAAAAAGTGTTGCTTTCCGCATGTCTTAAATATAAAAAAGGGGTCAAAGACCCCTTAAAATTTATCCATTTTTCTTTTTCCGTTCTTTCCAATTTTGCTTCCGCTCTTCAAACTGTTCCTTTCTCTCTTTCATGTTACGCAGACGATTTTTCATTTGCTTTCGTCGTTGCCTAAGTGCTTGTCTTTGCTCGTCAGTTATAGTTGCACGAAGCTCTTCTTTAAGAACTTTTATTTCTGCTTTTCTAGCAGCAAGTAAATCTTTTTGAGCATCAGTAAATGTGGCCCTAAGGGCTTCTTGACGTTCTTTTCTATTAAGTTCTTTATTTTCTAAAATCGCAAGCTGCTCATCGGAAAGACTTGCCTTGAATTCTTCGCGGTTTTGTAGTACGGCTTCTTTTTGTGCTTTAAGCATTTCCAATTGCTCAGGCGTGTATATTTGTCCCTTTCCTTTCAATTCATTGTCTTGTGCCAGGGCAATTTGCACAATCAAAATGGCTACTATTAGCGAGGTTTTTTTGATGGTTTTCATATTATTTATTTTTTGTGTTTGTTGTTTAGACCTTAGCTTTTATAAATAGTTTTGATTAGACGTCGTTTAAAACAAAATTCTCATCAAACCATTGATCAAATTCATCTTCAGAGACATCTAATGATTCAATGGTAAGCTGTTCAAACGAATCACTGGATGTATCAAATAGGCTGATGGAAAATCCACCGATGGCTAGTATAACTGTAGCAGCAACAGCTAGAAGGCTTTTTCTCCTATCAGACATAACCGTTTTTTGCATTTCTGTTTGGCCCTCTATAAATATGAGCATTTCATTTTTAGAATGTTCTATATAGCCTTTGGGTGTTTTATATCCCAATTGTTCTTTATGTACATGTTCCTTTTTCATATGGCTTCTATTACGTGTATTGTTACTTTTTCTTTTGCCGCATAATATGCTGTTTTAATCGAATTGGTGTTCCATGAGGTAATTTTTGAAATTTCATCAAATGTTAGTTCGTCAAAATATTTCATCTGAAAAATACGACGTTGTTTTTCAGTGAGTTTTGACAAAGATTCATGCAATGCGTGGCTAGCAGTGTCTAAATCAAAATAGGGGTCAGCCGTTAGGTGTGCAAAGTAATCGTTTGTCTCATTTCTGTCATTATAACGCAGCTTTTGATTTTTATCCAACAGCCGAATGGATTCGTTATAGGCAATGCGGTAGCACCATGTTTTGACGCTACTTTTATATTTAAAATTCTTCAGGCCTTTAAAAATCCGTATATACGTATTTTGGAGTGCGTCATTAGCACTTTCGTGGTGTTTTACTAGCTTTCTAATATGCCAATATAACATTTCATGATACGCATTTGAAATTGCGGATACCGCCAATTCAAACTGCTTGTTTTTGATGCATTCCACAATGTGTACTTCGGATACCAAAGGTAAGTTTAAGACTTAGACCAATGTAATATAAAAAAGTTTGAGCGACTAAGGGTTTTTTTTAGGATTTATTAAATAATGAAAGGAAACCAGCACAGAGCAACTATTCATCATAATATTTTCTAATAAATCATGAACATGCAATTTTTCTTTAAGATAGATTTTTCAAAAAATATGTTTTTAGAAAAATTCAACATATTTTAGCAAATCAAATAATTACATCATAGCAATATGAAACCACTCTTTACTATAGTTTTTATTTTTTTGTATTCATTTGTTTTATCTCAAGAAACAATGCTTCCAAGTCCGGATGATTTTGAAGGTGATGTTAATGTGTCAGCAAGCGACGAAACTGGTACTTGGGAAAATAATGGTACCGAAATGGATCCTACTTTTTACAATGGTATCCGTTATCAACCCGATGATGCTGAAAACACCATTATTACAATATCTGAAGATCCAACTAATTCATCTAATAAAGTTTTGAAATACGACGATAAGGGAACAAATTTCTATGCAAATGTTAAGTATCAGACAGAGAAGAAAATGGACTTATCAAATTATAACAAGTTTGTTATTCGTGCTTTTGTTGAGTCTGGGTTTGAGGGAACTAAAAGTGGGGAAATTAATTATCCATCATTATCATTTAGGTTACAAAACAGAGAATTGTCCTCTCCTTGGGATACAGATAAAAGAATTCACAAAGAACTATTGAAAACTGATGAATGGGTTACTGTTGAATTTGATTTTAGTAAAGAATTTGGTGATGAAGTTATCAATGACACTCAGTACGATCAAATTGTTATACAGTTCAATATGGAGGGTGCTAATGAAGCTGTTATTGGATATTTGGATGATCTTACCATTTCTCAAGGTAGTGCATACGTACCTGATCAAACTATGAGTCCTGTTGGTGATGATTTTGAGAGCAACGTAAATGTTGATGCAAATAATGACAGTACGTACAATAATGGAATTCGTTATCAGCCCGGTAGCCCAGGTAATGAAGCTGTTGAGCTTACAGTTGTTTCAGATCCAACAGACGATTCCAATAAAGTTTTAAAATATAATGACACTGGTAATTATTGGACCCAAATGCGGTTGCAATATGAAAACAAACTGGATTTAAAAACCTTAAACAAATTCACTGTTCGTGCATATGTTCCATCAGCTTTAATGGATGGTAATTCGAGCGGCTCTACAGATTATCCTTCATTATCTTTTAGATTACAAAACATAGATCTTTCAGCACCATATAATTCTGATAAGCGTATTCACAAAGAGTTAGTGGCTGACCAATGGAATACAGTTGAGTTTGATTTTAAACGTGAATTCGGAGAAGAACTTATTAATAGTACTGATTATGACCAGATTGTTATTCAGTTTAACATGGAAGGCAACTCAGAGAAGGTTGTTGGATACTTAGATGATATTAGCGTTTCAGAGGGTAGTACTCCTTTACCAAATGCACCAACTGATCAATCACCTCAACCTACTTATTCTAATACTGAAGTCTTACCCATATGGACTGGAGCTTACCAAGACGGATATGTTTTCGATAATTTTACACAAGGAACTGCCTCTACTAACGGAAATACTTTTAATGCCAGTTGGAGTGGAAGTAACCTTGAAAAACATACGGGTATCAATGAAGAATTAATGAAATTTACAAATTTAAGTTACGTAGGAAACGAATTTGCTTCACCTTTTATTGACATTTCAACATATGATTTTGTTCATATGGACATTTGGGCTAAAGAAGATGGCTTTATACAATTCTTTTTATTAGATGAAATTAAACCAGAGTCTAAAAAAATCATAGAAGTTAAAGGACAACAATGGAATACTATAAAATTAAAAATATGTGATTTTGATACCGTTGAAAAAGAGCTAATTAAAACTGCAGTTCAAAAATTTAAGTGGAACAGTGATGCTGGTGGAACTCCATCCATTTTTTATGTGGCAAACCTTCTTTTCTATAAAGATAGTTCAGTTGCATGTACTCCTCCATCTGATGTTGAACCCGATTCTAAAAGTTTAGACCCAAATATTGACAGTAGTACTGTAAAGTCTATTTTTGGAGATACTTATACAAGTTTTGATTGGTCAGGGCCATTCAACTCTGCCTCATGGAATGATGGAGTATTAGTTGCACCATTTGAGCTTAAAAACGGCAATAGCGTTATCAAATTAAAAAACCTTAATTATGGGGGTATTTATCTTGAAGCTACTTCTACCGATAGTGGAAAAGTTCAAGATTTCACAGGTATGACACATATGGTCATGGATGTTTGGTCTTTAAATGGTGAAGAATTTGATTTTTTCTTTTTTGACGGCGGTTCTGAACAAAAGAGTACACTTACTCCATCTAAATCATCTAATTGGGAAAGAATTATTGTTCCTCTATCAGATTTTCATCTACTCCCTGAAGAACGAGAATTAAACTTAACTTCCGTTTCCGGATTTAAGTTTGATCCTGCCGGTAGTAACATTGAAATGATGTACATTGATAATTGGTTCTTTTCAAATTCTAATAGCTTATCCATTAATGATTTAAAATCATTCTCATTTACTATTTATCCAAATCCCGTGACTTCGGTCATTTCAATTAACTCTGATTTAAGACTAAATCAAGTCGACATCTACTCTATGATTGGTGCTAAAATTGACACACGAAAAGTAAAAGAAAATAAAGTTGATGTAAGTGATTTAAATTCAGGTATGTATTTTATTACATATGATAAAGTCTTTACAAAATTTATTAAAAAATAAAATTTTAAAGCATCTAAATTTAAACAGGTACTAACTATAAAACATTTTTATGTTCAAGAAGATCTTGTATATTCTGTCATTAATATTCTGCATCAGCGGTCTTTTTGGGCAACAACATTTAGTTTCCGGTGAAATAGTCGATGATACAGGAATTCAACTTCCCGGTGTAACTGTTATCGAGTCTGGAACTAATAATGGAACTGTTTCAGACTTAGATGGTAAGTATGTCTTGAATTTATCTAGTAAAGATGCTTCAGTTGTTTTTTCATATCTAGGCTTTAAAACAAAAACAGTAGCAGTTAACAATCAAAGATATATAAACATAATACTCGAATCAGATGTTGAAGAGTTAGAAGATGTTCAAGTCGTGGCATTTCAAAAACAGAAACGTAATAGTGTCATTGGATCTATAAGCACCATCAAACCCGCAGAGCTGCAGCAACCAACATCAAATTTTACCGCTGGTTTAGCGGGTAAACTTGCTGGCGTTATTTCATATCAGCGTTCCGGTGAACCCGGACAAGACAATGCCCAGTTTTTTATACGTGGTGTAACAACTTTTGGTTATAAAAACAATCCTCTTATATTAATTGATGGCCTTCAAGTAACTACAGATGATTTAGCTCGCATTGAGCCGGATAATATTGCAAGTTTTTCTATTATGAAGGATGCTACTGCAACCTCATTATATGGGTCGAGAGGAGCAAATGGTGTTATACTAGTTACCACAAAAGAAGGAACTAAAGGGAGAGCAAAAGTTTCAGTTCGTTATGAAAACAAATTTTCAATGCCATCTAAAGTTAACAAGTTTTTAGAAGGGGTTTCTTATATGAATCTTTATAATGAAGCTTTACGAATGCGTGATGAGACCGCATTACCACTTTATTCTAGGTATAAAATTGATGGAACACAGCAAAATTTAGACCCTAATCTTTTTCCTAATTTTGATTGGCAAAAAAGTCTAATTAAGGATTATACAGAAAATAAAAAATTAAATTTAAATGTTTCTGGCGGAGGTGAAGTTGCACAATATTACTTATCAGTTTCTCATAACATAGATAATGGCCTTCTTAATGTCGATCCATTAAGTAATTTCAATAACAATATTAAAATTAACCGATCTAATCTTCGAGCTAATATAAATATTGATTTGACAAGCACTACTGAAATAGCTGTTAAATTTTCATCCCTTTTCGAACGTTATAACGGTCCTATTGACTCTGGTAGTGATATATTTAAAAGTGTCATGCAGGCAAATCCAGTAAATTTTCCTGCATATTTTAATAATATTCCAAATCAAGAAATTTTTAATCACACACTTTTTGGAAACAAAGGACTTGGAGGCTATCCAAACCCATATGCTGACATGGTTAAGGGGTATAGAGACTACTCGCAATCTACTATCTTATCACAAGCTCAACTTAGACAAAATTTAGATTTTATTACACCTGGTTTAGAATTACGAGCAATGGCTTCAATAAAGAGCTATTCAAGAAACTCTACCCAGCGTGAGTATACCCCTTTTTATTACGGAGTAGCTGAGATTGATACCGAACAAGGAGTGAATTATTTTTTGTATCAAATTCAAGAGGGGACAGAGTATTTAAACAATCCAGAAGTAAGCACTGAAAGTAATAGTAATACATATTATGAATTAATTACTGAATACAATAGAGGATTCAATGATGATAAGCATAATTTAGGAGCTTTATTTGTTTATTATGCAAGTGAGTCATTAAATACTCTTAATAATGAAAATGCCTTTTCAACTCTTCCACGGCGAAATATGGGTCTTTCGGGAAGAGTTTCATATAATTTTAAAGAAAAATATTTTACAGAAATCAATTTTGGTTACAATGGCTCAGAACGTTTTGCTGAAAAAGAACGTTTTGGTTTTTTTCCTTCAGTTGGTGGAGGGTGGATGCTTTCAGAAGAGCGTTTTATAAAATCGTTACTTCCAAAATTCACTATGTTGAAATTACGCTTCAGCTATGGTTTGGTTGGTAATGATGGTATCTCATCTGAACAAGATCGTTTTTTCTATTTATCTGACGTAAGCTTTAATGATGGTTCAACAGGCTATACTTTTGGTAATGACTTTAACAACTATTATGATGGATATAACATAAATAGATATTCTAACCCTAACGTAACCTGGGAGGTAGCAAAAAAGACGAATTACGGCCTTGAATTTGAATACAATAATGCCTTGATGGTGCAACTTGAATACTTTACTGAAAAGCGAGAAAAGATATACCAGGCATGGGATTATATTCCTGAAACAATGGGACTAACCTCTACTGTTAATAGCAACATAGGTGAAGTTCAATCTGAAGGGGTTGATATTTCATTAGACTACAATAAGGCATTTAAAAATGGGCTTATACTAACAGGAAGAGGAAATTTTACGTATTCAACAAATAAGATTTTAGTTAATGGTGAACCAGACTATCCTTTTGACAATCTAAGTAGAATTGGATACCCTATAAATCAAGACTGGGGGCTTATTGCTGAAAGATTATTTATTGATGAAGAAGATATTTTAAATTCACCTGAACAGTTTAATGGTTTGTCTTCATCTGTTGCTGGATATCTCCCAGGCGATATCAAATATGTTGATATTAATGGTGATGGTATTATTAATGAAAATGACTACACACCAATTGGAAAACCATATATACCAGAAATTATATATGGGTTTGGCTTTTCTGCAATGTACAAAAACTTTGATCTATCCGTATTTTTTCAAGGATCGGCGCGTTCTTCGTTTACAATTCGAAAATTTGGACAAGATGAGGATATAGCTCCATTTATTGGAGAACGTAATGCATTAAGTTATATTGCTGATAATCACTGGTCAGTAAATAATCCAGATATATATAGTTTTTGGCCAAGACTCTCAACAGAAAGTGTTCCAAATAATGATCAGAAGTCTACATGGTGGCTTCGTGATGGAGATTTTTTGAGATTGAAAAATATAGAGTTTGGTTATACTTTTTCACCCGACAAGGGCATATTTAAAAATACAAATACCCGTATTTATTTTACAGGTGTAAATTTGTTTTATCTAAGCAAATTTAAGTTATGGGATCCTGAAATGGGTGATGGTGGTTTGGGCTACCCTCCTCAAAAAGTTTTTAACTTAGGGTTACAATTTAATCTATGATTATGAAAAAAATACCTTACATATTTATTATATTTTCAATGTTATCTTGTAATGATTATCTGGACATCGTTCCAGATAAAACGCAAGAGTTATCACTTCTTTTTGAGCGGAAGAATGCTGCGTATACAGCACTTGTTACATGTTACAGTTATCTTCCGGAAAACGATCACCTGTACGAGACCTTTGTAATGGCTACAGATGAGCTTACAACTCCTTTTGCAAAAGAACCAGCAGGAACTGATTTAATGAAAGGGGAACAACAATCAGATAATCCTTTATTAAGCCTTTGGTCTGGTTATAATCAATACGATCCAAATAGCCAGAACAGTTTGTTTGAAGGAATTAGAGCTTGTAACACCTTAATTGACAATATAGATAACGTTCTAGACATGTCATTAACAGAAAAACTTGTCTGGAAATCAGAAGCAATGTTTTTAAAAGCATATTTTCACTATTTACTATTAATTAAATATGGTCCTGTGCCAATTATCGATATTAACCTTCCAATATCGGCTTCTGTTGAGGAAGTAAAAGTAAAGCGAGCTACTGTTGATGAAGTATTTAATTATATAATCAATACCATAGATACTGCTATTGCAGGTCTTCCACCAAGAGTCATTAACGACAATAACTTAGGGAGGATAGATCAAGTGATTGCAAAATCCATAAAATCTCGAGTTACCCTTTTTTATGCTTCACCACTTTTTAACGGCAACTCAGAACTTTATTCTACTTTCACTAACAATGATGGGGTACATTTTTTTAATCAAAGCTATGAGCAATCTAGATGGGAACTAGCAGCTGATGTCGCAAAAGAGGCAATTGATGCTGCTGTTGAAAATGGAATAGAGTTTTATTATTATAATGATGAGCCCTTAGAAACTGATAAGCGTACTTATCAAAATTCAGATTTTTTAAAATCAATTTACAATAATAGATATGTGGTCACAGATAGGTGGAACGATGAGCTTATTTGGGGCCATTCTAGGCCAGTAGGTTCAAATGATGATTGGTGGTGGCAAATACAAGCAGGAGCTCTTCTAAAGGACCCTAATTCGTCTCGTGTTGAAGCCGCATGGCAATGGGTTTCTCCAACACTTCGAATGGCCGAATTATACTATACAAACAATGGACTTCCTATTGATGAAGACATCACATTTGATTATAATAATCGATATGATTTGTCTTACGTATCGTCATCACAAACTCTACAAGCCCAGTATGGACAACAAACGGCAAAATTAAATCTAAACCGTGAATCTAGATTTTATGCCCATCTCGGTTTTGATCGTGGCCACTATCGTGGATGGGGGTATAAATGGGATTTAAAAATGCGAAAGGGTGAAATTCATGGACGATTAGCTAATAGTAACGATTACCTTACTACAGGATATGCTCTAAAGAAAATTGTTCACCCAGACTCTGAGGGGCAAACCTATAACTTACTTGTTGATTATCCTTGGCCGTTAATCAGACTTGCAGAACTGTATTTAAATTATGCTGAATCACTTAACGAAGCATATGGTCCTACTCAAGAGGTTTATGATGCATTAAACCTAATTCGTCAAAGAGCTGGAATACCTAACATTGAGGAAAGTTGGTCTGACCCAGCAATTGCAAAAAATGTTAACAAGCATACTACTAAAGAAGGACTACGAGGAATTATACACAATGAGCGTCAAATTGAACTTTCATTTGAGGGACATCGTTATAATGATATGCGGAGGTGGATGACAGCCCATATAGACTTTAATACTCCTGTTTATGGATGGTCAGTTGATGCAACAGATATTAATGATTATTACACCAAAATCATAGTTGGTCAACGAACTTTTTTAAAAGAAAGGGATTACCTGCATCCAATAAAAACAAGTGAATTAACAAAAAACTCAAATTTAATTCAAAACCCTAACTGGTAGAAGATGAGAAAATTTATCCTTTTATTATTTGTTTCTCTTATTGTTAGTTGTGAGAGGGAAACCACACAAATAGTCGAACCCCTTGAAGTGATTGAAATAATACCAAAAAATGGTGGAGGAACTATTATTTATACGCTGCCACAAAGTAATGGTGTTCTTTATGTAAAGGCTAGTTATGTAAACTCCCAAGGGCAAGAAGTTCATCGTATTTCAAGTAAGTTTAATAACCGCATTGATGTTGATGGTTTTATCGGAAATGAAGCTGTTGAAGTCGCTTTACGTGTTTTCGACCAAGATGAAAATGTATCTGATCCCGTTATTGTTGATTTTGTGCCTCTTACTTCTTTTGTTTTTGTAGTTCTTGAAAGTATGACAATTACACCTGACTTAGGAGGAGTTAAATTAAATTGGAATAACCCCTCAGGTAAAACAGTTTTTGTTTATGTTGATATTACTAAGGAAAATGGCGAAACTGAAACTCGAATACTATCCTCAAAATCTCAAGACGAATCAGTTTTTGTTCGTGGTTTAGATGCAGTGCCATTAACATTCTCTATTCGCGTAGAAGATATTGAAGGTAACTCCACTTCTACAGATGAAGTTGGAACTTACACTCCTTTATTTGAGCAAAAAATTGAGAAGGACACATGGACTCTTGTTGGAAATCTTTCAGTTAATGGAAACGCATGGGAAGGAAGTACTACAAATTTTTGGGATGATGTAATCGACACAGCGGCCACAAATAATGATAATAGTTATTTTATCATTTGGCGTGATCAAAATGGAGGATCACTTCAGTGGCCACTTGATATTGTAGTTGATATGAACAAAAAGGCACGAATCAATCGATTTGTTGTTTGGCAAAGAGCCTATTGGTACGGAGGTGTCGCAGGAGTTCCATATTATTTTCAAGAAGAAAATATGAGATCATTTGATTTATATGTTAGTAATGATAAACTGGATTGGAATTTAGTAGGTAGTTTCGATATTGGTGACCCAAAAGTTGGAGGAACTGTCCCAACAGATATTCTCGATGATGCAGCAAATGGACATGAATTTAATTTGGAAAGTGTTACTGAAGCATTTCGTTACTTTAAGTTTTCAATTACCTCAAACTACGGAAGCGATACCTATGTACATGGTTCAGAAATCAGTCTTTTTGGTATAGATAACCAATAGTACATTATTACTTTGATATGAGATTCAGTGTTTTTGTCTTGGGATTTCTTTTTCTCTTTTTGAGTGTAAGCGTTGATGCACAATATCTTAAAAGGTCAGGTAAAAATATTGTAAATGAAAAAGGTGAGGTAGTTATTCTTCGAGGGATGGGTCTTGGAAATTGGATGCTTCAAGAACCCTACATGATGAACTATGTTGGTGGAGCAGTTTCACAAGGAGATTTCAAAAACAAATTAGAAAACCTTATTGGCTCTGAAAAAACAAATGATTTTTTCAATAAGTGGCATGATAATTTTATAGCCAAAGCTGACATTGATTCTTTATCAAATTGGGGCTTCAATAGTGTAAGACTAGCTATGCACTATAATTTGTTCACCTTACCAATTGAAGATGAACCTGTTCAAGGTGAAAACACTTGGCTCCCTAAAGGTTTTGAACTGGTAGATAATTTATTGTCCTGGTGTCAAGACAATGAAATGTACTTAATTTTAGATTTGCATGCTGCTCCTGGCGGTCAGGGGCGCGATCCAAACATAAGTGATAGGGATCCTTCCAAACCCTCACTTTGGGAAAGTGAGCTTAATAAAAGTAAGACTGTAGCTCTTTGGTCTAAACTTGCTGATCGCTATAAAGACTCCCCATGGATGGGTGGATATGATCTAATTAATGAAACACATTGGGACTTTAGTGATATTTCCGATTTAAGAGATCTTTTTATCCGGATCACAAATGCAATAAGAGAACATGATAATAAAAGAATATTATTTATTGAGGGCAATGGATATGCAAATGACTATACAGGACTTACCCCACCTTGGGACCCCAATATGGCTTACAGTTTTCACAAGTATAAAACGTTTAATTCTCATTTTACATTAGAATTTGTTTTGAAAATTCAGAGAGAATACAATTATCCACTTTGGATGGGAGAGTCTGGAGAAAACTCTAACGCATGGGCTACTGACGCAGTTAAACTTTTTGAGGATCTTGGAATTGGTTGGTCTTGGTGGACATATAAAAAGCTTGGTTCTGTTACAAATCCAGTATCTTTTAATTCAAACTCAAGATACGATGCATTAGTAAGTTATATAAAAGGGGAGTCTAGTTCAAAACCAACTTTAGATAACATTTATGCTGGACTTCTTGAACTTGCTGAAAGCACAAAAATAGAGAATGTTAATTTCCAAAGAGATTATATAGATGCACTTGTACGACAACCATATTCTAATCTTACTGTGCCGTATTCAAACAATAAAGTTCCTGGAACTATATATGCTTCCGACTTTGATTTAGGAAATAATCTAAATGCATATTACGACACTAATAGTTATGATTTTGAATATAGTACTGGTACATATCAAGCTTCAAATTCTTTCATATACAGGAATGATGGAGTTGATGTAAACTCAACAACTTTTTCAGCTGGTAATGGATTTTGTATTGAACATATTGATAAGGGTGAGTGGGCAGTTTACACCATTAATGTTGAAAATGACGGATTATATGATATTGGTATATTTTTTTCAAGTACATCAAACTCAGGCAAAATTTCTTTAGAAATAAATGGTATTCCAATTAATTCAAATATGCCACTTGGAAATAGTGGTGATTATGACAGGTTTATTGAAAAAAAATTAGAAAAAATTCAACTAAATAGTGGTATAAATAAGTTCAAATTTATTGCTGAAAATTCCGGCTTTGATTTAAGTCACTTTGTTTTTTCATTAAGCTCTATTCAAGAGTTATATTCTTTCGAATTAGTTTCTGCAGTTACAGGCGATGATTTTAAATCCGTAAAATTATTTTTTAATCAACCAATTGACAAATCCAATATTACCAATGAAACCTTTAAAGTTTTTAAAAATATTGGATATGTTGATATTTCCTCTTTTTCGTTTGAAAATAATGATCAAGCTATAAATCTTATATTAACTGATGCAATTGTACCTTCAGATGATTTAAGAGCTACTTACACTAATGGTGTTGTTAAATCTTCTAATTCAACTGATTTAGAGCCATTTGATTTAGTTACAGTGGTAAACAATAGTCTTTCACCTGAAAGTTTTTTTTTAATTCCATCTAAAATTGAAGCAGAAGACCATGGACTTAATTTAGGGCCATGCGTTCCGGGAAACAGGGGTTGTGGATTTCGAACTGAAAACTGTTCAGATCAAGAAGGTGGACAAAATATTGCTTATGCTGATTTAGGAGATACTGCGGCATATATGTTAATGGTTGAAAAATCTGGTAAATACCGTGTTGATTTTCGATTAGCATCAGGGAATTCAATAGGTCTTCTTAGGCTTGGATTTAAAAACATAATTGGTGAGTTGGATCTCAATAATATATCTCAAGAAAAAGCTACAATAACTACACCATACACAGGTGGTTGGCAAAACTGGGAAACCGTATCTGCTGAAGTAAATCTTCAAGCCGGACTATATCAAATGGATTTGACTGTCATTCGACCTGAGTTTAATATAAATTGGGTTGAATTTGTTTTAATCGAAGAAAATTTGAATATGGGTAAAATTTCAGCAAACCCTGCAATTATTTACCCCAACCCAGCAAAAGATAAAGTTTTTATTAGATCACCAAAGACCATTGGAGCTGTAAGCATTTTTAATTTTAGTGGTCAGCTAGTTAATTTCATAAAAAATATTGAAACTAATGATGCGGAAATCGATATTTCATCACTAAAGAGGGGGATATACTTTATTAATGTATCAACTTTAAATAAAAATTATAAAGTCTTTATTAATTAATCAATCTAAACATAACTTAAAAAATACACGAAAATTGAAACTAAAAGATTTCCATATCCTGTCACTTTTATTAGTGTTGCCATTAATTTTAAATGCACAAAACATAGACGAACGAGTTAACCAAATGCTCGCGAAGATTAGTCTTGAAGAAAAAATAGGACAAATGACTCAAGTGGAACGCAATGCGCTAGATAATATTTCTGATTTAGCGACTTATAATATTGGTTCTATACTGAGCGGGGGCGGTTCAGCTCCCGATCCCAATACTTTAGATTCTTGGATTGACATGTATAATCAATATCAGAATGTTTCATTACAATCTAGTTCAGGTATCCCTTTAATTTATGGTATTGATGCTGTTCATGGGCATAGTAACGTTATTGGTGCTGTGATCGTACCACACAACATCGGCTTGGGAGCTACATGGAATTCAGGCCTGGTACAAAAAATATCCGAAATAACTGCAAGTGAAGTTTCTGCCACGGGAATTGATTGGACCTTTGCTCCTTGTATAGCTGTGCCTCAAAACGAACGTTGGGGTAGAACATATGAAGGATTTGGTGAGACAGCGGAAATTAATCAAATTATGGGTAAAGCATCTATTGTTGGATTACAAGGGAGTAATTTGGCCTTAGATAATACCATTTTAGCCTGTGCCAAGCACTTTATTGGAGATGGCGGAACAACTAATGGTATTGATCAAGGGAATACACAAGTTTCAGAAAAAATACTTCGTGAGCTACACCTACCTGCTTATATAGATGCCATAGAACAAGGGGTTGGAACAATTATGGCAACTTATAACAGTTGGAATGGCCAAAAAGTACACGGTTATAAATACCTTTTGACTAATTTATTAAAAACTGAACTTGGTTTTAATGGCTTTATCATTTCTGACTGGAAAGGGGTAGATCAAGTTAATAGTGATTATAAGGAAGCTATAAAACAATCCATTAATGCTGGAGTTGATATGGTGATGGTTCCAGATAGATATAAGGATTTCATCAGGTTGACTATCGAATTAGTTAATGAAAATCAAATACCTATTTCTCGAATCGACGATGCTGTTAGTAGAATTTTAAAACAAAAATTACTTTTAGGTATTTTCGAAAAACCATATGCAGAGAAATCAAGTACTGAAATTGATTTATTTGGGTCACAACAGCACAGGGATATTGCACGACAAGCCGTGCGTGAATCTATGGTGCTTCTTGATGCAAAAAACGATATTTTACCACTAAAAAGGGAAGGACAAATTATTGGGTTGGCAGGAGTACTTGCTGATGATTTAGGGGCTCAGTGTGGTGGTTGGACTATTGCTTGGCAAGGAGGCAATGGCGATATTACAGAAGGAACTTCAATACTTGAGGGATTCAATAAAATCACAAATACTAGCGAGGTCATATTTAATCAAAATGGAGATTTTGATAAAGATATTGATGTAGCTGTTGTAGTAATTGGAGAAAAAACTCCATATTCGGAAGGTGGTGGTGATCGTTCTTCCTTAAATATTGATAATCAAGATATTGCTTTATTGAAAAAATTGAAAAGTCAAAATATTCCAACTGTAGCCTTATTGATATCTGGAAGACCAATGATTCTTGGAGAAGCATTAATTCATTCTGATGCAATCATTGCCGCGTGGTACCCCGGAACTGAAGGTGATGGTATTGCTGAAATTTTATTTGGAAAATATCAACCAACAGGTAAATTAACAAACACTTGGCCAAATGATATGCGACAAATCCCTATTAATTTTGGAGATGAATCTTATAATCCTTTGTACCCATACAAACATGGTTTAGCACAATTTCCTACGACCTCTAACACCAACTTACTTAAAGTTTATGCAAGTACTACAAACGATGATGGTAATATAGTGCGTGTTTATTTTAATGACATTATAACCTCTAATTTAAGCGACAATAATGATTATAATTTGTACGTAAATGGTGATTCAGTTAATTCTATTATTAAGGATCATTATATCGATCAAAACAATCCATCCATTTTAGAAATTACTTTATTATCAAATATTGAACAAGGTGATGAAGTCTATATAACTATTGAAGATAATGTTTTGCTTTCTGGAAATAAACCAGTTCTTAATGCAGATAATGTTTTTGTTTACAATGGAGTCAAGAACGCGAACGGTATGTCATATAGAATTGAAGCAGAGTCTTATTATGAAATGTACGGAGTACAAACAGAGCAGTGTAGTGATCAGGGAGGAGGTCTTAATGTGGGTTACATAGATTATGGAGATTATATGAAATACAGCATAGATGTTCCATCAACTGGTTTTTATCAACTTGTTTCACGCATTGCAGGATTTCAGGACGGGTCTATAGATATTACTTTTGGTAGTAAAATTATAAACCTACCATTCAGTAGCTCAGGTGGTTGGCAAAACTGGGTTAATTTTTACGAAAAAGTATATCTTGAAAAAGGGGAGCATATTATGACTGTGACAGCTAATTCATCGCAGTTCAATATTAATTATTTTGATTTAATATTTGATAAAGAAAACCATGAAATACCTGGTAAAATTGAAGCCGAAAATTACTCCAGTTCAAATGGTATCCAAACAGAGTATTGCCAAGACGATGGCAGCGAAAATATAGGTCATATAGATTTTGAAGACGATGCGGAATATCCAATTTCTGTAAGTCAATCAGGGTATTACAAATTAAAACTGCGGTATGCATCAATACATGAAGGTTACTTCACACTTGGCTTTGGTGATCAAACCTATTATTTTCCATTTAATAGCACAGGTGGCTGGCAAAATTGGGAAACTAATACAATTGAATTATATCTAGATGCAGGTCCTTCTACTATGAAGTTTTCAAATGCATCTAAAGAGTTAAATATTAACTTTTTTGAGTTTGAGTTTGCAGGAACATTTGCAACAAATTACACATCAACATTAAATCAAATAAACATTTATCCAAACCCTACTAAAAAATATTTGAAAATAAAAACACCAATTGAGCTAGATCCTGATGGAGTTATTAAAATTTTCGATGTTTTAGGCAAATTAATCCGATTATATGAAGTAAAAAGTACTAGAATAAATAAAGAATATATTATTGATTTAGATATGACTAATGGTAATTACATTATTTCATTAAACATAACTGGTAGAGAATACATTAAACCAATAATTATTCAATAATGGTGGCCATTAGAGGCTTAATGATAGTATAATTAATTTGTAAAGGGATTTAATTTATGTGTTAACTAAATTAATCGATAACCTCTACGTTTCCTTTGCGGTTGCCCAATCTTTTTCTAAGTTTTTGTCGGTATCTAAAGCTTATTAATATGCACAAAGTAATTATTATAAAATAAGCTGTAATAGACCAAAATGGCGGTATTTTAAGTATTAATGATGATATGATTATCACTATTACAAGCCCAATCAGCCCAAGAAATAATGAAGAAATTAAATGGCTGGTGCTAAAAAAGCGTATAGTCATGTGATGTGTGTGAAAGTTATCTGCAGCAAGTGGGCTTTTCCCAATCTTAATACGATAACTATAAATACTAAGGGTGTCAATTATAGGTATAGAGAAAATTGTTAGTGGCCCTAAAATAAGTAAACTTTTAGCAGGAAGAATATTTTCTAAGTAAATGCTTTGCGAATTAATAAAAGTAAGAGTGCATATATATAGCATATAGCCCACAATCATTGACCCCGTATCCCCCATAAACCCTTTTTTGGTTTTAGAAAAATTAATGGGTAAATAGGCTATAAGAATACCAATAAAAAGTATTGACAAACCAAAAAAAGGTGTGTTGTCAATAAGCCAAAATAAAATTGCAAAACATGAAAATGAGATAATACCCAAAATAGCAGCATTACCGTCAATACCATCAATAAGATTGAATGAATTAATCATGGATATACCAATAAAAATGGTGAATGGGAAACTAATAATTGGAGCAATATCGTAAATGCCCAAGAAGCCATATAAATTATCGGCCATAAGATTAGGGTTGAAATAAATTAGTATGCCAATAGCTAGGATTTGAAAAATCAGTTTCTCAAATGAACGAATAATTCTTAAATCATCTCTAATTCCTATCAGTGTTAAAATTAAAGTTGACACAATTAAGGTCTCATATTCAATAAATTCATTAAAGGTATTTGAGTAAAAAAAAGTTCCTAAGACTAACGAAATAAAGAACCCAGATCCTAAAATACTTGGTATTGGCCTAACATGCAAGTCTCTTTTTTTGTTTGGGCCATAAAGGTTAAAGTTTACAGCAATCTCTCTTATACCATTTAATAAAAAAAATGTAGTAAAAACAGAACCAAATAAAAAACTTAGAACAAAATATGGGTCAAACATTTAAAATGATATTAAATTAACGATATATTAATTTTTAAACTATTAAACTAGTAATATTAACTATGTTATAATGAACAAAAATAATCTATATTTGTGACATTATTAAAACATTAGTGAGATTATATTATATTTCAATTTATTTACTATTATCGTTTGGATTATATTCTCAGTTTAATCCCGATCAAAATAGCGAAAAGATTTTATGGAACGATGATAAATCGTTCTTACTTTATGTTAATGATGCAATTCATTTGCGTGATTTTAATAATAAGTCAATTAAAACATTTGATTGTGCATCTGTAACCTTAAGTAATTATCTATTTTCTATTTTAAATTCCAATGACAGTTTTACATTTTTGGATAAAAATAAAAACATAAATATTGTCTCTAAGGGCGGAGGCATGGTTTACAAATCTTTTAATGATACAATTTACAGGATAGATAACTCTTTCGATCATAAAATGACCTTCGGCTCTGATATTTTTGTAAAAAACGATACCATTTTTAAATTTGGTGGTTATGGATATTGGTCCAGTCGTAATTTTATTACTTACTTTGATGATGAGACAAGTGAATGGGAATTTTTCAAGACAAATCCAATAAACCTACCGCCATCAATTTCTCAATTTGGAAGTTCTTTAATTGATAACAAATATTATATTTTTGGCGGAAAAATAGTTGATCCATATACGGGTATTAGAACTATAAATAACAAAAGTATTTGGGCTTTTGACTTTTCTGAAAGGACGTGGGATGATTTAGGGACTTCCAATATTCCGTATTTTGAAAAAAGCTTACCAGTTAATATTGAAAACAGCTCAAACATTATTTTTTCAAGTAATGACACGGATGCTCATATTATTTCTTTTATTAAAAATGAAATCAGATTAGTTTCTCGTAAAAAATCTAGTTTTAACTTTATTGGTGACAATGTTTTTTACGTCAAAGACACTATTTTTAACATAAATCATAGAGGTCAACTTATATTCTCTGATATTAAATCAACCTTTGATTACACTAATCCCAAGAAAATTATGCCTATTTATGTTAATACAATCGTTCTTTTTAGCGGGCTAACAAGAACAGCTTTTTTTTCCATATTACTTATAATCATGCTTATTCTGTATTTGAAGTATAAAAGAAATCAAAAGCCACGTGTCTCTGATTTTGGCATTCGTTACAAGGGAATTAGTTATAGTTTCAAAGCTAAAGAGAAGATAATCATCAAACTCATACTTTCAAAAAAATTGGTGTCGTCACAAGAGATTTATGATGCGGTGGAGGATACAAATTTAAGTTATCCCCAAAATAATAAAATTAAAAATGACACTATAAAAAAGGTAAATAATAAAATTGAAAAAATCTTAGGTATAAATAACTTCATTGAATCAAAAAAACTCGAAACCGATGGACGTATTTTGATTTATTTCACAAAGTATTCTCATTTATTCGTCACAAACAAATAGAATTAATTAGATCAAATTTCATTAAAATCACTCCTACGCATAAAAATTTTAAAAGACCTACAATTTGTCATAAAACAAATTTCTCAGCCTTCATAAATGTTGGTTTGACGTCAATTAAATTTAGATTAAAGCGTTTTGATTTAATAATTAGTTAAATTTGAAAGCATTTTATGTTCAGCAATAGTTTTATATATATAATTTTATCAAATGTTTAAAATTTTAATCTTATTGTTTTCGGTCAGCGTTTTGGCACAAGTCCCTACCGAAAAAGCTATAATGGATGAAGCTAAACGTAGAAACATAGATACTGTAGAAAAAGTACTTGACGAGCTAAGCAAGAATGGTATAAGTGAAAATCAAGCAAAAGAACTTGCACGTCAACAAGGGATTAGCTTTGATGATTTTTTGAAAAACAATTTTACTGCAAAAAGTTCTATGTCAAATGCAGTTGCTTTTGACCCTGATACTACAATTTTATTGTCAAATAAAGATTCTATTTCTAATACGGATGAATTTTTTATAAAAGAGCCTTTAGACTTAATTAAACCTGACACCTCTTTTTTTGGATATTCTATTTTTGATAAAAACCCTTTTTTGGAAAAAGAGTACTTACTCGGTAATATTGACGAGGGTTATCTTGTAGCACCTGGTGATGCGCTACGTATTATTGTTTTTGGTAATAACTCACTTGAATTAGAAGCAGTTGTTGATCGTAATGGTAATATTAATATCCCTGACTATGGGTTGTTTTTTGCTGCAGGAAATAGTTTTAAAACTTTAAAAAGTCGGTTGAAAATTTATTTGGGTAAATTTTTTAGCGGTTTGCTTACCACACCTCAGAATACATTCTTAGACATTTCTCTCACACAACTTAAACCAACTAAAGTTGTTGTTGTTGGCCAAGTAAACGCACCTGGCCCTCAAATTCTTACTACCCAGGCAAACCCTTTAGCTGCACTTTATGCTGCAGGAGGAGTTAAAAATTCTGGCTCATTAAGGGAGGTACGCATATATCGTAACAATAAATTATTGAAAAAAATTGACTTGTATAATTTTATTAGTTCGGGTAACATCACTAATGATATTAGACTCACCAATAATGATGTTGTATTTGTTCCCCCCAGAATATCAACAGTTCTTCTAGAAGGTGAGGTTAAAGAAAGTGGGTTTTATGAATTAAAAACTAATGAGACCTTATCTGATCTTATTTCTTTTTCTGGAGGTTTACCCGTTAATGCTGCAAGAGATCGAATAAATATTCTTCGTGTTGACCCTTCTAATCAAGCATCTGATAGTTCTGATAAATCATTCATTACGCTAAACTTGAATGCTATGAATTCATCGAATTCGGAGTATCAACTTTTTGATGGCGACAAGGTTAGCATACTGCCACTTCTAGATGAAGTTTCAAATCGTGTAAGTATTCAGGGAAATGTATACAGCCCTGGGGAGTATTCATTGACAAAATATAACGACTTAAAGGCCTTAATCATAAACGCTGCCAGAGGAGTTAAAGAAGACACTTATTTTGATAAAGTTGACATTAAAGGGGTTAACTTACCTAGTGGAGAAGAAAACTTTGCTACATACAATTTGACAGATATTCTCTCTGGGGCTGTTCAGGTTTCTTTGAGTGACCGAGATCAGGTAATGGTTTATTCCAATGACAAAGTATTAGGTCCACAATATGTATATATTTCAGGATATGGTATTCAGAAGGATTTATATAGCTATGAAACATTAGATGAAACTAAATTAGAAGATAAAGAAGACAAAGAAGATAAAGACAATGTAGAGGAAGTTGATGAAGAAGGTTATGTTAAAGTTTTGTGGCGTAATAACTTGAGTATCTATGACCTTGTTTTTGAAAACACAGCCTTCAATTCATTGGAATTTAAGAAGGACTTATTTGATTCAAGAATTGATTTAAAATCATATGATTACAAATCAAAAAGATATCAGACTCGTCCATTTGATTTTAGTGATTTGTCTAAGATAAAAAAGGTGTTTTTAAATCCATATGACCGCGTTGTTATTTATCAGAAAAATGTAGTTGATATTGAAAACAATTCAGTAATTGTCTCAGGTTTTGTTAATAATCCAGGTTCTTTTGAATTAGAGAAAAACATGTACGTAGAAGATGCTATATTGTTAGCCGGGGGGTTTTCTGATTTGGCAGACCAATCCATTGTTTATGTAAATACAGAAGAAAAGGATCCTAGAACTGAAATTACTTCGTTAAGATATGATGTAAAAATTGATATGGATTACATCAAAGGGCAAAAAAAATTCCCAGAAAATGGTTTTATATTGGGGCGTAATGATATTGTATCAATTAGAAAAGATCTTGCATTTGAAGAACAACAAAGTATTAAAGTTAGCGGAGAGGTGCTTTATCCAAGAACAGTAGTTGCGGAATCTAACAAAGTTTCTTTAGATTACATATTGGATCAAGTTGGGGGGCTGAGCAATATTGCTCTTCTTGAAAGCTCATACGTGGTTAGAGATAGTTTAACTTTAGCTTTAAATCTAAATAAATTAAACAAAAATCAACCCGTTTTTCAAAATGGAGATCAACTCTTTATATCTAAGAATTATGGAAGTGTTACCACTGAAGGAGCTTTAGAAAACCCTTCTATTTTCAATTGGGACAAAGGAAGTCGCGCCAAAGATTATTTACGAAACTCCGGAGGTAAGCTCAACAAAATTGGTGGTAAAGCCTATGTAGTTTTGACAAACGGACAAACAAAAAAAATAAATTTATTTAAAAACCCTCGTGTTTATCCCGGTTCAAAAGTTGTTGTTAATTATAAGCCGATTAAGCAAAAAGAGGAAGGTAAATTTTTGAATGACGTGACAAACATTTTTGGCACTATTACTGGAGCACTAACTACCATATTATTATTAGAACGCTTATAAAATGACATCAAATCAGCTACAAGATGGTACAGAACAAGATAGCATTGACGTAATTGAATTAGTTGCTTCCCTTTGGCAAAACAGAAAGTTCATAATTAAGATTAGTCTAATTTTTGTAATTGCAGGTATTTTAGTTTCATTACTAAGTCCAGTGAAATATAGCGCGTCAACTGTTTTTGTACCTCAACTCGGTTCAGATGTAAAAGCACCAAGCGGACTCAGTAGTTTGGCCTCACTTGCTGGTATTAATATCAACTCTGATAGTCAAACAGGAGATATAAGCCCTTTGCTATACCCAAACTTATCATCAAATATTCCTTTTAAACTTGCACTTCTTTCAGCACCTATGTCTGAAGACATAAGTGATACATTAAATTTAAAGTCCTACCTGTTGGTCCAACAAAGTGGGATCAACATCTTAGGAACTGTAAAAAAATACACCATTGGTTTGCCAGGCCTATTGTTTTCTAAAGATGTAGCTACTAGTAACACAAAAAGCACCCTAATTTCTTTAACACAAGAAGAAGAAGAACTTATTGAAACAATTTCAGAAAAATACAATGTAAGCGTCAATGAAAAGCAAGGCTTTGTTTCAGTAACCGCATTAGATAAAAACCCCGTAGTAGCCGCCAAATTGGTTCGAATCATTACAGCAAACCTTCAGGACGAAATCATCCAAAAACGATTAGAAAAAGTTCAAAATAATCTTGATTTCACACAAACCCAATACAACCAAAAGAAACTTGAATTTGAAAAAATTCAAGATCGTTTAGCACGTTTTAAAGACCGTAATCAAAACATTTCGAGTTCACTATTTCTAAATGAGTTAGAACGAATTCAAGCCGAGTATAGCATTGCTTTAAATGTAGTTAAAGAGCTTGCAGCTCAGGTTGAATCTGCGAAACTCCAGGTAAATAAAGACACTCCAATATTTAGTGTAATTGAGCCTGTCACAGTCCCATCAGAAAGAGATTCACCAAAGCGTTCATTGATTGTATTGATTTGGTCTTTTTTGGGAATTATAATATCATCTGGATTTGTATTAATAAAAGATCCAATTGCAGAAATTTTAAAAGAAGTTGCCTCAAAATAAGTTCAAATTTACCATTTTATTAGAATTTCCCTATTTTTTTTGAATATCAGCAACTAAATCCTAATTTAATTAAGATTTGTTGATGTAATATTATCTCATCGTCTCTACTGTAAATTATTTAAAATTATAATTTAAATTTGTTCAAAATAAATAAAACAATTTGCAATAAATAAATTATAATAATTTTAGTATGTTTATTATTTGTTTTGCTAATATTACTAAAATATGAAACATTTGATTTAAACACCTAAAAAAAAAAATCTACCATGTTTTTATGTACATTTACAAAAAATTTTAAAATGAAAACACATCTGTTATTTACTTTTGTTGTTTCTATATTAATTAACCAGGCAGTCTATTCGCAATCCCAGGCTATTGATTTCACTCTTAGTTCTTACACCATTAATATTGCTGAAAATATTCAAACTTCTTACAACACATCTGAAGATGTAAGTGTTACCTTAAACTCTCAACCTTCTTCTAATGTTACTGTCACGTTTAATCCTACTGTTTTTGATCAAATCACTATCACACCTACACAACTTGAATTTACTCCATCAAACTGGAACACACCCCAAACTGTAGAGATATCAGCTGTAAGTGATGGAGTTAATGAAGGTGAATTTACAGTTGTTAAGGTTGACGTGAAATCCTCCATCACAATACATGACTCAGGCTCTGGAGACGGTTCCCATGACTCTGGTTCTGGAGACGGTTCCCATGACTCTGGTTCTGGAGACGGTTCTCATGACTCTGGTTCTGGAGATGGTTCTCATGACTCAGGTTCTGGAGACGGTTCTCATGACTCAGGTTCTGGAGACGGTTCT
>ERZ802819.7-NODE-7-length-107089-cov-13.9446_pt1 | contig 107089 bp, 105 predicted proteins | sample MGYA00345647_ERZ802819 | MGnify/ENA primary metagenome ERZ802819 (study PRJEB30503, sample SAMEA104212355) | marine metagenome | biome: Westerlies Biome; feature: [SRF] surface water layer (ENVO:00010504) within the epipelagic zone...; material: water...
ATATGCACGCCAGCAAATCATAAATGACAGTAAAACAGGAGAGGCTGTAGGCACTTTAATTGCAATCGCTTCGCTAGAAGATATACGAGAAGCTTGGGTTGAAATCAGATCCATTTTGTGAACAGGAACATCGAATTGTTAGAACAATTCAATCATATATCCAATAAGCTATCGCAAGCGATAAATCAAAAAAACTATGCTAAGGCAAAAAATCTTGCCTTAAAACAACATATATTGGTTTTATCGTTTGACAGTTCGGAACATATGCCAGATGCGCAAGATGCAATTCACGATTGGGGGCTAGCCCTAACTAGATATCGCAAGTTACGCACCCTATTGGAGGCAGATCTTAAAAAACTAAATACCAATACCGGAGATAATCTCAAGCGGCTCAAAGGGTACGCGAAATAGCACTATTGTATCTAAGGTGCCTCTATATCCACTGAAGATTCGGTATTTGGTGTTGGTTTTTCAATCATTAATTTTTTCATTTTTTCAATTAACGTAGTTCGTCGTAACTTTAATGCAGAGGCTGCCTGACTAACCATACCCTCTGTTTTATCGAGTGCGGCTTCAATTAAAACAACTTCCACATCACGCAGATGTTTGCGCAAGTCTATTGAGTCAAAATAGGAAAACCATTGTTTGTAGTGAGATGGGTGAGGAATTGGCTTATCTGTATCGGGAAGTGGCTCAAAATCCTCCTCCAATACGATATCTGCTGTCGCATCCCATAATAATGCTTGCTCTTCCTCGCGGTCAGGCACTTTCAGCCGTAGGAGATTTTCTCGAACATGTTTTTTATTAATCTTGGCGTCCTTAAAGAGAACGCTAGCTCTCTCAATAACATTGCGTAATTCACGAACATTGCCAGGCCAAGGATATTTTGCTAGCTCAGCCAGCCCTGATTCGTCAAACCTAGGACTAGGCATACCTGTTATTTGGCTTCCTATCGCTTGTACAAGTTCTGGTATATCAACCGCTCTCTCAGCAAGAGAGGGCACCTGCACTGGAAACACATTTATACGGTAGAACAAATCTGATCTAAACAAACCCTCATCAATCTTCGATTCAATATGTTGGTGCGTGGCACACACAAGTCTGAAATCAATTACAATTTCTTCATTGCCACCTACCCTTTGTATTACTCTTTGTTCAAGTGCCCTTAAAAGCTTGGATTGGAGTGGCATTGCCATATCGCCTATCTCGTCAAGAAATAACGTGCCCTGATGCGCCTGCTCAAACCGCCCTGCTCTGGTTTTCTCTGCCCCTGTGAATGAGCCTTTTTCGTGACCAAATAACTCAGACTCAAGTAGCTCTGAGGGTATAGCAGCGCAATTTACTGAAATTAATTTGCCTTTCCTTCCAGATAATTCATGGATTGCTCTTGATATTACCTCTTTTCCGGTTCCAGTCTCTCCTTGCACCAAAACAGTTGTAGAGGTTTTAGAAACAGCTTGAACAAGATTTTTAACTTCTTCTATTGCAACTGACTTGCCAATAATAATGTCATCAATTCGTGCCATATTTTATGCCTTACTATTCATTAGTGTCATTATTTTGTTCACATTTAACTAATAAATGCAATACTTGTGTCAGAATTTTGAACGCAGTTCAAGACAGAAACAATATTTATTTTTGTGTTTATTTTCAATTAGTTAATAATTTTTTTTGCCCTGATTTAATTTTGGCAGGGTTTTTGCCTTATCCATTATGTCTAACTATTTTGAATGAGGAAAAAACAAATGAGCGATGTTCACCTTATCACAGCCATGTTTGCTTCTGTGAACCGCCTGACCGAAATTTTGCATATTCGGCAAATTCCGTTCACCTGCACTGATACCCTTAACCAAGATCCACAAACATCTGCTTCTAACTGCGAGACGCTCATTATCAGTGACGACTATATGAATAAAGTCGGAAAGGATGCGGTAATCTCCTTTGCTAAATCTGTAAAAGCCAGCCAGATTTGTGCTGTAAGTCAAAACCAGCCAGAGTTTGGAATTTCATCTGAACTTGGCGGCAAGTTACTTAATTTGCGTCTACCTGATGCAAAAGAAGATGTTGTTGCTGAAGATTACGGATTGCAAATGCTCATCACACTTATATCTGATGAGCGTGTTGTAGCCGCAAGTGATGAAAAAAGCCTAAAATTATTTGAATTGGCAAAACGAGTTGCACGCACAGATGTAACCGTGTTTATCAATGGTCCAACTGGCACAGGAAAAGAAGTTTTATCCAAACTAGTACATAACCATTCAAAACGCAGCGAAGCTGCATTTGTTGCGGTAAATTGTGCGGCTATCCCAGAAAATATGCTGGAGGCTCTATTATTTGGCCATGAGAAAGGCTCATTTACCGGTGCATCTACAACAAATAAGGGAATCTTCAGAGCAGCAGATGGCGGCACTTTGCTTCTCGATGAAATCTCTGAAATGCCAATTTCACTACAAGCAAAATTACTAAGAGCCTTGCAAGAGAAATCCGTGACGCCTATCGGATCTCAAACATCAATTCCAGTTGATGTCAGGGTGATTGCAACAACCAACAGAAATATGGTTGAAGAAATAAGAAATGGTAATTTCAGAGAAGACTTATATTACAGATTGAATGTATTTCCTCTATCCACGTTGGGTCTAGCAGAGAGACCCTCAGATATTGTTGCAATCTCAACAGTCTTAATCAGCAGACATTGTCAGGATAAACAGGCAATCCCGTTTCTCGCACCATCTGCCAGAAATTTACTAATGAGCTACACATGGCCAGGCAATGTACGTGAGCTAGAGAATGTAATTCAACGCGCTTTAGTATTATCAGACGGCAAGACGATATGTGCAGAAGATATCATAATTGATAATGCCCTTCACGATGGTGGAGGCCAAGCACACATTCAAAACATGCTCGAAAAACAAGCTATTTCAGGATAGGGGTACGAAATGACTAGTATAAATTCATCCATCGTAAAAATTGACAGCCTACATGATAGGGTTTTGGAAAAAGCATCTGAAACCCTTGGTCAATCTGGCCAGAATGTTGATTTCTCAGACCGTATGAAAAATGCGCTGACCGAAGTTGCTGATGCCCAAAAGCAAGCAGCCGATAGCATGAAGGCATTTGACCTAGGTATCGAGACAGATCTTAGTAAGGTTATGGTTGACCAGCAAGTATCCTCTCTTGGCTTTCAACTTACTTTGAATGTGAGAAACAAGATGCTGAGTGCATATAAAGATATATTGAATATGCCAGTTTAACACACTCAGCAATAATGATACCAACTGTGTAACCGATTTAATCAGGAACCAAAAAAATGGCCGAAACGACAACAATGGATAATATGAATTCAACCGCAGTGGTTGAGCAAAGCAATGGCATTTTGTCTAACCTGCGAAGATTGAGATCTGACCCCAGCTTTCAGAAATCCTTTCCAACTATTATAGCTGTAGTTGTCGCCGTATTGGGCCTTGTAATTTATTTAGCAATGCAACAGCCAAGCCTGACCCCACTTTACGCATCATTGCCTGAGGCTGAAAAAGCGCGTGTCGTAGACGCTTTGAAAAATGCCGGGTATGACGTTACAATTGATCCCTCAACAGGGGATGTTTTGGTTCCTACCAATGACTATCATCAATCTCGGATGACGCTTGCAGCACAAGGGCTACCTTCATCCGTTCCTGATGGGTATTCAGCAGTTGCAGATATCCCAATTGGCTCTAGCAGATCGGTAGAAAATATTCGATTAAAACAAAGTCAGGAAATTGAGCTTGCGCGTTCTGTTGGAGAAATTCAGGGTGTAGTAGCAGCTCGTGTTCATCTTGCCATTCCTGAAAAATCTGTTTTTGCAAGAACATCAATGGCACCAACTGCCTCTGTTTTTGTTCAGTTAAATGAGGGGAGATCTCTTAGCAGGCAGCAGGTTAATGCCATCATTCATCTAGTATCATCCTCTGTTCCAAGCCTTGCAAAGACAGATGTAACCGTTGTCGACCAATATGGCGGATTGCTTTCCAACCCAAATGATGACCCTTCTAGTGCGCTTTCTGATGCGCAGCTTGAGCATCGCATTAAGGTAGAAGCTATCTACCGAAGTAGAATCATATCGCTGGTATCTCCTCTTGTTGGTGCTGGAAATGTGACAGCACAGGTAAATCTGGATATCGATTTTACGAAAAGTGAAATTACAGAAGAGAGCGTTGATCCAGAAGGAAATGCCCTACGAAGCGAACAGAAAAGTCTTGATTTAACATCAGATGAACCTGCCAAGGGTGTTCCAGGTGCAACCGCAAATAGAGCCCCTAATCAGGCAGAAATTGCCACACAGCAAAGTGCCGGAAACGATCCCAACAGCTTTCAAACACGCTCATCTAACGAGGTGCGCAATTATGAAGTTAGTCGTAAAGTTGAGACGACATTAAGACCATCAAATAAGATTAACCGCATTCAAGCCTCTGTGTTGGTGCGAGAGAAAGAAAACATCAACCCAGAGACAGGGCTTTTAGAAGCGTTAGCTTTGACACCAGAGCAAATAGCAAATATCGAACAGCTCGTAACAAATGCCATCGGCATTAATCTTGAGCGAGGGGACCAGTTAACTGTTGATAGTGCTGCATTTGTTTCAAGCATTGAGGGTGTATCCAAAGCTTGGTATGAGATTGATTTTTTCATTGACCTTGTACAGCAAGGAATGACCTTCCTGATAATGGGTATTATTGTTTTGGGTGTAATTCGTCCGCTTATCAATCGGATTATGGTACCAACCGCGCCCGGAAGACCAGGAGAGGCAATGGTCGGGCTGGAAGATGATATTGATTTGGATGCTATCGAAATCCAAGAAGGAGAGAGTCTTGAGGATATCAAAGCTAAGTTAAAGCCTAAAAAAGCATCAATTTCCCCTGAAATGCTAGATACAGCAAACTCCTATGATGATAAGGTTGCTATTATAAGAATGATTGTTGGTGAAGAATCTGGACGGGTTGCCAATGTATTTAAGTCTATGATGAATGCTGATAATTAGCCGTCATAATAACCTATTAAAGTTAACCTAGCAGATAATACCAAAGATGTTATCAACGTAAATGTGAGAGAAAAAATGGCCGAGCCACAAAATAAATCAAATGATGACCCTAAATCAGTATATGAATCATTAAATGGCATCCAGAAATCAGCTATTTTGATGATGCTGCTTGGCGAGGAAGAAGCAGCCGAAATCATCAAAAATCTAGGACCAAGAGAAGTTCAAGCCTTAGGTGCTGCTATGTATTCTGTTCAAGGATTAGGCCAGGATACTGTAAATGAAGTGCTGGATGAATTTTTATACATTATCAAGCAACAGACCAGTCTTGGACTTGGTGCTGGCAATTATATAAAAAATGTACTCAATAAAGCCATCGGTGAAGAACGCGCCCAATCTGTTTTAAGCAGAATTTCACCATCAGACTCACAAAAGCCTATTGAAATATTAGAATGGATGGATGGCCCTTCTATTGCTGATCTCATTCTGGACGAGCATCCACAAATCATTGCCTTAATTATCTCCTATCTTGATTCTGCATTAGGTGCCGACGTTCTTAACTTATTGCCTGAGGAAATGCAGGCCGATGTTATTGCGCGAATAGCCAACCTTGATACGGTAGGCCCTGATGCGTTGGCTGAGCTTGAAGATGTGATGCAGAAGAAATTTAAAGCAAATACTTCACTTCGTGCAACACAGGTTGGCGGTGTTAAAGCAGCCGCAGCAATCATGAACTTTACCAACCAAGAGCAAGAAAGCAAAATCATGAAATCGCTGGGCAAGGACGATAAGCATCTGGTTATTGCCATTCAAGAAAGTATGTTTGTATTTGAAAATCTGCTTAAGTCTGATGACAAGTCTCTTCAAATGCTTCTTCGTAACGTTGAAACAGATGATCTTATTTTGGCGCTTAAAGGGGCAGACGATATTCTTCAAGAAAAACTCTTCTCATGTATGTCATCACGTGCAGCAGCTAATATTGTTGATGAGATGGAAGCACTTGGACCTGTTCGATTAAGTGAAGTTCAAGAAGCTCAAAAACGTATTATTAATGTTGCAAGGCGTATGTCAGATGAAGGCTCTATCGTTCTAGCGGGTCGCGGCGGTGATGATTATGTCTAATAAAAAAGGCTTATCTGGATTATATTAATTGGAAAATCAAAATGGCGAGTGAACAAATAACCTATGCGCACGAACTGGCTGAATTACCAAATGCGCTGGAAGATACTGAAATCGCGCGGCTCATGAAGCTTGTTGGCGATTCAGGGTATAAAAAATCAGAAGATGCACCAACTCGCCAGAAAGAGGCGTTTAAGCCAAGAACACTTGTTGAAATAGCAATGGAAGCACAGCACAAGCGAGACGAAGCAGAAAAGCTGGCAAAAGAAAAAGCGATTAAAACAGACACTATTATCGATAAGGGCGATATTAAAACCCAATTAGACGGAACTTCCCATGATAAACTAAATACGGATAACTTGAGTGCCGATAGCCTGAATACGGATAGCCTGAATAAGGACAGCACTGCCCCTCAAGCTGATACAGATACCTCAGCAACGGCGCCAGCAGAACAGCTTAATTCATCCGATAAGCAACATGCCCCTGATGAGGCTTCATCCAGCCGAGAAGAGGTACCAGAGTTAACAGATTCAGAAAATGGCGAATTTGATGAAACCTCCGCAACCGAAAACACCCAAGATGGTTTGGCTGAGCGCACGGTAACACAGAACGAGCTTACTAAGGCGATTGAGAATGCCACAATTCGTTATGATGAGGGGTATCGTGCTGGCGTGGAAGCTGGAAAAAATGAAATGAAGAACGCATTAGAGCAAAAATTCTCTGAGCAACAAAACACGTTTGATGCGCTCATAACCAGCCTTACCAAAATGAGCTTTGCGGAAACAAAAGAATTAGAAATAGATATTCAAGCCGCTATTTTATCGCTTGCGAGCGAGCGGGCAGGTGTTGCCATTCAAGATATGCCAGAGAGCTTCTTGGCCAGAATTGAGCATCTTATGAACCGTGTAGGCAATAGTGTGGATAGTCCTGTAATCAAGTTAAATAGAGACGATCTTATACATATAACAAAAGCAAAAGAACAATCTGAAACCTTATCAAAAATGCGCTTTATCGAAGAGGCGCGTTTCAACCATGGTGATATTTCCATTAATCTAGCTGGCATTGAAATAGAAGATATTCTGGAAAACCGAATGGCTATCACGCCGTTAGATTCAGATGCACCCATAATTATTGAACAGCCTAACTCAGAGCCAATAGCGGAGGCCTCAGTTTCATCTGAAACACTCCCTACAATGACAAAAGGGGATAACGCCCCAAATGAAATAGCAGAAAATGAGACATCAGCGCTTGAAGCTAACCTTGAATCTAACCTTGAATCTAGTAAGGCGTTAGAGCCACAAACTGACGGTGAAAAACAAGATATTGGGTATAAAAGCTCCGATATTGATAATAAAGAAGAGCTATCATGATATCTGTAAAACAGAGACTTACACGCAGTATCGGCTCCATGGCTTCAGATAAGCCTATATCCATTTCAGGAAGGGTAAGCAAATATGATGGGCAAATGGTGGAATGTGACGGCTTTCCAGCAACCATTGGCTCATTATGTCAGATTGAAACCGAAACAGATATGCCTGCAACAGCAGAGATAATTGGATTTCATGGAGGGCATAATCTATTAAGCTTGCATGATTTTGGAGCGCGCATCAGTGTTGGTGCTAGGGTAGTTGTTGTTGATGATGGCTATATGATACCTGTCGGTGAGGGATTACTGGGCCGGGTTACCGATGCTCTTGGCGCACCATTGGATGAGATGCCCCTTCCCGCACTTGAGAGCAAATGGCCTCTTCTGGGCAAGGAATTAAATCCGCTTGCCAAAAATCCAGTAGATACGCCTCTGGATGTTGGCGTACGCGCAATTAATAGTCTTCTTACTGTCGGTAGGGGACAGCGAATTGGTATTATTGCTGGTTCTGGTGTGGGCAAATCAGTTTTGCTTGGAATGATGAGCAGATACACAGAAGCAGATATTGTTGTTGTTGGAATGATAGGAGAGCGTGGCAGAGAAGTTGGCAGCTTTGTTAATACCATTCTTACAGGTGATGCCAAAAAAAGAACCGCTGTTGTTGCTGTGCCAGCAGACCGATCCCCGCTATTGCGGATAAGAGGCGCGGAGAGAGCAACAGCCATTGCCGAATATTTCCGGGATCAGGGCAAAAACGTTCTTCTTATTATGGACTCACTTACAAGAGTTGCACATGCGCGCCGTGAGATTGGTCTTGCACTTGGCGAGCAACCAACCTCAAAAGGCTATCCGCCATCAGTGGTATCTATGATTCCCCGTCTGATTGAAAGAACAGGAAGCGGCGTTAAAAATCAAGGTACCATAACAGCCATTTACACAGTGCTAGCAGATGGAGATGACGCCAATGATCCTGTTGTTGACACGGCTCGTGCTATTTTGGATGGTCATATTCTTTTATCCAGAAAGCAAACACAAATGGGTATTTACCCTGCGATAGACGTGCCTATGTCGGTAAGTCGTGTAATGACAGAAATTACAGATGAGAATTTACAGAAAAGCGCACAGAAATTCCGCCGACTTGTCTCTATCTATATGGAAAACCGTGATTTGATTTTAATGGGCGGCTACACATCTGGGCAAGATTTAGAATTAGATGAGGCAGTTGCGATTTGGCCTCGATTAATGGCTCACATTCAACAGGTTGAAACAGAAAAAGCAGATTTTACAACAAGTAAAGATGCCTTAAATAACCTGATGAGATAAAATTTTAGATACCGTGACATATCCATGAAACAAAAATCAATATATGAGCGATATACGCTAAAACAGAAAATTGATATCTCAAAAAGAGCTGAGACGATGCGTACACTCAACTCTGAGCTAAAAAAATCACAGGAACTCGCAAAGCAATTATTTGAAATTGCCAAGCAAACTGAAATCAAACCAGGAGAGACAAACGCAATGTCGCTACGCTCTTCATCTTGGTATAGCACAATTATTCAAGAGCAGTTGGAGACAACCGAAAACCGAAATAAGTTTTTGCAGCAGGAAGTAGATGATAATCGTAAAATACTTGCTAAAGCGGTGCATCGTAAAAACAAATCCGAAGAAGCATGGCATCGATATGAAGCAGTAGAACAAGCCCATAAAGAAGATAAATTTGAGCAAGATCTACTTGGCAGAAAACGAAACATCAGCAAATTTGGAAACTAGCAGTCCTATCTTCAAGGCACTCAGAGATCATATTATAGTGTGGTAAATAATTGGCATTTTTTTTGCATCTGTCACGGATAATTTCAATTCCAGATTTAAGATTATAGTATGACACACATTACCAGCGGCACAAATGCCAGCCTTTCATCTTCCCATACCACACAACAGACAGATACTGCTGACAATCAAACTGAAACCTTATTTGATAGTTTGTTTTCAATTGTAAGTGAGCTGGATTCACAAGCAGTAGGACTAATAACAAGCAGATTGTCCCAAGCAGGCTCGATTGAATCTGAACTCAACTCAGATGCTGAAAATTTTGCCTTATTTACCGATACTCCTATCAGCAATATAGACACCCTTTTTAAGAAAGGGGATGCCGCCGAAAATCCAATTAATGACGAGCTTATAGAGCAGCTAAACTCACTTCTCGATAATGGACATCTAAATAACAGCGATACCGTAACAGCTTCGCTAGAGCAGGGTTTTTCTGACGAGCCCGCAAACAAGATAGGTACTTTAAATGCGCTTGCCGCTAATTCTGAAAAGATTGGCGAACTTCCAATTCAAAATAACCAGCGTTTTTCTAATCCCCACCTTCCCTACTTAAACGCTAATGCAACCCAGAAACACGCACTTAATACAGCCAGCAATACACATAATATGCAAGGTAGTGATAAACTCTCACATGTTGTGAAACTAATTGAACAAGCTATTCTCTCAAGAAAAGCAGCTCAGCCTGCATCGCAGACAACAGTTGAGATGAAATCCTCTCCCAAATTGACCGAAATCAGCGCATTGGATGAAGCTGTAGAGGCTGTGAGTGAGCTTAAAAATATGCAGAAGGGAAAAATCAGTTTAGATATAACTGCTACCCCCAAAAAAACGGAGATAGCTGACTTATCTAAAGATACGCCCAATAATAAAGATATCCTAAATGCTCCGGAAATTAAAAATGCCGCTATCAATCAGGCATCGCTAGGCGCGCCAAATATCAAGAACAGCATGCCAGAGATTAGCGCCCAAACTTCAACAAGGCAGGTAGAGCTAAGCCAGCAATTCAATAATAATTCGGCAGGTCAAACGCATACTCAGATTATGGGCACTGATATGCATTCGGGCGGCGATGGCGGACAAGATAGCAGTGAGCATCAACAACCATCCCAGCCCCTTCGAACAACATCGCCCCTTTCTGCTATTCAAAAACTTGATATGGCTGATAAAGCTTGGAGGGAAGCATTAGTAAGACAGGTTGAAATGCAATTGAAAGAAGGCGGCAAAACACTTGATCTGTCCCTAAATCCTAAACAATTAGGCAAAATGACCGTTTCAATCAACATGGTCGGTGATGATACCTCTATACAAATATCAACAGAAACCTCTGCCGCGGCAACGTTGTTATTAGAATCAGAGAGCAAACTGGCACAGATGATGCAGGATATTGGATTGCGGTTAAATCTGCTTCAAGCAGGCTTATCAGGCAAAAATGATAAAGATTCAAGTCAGGATGAGCGCAGTAACACTGCAAGCAAAACAGAAAGGGGTTCATCTGATGATGAAACAGAAATAAATAAAACAAATTTAAATAAATTAGATAAATCAATTTTAAATATAGTTGCATGATCTTATAATAAGCTAAAGGAATGCGAAATGGCTGAAGAAGAAGTAGAAGAAAAGAAATCCAAAGGTGGTTTGATCAAAATCATTCTGTTCGCTGTAGGCGGCATTATGCTTGTTGTGATGGGCCTTGGAGTTGGTTATTTCGTATTCGGAAGTAGTCAGCCAGATCCATCTGAAGAAATCGAAACTATCATCGAGAGAAAAATGGAAGAGGCTGAGGCTGCAAAGTCAGCTGCAGATAACGCATCCCCTCAGAAAGTTTCAAAAGAAACCCCTGAACAAGAGAATTTTATTACTATTTATTACGAATTTCCAGGAACCTTTACGACGAACTTAAGGGGTTCACGGAAAATGCTTCAGGTAGGCATCGGCGTTTCAACACAATATGACGATACGGTTATGATGAATGTGGAAGCGCATGAGTTAGCACTACGTTCTACTGTTTTAGGTGTTTTGAGCGAGTTTGGTGAGGAAGATGTTCAAGGCACAAACGGCAAAGCTGCCCTTGCGTCTGCGCTCAAAGAAGGCATAAATAGCAAATTAATATTATTAGAAAATTTTGGCGGTGTGGAAGAAGTACTATTCACCTCCTTCGTCCTTAATTAAACTTAGCTTTATTAGGAGCATAAAACGTGGCATCCACCCGTAAATTAAGCACCGAAGAGGTCAATGCGCTTATTGAAGGGCTCGATGGCGACGAAGAGCAGACAACAAGCTTTGAAGGGGCTGATGATACTAATGTAAGACCGTTTGCATTTGGGTCTGATGATCTATCCTTAATGGGGGATTATTACGCGCTTCGTATGATTAATGAGAGGTTTGCTCGATTTGCAAGAAGTATTTTTCTGCCGATGCTCAGACTTCAACCCCGTATTTCCTCATTTCCGCCAGAGGTGAAGTCATTTGACGAGTATGCTGCAAATATTGATGGTTTCATGAGTATGAATATAAGCCGTATGGAAGAATTACGCGGCAATATGATGATGGTTATTGATCCAACATTTATATCTATTCTCACAAATGCTTATTATGGCGGCAAAATTGAGGTTCTGAAAAGCAGACGCTCTGAATTCACAACCACAGAAGATAGGCTCATCGAATTAATTACAAAAGGGCTTAATGAAGTTCTTCAAGGTGCCTGGAATGATTTAACACCAACCACTATTTCATATCAAAGCAGAGAAATTAACCCTCAATTTGCATCATTTGTCGATGGCTCGGATCTGGTTATTATTTGCTCATTTGTTGTACAGCTTCCAAATATCGATGCCGCCACCTTTGATATCATCTACCCGCTACAAATCCTAAAGCCTATCGCATCACAGCTTCGCTCTCGTGTGCAATCAGATAAATCAGAAGATGATGAAACATGGCGAGAGAGAATGGAAAAAGCAGTTCTTGAGATTCCGCTTAAAGTAAAAGCAAAATTAAGTGAGCCAAAACTTCCGATGAAATCATTGATGAACCTAAAACAAGGAGATGTCTTCCCAATCCAAATCGGCGAAGGTGTTGAAATATTGATGGATGATGAATTATTATTCAGAGGCGAAATAGGCGAAGTAAGCGGTCAGGCTGCTATTAGTTTAACCTCTCGAATAACCAAAATTTAGCGTAAATTATAGCTGGCAGGTTCAGCTAGTCTTAAGAAAGAACAGAAAGGGCAATCAAATGTCTGATGAAACCGAAACCAAAAACGAAGAAAATGTAGGTTATGATAATTTGCGTATTCTGGAAAATATCGAGGTAAATCTGACAGTTGAAGTTGGTAGCGCCGAGCTTAAGATCCGCGATCTCTTAAGATTAAATGAAGGTTCCATTATTGAACTTGATAGGCTAGCAGGAGACCCGCTAGATATTCTGGCCAATGGCACTATGATAGCAAAAGGCGAAGTTGTTATGGTTGGAGAGAGATTTGGTATTCGCTTCTCCGAAATCGTATCCCCAGAAAAAAGAGTCGAAAGCCTGTAGCTGCCCTTACATCACACACCTGAAAAAAAACAGTCAATATAATGACACTAATATTCTTCTAAGATATAAATTAGAGAAATTTATATCTTAATATCGTTTAAATACAATGGTTTAAATATATTAAAAAAATAGCTTTCGGAAATGGCACGTGTTTTGCCTTTGTTAGACATCTTATTTGATTAAGGGTGTTTCAAAGTCATGGTTGCCATCAATCCATTTAGTTATGAACAGGTTGCTATAATATTTATATTCCTATCTATTCTGGTAGGTGTCTTGCTTTTTGTGCGCAATAATAAAGGCAAGTTAAAACTCAAACTACAACCTGAAAAATCCATTTCTATTCTAGAAGACACCGCCATCTCCCAAACCGAGCGGCTTCGCTTGGTTAAGGTTGGAGATGAAACGTTTTTAATGTCTTGCGTTAAAGGGCAGCCCCCCCAACTCATCAGGCTAGACCCAGAAAATACTGCGGCCAAACATGCAGAACAGCAAATAGCTGAAAATCAGAGAATATCAAAATCTTCTCGTATCAGGTCACCCTTTGGCAACAGAACAGAGCAATCCCAAAAAGCGAATGTGAATAGCCAAATGGGCGGGAAAACCAAGCCAGCCCAAACTGACTCAATATTTGATGCCATAAAGCAAGCGCGCGATAAAAACCCCTTACTAGGATTAGATAAATGAATTTATCATCGTTGACAAAATTAGGAACGATTTCTGCGAATGTTAAGCTGCCTTGCACCAGAATATTAGGAATGCTGGCCGCGTGTCTATTTTGTTTCAGTGTATTTGGCGGTTCTGCTGCATTTGCTCAAACAGCTTTAGAGACAAGCTTATCAGGTCTGCCGGCGCTAAATGTAATTAATGGGGATGGTGCCTCTGGCACCACCTATTCTTTATCATTACAAATTCTAGCTCTTATGACCGCGTTAACTATTCTGCCCTCTCTTGTATTAGGCATGACCTCTTTTACCCGAGTTATTATTGTTTTATCTATTCTAAGACAAGCAATGGGAACACAGCAAACACCCCCCAATCAGGTTCTTATCGCAATAGCGTTATTTTTAACTTTCTTCATAATGGCGCCGACATTTGAGACTCTTTATGATGATGCCATTACACCCTATTTAGAGGGGCAGATGGCAGCAGATACAGCCATAGCAGATGGAACAAATGTCATGAAACGGTTCTTAGTTCAAAACACCAGGATTACAGATTTGAATATGTTCTCTGATATGGTGGGGATTTCCAATTATGAAACGCCAGAGGATGTACCTCTGTCTGTATTATTACCGGCATTTATTACATCAGAGCTCAAAACAGCATTTCAAATTGGCTTCCTTCTTTTCTTGCCGTTCCTTGTGATCGACATGGTTATTGCCTCTATTTTGATGTCTCTTGGCATGATGATGTTAAGCCCGATGCTGGTGGCTATGCCGTTCAAATTATTATTATTTGTCTTAGTAGATGGCTGGGCAATGACAGTTGGCTCACTTGTTGCCACCTATTCTATCGGAGCATAAAAATGACCAGTGCGAATCTATTTGATCAAAATGTTGAGTTTTTGCGAATTGCCTTCTGGCAGATTATTATCGCAGCCGGACCATTGCTGGCAATTGGCCTTACTGTTGGACTTGTAATTGGCATTATACAAGCGGCTACCTCCATAAATGAGATGACCCTAAGTTTTGTTCCAAAGCTTGTTATTGTGATGGTCTCATTTGGACTTTTATCTAACTTTATCTTAACCCAGCTATCTGATTATTTTGGGTTTATTTTTGATCAAATCGCAAATATTAGTTAGCCTGATATGCTTCCGCTCGCTGCCCAATCAATGACAGGACTGCCAGGACTTGAATTGCAAGGGCTTATCACCCTTATTTTGCAGTTTTTTGTAGCCATGTTGCGAATTGGAGCGTTTTTGATCTCATCTCCATTGCTGGGTGCAAGATGGGTTCCCTTGCAAGTCAGATTGACAATGAGTGTTATGCTTACACTTATTATCTGGCAATATACTACGCCTGTTAGTGTGGAGATGCTGACTTCATATCAGGCCATATTAATTGTATTCTCGGAAATTAGTATTGGGCTAAGCGCAGGCCTTATTTTAACAATTTGGTTTTCTGCTGTTTTGCTTGCAGGTGAGAAAGTTGCAGCCTCCTCTGGATTGAGTTTTGCTGCACAAATGGACCCCTCTACCGGCGGTCAAACACCTGTGGTTAGCCAAATTTTTTATCTGTTTATGTTAGTATTATTTACAAGTACAGATGGCCATTTAGTAGCCATCCATACATTGCTAGATTCCTATAGAATTTTGCCCATAGGTGTAATCCCGTCATTCGAACTTTTTATTTCAGCTGGTATCCAAGCGGCAGGCACAATGTTTTATGCAGCTTCGATAATCATGCTCCCCTTTACCGTCATTTTATTATTAATAAATGTCAGTATCGGAATAATTACCCGCTCTGCCCCATCCTTGAATTTATTCTCAATAGGTTTTCCAATAACCCTTATTGGCATTTTCTTTGTTTTATATTTCTCAACCACTTCGCTTGCAATTTCGGTAAGCAGTTTAACAGATGCGAGTTTAATGAATTTTCAAGATATAATGAAGGGTTTGATTAGTGGCTGAAGAATCCCAAGACGGTCAGGAAAAAACCGAAGACCCCTCCCAACGGAAAATCGATAAATCCAAAGAAGATGGGCAAATACTGCAATCCAAAGAGATGTTTGTATTTACCTCCATCGCAATGGGCATGCTTATTTTTCTATTTATTCCAGAGTTCGCAGTACCAGGTATGAAGGAATGGGGAAAGCTATTCCAAATAGAGAGCAAAGAGCAGCTCTCCAGCCTTGCTTTTACCCGTTTATATCAGGTTTTCCAGATTATCATCATCATTGCATTATTTATTGGAATTCCATTGATGATAGTAAGCTTGTTAACACAATTAGCCGTTGGCGGAATAAATTTTGCACCAAAAGCTGCTGCATTTAAAGGTAGTAAAATTAATCCGATAAAGGGATTAAAGCGGATTTTTTCTGTAAAAGGTTTAGTAGAGCTCGGAAAATCAGTTTTGAAAGTAGTCCTCCTAGTTGGACTAGCAGCACTTATTATTTACTTAATGCTGCCTCAATTATTGCAGATCTCACATGGCTCTTTGAAAAGCGCATTGGAAGTTATGTATTACGCCTTTCCGTTTCTGATAGGAGCATTGCTAACCGCTTTAGCTATAATCGCTGCTATTGATTATTTCTGGCAACGACATGTTCATGTTCAGCAATTAAAAATGACAAAGCAAGAACTCAAGGATGAAAATAAACAAACCGAAGGTTCCCCCGAGGTAAAAGCTAAAATTCGTCGCATGCAAATGGAAAAATCACGCGAATCAGGCAAGCAAAGAGAAGCCCTTGACAACGTATCCAACGCCACCGCAGTTATCACAAACCCTACTCACTTTGCGGTTGCTTTGAAATATAATCCAGGCGAGGTAGGCGCACCAACTATTCTTGCAATGGGTCAAGGAATTATCGCGCAACAAATTATTGAGCGCGCACATGAGCATAAAGTTACAGTCTTTCGCAGCCCATTGCTTGCAAGAGCATTATATTTTACAGGCGAGATTGGTCAGGAAATATCTGATAGACTCTATAATGCAGTTGCGGTTGCGCTTGCCTATATTTACAGAATTGATCAAGGGGAACCTGTTGAAGAACCAGACATTACCATTCCTGATGAATTAACGTTTGATGAATTTGGTAATGTGGAATCATAAATATTAGTTATAATAACATTAGATATAATTAGATTTAGGTTAAAGGCATTATGGCACGTAATCCGAAAAGTATTGGCGAGATGATCTCCACCCTCACCTTTTTTGGTGTAGCGGCGGCGTGTGTAATTCAGGCCATCGAATTTCACGAGGCAGAACTTCTGTTTAGAAGTTATGTAAGTACCTTTGCTGGACTGTTATGTCTGTTAGGCGGATTACGATTTTTTATTGCTGACATGATGAAAATTGTTAAGAAAAGAGTTCGCAAATGAGTTCTTCAAAAAATACTCAAGAGCAAACTGTGATAGGCAGCGAACATGTGAATTGCTACCGGTGCGAATATTTATATATCACACATGAGAAAAATAGGCGTTACGGGTGCAGAAAATTCGGCTTTAAGGGGCCTTATTTTCCCTCCGTTACGGTGTTTTCCACAACTGGCACGAAATGTGCTTATTTCAAACTGAAAAAGCGGCTTCAAGATAGCAAGTCGTTGTCAAACCAATCCAGGGGTTGAGAATGAGTACGGATTATAATGCGGTTCAAGAAAGCATCAAAATTGCCCTTGATGCAGCCGATGCGGCAACAGATGTTACTGCTGAGTATAATAAGATTAGACGTGACCATAAGAAGTTGGAGGATTCCATGAAACAATCCCAGCGATTTATTTCCATCATTTTTGCAAGTTCCGTAGCGGCTGCTATCGCCGCATTAGTATTTGCGGGATTAATATATTTTCGCACCTTGTCAGAACTATCCACGATGACGACAACGAGCAGAGAAGCCCTTATCGTATTCGCTGAGAATGTTGATAATATGAATAGCTCACTTGAACGTCTTGAAGTTTCTCTTGAAACCCAGACAGAGCTTGTCTCATTAAATGAAACATTAATTAATGAGTTAAGCTCGCTTAAAAAGACTATCGCTGACTCTAATACGACAATGGCTGCTAAACTAGATATGACTGCAAACGCACTCACAACGAGCAACGGTTCTCTTGCAGAATCGCTTACCAAAGCAATTGCAAATGAATTAAATAGTCAAAATCGTAAAATGTTTGGGCAATTACAGAAAATTGAGAGCTTGACCATTGATTCAACATCTCAATTATCGGCTCGTATGGCAAGTGACCAAACACTATCCAAAGTAGCGGGAAGCCAGCAAGTGCTTGCCAAGCGACTAGATGGTCTTACAAAACAAAACCAACAAATATTGCAACAGATGGAAACACGTGACAACAAAATCACCTTTCCATAACCTAACTCTGTAAGTCTCGATTGATTGGATTCTAACTGATGGTATTAGCTGATGAGACACCTCATGAAGAGCAACCTGTAAATCAGAACTTTTCATCCCCAATGAGCGACGATAAAACAAGCCCAAAAGTCGGCGATAGTTTTATTTGCCTTAAAGAAGTTCGTTCTGTTTCCCGCGCAAAAGCGCTTCGATTAAAAATTGGTGATGTTATTGTTGGTATTGAAGGCAACGCCTTTAATGGTTCTATTGAAGAATTTCTTGATATTTGTGATGAAATTGACGAACAAAATGGCGCCCTGCTTACGATTTGGAGAGAAGGCACTATCTTTAACCTCATAATTTATGGGCCTCTTGGATGTGTGTTTGAATTCACCCCAGACGATATAACGATGAAACTTCACGAAATGCTCCCTGACATAGAAATGGGGGAGGTTGGCGAATATGTTACATTTGAGCTTCTTCGTAATATTAAGAGCGAATGCGATATATTTGATACCAGAGTATCTCAGCTAGGGGTTTTTCTGCCTCCAATTTGGCTTATTCAACAAAGATTGTGGGAGCCTTTGATAGCGACGCTCGCGATATATGCTGTTACTTTTTCAGTCCACTGGGCATTGTTTGTAATCGCCGCCATCTTATTAGCCCTTTATTTTCGCAAAGCTCAGCTCGTATTGCTTCGCAGTTTCAGCTTACATAAAGAAAAGCAAATCTGGATGATTATTGCGGCTAAATCTATGTTTGATGCTCAAAAAATCGCCCGATTATTTGATAATAGAATTACATTCAGACCTGATGTAATTGGCCCGCCCCCACCAGCTGAGATAGACCCCGCTAAGAAGCGAAAAAAGAAAAAACGGAAATCCGCAATTCCTGGGATGTAGGATACACCCTGACTTTAAATGGTAATAATAGGTTTTATCTGTTGGTGGGCCCGGCAGGACTCGAACCTGCAACAACACGGTTATGAGCCGTGGGTTCTAACCAATTGAACTACAGGCCCAGAACAGATAACATTAATGCTCCAGAAAACTTCTTAATTTTCTAGAACGCGAAGGATGTTTAAGCTTCCTGAGCGCTTTCGCCTCAATCTGCCTAATTCTTTCTCTGGTAACAGAGAATTGTTGTCCAACCTCCTCTAGCGTATGGTCTGTATTCATACCAATGCCGAAGCGCATGCGCAAGACACGTTCTTCTCTAGGGGTCAAACTTGCCAAAACTCTGGTAGTAGTCTCTCTCAAATTAGAATGGATGGCAGCTTCTAGCGGCTGGATAGCATTTTTATCTTCAATGAAATCGCCTAATTGGCTGTCATCTTCATCTCCAATAGGCGTTTCAAGACTAATCGGCTCTTTAGCAATTTTCATTACTTTGCGAACCTTATCAAGAGGCATTGATAATTTCTCAGATAGCTCCTCTGGGGTAGGCTCTCTGCCTATCTCATGCAACATTTGGCGCGATGTGCGCACAAGTTTGTTGATCGTCTCTATCATGTGAACTGGAATTCGAATGGTTCTTGCTTGGTCAGCAATAGACCTTGTTATGGCTTGTCTTATCCACCATGTTGCATAGGTTGAGAATTTGTAACCACGTCTATATTCAAATTTATCAACAGCCTTCATAAGGCCAATATTGCCTTCTTGAATAAGATCCAGAAACTGCAATCCACGGTTGGTATATTTTTTTGCAATCGAAATCACCAGCCTGAGGTTAGCTTCAACCATTTCTTTTTTCGCGCGTGCTGCCTCTCTCTGACCACGTTGAATGGTCAAAAACACCTCTTTAAATTCTGGAATTGATAACCCTACATCTTCTACTAAGATAGATATCTTATCTTTAGTTTCTGAGACTTTATCCCAATGCAAATCCTTTAGTTTCTGCCAAGCTTTTGTCTTATATTTAGGGTGAGGCCAAACTTCATCTAATTCATGCCCTGACCATGCTTCCAGAAACTGAGCTCTGGCGATACCACTGCCTGTAGCAACAGACATGAGCTGACCTTCTAATGAGGTGAGATGCTTATTAAGCTCTGATAGCTGCGAGGATAATGCCTCAAGCCTACTTGCATTAAGATATATGTTTTGCATTTGCTCTGCCAGCAATATGCGTTTTGATTGCAATTTCTGAAATTCATCTTCGTTGAGTTCTTCGCCTGCAAGTTGTCTCTCTTGAAGGGATTCGTAAATTTTGAACGTACCTGCAATTTCGTTCAAAGTTGCCATAACATCATCAAAAACAGCCTCTTCCATTGCTGCCAGCGATAATGTTAGATCATCCCCATCATCTCCATCATCAGAATCCGAACGCTCTTCAGAACCTTCCTCGTCAGAGGATAATTCGTCTGTTTCATCCTCCTCCTCCTCTTCTTCATCTTCTTCATCTTCTTCTTCAGAAAGATCGTTAGCGACAGCGATATTATGCGCAGGCACGGCAGAAATCACCGACATATCTTGAATTGGGGTGCCATTCAGCTTTGTGTAAGTAGTATCAAGATCAATAATATCTCTTAGCGGCACGCCGCCTTCTGTGATTTGCTGTTGCCATTGCAGAAGCGCCCTTATTGTAAGCGGGCTTTCGCAAATGCCGCCAATCATCATTTCTCGACCTGCTTCAATCCGCTTGGCTATTGCGATTTCACCTTCACGTGACAATAGCTCAACAGAGCCCATTTCTCGCAAATACATTCGCACTGGATCATCAGAGCCAGCACTATCATTATCTGATACATTTCCAGTTGCGGCTTCGGTTTCATTTTCTTCAGAGTTGGATTCTTCCTGTTCAGCTGATTCTACAACCGAAACTCCCATTTCTGAGAGAGCAGACATTACGTCTTCAATTTGCTCTGAGGTAAGCTCTTCTTGCGGAAGCGCTGCGTTTAACTCGTCATGGGTAACAAAGCCTGCACTTTGACCCTTTTTGATAAGTGCCTTGATTTTTGAGTTATTAGTATCGAGCACAGGCGCATCTGGCGCCTCTGCTGCAACAGTAGCCGCAGCTTGTTTTCTTGCCATCGATTTTAATCCTCCAGATCACCACGCCGCTGGCTAGCAATCAGCTTAACCCTATTAACGCCGCCTTGGTGTCAGAGACAACGTAATAATTTCATCAATCTTTCGCCTAGCTTCATCCATATCAATGTCTGCTTTTTTTCGGTTCAACCAAAATTCAGCTGTCGTCTCATCAATTTGAATTAGTAAGTCTTTATACCCCAGCTTAAGTAAATGATATCTAATCCCGTCTTCGTCAAGATCTGGGTCGCGAATTAAAACATCAAATAGATGATTTTTCATTTTTTCGCAATCCAAATTACCAAAATCTAACTCAGAAAGAGTTTCTATTGTATCAATGGTGATTTGCGGGAATGCTATTAATAATCCAAGTAGTGTTTGAACCCGCCTCAACGCGCCTGTTTTAGGTCTTCTAACAGATGGGTAAATTCCTGCCCTAAAAGGCGCATTACCGCCTCTGCTTGCCGCGCGCATGGATTGTATCCTTCGCTCTATTTCATCTCCAAAAGCGGCACGTGTTTGATTATGTCCTATGGTGCGAACTAATCTTCTTATTTCCTGCCAGAATGCAGCACGTTGTTCAGGCTGGCTTAAATCATACAAAGCTGCTTTGCGCGACCAAGATGCATCTACCAATGAGGCGGCAGTCCCGATAATTCGCACTAATCCATCGCCGCCTTCAGCCTTGATAATATCATCAGGATCCATGCCCTCTGGCAGGGTTGCTATTCTGACAGACTTGCCAGGTTCCAGAATTGGTAAAATCCGCTCTATGGCTTTACCAGCTGCATTCTGGCCAGCTATATCCCCATCAAAGCATAAAATAGGCTCGTCATGCAGTTTCCAAACAAGAGCTATCTGCTCTTCTGTAAGGGCTGTGCCGAGAGGCGCTAATGCGGCTGCTTTTTGAGATGCTGTTACCGCAATTACGTCCATATATCCTTCAACCAATAATAATGGAAGATTGCGTCTTACTCTCTCTCTTGCTTGTGGCCATCCATATAGGACAGATTTTTTTGAAAAACTTGGACTATCAGGCGAATTTAAGTATTTTGGCTGTGCTTCTCCCATAGCTCTTGCGCCAAAAGCGATAACTTGACCTTTTCTATTTTCAATCGGGAAGATAACCCTATCCCTAAAATAATCATATTTTTGCCCGTCACGTTCTGAAATGCCTGTAAGGCCTGCCAATTTGGATATTTCCGCGCCATATCCTTTTTGCTGAAGATGTGCATAAAGACCTGAACGTGGGGCATATCCAAGGCGAAACTCAGCAATAATCTGCTCAGAAAGTCCTCTTTCTCTTAGATAATTGTGCGCCCTTTGCCCATCAATTTTTTGCAAATTTCCTTGAAAAAAACTGGCTGCATAATCAAGACAAGATAGCAGGTTTTTATGGCGTTCTTGTTTGGCCTTATCTATCGGACCGATTTCAGGCATTGCCATTCCAGCTATGCCTGCCAGCTCGCGCACGGATTCAATAAAATCAAGGCCATCTGTTTCGCGAAGATAGCTAATAGCATCCCCGCTTACCCCGCATCCAAAACAATGATAAAATCCCTCATCATCATTTACGTTAAAAGAAGGTGTTTTCTCGCCGTGAAAAGGACAAAGCCCTACGAATCTAGACCCTTTTTTCGTAAGTTTCACCCGCTTGCCGATAATACTAGAAAGGCTAATATGGCTTCGAAGATTTTCAAGAAATTCAGGCGTGATAGTCATGAAAAATGTGATAACTTTTGTGAATTATTCGCAAAATTGTGAGAATCTCAAAATGTGAGACTCTAATAATAACCATAACTCAACTCAAAGAGCAAAATTTATCACTACCCGTCCTTGGATAAATCCATCAACGCGGTTTTTACCTGTGCGCTAATTTTGCTAAAATCCATTTTGCCTGTATATTCCTGCTTAAGATATGCCATGACTTTTCCCATATCTTTTACCGAAACAGCGCTGGTTTGCGAAATCGCCGTCTCTAATGCGGTGATAATTTCATCATCCCCTAATTGCTCTGGCAAAAATTCTTGAATTATTTTTATTTCTTTTTCTTCTGTCTCAGCCAGTTCCGCACGACCAGCATCACGGTACATAGCGGACGATTCGCGCCGTTGCTTAATCATAGTTTGCAACATGCTCAAAATTTCATCATCACTGATGCCTTCAGACACACCATTTCCGCGCGCCGTAATATCTCTATCTTTAAGCGCGGCAGCAATGAGCCTGATTGTAGATAACGCAATTTTATCGCCAGCTTTAAGTGCGTCCTTCATAGAACGCGATATCTCATCTCTCATAGGTACTATCAATCTTTATAGTTTAAGTTCATCGGATGAATTTTTTCATTCCATACTAAACACAAGCAAATCTGGCAAGGGGATGTTAAATTTAACCTGTGATATTCTCAATCATGCCCTTGACCTTCTCATCTCAGTTTTGTAGAAAACCAAAGTTTTGCTGTTTAAGGAAACCCCTTATCGTATTTTATGGAAAACGAAACATAAAATGTGATTGATGTTAAATAGTTAAACCCCTAAGTAATCCTGAAAATCCTTTCAAGGGGTATATAAAAAGAATCATGCCTAGTGAATTGAACCCTGCCAAAAACGCTCTGCTACTATTAGATAATGGAACTGTTTTTTATGGATATGGATTCGGTGCTGAGACAGAATCAGTGGGTGAGCTGTGTTTTAATACCTCAATGACTGGCTATCAAGAAATTATGACCGACCCTTCTTATGCTGGGCAGATTATCAATTTCACATTCCCGCATATTGGAAATGTTGGCACAAATCCGCTAGATATGGAAACTGACAAGCCATCTGCATTGGGGCTGGTAACAAGGAACCAGATAACCTCCCCCTCTAATTGGCGAAGCACACAGCCTTTTAGCAAATGGCTAGAAACTCATAAATTACCTGGAATAAGCGGAATTGATACACGCGCTCTTACGCGCCAAATACGAGATGAAGGTGCCAAAACTGCGTTATTAAGCTATCGCAAAAATGGTTTTTTTGATTTACCTGCAATCTCTGCCAAAACATCTGACTGGCCAGGCTTGGAGGGGATGGATCTTGCCAAGCTTGTAACCAGACCTGCCTTAGCTAATTGGTCTGGCAGTCTATTTCATTTTGATTTTGAGCCAGCAACTGGGCACAATAAGGCAGTTCAGCATAAGGTTGTCGCGCTCGATTTTGGAGCAAAGCATAATATTTTGCGATGCCTTGAAAGTGCTGGATGCGAAGTTATCGTGCTTCCAGCTGATAGTTCTGCTGATGAGGTTCTTGCTCAAAAGCCTGACGGTGTTTTTTTATCTAACGGGCCTGGCGATCCTGCGGCAACAGCTGAATATGCAGGTAGCGAAATTCGCACGCTGGTAGAAACAGGAATTCCGATATTTGGTATTTGTATTGGTCATCAATTGCTTGCATTGGCAATGGGCGGCAACACTTCTAAAATGGATACAGGACATAGAGGGGCAAATCACCCAGTGAAAGACCTGAAGACTGGCCAGATAGAAATCACAAGCCAAAATCATGGTTTTGTTGTTAATGAGGCAAGCCTGCCAGAGTGCCTTGAAGTTACGCACCGATCTTTGTTTGACAGTAGCGTTGAGGGTCTAAGGCATAAGACGCTGCCTGTATTTTCGGTTCAATATCACCCTGAATCATCCCCAGGGCCTCACGATTCTCGAAATTTGTTTTACCGTTTTACCTCCCTTATGAAATCAGCAGGGAATTCCTGATGCCAAAACGAAGTGACATATCCTCTATTCTAATTATTGGTGCAGGCCCTATCATAATTGGGCAAGCCTGTGAGTTTGATTATTCAGGTACCCAAGCTTGTAAGGCGCTTAAAGAAGAGGGATATCGAATTATCCTGATAAATTCTAATCCAGCTACGATAATGACTGACCCTGGGATGGCTGATGCAACCTATATAGAGCCTATAACAGCTGATATGGTTGCAACTATTATTGCAAAAGAGCGCCCAGATGCCATTCTTCCTACGATGGGGGGTCAGACAGCCCTAAACACAGCCCTAAAATTGCATGAAATGGGGGTTCTTAAAAAATATAATGTAGAGCTTATTGGCGCAAAACCAGAGGCCATTGAAAAAGCAGAAGATCGCTCTTTATTCAGGTCAGCGATGGATTCAATCGGGCTTGAATCAGCGCGCTCAAGCACCATTAAATCTATTGATGATGCTGAAGATGCGCTTGGACTAGTTGGCTTGCCTGCGATTATTCGCCCTTCATTTACGCTTGGCGGTGAAGGCGGCGGAATTGCTTATAATAAGGCAGAATATCTGCAGATAGTATCTGATGGATTACGGCTTTCTCCTGTTAGTGAGGTTCTCATTGAGGAATCACTACTAGGCTGGAAAGAATTTGAAATGGAGGTCGTACGCGATACAGCAGATAATTGTATTATTATTTGCTCAATTGAAAATGTTGACCCAATGGGCGTGCATACTGGTGATTCCATCACCGTTGCCCCTGCGCTTACGCTTACCGATAAAGAATATCAGGCATTGCGGAATGCCTCTATTGCTGTTCTGCGGGAAATTGGTGTTGATACTGGCGGCTCTAATGTTCAATTTGCGGTATGTCCTGATACTGGCAGAATAATCGTAATTGAAATGAACCCACGGGTCAGCAGATCATCAGCACTTGCTTCAAAAGCAACAGGATTCCCAATTGCTAAAATCGCGGCCAAGCTTGCTGTTGGTTACACATTAGATGAATTAGCCAACGATATAACCAAAGTAACACCTGCCAGCTTTGAGCCAACAATTGATTATATTGTCACCAAAATTCCGCGCTTTACATTTGAAAAATTCAATGGTGCAGAAGAACTCTTATCAACATCAATGAAGTCAGTTGGTGAGGCGATGGCTATTGGGCGAAGTTTTCAAGAAAGTCTGCAAAAGGCTCTTCGCTCACTTGAAACAGGTTTATCTGGTCTTGATGAAATTGAGATGCCAACTCGAGCAGAAGAAGTAAGCAAGGATGTTTTGCATGGCTGGCTTTCTGAGCAAACACCTGACAGAATTTTGAGAATAGCCCAAGCCATGAGAAGCGGCTTGAGCGTGGATGAAATTCATAATGCAACAAAATGGGATAAATGGTTCCTAAATGAAATTGCCGCTATACTCGAAACCGAAAAACAGATTTCTAAATCTGGGCTCCCCACCCATAAATCAGAATTAATGTTTTTAAAATCAGCTGGTTTTCACGATAAAAGAATTGCCCATTTAGCCAATGTAAGCGCGCAAACCGTGATGCAAAAACGCCAAGAGCTTAATGTCCATCCCGTATATAAGCGCATTGATACATGTGCAGCTGAATTTGCGTCTGAGACAGCCTATTTTTACTCGACCTATGAAGTTGGCGATAATGCGGAATGTGAAGCTAAACCCTCTAATAGAGAGAAAATTGCGATATTAGGCGGAGGTCCAAATCGAATTGGTCAGGGCATAGAATTTGATTATTGCTGTGTGCATGCCGCCTATGCTCTTTCTGAAGCGGGTTATGAGACTATCATGATTAACTGCAATCCAGAGACAGTATCAACAGATTATGATACATCTGATCGGTTGTATTTTGAGCCTCTAACAGGGGAAGATACAATTGAAATCTTGCGCAAGGAGCAGGAAAACGGAACCTTGAAGGGGGTTATTGTCCAGCTTGGAGGGCAAACACCTCTTAAAATTGCGAGCGATCTAGAGGCTGCTGGCATCCCTATTTTGGGCACAAGTCCAGATTCAATTGACTTGGCAGAAGACAGGGAAAGGTTTCAGCAACTTATAAATCGCTTATCCTTAAAACAGCCAGAAAATGGTATTGCAACCTCTCTAGAGGAAGCCGTTGAAATAGCAAAAAAGATTGGTCTGCCTGCTGTCATACGACCCTCTTATGTGTTAGGGGGCAGAGCAATGGAGGTTGTCCACCAACTCTCCGACTTAGAGCGCTATATGCAAAATGCGGTTAGAGTATCTGGGGATAACCCTGTGTTAATTGACAGGTTCATTGAAAACGCAATTGAAGTTGATGTGGATGCTTTATGTGACCAAGAAGATGTCTTTATTGCAGGGGTTATGGAACATATTGAGGAGGCAGGTATCCATTCTGGTGATTCTGCCTGCTCACTTCCGCCGCAAACACTCCCGAGCAATATTCTTGAAAAAATTAATGAACAAACACGCGCGCTTGCCTTTGCACTTAATGTGGTTGGATTGATGAATGTACAATTCGCGGTAAAGGATGAGGATGTATACTTGCTTGAAGTAAATCCAAGAGGAAGCAGAACGGTTCCTTTTGTTGCAAAAGCAACTGGCAATCCTGTAGCAAAAATCGCAGCAAGAATAATGTCGGGAGAAAAATTATCTTCCATGTCCTTGATTACAGCAAAGCAGGAACATGTCGCTGTAAAAGAGGCTGTCTTTCCATTTGCACGTTTCCCTGGTGTTGATGTGTTTCTTGGCCCTGAAATGAAATCAACAGGCGAAGTAATGGGCATTGATAAAGAATTTGGCATCGCCTTTGCTAAAAGCCAGTTAGGGGCTGGCGTGGATTTGCCCATTTCTGGCACGGTATTTATTTCAATTAAAGATGCTGATAAACCTGCTTTTGTTGAGATTTGTCATTCGCTTATCGAATCTGGTTTGGAAATCTGTGCAACAGATGGCACCACCAAATATCTAAATAAAGCGGGTATCCCTGCTAGGAGAGTTAACAAGGTTCTGGAAGGGCGGCCACATGCTGTAGATGCCATGCTTTCTGGTGAAATAGACCTTGTTTTTAATACTGCCCATGGTGTTGCTGCTATTCAGGACAGCTTATCACTAAGACAAACAGCACTAACCAATAATATCCCCTATTATACAACCATGTCCGGAAGTAGAGCAGCTGTTGCGGCAATTCGTGCATTGCAAAAAACCAAACTTTCCGCAAAATCCATCCAAGATTATTTACACTCCGTAAGTAGCTAAAAAGACACAAAGTCTAGACGGTTAAATTGAATCACTTTACAGTGGGTATTTTAATGTCTGTATTATATTACAAAGCGATAAGAGGCCTAATATGGAAAAAATTCCATTTACGCAAGCTGGTTTAGACAAAACAAAGTCAGAGTTGCACCAGCTTAAAAATGTTGAAAGACAACAGGTTATTCGTGCGATTGCGGATGCACGAGAACATGGTGACTTGTCCGAAAACGCTGAATATCATGCGGCTCGCGAGCGTCAATCATTTATTGAGGGTCGAATCAAAGAGCTAGAAGATGTAACAAGCCGAGGTGAAGTAATTGATGCCAGCAGAATAACAGGCAAAACAGTTACATTCGGCGTGACGGTTGTTATTGTGGACGAACTTACAGATGTCGAATATAGCTACTCTATTGTTGGCCCCTACGAAGCAGAACTTGAAAAGCGTAAAATCTCAACTGCGTCTCCTATCGCCAAAGGTCTAATCGGAAAACAAGTTGGTGATTCTGTTGAAGTTCAGACCCCGCGCGGCCCGCATCCTTATGAGATTTTATCTATCAGCGTTTACATTGGTGATTAAGAAACGCCATCAGCTTTAAGGATATGGGAGTACTGCTTACTCTTTCAAAGGAACGCCTGGCAAGTCTTTTTCAGACCTTATGGAAAGCGCTGTTTTAACATGGCTTACATTTGGAGCAGGGGTTAGCTTGCTGGTAAGAAACTTCTGAAAATCATCCCAGTCAGTTGCTACAATTTTCAGCAAGAAATCAATTTCGCCCATAAGCATATGGCATTCTCTTACCTCTTCCCAGCTTACAACCATCTCTTCAAATTTCTTTAAATCTGCTTCTGCTTGACTGGTAAGCCCCACAAAAGCAAAAACAGTGACTGTATATCCAACTGATTCGGGATCTATTTCGGCGTTGTAGCCCCGGATTATACCAGCATCTTCAAGAGCACGAACCCGCCTCAAACACGGAGGCGCAGATATCCCAGCATTCTTAGCAAGCTCTACATTGCTTAATCTTCCATTTTTTTGAAGATCATACAAAATTTGTCTATCAACTTTATCTAACTTGTGCTTTTTTGCCATAAACCTAATCCCTGTTTGATTTTCAAATCATAAATAGTTAAACCAGATCACGCAAGAATATTACAAAATTTGAGCGTAAATTTGTTAACTAGAACAAAAGTTAGTGAAAAAACATGTCCGACGACCGTAACGTAAAATCATGTTGGATTGTAACAGATGGCACTACTGGCATGCTAAAGCAGTCCATCGCTGTTGCAAAATCCTTAAATATTGAGCCTGCTATTCTGCAGGCACATCCAACGCCAATTCTGCGCGTATTTCCAACCCTTGCCAAAATACCTACCTGGCGACTTACAATGGGTCGCAGCCCCAGCTGGATAAGAGGGCCTTATCCTGATTATATTATTAGCTGTGGGCGCAGAATGGCTGGATTATCAATTGGTTTGCGCCGAATATCCAAAGGCAGAAGCAAAACCATTCATATACAAGATCCTGGCATCTCACCTAATTACTTTGATGTATTGGTTGTGCCATCTCATGATAAAATTGCAGCATCAGAGCAGAACTTCTCTAATCTTGTAATTTCTACAGGCTCTTTAAGCTGGCTTGTTAAAAAGCAGATAATGGCAGGAAAATCAGATATGAAAGAACGATTTGGGCCATTAGATTCCCCCCAGATTGTCGTAATGCTTGGTGGAAATAATAAGCGCTACCGGGTATCTGCTTCTATTGTTGAAAAATTGGCTCATGACATATTTGACTATGCGCAGCACAAAAATGCACGCCTTATCATCATTCCATCTCGGCGCACTCCGAAAAAAGCACGAATGCTATTCGAGGCGCTTGATAAGGATAAAAAACATATTTTCTGGGATGGGGCGCATGGAAACCCGTATCCTGATATTCTCTCTATCGCAGATGAAATTATTGTAACTTCAGATTCAGTAAATATGGTCACTGAGGCATGCCTTCTTGGAAAGCCTGTTTTTGTTGCTCATTGGGGCGAAGAGCATGGACGACTTGCCAAATTTCATACCATCATGAATAATAGTGGATTTACAAGACCGCTTTTACAAGCAGGAGAGGCATTTAAGCCAAAAATACTCAATCAAATGCCTCAGATTGCACAGAAAATAACTGCCATTTTGAATAGATGAGCTTGAATAATCCCTATTGATTTTAAGGGTGTTATGCTGGCCTTCTTTGATTTTTTTGCCAATGGGTGGCGGCTAATAATCTCTTTTAAAAAAGCCCCTCAGATGCTACTCTTATCCCCTAATAAGGCTGATTAGCTTTGAGAAAAGCGTATTTGATTAAGAAAAACAGGTCTGGGTTTCAAATTTGCGTAAAAATCCGCCCAAAAATGGTATTGAACTGACCAGATAATGATTATTTCCATTTTAATGCTGGCAAGCGGCCTTACAATATTGCTAACTGCTGCACATGTGATAATTCCGGGCACAATATCGGTTGCTTATTATTTTCGTGTTCCTGCTCATGTTGTCGCTGTTCTGTTAATCGCCGCTGGCACCTCAGCGCCTGAGTTAATAGTCGCAATACAAGCTGGCTTAAATGGAACGCCTCAGATTGTGTGGGGAAATATTATTGGCTCAAACATCACCAATATCTTAGTGGTTTTAAGCATCGCTGGTTTGTTTTTTCCCATTGCGACAACCGATACGCAAACAAAAAGAGATATGATACTTTTGTTGGCTATCAGTGCGATTATAACGATATCAGCCTATTATTTTTCCGCTCTTCCACTATTCGTCAGCATTCTACTGGTGATAATCCTTGCCTGTTATACATTATATTTAGTTCGCTTGAAACCAGATGAAGAAGAGGCAGAAAAAAACACTGAAGGCGCTGAACTTTCATTTAAGCGCTCACTAATCTATTGTATTGCAGGTGTCGCTGGCCTTGTGTTTGGGGCTGATTTGATGGTTAATGCGGCTGTTGACCTTGCGGTTACCCTATCCATCTCAAAGGCTGTCATTGGACTTACCATTATTGCGTTTGGAACCTCTCTTCCAGAAATAGCCGCTGCAATTGCAAGTCTATTTCACAGAAGAGTTGATATGGCACTTGGAAGTATTATCGGCTCCAACATATTTAACATTGTTGCAGGATTAGGTATCACCCGGCTGGTAAGTGAACTTCCAGTAACAACCGAAATATTAGTAACTGGCATACCAGTAATGATTTTATCAACGCTAATATTAGCGCTGTTGATTTTCTTTAAACAGCCCTTAGGAAAGATTATAAGCGTCTGTTTTTTAGCAATATATTGCTTGTTTTTGTGGCTGAACCTTGCAATTGGCATCTAAAATTACCCATTTATGCAGGCTATTTTTAAAAAAATATCTGTTTAAAACTCGAAGTTGTTCACATCTATAAATACAAATTACAAAAATGTTATATTATGTTTGTTTTTTTTAAGCGCGCCTTCTTGACAAGGCTTAACTATCTGTTTTAAATGAATTAATTATTGTTGCCTAATATTTAAGCAAACAAGTTAAAATGCCTTATTTCCGCGGGTTTATGGAGTAAAATACATTCTTATCAACAAACTTATCCACAGCGAAAGTGGATAAAAATTATTACCCCATTTTGGATTTTGATTCGCATATTAATTGCTTTGAAATAGACGTTGAGATTCAATCGATAAGAGATAGAAACTGCAAAATTAATTAAGAAAGTTACATACTGCATTGAAACAAAATCGTTTTATTAACATTGCATTTGCAAATAGCTGTGAGCTCTTAGATGACATCTGAAATAATAGAATTTCAAACTGGATTAGACTATTTAAAAAGTCAGGTGAAGCACTTGCCTAAAAAGCCAGGTGTGTACCGAATGTTTGATGCAGATGGGCAAGCTCTTTATGTGGGCAAGGCAAAATGGCTATCTGGCAGAGTGACAAGCTATACACAGCCAAACAGACTAACAAATAGGCTGCTTCGAATGGTTGCAGAAACACGGCATCTTGAAATCACAGTCACCCACTCAGAAGTCGAGGCTTTATTATTAGAGTCTAATCTAATCAAAAAACTCAAACCGCGTTATAATATATTACTAAAAGATGATAAAAGTTTTGCCTATATAATCGTAACCGAAGACCATCCGTTCCCGCAATTAACAAAACACAGGGGAACACGGCGAAAGGCGGCGAGCTATTATGGTCCATTTGCATCTGCTAGTTCTGTAAATAAAACATTAGCATCCTTATCGCGTGCTTTTTTATTACGTAACTGTAGTGATTCTATTTTTGCCTCTAGGACACGACCTTGTCTGCAATATCAAATAAAAAGATGTACTGCTCCATGTGTGGATAAGGTAGCTAAAACTGACTATGAAAAACAAGTAAAAGCAGCAAAGCAGTTCCTGTCTGGTTATTCTGATAAGGTACAGCGCGACTATGCAACTCAAATGCAAAATGCCTCTGATGCGTTAGAGTTCGAAACAGCAGCAATCTGGCGAAACCGCATTAAAGCACTTACCGCCATTCAGGCAAATCAGGATATTAATCTTAAATCCCTTCAAGAGGCTGATATAATTGCCGCCTCCATTTCTGGCGGTATATGCTGCGTTCAGGTCTTTTTTGTCCGCAATGCAAGCAATTATGGCAATACCGCTTTCTTTCCCAGAACAAACAACTCTGAGGACATACAATCCGTTCTCACTGCTTTCATCGGACAATTTTATAGTGATAAAATTCCAGCAAGCTTAATTCTGGTAAATGAGCGCCCTCATGAAGTCGAATTGCTAGAATCTGCCTTATCAAAACAGTCTGGCAGTAAAATCGAAATCTCTAAACCAGAGCGCGGTGACAGGCGCAAAATTATGACCATGGCGGTGAGAAACGCCGAAGAGGCCATAGCACGCAAGCTTGCCGATACCGCATCACAGCGCAGATTACTAGAGGAGCTTACCAATGCATTAGAGCTGGACGAGCCCCCTTCGCGCATAGAGATATATGATAACTCACACATTCAAGGCGCATTTCCGGTCGGTGCAATGGTTGTTGCCACGCCTGATGGGTTCGCAAAATCTGCTTATCGAAAATTTAATATGCGAAATGAAGGTAAATATGCTGTCCAAGATGGGGATGATTTTGCCATGATGCGACAGATGATATCTAGACGCTTTGAGCGCGCGCTAAAAGAAGACCCTAATCGTAAGACAGCTAATTGGCCGGATCTGTTGTTAATTGACGGCGGCAAAGGACAAATAAATGCTGTATATGAAGTATTAGACGAGCTTGGAATTGACGATATAACAGCAATTGGTGTTTCAAAAGGACCAGATAGAAACGCCGGAAGAGAGCAATTCCATAAAAGAGGCGCTAACAGTTTTACCCTGCAACCAGATAGCCCTGCCATGCATTATCTGCAGCGACTAAGAGATGAAGCACATCGATTTGCTATTGGTAGTCATCGAACACAACGCACAAAAGCACAATTCAAAAATCCTTTAGATAATGTGCCAGGCATTGGTGCCAAACGAAAAAAAGCACTTCTCAACCATTTTGGATCTGCGCGTTCAGTCACCGATGCTGGTATCAAGGATTTACAAGCGGTTGATGGGATATCTGCACATATTGCCCAACAAATATATGACTGGTTTCATAGCCAGAACAAAAGCTAATTTAAAAAATGTCTCGTAGAGGCATGATTATCTTTAATAATAATTTTTGGTTATTGTGAGCCATTGAAGAAGATGTCTTGTTATGAGATGGTATAAAAGCACGCAAGTGGCATCATTCCAGGGTGAACCTATATTTTTTTGAGAGAAAAATGAACCTTCCCAATTTATTGACTATTTTAAGAATAATTGCAGCGCCAATTATAGCTATTCTTATCTGGAGAGAAACCAGCAACGCACAGCTCATCATCGCATTTGGGCTGTTTTGTGTTGCAGGGCTAACAGATTGGCTAGATGGTTATCTTGCCCGCAAACTTAAGATAGAATCCCATCTAGGCAGGATATTAGATCCCATTGCAGATAAAGTGCTACTTGCCTGTGTTTTATTGGCGCTTGCGTCACATTATACCAGAGACTGGCTATTTATAGCGCCAGCACTGATTATTTTTCTAAGAGAATTTATAATATCTGGCTTTCGTGAATATATGTCTAAAGAAAATATTATAATAAATGTATCCATGTTGGCAAAATGGAAAACCACACTGCAACTAGCAGCTGTTGGACTTATTATTCTATCCATGATTTTCGCTGAAAACGCGTTTCTTGCTTATACAAGCATTGCAACCTTGTGGATAAGCGCAATTGTTACAGTACAAACAGCCTATGATTACCTTAAATTAGGCTTATCTGAGCTTAAACACTAACAGAATACCTACACCGAAAAATAGATATTATCGCCTATATAGGCCCAGTATTTTGCTATGAATTTGTCACATTCGTGTAGGCTTCAACCAAGGTTCTACAAGCTGTATCTGGTTTAAAATTATAATCACCAATTTTTGAAATGGGGGTGATTTCAGCTGCTGTTCCGGTAAGAAAAGCCTCCCTCGCATTTTCTAACTCATCTGGCAATATGTGCCTCTCAACCACCTCTAAGCCAGCCTGTTTTGCTAGTTCAATAACTGTTCTTCTTGTTATCCCATCTAAAAAACAATCTGCTTTCGGAGTATGAATTTTTCCGTCATTCATTAAGAAGAATATGTTAGCCCCTGTTGCCTCTGCAACATAACCACGATAATCAAGCATTAACGCGTCCTGAAATCCTTTTCTCTCTGCTGTATGCTTAGCAAGCGTGCAAATCATATAAAGACCAGCAGCCTTAGCCTGAACCGGTGCAGATTCGGGAGATGGCCTGCGCCAATCTGCAATATCTAGCGTAATACCCTTCATCTTTGTTTCGGGGTCAAAATAGCTTGGCCATTGCCATGCCGCCACGCCAACATGAATTGTTGTTTCCTGTGCCGAGATTGCCATCATCTCTGAGCCACGCCAACAAAATGGCCGTAAATACCCGTCAGAAATTTCATTCGCATCTAGCACGTGATATTTTATATTTTCCATTTCCTCATCTGACATAGGCAAATCGAAATCAAGAAAATTACAAGACGCCCTGAGCCTTGCCGTATGTTCAGCAGATTTGAAAATCTTCCCATTATAAGAGCGCTCCCCCTCAAAAACAGAAGAGGCATAATGTAAACCGTGACAAAGGGTATGTGTTTTAGCCTCTCGCCACGGCACCATTTGCCCATCTAACCAAATAAATCCATCTCTATCATCAAATGGGATGAGTGCCATGCCTGTTTCCTCGTCTTTTATTATTGCAAATATTAGTTATAGAGCGCTGAATATGGAATAAAATAATCCAAAACCATAACAATGCTTTATTTTTCTATCAGGATCAGTATTATTGGTCAACATGGCTGACATAAAATCATCTCAAAAAGCATTATTCCTTCGCAAGGAAACATTAAGGCGAGGCATAGAGCTGCTATTTTATGCGTATCGTGATTTTACAAGTGAGGCTGATTCTATTTTATCTGAGATAGGATTAGGGCGCGCTCATCACCGTGTACTGTACTTTGTTGGTAAGTATTCTGGTATGACGGTTAGTGATTTATTGAGTATCTTGCGAATTACCAAGCAAAGCCTATCACGCGTATTATCACATCTCATAGCCGAGGGATATGTTCGACAACAGATAGGCGACACAGACAAACGCCAACGGCTATTGTTTCTTACCTCAAAAGGTTCTGCGCTTGAAGCGCGTCTGACTGATATTCAATGCAAAAGATTTGCGAATGCATATCTTCAATCTGGTGCAAGTGATGTTGCTGGCTTTGAGCAGGTGCTAAATGCTCTGTTAGACGAACACACAAACCATCACAATAAAAGCAAAATCGAGAATGGCTAATCCAACAGATTCCAGATCGCATATCCTAGTTGTTGACGATGATCAGCGATTATTAGAGCTGCTTAAAAAATTTCTAGAAGAAAGCGGATTTCGTGTAACAGGCGCAAGCGATACAGATCAAGCAAATGCGTATATGAATGGCATTCACTTCGATTTACTTGTGATAGATATAATGATGCCTGGAAAAACAGGGATTGAATGGCTTATTGAGTTAAGAGAAAGCACAACTATTCCAGCTATTTTTCTAACGGCTCTTGGTGAAACTGAAGATAGAATTGATGGGCTTTCTGCTGGCGCAGATGACTATCTTCCCAAACCGTTTGAGCCTCGAGAACTTATATTAAGAATAACGCGCATACTGGACCGCTCTCTTACGGCGCCTAACGGATATAGTGATATTATATTCGGAAATTTTGTTTTTAATTTAGAAAGCAGAAAACTATCCAAAGATGAGATACTTATTCATTTAACCACCTCCGAGCAGGATTTACTGAGCTGTTTTGCAAACGCCCCTAACAAGACCTTATCCCGAGAAGATTTAATAGAGCTTCTAGAAGAGCGAATGCAAGGCAGGTCGATAGATGTGGCTATAGCAAGACTACGCTCGAAAATTGAGAATGACCCTAAGCAACCTTATTATCTTACCACGGTTAGAAATCTGGGTTGGAAGTTGCAAATAGATAAAGTAATTGGTTAAAGCCAAATCCTAGGTAATATTTAAATATGCTTTCAATTGGGATTCACAGGAGGGGTTAATGCAATTAAGACATTATTTGCCAAAAACGCTATTTAACCGCTTAGTAGCCATTATTTTGGTTCCAATGTTTCTGGTGCAGCTCATCACTGTTCTTATTTTTTATGAACGTCATTGGGACTCAGTTACCCGCCAAATGGCAGATGCGCTTGCCAGTGAAATAAGATTATTAGTAGACCGATTACCATCAGAGCCTACGTCTGAGAACATTGAAAATCTCAAATATTTCGCAAAGAAATATTTTTATTTTGATATTGAGTATGTATCAGGCGCAACCATGCTCCCAAAAGACATCGAAACAAATTCGAGCTATACAGCCTTTGCATTCAAACGCGCTATAAATTCGCGCATTCGCTATCCATGGACGGCTAGTCTAGAGGAACACTCAGAAAAAATTTTAGTTGATATGCAATTTCCAAACGGTGTGCTGACGATTAGTGCTGGCAAAAAGCGTTTATTTAGTTCTACCAGCTGGCTTTTTATTGGCTGGACGATTGGCAGCTCGTTAATTTTATTTCTGATTGCTCTTATTTTTATTCAACGCCAAGTAAGACCCATTAGACGCCTTTCGGTTGCAGCGCGCCAATTAGGACTTGGCCGAGATATCACCGAGGACTTTCAATTAGAAGGCGCAAGAGAAATACGATCAGCAGGGCGTGCTTTTCAAGCCATGAGGCATCGCATAAAACGTCATTTAAATGAGCGAACAACAATGCTTGCAGGCGTAAGTCATGATTTGCGAACCCCATTAACTAGAATGCGCCTTCAGCTTGCCTTGGTTAAAAAAACACCTGAAATTGAAGAATTAACAAAAGACATCTCAGAAATGGAGGCCATGATTGAGACATATCTTGCTTTCTCCAGAGGAGAGGTATCAGATCCCCCTCATCAAGGTGATATTAGGCAATTACTCAGAGATATTACGCGACAATTACAAAAATCATATCCAGATCGACTGACGCTTATTTTCAACGAGGATGATATTCCTGAATTCCCAATTCGTGCCTCCTCTCTTCGTCGTGCATTAATGAATATATTAGAAAATGCGCTTCGCTATGCACAGAATGCGGAAATAAGAGTGAGAAGACGCGAGGATACTGTATTAATCCAAATAGATGATGATGGCCCCGGCATCCCGCTTGAGAGACGAGCAGAGGCTATACTGCCTTTTAAAAGGCTAGAGGCTTCCAGAAATCAGCAAACAGGTGGCACTGGTCTTGGTCTATCAATAGCCAGTGATATTATTTTAAGTCATGGCGGTCAGCTTGAATTACTAGACTCGCCAATGGGCGGGCTTCGCGTATATGTGATTTTACCGATATAGCTTCGATGGTGTTACGGGCTAGTATAATCTCACCCCATTTTCAACCTTCATCTCAGGTGCCACCAAAACAACATGCCCATCCCCATTAGGGACGCCCAAGGTTAATACCTCTGAGATAAAAGGGCCTATCTGGCGCGGCGGAAAATTCACCACTGCTAATATTTGTTTTCCAAGTAACGCTTCTGTATCATATAGCTCTGTTATTTGAGCCGATGATTTTTTAGTGCCAAGATGACCAAAATCTATTTCCAATTTAAATGCGGGTTTTCTGGCTTCCGGGAACTGCTGCACATCGATTATGGTTCCTGCTCGTATATCAATTTCCAAGAATTTATTAAAATCTGCCATGTTATGTTATCCTGAATTTTTAAATCCTTAAATTTGTATCTTTTATCACTTCAGGTCAGTATTTTCCCCCGCAGCAGGCCCATCAAATAATCTCAAACTCTGACCCCATTCACTTGCTTGCTGCAATAATTTATCAAGCTCCCTGAAAGTGGGTGCAAGGTCATCGCTCATATCCTGAAACCAAACTGATCTAATTCCTACCAACAAGCCTATCAGCCCTTTAATGCGAAGAGAACGCTGAAATCTAGCAACCAGCATATCTTGATGTGTATCCCCTGATATTGCGAGGATCCTATCACAAATCTGATATGCAATTTGTGCTAATTCAATACCAAATTTAGGCTCTTTTAAGGCCCATCCATGGATTGATTTTAAGATATCACGCTTACTTGCAAAAGCTTCCAGCATGGTCATTAATGCCTCTAGGATTTTCTCTTGGGTGGAGGCGTTACTATCTTCTGAGAAATCCTCTACAAGCCCAACCAATATCTGACTGACCTGTGTGTCAAACCAATGCAGAAATAGCTCATACGGGTCAGCGACAATGGCGCTTGCCACATCTGGTTCTATTTCAACCTCTAAGGCAAGATGTTGAATTGTTATTTCCGAGATAGTTGCGCCAGTCTGAAGCCTGTTAATCAACGCTTCACCAAGAGCTGACTTTAATAAAAGGATATCTTGAGGATTAGTATTCACACCATTCTCACAATCTAAGTTGTTTATAATCACTTATGTGAAACTAATGTCTTATTTGAATTTGGCAAGTCTCACTGACCAAGCTCACGGCTTCTGTCTTTTGCATTTTGCATTGCCGCTAGAACAAGTTTGACAAGCGCTTCCTCGCGCATCAGGACAGATAATGCCGCAGCAGTCGTGCCGCCCTTGCTTGTTACATTCTCACGCAAGACAGATGATTCTGACCTATCTTGCATCAAAAGGGTGCCTGCGCCAAACACAGTTCCTCTCGCTAATTTTTTGGATAGCGCTTCTGGAAGTCCAAGTTTAACACCTGCGGACTCCATCGCCTCTGCCAGCAGAAAAACATAGGCAGGCCCAGACCCAGACAAAGCTGTTACCGCGTCCATCATTTCCTCATTTGGAATGATTATGACCTCTCCTACTGCGTGCAATAAGCTAACGCAGAATTCTTGTTGATGCTCTGCAATCGTCTCACTCGCATAAATGGCTGTAATCCCTGCCCCCACAGAAGCAGGCGTATTAGGCATTGCGCGAACTATATGTCCCCTACCCCCTAGTTGGAGTGATATCCAATCGCATGATAATCCAGCAGCAATGGATAAAAACACAATATCATCACGTGCTATTTGCCCAAATGGTGCTATGGCTTCTGCCATCATTTGCGGTTTAACAGCTAGAACCACAAAATCAATAGGCGCGGCATCTGATTGTAGCACTGCATCTAGTGAGGCATGACATGATACCAAATCTGATGATGCAATATCAGGGCTTAAACCTGCTGGCTCGATAATGCTGATATGCTTGAATTGATCTGGCTGCTGAAGCCAGCCTTTGAGCATGGCTGAACCCATCTTACCGCAACCCAAAAGAACAAGATGCTGTTTTTTCCCAGCTCTTGGAATATCTTGGGAGGGGGTATGGGGCGCAGGGGATATCATTAAATTTGTCCAAATGGCTCAGGCATGTCCGTGACTTTGAATCATCCCGAACGGGACAATATCACGGGCAGCATAGGGGCCGTTTAAGACCTGATAGATAGTTGGGAAAGCCTGTTCCGCCTCCCCTAACAAGATCTCAATTACATCTTCAACTTGCTCAGGTGAGGCCCCGCCTGCACCTCGAAGCATTAGTTTATGCTTGATTTTTATGGTATTTGTGCGCTCACAGGCAACAAAATGACCAAGCCAAAGATCCTGATTTAACAAGGAAGTCAGTGTCGTCACTTCTGAGAGCTGGATAGTATCAAAGGTGATATCAAGATTACAACTTACATCAAGAAGCTCTTCAGTTTCAAACCATTCTGCACATAGCTGATGCTGCCCCCATCTTCCAGGCACATCTGCAATAAGCTCGTTAATATTGGTGCGATGCAAGAACCATTCTTGCTGGCATGCAAACTGGGCGACCAATTCCAATGGCCTTGCATTTATGAATTCTGAATTGCCCAACTAATTATCCCTAACATAGAGGTGCAGAGTTTAATTTAGGCGTTCTTATGATGTCGTGGACACGCCTCTCGAGCCTTAATCTAAACAAAGACAGAAGCGGCGAGCAACACAATATTTAGTATGCGTTTTGATTTATACCCACATTTTGTAGTATAAACCTTATAATTTCACTTATTTTTCAACGAGTCGCTAACCGTAGCTATTCTGTTTTTCTTTTTGCAGATTTTTTTGCTGGCGCTGGTGATTTTGGTGATTTTTTATCCTCAATCAAGGCCTCAAGAAACGTGATTCGCGAGGCCAGACTTTCAAGCCTTGTCGTCAGTGCTTCAAAATCCTCATAGGTAACTAAATTAGCGTTGTTTTGGCTGCGCTCCTCACGTGCATTCATCATATTTTTTACATCTGAGCGCATATCATCAACAAGAGATGCCGCACCTTTTGCCATTTGACCTATATCTGAGATAATTGTTGAACGCTGTTTCATCATTTTTCCTTGAGAATTTATAGCTTTTAAGTGTAAATCGCTTCATCTATAGAAATAATGCGTCTTTGACCTTATGACAATAGCGCGATAGAAGACAGCACGATTATATTATAAGAATTGGCGTATAAAGCATGGATCAAAACGGTGTTGTAGCCGTATTTATGTAGGAAAAAAATGAATAAACAATGGGTTACATTTCCAGATATTGATCCGGTTGCGATACATCTTGGACCGCTAGAAATTAGATGGTATGCGCTTGCCTATCTAGCTGGAATAATCATCGCTATGATGCTTATGAACCGAGAGGCCAGAAAAAGCGAGACGCCGTTTGCAGTCGATGATATTGCCAGACTCACCAATAATTGTGTTTTGGGTATTATTATCGGGGGACGGCTTGGGTTTGTTTTGTTTTATAATGCTGAATATTATCTATCAGCGCCATTAGAAATCTTTAAGGTTTGGAATGGCGGCATGTCATTTCATGGCGGCTTATTAGGTGTTATCGCTGCCACTATTCTAACGGTTAGAAAAACAAAAATTCCGGTTTTTGCGATTAGCGATCTTCTTGCTTGCGTAGCTCCGATAGGGTTATTTTTTGGCCGAATTGCCAATTTTATCAATGGCGAATTATTTGGAAGAATAACAGAGCACCCCATTGGTATGGTCTTCCCCAATGGAGGCCCGCTACCAAGACACCCAAGCCAGCTTTATGAAGCATTCCTTGAAGGGTTTTTGATATTTATTATCATAAATGGTCTAAGGTTTTTAAAACCAAATTTGCCAGCAGGCCTTCTAACTGGGCTTTTCTTTATCTTATATGGAACTGGGCGCATTCTTGCAGAATTTACGCGAGAACCAGACGCTCATATAGGTTTTATAACGACCATAGCGAATATTCAAATTACCACTGGTCAGGCATTATCTGCGCCAATACTTCTAACTGGCGTTTTCTTGATCTATCTTAGTCTGAAACATAAAACTAATTTAAAATGAGCATAATGTGAGTTCAGAAAAATTTCGTGAATGGGCGAAAAAAGAGATTTCTAAAACTGGTCCTTTGCACCTTTCTGATGCTATTAGTGCGGCATTGACCCATCCAGATTTTGGCTATTATCATTCAGAAGAGATAATTGGCCGCAAGGGCGATTTTATTACCGCGCCTGAGGTAAGCCAAATGTTTGGTGAATTAGTTGGCGCTTTTCTGGCTTATATTTGGGAGCAGTCCGGCCAGCCTGCAAATAGTCTGCTATGCGAATTTGGACCTGGCCGCGGTACATTAAGCGCTGATATTAATTCAGCATTAGCTCAAATCTCGCCACAATTTTCGAGCGCACCGCTACATCTAATTGAAACCAGCACTTCTCTTCGGAAAATACAAAAAACCACTCTTAAAAGACAATCTGTATATTGGCATAATGATTTCAAGGAAATACCAAACCAGCCATTATTTGCTGTTGCAAACGAGTTTTTTGACGCGCTTGGCGTTAACCAAGCCATTTTTGATGGCACGGACTGGCGGCATCGACTTTTAGATTTCGACACACAATTTGAATTAGTAACAGGCCCTATCTTGAGTAATGCTGAATTAGAGGCATTCAATGCAATCTCACTTAATAACCAAAACAGTACAAACCACGAGAATGGAACAATTATAGAATATTCGCCTAAAGCTGCTCACATTAGCACTGAAATTGCCCTGCATATAAAGCAATTTGGTGGCGCTTTTTTAATCATCGATTATGGAAAACCCAACCAGATAGGAGATACAATCCAAGCTGTTTCAAATCACAAACCTGTAGAGCCATGGTCTAATGCAGGCAATGCAGATATATCTCACTGGGTAGATTTTGATTGTATAAAACGAGCGAGCGAAAATGCGGGTGCGCGCTTTATTGGGCCAGTATCACAATCGCAATTCTTTACGCAAATTGGCATTAAACAAAGAGCCGAAATGTTAGCAAACTCGCAAAATCCAGAAATTAACAGAGCCCTGTTTGCAGCTGTTGACAGGTTAATATCTCCAGCTCATATGGGAAATCTTTTTCAGGTTGGATTGATCATTCCTGCAGGAGAGGGCTTGCCACCTGGCTTTCAAGCTGAGTAATCTAGCCATAGATTAAAAATCTTATCTATAAACCCAAAAAGGTATATGAAAAATGCACTCCTTTCAGCTCCATAACTCATATACTGGCGCTGCATATTATCAGCATGATCTGCTATTCTCAGACATGCTTATTCACGGGTTCTTTACTCGCAAGGGTGGCGTGTCAAAAGGCGTTTTTTCTGGGCTTAATAGTGCCTTGAATTCTGGTGACCAGATTAGTGACGTTAATAAAAACAGGCAAATCGTCACGCAGAGCATGACTCATAAAAAATACCAGCTTATTACCCTTAACCAAATACATGGGAATAGAGTTATAACCATAGATAGCTTTGATAGTGGGAGAACCCTTGATAATAGACAGCCCATATCTGGTCTTCAGGCTGATGGCCTTGTTACTAACAGAAAAGATGTGCTGCTTGGGATATTAACAGCTGATTGTGCTCCTATATTAATGGCAGATAACAAAGTGGGGGTGATAGGTGCATGCCATGCAGGCTGGAGAGGGGCTGCTTCGGGTATAATTGAAAATACCCTTCTTGCAATGTGCAAAATTGGGGCAAACAGGCAGGATATTTGTTGCATAGTTGGGCCTGCGATAGCGCAAAAAAGTTATCAGGTGGGGCCTGATTTGCGGAATAGTGTTTTAGAGAAATATCCATCTGCTTTTGAACTTTTTGCGCCTGACACACAAGGAAGTATGATATCTGGTGAAAATAAGTTTCTGTTTGATTTGCAAGGTTTCTGTTTAACGGTTCTAGAACACGCGATGATAAAAAATCATGGTATGATTAATGTCGATACCTATCAAAATCAGGATTTATTATATAGCTATCGTCTTTCGTGTCATATTCAAGAACGGCAATATGGCCGGCAAGTATCGGTAATTGGATTGAGATAGAGATTGTAATGCCACATTTATGGATGTTCTTTTTATTTTGTTTTATTGGATTATTAGCGTCCTGTTTCATAGGCTGATCTATGTATAATCTTCGCTTGTCATAATGCTATCTGGTTGTTAAACAAATTAAACATAAACATAAACATAGGTATGCATTAATGAAGGTCTTATCGTGTAATTCAAACCGACCCCTTGCGGAAGCTATTGCAGCTTATCTTGATGTATCCCTCACAGAAGCGGATGTTAGACGCTTTGCGGATATGGAAGTGTTTGTTGAAATTCATGAGAATGTCAGGGGTGAGGATGTCTTTGTAGTTCAATCCACCTCTTACCCAGCTAATGATAATATAATGGAGCTTCTGGTTTGTTTAGATGCCCTTCGGCGCGGTTCTGCAAGACGTGTTACCGCTGTTCTTCCCTATTATGGATATGCAAGACAGGATAGAAAATCAGGGCCTCGCACACCTATTTCTGCAAAGCTTCTTGCTAACTTAATTACTTCAGCTGGCGCAGACAGGGTGTTAACCATAGACCTGCATGCCGCTCAAATTCAGGGCTTTTTTGATATTCCTGCAGATAATTTATATTCCGCACCTGTTTTTAAGTCTGATATTAGCGCTCGTTATAAATCAGAAGATTTAGTCGTTGTCTCTCCTGATGTTGGCGGTGTTATTCGGGCACGAGCCATTGCTAGTAGAATCGAAGCCGACCTTGCCATTATCGACAAAAGAAGACCGCGCGCAGGCATATCCGAAGTGATGAATATCATTGGTGATGTTGCAGGGCGGCATTGTATTATGGTTGACGATATTGTTGATTCTGGTGGTACGTTATGTAACGCCGCTCAAGCATTAATGAATGCGGGCGCAGTAAGCGTTGATGCCTATGTTACGCACGGCGTCCTATCCGGTGGCGCCGTGAGCAGAGTGGCATCCTCTCCGTTAAACTCATTAGTAACCACTGATTCGATACAATCGACAGAAGCCATGCGGGTTGCAAAAAATATTCGCCAAATAACCGTAGCACCGCTGCTAGGAGAAGCCATAAGGCGAATTCATGAAGAGCGGTCTGTATCCTCGTTATTCCAGTAAAAATGGCAACAGACATTTTATTCTGAATTATCAGATATAACTTGTTTTTTAACCATAAAATGCCTATCAACACACAACCATGCACCCCTGGAGGCATGGAGCTGTTCATGATAAGGAGAAAAACATGTCAGAAAACACTTTGATAAGCGCAGATTTGCGCGATCGGGTCGGTAAGGGGTCCGCCCGTGCGGCACGCCGTGCAGGTAAGATTCCAGCCGTCATTTATGGCAATAAAAAAGAGCCTATCGCTATCGAAATTGAAGCACGATTGATGCGCAAAATAATCCATGAGCCTGGGATTTTCAGCCGTTTGCTAGATATTAATGTTGATAATGGTAAACACACGGTTTTGATGCGTGATATTCATTTCCACCCAGTAACTGATGATCCGTTGCATTTTGATTTCCTTCGGGTTGGTAAAACAAGCACTATATCTGTTGCGATTGGTGTTGAATTTATTAATGAGGATATTTGCCCTGCATTAAAAATTGGCGGTGTTCTGAATATTGTTCGACATGAGGTAGAGTTAAACTGTCTGCCTGCTGCTATTCCTGAGAGAATCACAGTTGATCTAGCAGAAGCCAAAATCGGTGATTCCATTCATATCAGCGCAGTTGAGCTTCCCGATGGTGTCACACCAACAATCTCAGATCGCGACTTTACAATCGCAACGCTGCAGTCACCTGGCGGGGGCGTTAAAAACGAAGATGATGAAGCTGGTGATGGTGATTCTAGCGATAATACAGAAACAGAATAACCAAAACAAAAACGAATTGACAAAGGGGCCACTATGGCCCCTTTACTATGTAACCATTCAATTACTTCCAGATGGATATCGGTATGCTAATATGGGTTGGCCTTGGAAATCCTAGCAAGAAACACGAAAAGCAACGCCATAATGTCGGATTTATGGCTGTGGATGAAATAGCCTCTGAATATTCTTTTGGCTCATGGCGGGAAAAAATGAACGCCCATATCGCTGAAGGGGAAATTTCAGGTCAGAAAATAATGTTGGTAAAGCCCCAAACTTTTATGAATAGATCTGGCATTTCCGTCTCACAAATTTCAAAATTTTATAAGATTTCAGAAAACTCAATTTATGTTTTTTATGACGATATAGATCTGAAATCTGGCCAGATAAAAGTAAAAATCGGTGGCGGACATGGCGGTCATAATGGTCTTCGGGATATTGACCAGCATATTGGCAAAGAATATTGGCGCATTAGAATTGGTATTGGAAGGCCTCATGAAAAAGCACTGGTACATAACTGGGTTCTAAATGATTTTAGTTTAGAAGAGCGCAGAAGCTGGCTTGACTTACTTCTTAGGGCGATTGCAATGGAAGCCCCTATTCTAGCAGAGCAACAACAAGAAAAATTTATGTCACGCGTAGCATGGCGAGCGCCCTCGCCCTCGCAACTACAGAAAAAAAATCAACAAACTGGAGATGAAAATGGGATTTAATTGCGGTATTGTAGGTCTGCCTAATGTCGGAAAATCCACGTTATTTAACGCCCTTACAAAAACAGCTGCGGCAGAGGCTGCGAACTATCCATTTTGTACTATTGAGCCTAATACAGGGCGCGTTGCTGTACCAGATGAGCGGTTAGACCAACTAGCATCATTAGCAAATTCAGCGCAGATATTACCAACACAGCTTGAATTTGTTGATATTGCTGGACTTGTTAAGGGGGCTGCTCAAGGAGAAGGGCTTGGAAACAAGTTTCTTGCTAATATTCGGGAAGTAGATGCCATCGCCCATGTGCTTCGATGTTTTTCGAATGAGGACATCACTCACGTAGAAGGAGGTATAAACCCGATTAGAGATGCAGAAATCGTTGAGACCGAGCTTATGCTTGCAGACATTGAATCACTTGAAAAAAGGATGGTGAGCCTCACAAAAAAGAGCAGAGGGGGCGACAAGCAAGCCGCAAGCGAGCTTGCACTTATGGAGAAGATATTTCAACATCTCTCCGATGGAAACCCAGCAAGAACCACTTCTTTAACAGAAGATGAGATGGGCAGAATGAAGTTGATGCAGCTTTTAACCGCAAAGCCTATATTATATGTCTGCAATGTTGCAGAGGAGGATGTTGTCAGTGGTAACGCCTTTAGCCGTTCCGTATTTGATAAGGCAGAGGCAGAGAATTGCAGCGCTGTAATTGTATCCGCTGCCATTGAATCTGAAATAGCTTCCCTTCCAGAAGAAGATGCAGGTGAGTTCCTAAGTGAATTGGGTCTGAGCGAAGCAGGTTTAGATAGAATGATAAAAGCAGGATATGTGTTATTAGACTTAACGACATTTTTTACGGTCGGACCAAAGGAAGCACGGGCGTGGACTGTACAAACAGGAGCTAAAGCACCAGAAGCAGCAGGAGTGATACATACAGATTTTCAACGCGGCTTTATTCGTGCAGAAACCATTGCATATAACGATTATATTGAGCATGGCGGTGAAGCTGGATGCAAGGATTCTGGAAAATTTCGGATTGAAGGTGCGGATTATCTGGTTAAGGATGGGGATGTGTTTCACTTCAGGTTCAATGTTTAGTCTTCAGTTTTGTGCCCCAAAATAAAACACCTCACTATCAACAAAGATAATAACCTTAAAAAAAAAGCTAGCATCATTAATGCTAGCTTTTAACAGGATTATAGCATTTAAGCTTTCTTTATATCTGCCCAGATGAATTTCATCGCGCCATAGCTCATGCCAACCATAATCAACAAGAATATCAGCACTTTAACCCCTGTGCGCTTTCGCTTCTCCAAGCTTGGCTCTGCTGTCCAGGTAAGGAAATATACCAAATCACTTGCAATGGCAGAAACATCTGTCGGCGCGCCATCTGCGTAAGTGACATCTTCACCATATATAGGCTGGGGCATCGCGATTAATTGGCCTGGATAGGCAACATTATAATACATCCCATCTGGCACTTCTTTATCTTCTGGTGCGTCTTTATAAGAGGTCAGCAAGCTATATAGATAATCTGGTCCTTTTGCTCTAGCTTTAGTAATCAAAGATAAATCAGGCGGATAAGCCCCATTATTGCCAGCACGTGCGGCCGCGTCATTTGGATAGGGTGATGGGAACCTATCTGCTGCAATGCCGGGGCGTACAAACATTTCACCCTCATCATTTGGGCCGTCCTCGACATCATACTCTGCTGCAAATGCTTTTATTTCAGCAGCACTATATCCAAGGTCGGATAAGTTACGAAACGCTATATAATCTAGCGAATGGCAAGAGGCACAAATTTCGCGGTAGGCTTGAAATCCGCGCTGCATAGCGGCTTTATCCAAAGTACCGAACGGGCCATTAAAGCTCCAATCCTTATGCTTTAAGACAACATCTCCAGATCCTGCGGCAAAAGCATTACTTGCAAAAAGAGCACAGCTAAAAATAATAGCTTGGTACCATTTCATCATACTTTCTCCTTAACAGCAGACGCAGCCCCTGCCATGGCGGTGCCCCCTAGCACCGATTTCGACAAGGATTGAGGCAAGGGTCTTGGCGTTTCTATTACTGATAATAATGGCAGAATGGCGAGGAAGTGAAGGAAGTACCATGCCGTTGCTACCCGTGATAACACAACATAAATCCCTTCAGCTGGCATACCGCCAAGATAACCAAGAGCAACACAATCCGCTACAAAAACCCAAAAGAAAATTCTGAAAATAGGGCGGAAATTGCCTGAACGAATTGGGGATCTGTCTAGCCATGGTAGAATAAATAACACCGCTATCGCACCAAACATCGCTAACACGCCGCCTAGCTTATCAGGGACAGCACGCAGGATTGCATAAAATGGCAAGAAATACCATTCTGGGACAATATGCGCAGGCGTTTGCATTGGGTTTGCAGGAATATAATTATCTGGATGCCCCATGAAATTTGGGAAGAAAAATATAGTTGCTGCAAATAAGCTCAAAAAGATAGAAAGACCAAAGAAATCCTTTATGGTGTAGTAAGGATGAAACGGAACCGTATCTTGTGGACCGCTAGGGTCTATGCCTATTGGATTGTTAGAACCAAAGCGATGCAATGCTACCAGGTGAAGAATAACAACACCAACAATAAGAAACGGCATCAAATAATGTAAGGCGAAAAATCTGTTTAGGGTTGGATTATCAACAGAAAACCCGCCCCAAAGTAGTGTTACAATGGAATCCCCAACCATTGGTATCGCTGAGAATAAATTGGTGATAACAGTAGCGCCCCAAAAGCTCATTTGGCCCCATGGCAATACATAGCCCATAAATGCTGTTGCCATCATCAACAACAGAATAAGAACACCCAAAATCCACAACAGCTCTCGTGGTGCTTTGTATGAGCCGTAATACAGCCCCCTAAAAATGTGAATAAACACAACAATGAAGAAGAAGCTTGCCCCGTTCATATGAATGTAGCGAATTAGCCATCCATGATTAACATCACGCATAATTCGCTCAACAGATTGAAATGCATAATCGACATGCGGCGTGTAACTCATTGCCAAGACGATGCCTGTTACGATCATAATCACAAGAGAAATTCCAGCAAGCGAGCCAAAATTCCAGAAATAGTTTAAATTTTTCGGTGTTGGATATTCGTTAAGCTCATGATCCATAAATGTAAATATGGGAAGCCTGTGATCAATCCAACGGACGACAGGGTTTGAGAATTTATCTGCTGACATAATCTATTCCTTATAAGCGATTAGCCGATTTTAATGACTGCATCTGATGCAAATTGATAGGGAGGGATTTCCAAATTCAGGGGTGCCGGCCCTTTTCTTATTCTACCAGAGCTATCATAGTGGGAGCCATGACATGGGCAGAACCAACCATCATATTCACCTTTGACATCCCCAGTCTTTTGTCCAAGAGGAACACATCCAAGATGCGTGCAAACACCGATCATAACCAAAAATTGTGGGTTTGTTACACGCTCATCATCAGTTTGAGGATCTTTCAAATCAGATAATTGCACAGACTGTGCTGAGGTAATTTCAGTTTCAGATCTATGTCTGATGAAAACTGGTTTTCCGCGCCATTTAACCGTAATAGCCTGTCCTACCTCGATTTTTGAAATATCTACTTCAATCGAAGCAAGCGCCAATGTATCAGCTGCTGGGTTCATTTGATCTATCAATGGCCAAGCCACCGAAGCCAGGCCAATACCTGCCATCGCATAACTCGCAACAACGATAAAATCGCGTCGGCCCATATTGGCCGGTGTATCCTCTTGTTTCAAGGTCTGTGTTTTTGCCATCTTCCCCTCACCACATATCAATAATTGGGGTGCCAATTATATTTTTTGTGACTGTGTTACTATTATGCTATTGAACTTAGGCCGATACTAATCAAAAGCACACAAAACGCCACGCTATATTCCCCGAAAACAGCTCCGAATGCTAATGTTTTTCCCTATATGGAACAATTTGTCGCAAGCGTGCGAATTTCGCTTATGGCCAACGAACTCTTGGCGGCAAACTCATCAAAATAGCTTCGATATTGCCTCCTGTTTTTAGTCCGAAAAGTGTCCCGCGATCGTACAGTAAGTTGAATTCTACATATCTTCCGCGGCGAATTTCCTGAAATTCACGATCAGCTTCAATCCAGCTAGTATCTTTTGTGGCTCTTACGATATTTGCATAAGAATCCTTAAATGTACGGCCAACATCTTTGGTAAACTGGAAATCCGTATCCCAGTCGCCACTATTCAGACTATCAAAGAATATGCCTCCTGCGCCACGCGGCTCATCTCGGTGCTTTAGATAAAAATATTCATCACACCATTTTTTATATTTTGGATAATACTCTTTATTATAGTGATCACATGCCTGCTTTAAATCAGCATGGAACTTTTCTGATTCTCTGACGGCTGGCCGTATCGGTGTTAAATCGCCGCCACCACCGAACCAAGATTTGCTGGTAACAATATAGCGCGTATTCATGTGCGCTGCTGGAACAAACGGGTTTTGAGGATGCACCACTACTGAAATACCCGCAGCCCAGAATTTACCATTTTCACTCGCGCCGGGAATTGACGCTCTAAATTCTTCTGAGAATTCCCCATGAACTACAGAAGTATTAACGCCTACTTTTTCAAATATGCGTCCATTCATGACCCGCATTCTGCCGCCGCCGCCGCCTTCTCTATTCCAGTTTTTTTCCTGAAACCTGCCCGCTGGCAAATCTGATAGACCCTCTTGCTCGCTATCTTCAGGCACCCCTTCATTTTCAATCGCTGTAAATTCATCACAAATCTGATTCTGCAACTCTTGAAACCATCTAACAGCCTGTTCTTTTTTTTCGTCTAAACTATCCATAATCCTTCGCAATTCTTTGATAGGCACATTTCTTTGATAGGCTTTAGGTTATTTTCACCCAAATTTAATCCCAAATTCACCCTAACCTAGACAAAACCAAGCTCCCGCTTTCTAGCTCATTTCTACTTACAATAATAGGTTAATAATAGGGCGCAATTCGCGTATGGGACTTCCAAGATGTATTGGCTAATTTATGGTGTTGTTTATCTTTTTGGTAAAAAAATTACGGCTTGGTTAAAAAATTACTGCCTGACGGTATTTTAAAATCATTCAGAACCCATATCCGCTCTAGCTCAACAAGCCTTGCCCCCAATTGAGGCCCAGGCACCCAGCCTAGTTGAATTAAATCTTCCCCTGAAATTGGAAATTTTGTTTTTTCAAACGCATCAAATTCATCCAACAAATTCTGCGCAAACACAAAGCCTGTTCGAATAGAATAAATACGCGCCATATCTTGAATGTCGCTTCCATGCCAATAGGCAGTCTGTTTCCACTTGCTGGTTGCAAGTGCTTCAGCCTCTGCCTCTGTAAGTCCTCTCATTAAACACTCAAAACGCTTTTGCTGCTGACGAGAGAATTGCATTACACTAATAATCTTATTTTTATCGCTAACAGGCGTAATTGAAGCTAGCCTCGCAAGCCAATCCAATTTTAGGAAAGCCTGTTCCAACTTGCCGATTTTCAAGTTATCCAGCGAAAATTCAAACCCAAACCCATGTCTGTCCAGCCCAATTTTAACAGCCAGCTTAAGGGCGGAAATTGGATTTTCCGCCGCAAGCCATTTGCTGAATTCTTCTGTAATTCGTTCCGCTGAAAGGGTGTTTATGTGGTGGCAATGCCTTTTGATTGCGGCAATATCCCTTTTGGGAAGCACAAAGTCAGGTAAACAGGCAACAAACCGAAATGCCCTTAAAATTCTGAGGTAATCCTCTTCGATGCGGGCATCCGCGCACCCTATAAATTTCAGCTTTTTGTGCTGTATATCTAACGTGCCATTATAGGGATCGTACATAGTACCATCATCTGTTACATAGATGGCATTTACGGTGAAATCACGTCTGTTCGCATCCGCTGACCAATCTGCGGTTTCTTTTACCTCGCTATGACGACCATCGCTTTTAACATCAATCCGCGTCTGAGTTACTTCAATAGATACATCATCTTGCACAACCGTTATGGTGCCATGTGCAATCCCAGTTTCATAAAATTTTATATTATGCTTATTCAAGATATTGATAAAACGAGTTATCGGCATATTAATTGCCATATCAAAATCGTTAACCGGCCTTCTCATCAACCAGTCTCTAACGGCGCCTCCAACAATACGCGCTTCTGAGCTATTTTCTCGGGCGAGTTTTTGGATTTTTGTAATTAATCCTGTCGCTTTTCCAGCTGGAAATTCTGTTGCAAAATTCGTTTGATTGCTCATCTGCGGCTATCACCAATATTCTAATCTGGAACAGGCAAATTTAGCTATCATTAGCATCCTTAGATTCAAACTCACCTTTTTTAATCCCGCCATCTTCTAGTGTAGCTGGGGTATATTGCGTGTCTGGAGACGATCCTCTTAATTCAAAAATAGCAAATGAAACAACACTCAAGATAATGCTGATCAGAAGGATTAAAATTGTTCTATTTTTTTCAATAAACTTTCGAAATTTACTATCCTGCGACATTCTATTAGAAATCAGGCGTAGGGATTCGATTAGAATAATAGCAACTAATATTGCACCAGCGATATATAAATATCGTTTCATATCATTAATCCTTTTCTATAGTTTTTCTATACTTTTTTTGGGCTTTTTCTGGGCTTGTTCTGGGCTTGTTCTGGTCTTTTTTTGGGCTTGTTCTGGGCTTTTAATTGGTATTTTGTTGGGACTTTATTGGCACTATATCACAAAATTGTCTCAGAATGGCTGCCGTCGCGCCCCAAACTACAGGATTTGTATTTTTAATTTCCCAAAATGTTCTGCTGCCTGTTTTTGTTTTATATTCTGCTCTGCGATAACAATTAGGATCAAGATATAACGACAAGGGAGAGATTTTTATTGCCTCAACTTCTGCTGGGTTGTGAGTGAGTTGCTGCATGGCTTGGGCGGGCGATTTTGCAAGATAGCCTACTACTGGCGATATATGAAAGCCAGTTGCGGTTGCCACTGGTGAGAGATATCCCAAAATATCAACTTGGCTTGATATAAGTCCTATCTCCTCTCTTGCTTCGCGCAAGGCTGCGTCAATAATGGAATTATCTTCGGAATCAATTTTCCCGCCAGGGAAGCTCATTTGACCCGCATGTTCATTCAAGTGTCGTGCGCGCTTTGTGAGTATAATTGACGGCGCAACATCTCCGCCAACGATAAGGCACAATACGGCGGCAGGCCTCATGCTCTCTGCATGTTCAAGATAACCCAACTTACCTGAAACGCCCGATTTAATCTGCTCTAACATCTATCAATAACTTCTGTGTCAAACTCTATAACGATACTGAAATTGGCTCTCATGCATAATCTCATCTAAAGATAATAGGTTTTTTTTGTGTTAAAACACCCATACCTACTTATGTTTGCCACTTGCTTATCTGTGCCACTTACTTACGTATGCAAGACAATAAATTCATCGGCTGACCAAACACCCATTTCGCCTTTTGAATTATGTGTGACCATATCCATAAGTTGATAATATACAGGTCGCGTTATTTTAGCAGTTAGACCATCATTCAGGCGCAAATAAGGCGTTTGTCCCTGTTTCTCATCTTTCTCAAAAAAAATAGGGTGGCCTGAGCCTAGAATAAAGTCTCTATCCACATTATCAACCATCTCCAATCGTGGGTTTTCTTCTCCCACATCATGTATTGAATTAAGGCCAGTGATAATAAAAGGAGCGTCCTCGACCGTTACCTCTCCTTTTTCAACAGGCGTTGTAAGCCAATATCTTCCGTTCTCGTCTCTGGATAAGACAGATGCAAATAACTTTATAATAGCAGGACGCTTGATCTCACCCCCTTGATGAAACCACCGACCATCAGATGCAATATGTATATCAAACTCTTCAAGATTCTGTGTCATGAAAATTTATTTCTACATTTATTACTAAAATAATACTTTTTTTGATTTTTATTACGCACAAATCAATCATTTACTAACTATTTTATGAAAAAATAGTGAAATTGAAAATAGTAACGAAAATTTATAGAGAAAATGAATACAAATTCTTTTATTACAAGAGAGGGAATACTTCTTGATGGCAATTCTATAACGCAAAAAGAAGCCCCCATACATCTGTGCAGAAAAGGAAAAACCCTTCATGCCGTTATTCGAAAAAGCGCATCAATCAATTCTTTGCTTAGTTTAATTCGTGTTATAAGAGCCTTTGAAGATCTAATTCATGTCACTTATAACCAAAATAACAAACAAGTTGAAATTGGGCCCGCGCCGTCGGATATTATCTGCCTAGCAATTGGCAGGTTTGCACTATTAAAAGCAGAGGCGAGCCGGCAAAAGCTTTCCCAATCTCATTTATATTCAAGTGGCGATGCCATTAGGCACGACCAGTCTTTGCCAGACGTTTTTCGTCAATTAATTGCCTCCCATTCACCAAGTGATTTAACGTCCAACGCTCTTTTGAAGCTTCATAATCATGATTTAAGCGGCACCTCATTCTATTTCAGTAAACAGACAAGTATATTTTGCCTTGGTAAGATTCCAGACCACTATTTTTGGCCTGAAAAAATTCTTCTTTCTAATGATAGCGTTGATAAAGAGAATTTTGGCCAAAATGCAGAAGCCATAATGATTGTTTTAGAAACCGCGTTAGCATGCCGCACCCCTATCCTGCAAAAAGGTTTAATGAAGAGCGAAAATTCCGAAGTATCAGAATTCTTTCCATTTGCTAGACTTGCAATACCGATGGCTTCCATCGCAGAACAACCATTTAATTACAGGGTGTTAACAATGGCAATAAGACAAAGTGATAATGCTGTTATGGTTTGAAAAAAATTTCATTTTTTTGATGATTGTTAATAATTAATACACTTATAAAGAGTTTAATGAATTTTTCAGACTATTTAAAAGTGTAAATTGGTAACATAAAGGAAAAACGATGCCTCGACCGATTGAAACCAAAAATAATAATTCTCAGATAACCTCTATTTTGAAAGCCATCAGTAATATGAGGAGATTGCAGATCTTGAATGAACTTGCAGATGGACGCGAAAAATCAGTTTCAGAGCTAGAGAAGGTCGTTCCTGATTTAAGTCAATCTGCTCTATCTCAGCATCTAGGAAGATTGAGACGCGCTAATATTGTCAAAACCAGACGGGAAAGCCAATCTATATTTTATTCAGTTCAAAGTGCAGAAGCGCTCAAAATATTAAAATTCTTAACAAAGTTGTATGCAAATGATGTCACTATTGGAAAAACGAAACATTGACGATAGCTAATTGATATTATGTATCAATTTGAACTTTCATTTAATATTGCTTTGCGGTAATTTAAAACAATATCCGAATTGATAGTTCGGATGACACCGTAAAGCTTATGCTATGTATATTTACTTCCCCATTGCTGAAATTTCTTTAAACCTGTTCATTGTAATAGGCCTTGGGGGCTTTATAGGATTCTTGTCTGGTCTATTTGGTGTTGGCGGCGGGTTTCTTATGACACCTTTATTGATTTTCCTTGGCATTCCAGCACCTGTTGCGGTTGCAACAGAAGCGAATCAGATTGTCGCCTCTTCTGTGTCTGGCGTGATTGCCCATTGGCGGCGAAAAAATGTTGATTTCAAGATGGGCGCTGTCTTGTTACTTGGCGGTATCGTTGGCTCATCTCTTGGTGTTTTACTATTTGCACTCTTAGAAAAAATTGGACAGCTTGATTTGGTTATCAAACTATCCTACGTATTTTTTCTAGGGATTATCGGTGTTTTAATGCTTTGGGAGAGTATTCGCACCTATATAAAATCGCGAAAACCAGAATTTTATCGCCGAAAATTGCATAAGCATAACTGGCTTCACGGCCTACCTTTGAAAATGCGTTTTAGACGCTCTAAATTGTACATTAGTGCTCTTGTACCCTTCTTTATAGCGGCTTTTGTCGGGGTGTTATCTGCTATTATGGGTGTGGGTGGTGGCTTCATTATGGTGCCAGCGATGATATACCTTCTTGGTATGCCAACATCAGTGGTGGTCGGAACCTCGTTATTTCAGATAATTTTTGTAACCGCTAACGTAACCCTACTTCAGTCAGTACAAACCCAGACTGTTGATTTCCTGTTAGCAGGAACTCTATTGTTTGGCGCTGTTATTGGGGCTCAAATAGGGGCCCGATTTGGAGGAATGTTGCGCGGAGAGCAGTTGCGCGGAATGCTTGCATTAATTGTATTACTGGTTTGTATGAGAATTGGCTATGAGCTTGTGGTAACGCCAATCGACTTATTTTCAACAGAGTTTTTAAAATGATACATGCTCATTTCTGGTCAACTCACCTTATTATAAACCAAATAGCCGCTATTTTTCTAGCAGCACTATTTATTAATCTGTTTGTTCATTCCCCTAGTAATGCACAATCAAATGCACTTGTAGCTGATTTATCACAATCAGATATTTCAATAAATACAGACTTTAATGGTGCTTCATTATTGCTATTTGGATCCATATCAGGAGAGCAAGGCGATGATATTATTGTCGTGATCAGCGGGCCTTCATCAGAGGTGATAACACGGCAAAAGTCATATATGAGCGGCATTTGGGTGAATTCAGACTCTGTTAAATGGAAAAATGCGCCAAGCTATTATCAGATATTTACAACAAAGCCCCTATCTGAAATAGCTTCTCGCGACGTCCTGAAATCCTTAGCAGTTGGCACAGAGTTTTTAAATCTTAGATATGATTCTACTGTAGCGCTTGACCCTGATGCCTATCTTGAGTGGGCTGATGCCCTAAAACGTAATATGCAATCTGCCTCCCTTTGGAAAACGAATGAGACAACAGTTCAAGTAATGCGCGGCGCTCTTTTTAGAACACAAGTTTCGCTTCCTGCAAATATTACGACAGGTGATTACGAAGCCCGAATCATCCATTTCAGGGCGGGTGAATTTATAGCAGAAGACAGAACAGCCATTGCCGTTAAGAAGGCAGGTTTTAGCGCTATAATTTATCATTTAGCGCATGAATATTCTATTTTTTATGGTATTTTTGCTATTGCTTTCGCCGTTTTTGCTGGCTGGCTTGCCGCGGCGGTTTTTTCAAAACCGTAATCCTTTTGTAAACCTGATTATAACAACAAGTTGGCATCTTTCATAAAAATTCGATAAACTAAGCAAAGAATATAATAATAGGTGTTTTATGCAGGACGAGACAAAAAACCGTTTCTTTTTGGTGGTTGTGGATGAGACAGAAGAGCTCCATCAAGCGCTTCACTTTGCGTGCGCACGCGCAAAATCTATAGATGCCAACATCGCGCTTGTTTACGTTATTACTCCGAATGAGTTTGGTCATTGGGCAGGCGTTAATGCTCTTATGCGCGCAGAAGCACGCGAGCAAGCCGAAGAAATCATTAAAACACATTCTGATTATGCGAATAGATTGACTGGAAAAACGCCGCTTGTTTTTATTCGAGAGGGTGAGACCACAGACCAGATATTACAGCTAATCGAAGAAGAAAACCAAATCTGTCAATTAGTGCTTGGAGCAGATACCAAGTCCGAATCAGCTGGGCCTATTGTTAACTATATTACAGGTCGCGGCGCAGCAAGATGCAAAATTCCAGTTGTGATAGTTCCTGATAGCTTATCAGATAGCCAGATAGAAGCACTATGCTAAGCTGATTTTTAGAATCGATGCTTGACTAATCAATGCTAACAACCCTATTTCAAGTGATAACATTTAAATTTATAAATGGACTTAAATTAATGCGCATAATTTTTTTATTTTACATTCTTCTAACAGGATTTACGATGACGCAAGCACAAGCAAATTCACAACTTATTCTAGAGACCAGTGCAGGACAGGTAAAAATTGATTTACTACCTGAAATCGCACCAAACCATGTCGCACGTATATCAGAGTTAGTTGAATCTGGATTTTATGATGGGATAATATTTCATAGAGTGATCCCAGGGTTTATGGCGCAAACAGGCGATCCAGATGGGAATGGAACAGGCGGTTCTGGACAGAAGCTTTCAGCTGAATTTTCAGATTATCCCTATCGTGAAGGCACCGTTGGAATGGCAAGAGCTGCAAACCCCGATAGCGCGGACTCGCAGTTTTTTATCTGTTTTGATGGATGTTCTCACCTAACTGGACAATATACTGTTTGGGGACAGGTAGCAGATGGAATGGATGTGGTCTACAATATAGCAACCGGCCAGCCGCCAAGTGAACCTGATGAGATTATATCCGCAAAACTTGCTGATTAATACCGTGCCAGAAACTGCCTTTTAGTCATAGGATATATGGTTTTTTAATATGCCTTATTGGCTTTTGAAAAACATAGGGGAGAATTGTATTAATAACCCTGTCCATATTAATACAAAAACGCTGATATCTATAAAACTAAAAGGCTCCCCGAGCATAATACTAATAATGAGCTGACTTGTTGGATTGAGGTAGAAAATCAATCCTGCAATCGCTAATGGCAACATTTTATTACCATTATGAAATAGGTATAGTGGGATAATAGTGAATAATCCGCAAAAAACAGCAAGCATGAGACCCATAAGATCCGCCCCGAAAAATAATACGGCTCCGTTTTGTGCCTGCCACCCAAAATAAATCATAGCAATAGGCGCAAGCATTATTGTCTCTATCAACGTTCCAGTATCTGATTTAACAGGCAATTGTTTGCGGATAATTGCATAGAGTGCAAAAGTTGTAGCCATACTTATCGCAATCCATGGAAAATTGGATAAACTTGTCCCCTTTAGTAAAACCGCAGCCAACGCAAATAGTAACGCAATTTTGGTTAATTTATCCAGGCGTTCACCTAAAAAATAATATCCCATCGCAGCCGTAAGTAGCGGAAAAATATAATAGCCGAGTGCTGACTGCATTAGCTGTCCATAGTTAAGAGCGAATATAAATAACAGCCAGTTCGTTCCTATCAAAGCTGAACAAATAATAAATAAAGAGATATTTTTAAATGAATTTAGAGCCTGCCTTAGTTCTGACAGCCGATTTTGAATGATAAAAACAACCATAAATAAAATACACGACCAGAATGCGCGCTGTGCAACAACTTCCATAAGCGGAAACTCGTTTAACAAGCGATAATATAATGGCGCCATTCCCCAAATCAGCGCACCTGAAGTTGCACTTGCATATCCATAGCTGATTTTATTCATATATTTTGGGTTTCCAATGGATTAGCGTGCGTTTGCCACAAATTTTTCAAATAGCTGTTTCAAGGAAACCGTTTCATCTGCAATCATTTCGGGGGATATATCAGTATCTTGCTCAAGCAGTCTTTTTCCAATCATATAGGATTGTGGATCCCCTATCGCTTCAATACAGACAAGTTTATCTTGAAACCAACTCCAAACAGAAAAGCTTCCCTCTTTCTTGCCGGAGCGTACCTCCTTATGAATTTGTTGCGCTTCACTTATTTTTGGAAGAACCCCTGCTATCTGCAATTTCACATCATACTGGTCAGACCAAAACCAAAACGCTTCTTGTTCTGGCATATTAGAGCCCGTAATTGAAGCTGCGGCCACTGCGGCGCTAAACTGCGCATGATATACTGATTCTGTCCTTATGTTTGATCTCTTCTTCGAAAAAGCAAGATCCCCTATCACATAGATATCATCTGATGCCAAATAAGTATTATCTACCGTAACACCGTCTGCCACGCAAAGCCCTAAACTTTTGGCAAGATTTATGTTAGGTGCAACGCCAATTCCAAAAACCAGCACATCACATTCTAAAATCTCCCCAGAGCTCAATTTCACAGAACGCGCCTGACCAGTTTCTGAATAGATAATATCTGTTACGGCCTTCCCAAGATGGAAAGAAACACCCTGTTTATTATGAAGCAATCTGAAAAATTCTGATATTTGCGGCGAAGATACGCGCGCCAGTAATCTAGGCTCAAATTCAACAAGATCTACCACCAGACCAGCCATCCGCATGGATGATGCAACTTCAAGTCCAATAAAACCACCCCCAACAATCACTGCCTTGTCAATGTTAAGAGCGGTTTTTCTTAGCTTCAATGCATCTTGTGTATCTCTTAATACATGAATGTTACTTGCTTGTTTGCTAACAAAATCAGGCCGTTTTGCATCAGCGCCCATCGCCAAAATTAAGATATCATATGTTATATCATCCCCATTTTCCAATGAAATGGTTTTTGTTTTCTGGTCTATAGAAGTAACGTTGCTGTCAGTCCTAAGCTCTATATTTTCTTGCGTGAAGAATTCTTTTGAGCGCAAATAAAATGCCTCAAAATCAGCATCGTCGGATTGGAATAGTTTTTTTGATAATGGCGGCCTTTGCACTGGAAGACCTGGCAGCCTGTCAATTAGAATAAGGGCGCCTTTGAAACCATATTGGCGTAATTTATCAGCGCAGCTTACGCCTGCGTGGCTTGCACCAATGATAGCTATTCGTTTCATCTAATCCCAATTTAATGTCCAAAATGCCCAAATTACGTTATCTGGCATCAGCTTCTGGATTTAATTCAAACGCTGATACTTAGTTCTGAATGCTGGGATGTGTTGATTTTATTTACAGCCTGACTTTCCGCTATATAGCTTTCTGCATGCCAGCGCATAACCATAACAACACTCACAACGAAACCACCAATTATAAGGTAAACAGAAAGCCGCTTTGCTCTAGCAGATAAATTGCTATCAACTAACCTTTGCGCTACAAACCAGATTACCCCTCCTAAAACCAATACACCCAAACCACCTAGCAAGACAGTATCATTTGTCATCACATCACCCTTACTCACATTTTAAAAAAACGGTTCTTGTTTTATATAATGCTACTATAAGAGACTTAACATCATACAGATAGACACATTTTTAAATAACCAGCTTAAATCGTTATTTATTCAAATAAAAGCAGTCAAAACCAAACCCAAACAGCCAAAATACAGATGATTCAAGCAGTTTTTAACACTTAAAAGGTGCATTAATAATATTTTTACTTCTTTAGATTGCTCTCTGTATAAAAATAATGATATATTAAAAATTAATTTATCATTATTTTCAGTAAGTTACGCATTTTATTAGGATTTTTTTGTCAAAAGCAATTTTCTACCTTGCCTACACGTTAATTTTTATTCATGTTGTGGTATCTGGGGAGACGGTCTTTTAGAAATAAGAGGCTGAACTAAAAAGGTAGGACGTTCTAGAACGAAGTTTTTTGGGAGTGTCCTAATGACAATGATTAAAGCAATTAAATTTGCAATTACGACAGGTATTCTGTCTATTCTACCTGTAGCTGCGATGGCTGCAGAAAACCTACAGCAAGATGATTTTGTTGGTATCAGCTTTTGGTTGATCTCAATGGCATTGGTTGCTGCTACTGCTTTCTTCTTTTTGGAAACACAGCGTGTTTCTGCAAAGTGGAAGACATCTCTTGTGGTATCAGGTCTGGTTACCTTGATTGCTGCTGTACACTACTTCTACATGCGTGATGTATGGGTAGCAACAGGCGATACACCAACAGTATATCGTTATATTGACTGGTTAATCACAGTTCCACTATTGATGATCGAGTTCTACTTAATCCTACGAGCTATTACAAATGTATCTGGCGGCGTTTTCTGGCGTCTTACAGTTGGTACATTGATTATGCTTATCGGTGGTTACCTAGGTGAAGCTGGTTACATGAACGTAACAGTTGCTTTCATCATTGGAATGGCTGGTTGGGCATACATCTTGTATGAAATCTTCGCGGGTGAAGCTGGACGTGTTGCAGCAGACGAAGCACCAGAGTCAGTTAAATCAGCTTACTCAACAATGCGTTGGATTGTAACAATCGGTTGGGCGATTTATCCGCTAGGATATTTCTTTGGATACATGGCTGGTGGTGCAGATATGGCAACACTAAACATTATCTACAACCTTGCAGACGTTCTTAACAAGATTGCGTTCGGTGTTATCATCTGGAACGTGGCTGTTACTGAATCAGAAGCAAAAGCTTAAATCACTTATCAAAAGACGGGTTCAAACACTGAACCTGTCTTTTTTTTTGCGGGAGCTAATGATGCCAGAAAGCTATTTCATAAGCCAAAGACAATACGCACCAGCTAGAAAGCAATCTAGCGATGCGGCATCAATCCGCATATTCAACGAACATCTCTACTCTATTCTTCCAGAAGATGGCCATCCTCTAGCAGAAGCTGCCAGCCATCATTTCTCTACAAAGGGAAAACAATTGCGAGCCAAAATAGCGCTAGACGCTGGTGACGCATTTGCAGCAGATATATTGCCAAGCTTGCACTGGGCATCAGCAGTTGAGCTTCTACATAATGCATCCTTAATTCATGATGATATGTGTGATGGGGATTCTATCCGCCGAAACAAAGCATCTGTTTGGGCAAAATATGGCCGTGACATTGCACTGGCGCTTGGTGACTGGATGATTGCTGAGTCATTTGAGCAAGCCGCTATAGCGGCTCGTATTTCAGGGTCCTTTAATCTGGTATCCAAACTTGCAACACATGTTAAATCAACTATCGCAGGCCAAGCATTAGAATTTGATAACGCAACCTACCCTGATATAGATAAATATTTGAAAATCAGCGCTGGTAAAACAGCCCCTTTGTTTGTTGCTGCAATAGATGGTATTGCAGAAATATCTGGCAGAACAGACCTAATAGACCCTATTGGCCATTATTTTGCAGCAATGGGCGTATGCTATCAGTTCGCAAATGATATCCAAAATATTATTGGGACAGACGGAGCAGCAAGCCCTTCATCTGATCTTAAAAGACGGGCCCCAAATGCCGTAATCGTCTATTTTAGGAGCTCACTTGAAACACAAGAACGCGTCCTATTTGATAATTGGCTTGCTGGCAAGTCACAACATAAAGCCAATCATTGGCAACAGAAAATGATAGAATCAGGTGCTATTATTAAGGCTGCTGACGAGATGAATAAATTACTAACCAAGGCAGAGGGCTATTCTGGGACGCTTCCAAGTGAATGCAGCGTCGTTATTGCCCCAATCCAATCACAGCTTCGGCATGTATGCGCGCAAATTGGGGCCGCCTGCCCCAAAGAAATTTCCTAAAGAAATTTTTCAAAGAAGTTTAAGATAAATACTTAACTTAACGATAGCATTTGCGCATTACTACTATACAGTTAAGTCAGTATTTATAAGATACCCCTTATTCAAGGTATAAAATGTTAAATTCAACTAATATGATGGTACCGCTTTAATATGACACAATCTCTTGTAATTGGCGCCGGATTAGGCGGTATCGCTACAGCCCTTCGGCTACGTGCTAAGGGCGATGATGTTGAGGTACTAGAAAGGCTATCCGCACCAGGCGGAAGAGCGCAGGTTTTTGAGCGAAACGGATTTAAGCATGATGCAGGGCCAACCGTTATAACTGCGCCGTTTTTATTTGATGAATTATTCGCCCTATTTGGGGAAAAACGCGAAGATTATCTTGATTTCAAGCCTCTTGATTTGTGGTATCGTTTTTATTTTGATGAAACAGGCGACACCTTTGATTATGCGGCAAGCATTGAGAAAACAAAGGCGGAAATTGCCCGATTTAGACCAGAAGATGCAGATGGCTATGACAGGCTTCTTAAAACATCAAAAGCAATTTTTGATGTTGGTTTTACCAAATTAGCAGATAAACCTTTTACTAAATTTAGCGCCATGCTGGCTCAGATACCCTCGCTTTTAACGCTTAAAAGCTATCTTTCTGTAGCTCAGCTTGTAAATATGCATGTCAAACACCCACAAATACGCCAAGCATTCTCTATTCATCCTTTATTAGTAGGCGGCAATCCGTTTGATACCACCTCTATTTATGCTTTAATTCATTATTTAGAGCGCGAATGGGGTGTGTTTTTTTGCATGGGGGGAACAGGTACCTTAATCAAGGAATTGGAGGCTCTGATGATAAGACAGGGCATTTCTATTCGCTACAATACCGATATTGAACAGATTCTAGTAGAAAAAGGACGCACCAGCGGTGTTCGAACTACGTCAGGAGAAATAATCTCATCAGATAGGGTGATATGTAACGCAGATACACCCGCGGTTTATGATGAGCTGTTATCTGCCCAGCCAAAACGCAGAAAGAAAGCCATTCCAGATAAATTAACGCGCTATTCTATGGGGTTATATGTGTTGTTTTTTGGAACACGTAAAAAATATGACTCAATAGCGCATCATACAATCTGGATGGGCAAGCGGTATCGTGCCTTGTTAGCCGATATATTTAATTCAAAAATATTAGCAGATGATTTTTCATTATACTTGCATAGACCTACCGCAACAGACCCAACTTTTGCGCCAGACGGGTGTGATAGCTTTTATGTGTTATGTCCTGTGCCAAACCTTCAAGGAAATGTAAACTGGGATGTTCAGGGCCCTGCATTACAAGAAAGAATTATCACCGCACTTAACCGAACCATTATGCCCGAATTAAAAGAGACAATCACTGATGCATTTTGGATGAGCCCGCGTGAGTTTAAATCTAACTATCGCGCAAAACACGGTGCTGGCTTTTCTATTGCTCCGATATTTGCGCAATCTGCATGGTTTAGATATCATAATCAAGACCCACATATTGATAATTTATTTTTTACAGGTGCTGGCACACACCCAGGTGCAGGTATGCCAGGGGTGCTATCTTCTGCTAAAGTGGTAGAAAATTTAATCACCAATATGCCAGAGGAACAGGCACCATAGTATTTGTTGAGAATCTATCAAAAAGGGATTATTCCAAACGTGCTTTCTGACAATTCAACCCCTGAAACCAATGAGAAATTAGAAGCAACTATTAGCTTGCAGAAAAACGGTAAAAGCTTTTATTGGGCTTCTCAGTTTCTAGGTCGCGAAATGGCAAAAAACGCTACCAAACTATATGCTTTTTGCCGAATATTAGATGATATGGCTGATGGCGATATTAAGGATGGTCCTGCACGGCTAACTCATATGCAGCAAAAACTACGCCAAAAAACAGGTGTATCAGACCCTGTCCTAGACGAATTTCTGCCTTTCATTGATGAATTGACGTTGCCAAAGCAAGCTGTTACCGATTTGATTGAGGGCCTTTTGCAAGATCAAAAACAGGTTCTACTTAAAAGCGAGGCTGAGCTTATACAATATAGCTATCATGTTGCTGGAACGGTTGGCTGGATGATGTGTCCCGTGCTAAAATGCAAAAATGATAATGCCTGTGCGTTTGCTCTTGATCTTGGCATTGCAATGCAGCTTACTAACATTGCACGCGATGTGTATGAGGATGCGTGCATGGGGCGTCGTTATCTGCCCTCGAACTGGGTAGATAATCTCTCCCCATCTCAGATAGTTGAAGCTGCCACAGACCCAAATTCAAAAAATGCAACGGTAATTAAACAAGCTATCTTAACATTATTGAAACGCGCAGATACGTATTATAACAGCGGGGTTAAGGGGCTTGTCTCACTGCCCTGGAAAGCACATCTTGCAATCGGAATTGCGGCTTTTGCGTATCGGCGAATAGGTATCCAATTGCGCCAAAACCAAGTTAACTGGTATGATGGACGCACAGTAACCTCTAACTTTGCTAAATTTCAATCTAGCTGTGCTGCACTCTTTTTGTTATTTGCACGATTTAAAACCTTGCCTAAACATGACAAAAAACTGCATCAACCCCTTTCAGAAAAGGCAGACAAGGCAAAAAAGGCAGAAAAGGCAGAAAAGCTGGATTTTTCATGAGCATTTTTGCCCAAAAACCAGACCAGAAGACAGGCCAAAAGACAGGTCAGAAGACAATTGCTATAATTGGCGCTGGGTGTGCTGGATGGTCTCTTGCTGCACGGGCTGACCAATTATCAGCAAGCCGTATAGAACTGTTCAAAAAACAGGATAATCATGCCTCTCATAGCTGGGGATTCTGGCAAATGCCTTGGCTCTTGGATGCTGTGTCACAGACCCGAAAAAAATGGAATAAATGGCAAATCATAACCCATGATGGAAGCGCAGAACACCATAGTGTAACGCATCCATATTGTAGCCTTCAGAGTGATGTATGGATAAAATCATGCACACAAAAATTCTTATCTGCGAAAACCCAAACATCTATCACCGAACTCCCTGTCCGTAAAACTGAAAAAAACAGGGTGATTACATCTGAGGATAAATCAGATTTTGACGTTATTTATGACTCGCGCCCTCCTGTGGCTGACACAAATATACTTCTTCAACATTTCAGAGGATTTGAAATTCGCGCCGCAAAGCCTGTCTTTAATCCAGAGGTAGCTATATTAATGGATTTCAGAGTATCACAGGAAAACGGCATCCATTTTATGTATGTGCTTGGATATGATGAATATACAGCGTTGGTTGAATCCACATTCTTTAGCCTGTCTCCCCACCGGGATAAAATTTACGAAACTGCTATTAGAGAATATCTAAACACAGTGTTTCATCTAGATGATTTTGAAATTATCCATAGCGAGAGCGGTGTTATCCCGATGGGACGCGTAAGCCGCAAAGATAGTAATCCGTTCTTGTTGGCAATCGGCAGCAATGCAGGTGCTATAAGACCGTCATCTGGCTATGCCTTTAGTTTTATTCAAAAGCAAATAGAACAGCTCACACGCCAGAATACAAACCCTAAATCCCCTCATAAAAAGTATGATTTATGGATGGATAGCGTGTTTCTATCTGTCCTTAAATCAAATCCAGAAAAAGCGCCAACTCTATTTCTTAAGCTTGCTAAATCCTTGAGCGGTGATGCATTCGCCCGCTTCTTAAGCGGTGATGCTAAAATTACGGATTATGCGTTGGTTATTTACTCAATGCCAAAATGGTTATTTATATGTCACGCCTTTAAGGTTATAATGGGATTACAACAAAGGACTACCAGATGAGCTTGACGGTAATTGATTGGTGGGCATTGGCATTGGTGGTTTTTATTGGATTACCTCACGGCGCTTTTGATGCTGCTATTTCTTTATCGATGCTCCGCTCTGCCAAGAAAATCATTCGGTTGGCTGGTATATTAATCTGCTACTTATTGCTGGCAATAGTTGTTGTTTTGGTCTGGTATCAGCTTCCTGAATTTTCACTTCTTGTTTTCCTAATTATCAGCGTCATACATTTTGGATTAGCGGATTACGCTGCAAGCCCAACCCGAATAAAATGGGCTCATGTAATTGCACATGGGGGAATTGTTGCGATAGGGTTGCCAGTCATTCACAAATCAGAGGTTGAAGGACTTTTTGCTATCTTAACAAACGGCCCCACCCCTTTTTTATGGGATATCATGGCGATATTATTAATATTCTGGATTGGGGGGGCTTTGTTGCATTTATACCAGACGCTGCGTTCAAAAAAGCACTATCTTGTAGGTGTTGAGCTAATCGGATTGATTATCCTTGCCTGGATAGCTACGCCCCTTGTTACATTTGCGATTTATTTTTGCTTAATCCATAGCAGACGTCATTTTACTTTTATCTGGAAACAATTACAGCCTATCAGCAGCAAACGGGTTTTAATAAATAGCGCGCTTCTTCTGTCCGCTGCTAGTTGGCTAATGGGCGCAGGCTTATATTGGTATTTACATTTGGAAATGAGCGCTAGTAATGCAGCGTTGCAAACTATTTTCATTGGTCTTGCCGCATTAACAGTTCCACATATGATGCTGATAGACCTTATATTCAGACCACATTCAACCAGAATAACTAAGAGCGACTGATATAATTCACATGACAACACCTACTCAAAAAGACCTGATATCAGCAAACCGAAAAGATATTCATATCGATTTAGCAAAATCTGATGCATCTAGGTCCTTAAGACCGCACCCTCTTGATCTGATTACATTGCCTCACACTGCACTTCCAGAGATGGATTTTAATGAGGTTAATACAACTTGCCAATTTTTAAATAGGACATTGTCATTTCCATTTATGATAACTGGCATGACTGGCGGTACGATGCGTGGTGATACGTTAAACCTTGCTTTTGCTGAGGTTGCGAGCCAGTGCAAGGTAGCCTTGGGTGTTGGAAGCCAGCGCGGCAGTATAGCCCGAAATAGAAGCCAGAATGAGTTACGCAGACTAGCACCTGACATACCGCTTATCGGCAATATTGGCGGCGTGCAACTTGCGCAGGAAAATGGACTAGACCTTGCCAAAGCAGCTGTAGATGACCTTGAAGCAGATGCGCTTGCAATTCATCTAAATCCACTTCAGGAAATAATTCAACCAGAGGGAGATCGTAACTGGCGCGGTGTCTTAACTGCAATTGAAAAAGCAGTTAGGGATTTACCATGCCCTGTTCTGGTAAAAGAAGTTGGAGCAGGCATTAATCTGCCAGTTGCTCAAAAATTACAAAATGTAGGTGTGCGCCATATTGATGTTGCGTGCGCCGCAGGAACAAGCTGGGCTAGAATAGAGGCTGAGCGGCTTCCAGAGGAGGCGCGTGATATCTATGAGCCGTTCCTTGATTGGGGTCACTTAATTACTGATATACTGCCAGAGATGCGTCAGTCTTTAAAAGATGTAACTCTAATTGGGTCTGGTGGATTGCGAGATGGCCTTGATTTGGCTAAATTACTATGGCTAGGGTGTGATATTGGCGGTGGTGCGTCCATTCTTTTGAAAGCGCTCGAATCAGAGGCGTTAGACATCCAGCAAGTAGATCTGCATAAATCTTTAGAAACGCTTAAAGAACAACTTACCATTGCCTTGTTTCTTACAGGTCACAAAACACCCGTTTTTAGGGATGAGGTTTCTGAGATCCGTTAGATACAGCTATTCATTAATTTAAATAAAAAAAATTTGTGCTTGCAAATCCATTCAAGATCTACAAATGTATATATTAAGACTTTACTAAAGTCTTCCCCCAGACTGGAGGTCTCGGTTTTCCTACTTTCCGAGACCTCCAACTTTTTCTTCTTATATACTTTTCGATAGTCCCTCGAAACACAATCTGCATTTTCACGATGTAGGATTGTACCGCCATTAATAATCATAACAAACAATTTATAAGGTTACTGATATTAGCGCACAGATAATATTAGCACACAGATAATATTAGCACACAGGGAAGGCGCCATGCCAACTGCTTGCTATTTAAGTCTGCCTTGAATAGGCTATTCAAAGCTTAATGATACCCTTTATGAGGGTTCCGTTAATTTATTTAAAATTTCATCCATAACGTCGCACCTGATGTTGATTTTGAGATCTCCCATACAAAAAGGGTTTTTTTATTTATGGCACATAATTTAATGTCAAAATTTCCTAGAATTAAAGACTTAGAGAAAGTTGCCTCTAAAAAAATCCCTCCTTTTATTCATGCCTATCTTGCTGCTGGCACTGGCAGCGGTAATACCATGGCTCGCAATAGGAGAGCGCTTGACGAAATTACCTTCACGCCTGAATTAATGCATGGGCATTTTACACCCAATCTGGAAACTAAAATCCTTGGGCAGTCATATGCCTTGCCATTCGGCGTCGCACCTATCGGATTATCATCTATGATATGGCCCTTATCTGAACATTATCTTGCTGAAATGGCGGCAAGGCTAAAAATCCCCTATGCCCTTAGTACTGTTGCAGGAGCAAGCATCGAAGATATAGGAGAAAAAAGCAAAGGATATGGCTGGTTCCAACTCTATGCCCCTCATAATCGCGATATCACATTTTCATTATTAGATAGAGCGGAAAAAGCGGATATGGGCGTGTTAGTGGTAACTGGCGATGTCCCGGCCCCTAGTCGGCGCGAAGATATGAGAAAGGCAGGTGCTCCAATTGGCTCTACCAATGCATCTCGTGTAACACCAAAAATGCTTCTTCAAATCCTACAGCACCCCAAATGGGCATTAGCGGCATTAGAATTAAGAGGCAAACTTCAATTTAAAAATATGGAGAGATATGCCCCAAAAAATTCTACCCAATCTGTGTCTAATTTTATTGCAGGACAGCTTCATGGCTCGCTGAGCTGGGAGTATCTAGCGGAAATCAGAAAACACTGGAAAGGTCGTCTTGTTTTAAAAGGCGTATTGCGCCCGTCTGATGCTCTGAGAGCCATTGATAGCGGTGTAGATAGCATAATCGTCTCAAACCATGGTGGCAGGCAATTTGACGCAAACCCTGCCTCTATTTCTGTTCTACCATCTATACGTCAAGCCGTTGGCCCTAATTTTCCAATTATTTTTGATAGCGGCATTCGCTCTGGCCTCGACATATTAAAGGCATTAGCAATGGGCGCTGATTTTGCGCTGGTTGGCAGGCCGTTCTTATATGGAATTGCTGCAATTGGAAGCCAAGGCGGCGACCATGTTGCAGCCATTCTAGAAGATGAAATTAGCAATGCCCTTGTGCAAATGGGCGCCAAAAATATAGCTGAATTACGACAGCGCCTAAATCACTAATCAGAGCGGCGACGGCGTAAGGGTGCTTTTCCGCCCCCTATTCTGCGAGCTGTCTTATTTCCCCTGTTTTTGTCAGGCTGACCTGAAGAACCCCCTCTTGAGGTTTCTTTTTTGCCGGAGGTACGTAATTTAAGTGTTGGGGATGATTCTTTTGGTTTTCTTGGGCCATCGGCATTTGAAAAGCTGGGCTTCTTAGGTTTTCGTTTATTACCAAAACCCTCTGAATCTGATTTTTCAAATCGCTTCTTTTCTGATTTAAAACCCTGATCCCTGTCATCTCTAGATCTAGTATTTTGTCTAGAGTTTTCTCTGGAGTTTTCTCTGGAGTTTTGCCTTGATTTTTGTCTGGCATCGGATCTAGGCGCGCCTGCTGAGCCCCCCCCTCTTCTTGAAGAAGAGAATTTTCGTTCCCGAACCATTGGAATACGCTCTGGCGGCGTTGACATTTGTTTAATATCTATTTTGCCTTCAAGCAAAAATTCAGGCTTTATTTCGGCAAGTAATTGCTTAACGCCATTCGCAGCAATTTCAATATAAGTCGTTGAATTATGAATTTGAATATCCCCAATTAGGGATTTATCCATATTTCCAATCCTGCATAGCATGGCAACAAGCCATCTGGGCTCTGCGTTATCGCGATGACCAACAGAAAGCTCAAACCAAGTTGAAGCAGAAAAATCAGCAGGCCCTGCAGACCCTGAAGCTGATAATTCTTCAGGAGCTGACTTACCTGCCATTTGACTGCGAACAAACGCAGAAGCTATGGCTTCTGGTGAATATTTCTCAATAATTTTCTGGATAATATCAGCATCAGACTCATCCATCGGCGCTGTTAGCAATTCTGACTTTAGTAAATTGGCTCTGTCTTTTTCGATAATCTGTTCCGCTGATGGCGGTGTTACCCAGCTTGGCTGAATACCATTACTCTGAAACATCTTCTCAACACGTTTAAAGTTACGATTTGGGATCAAAACAACAGAAATACCTTTGCGCCCTGCACGTCCTGTTCGCCCAGAGCGATGCAACATGGCCTCATCACTTTGTGGCAAATCTGCGTGAATAACCAAGTCTAGATTTGGTAAATCAATTCCTCGAGCTGCTACATCAGTTGCAACACACACATCCGCCTTGCCGTCTCGCATAGATTGAAGCGCAAAATTTCGCTCTTTCTGTGATAGTTCACCAGACAAGGCAACTACCGAAAATCCGCGATTATTCAATCGAGATGCTAAATGAGTTACAGCAGCGCGTGTGTTACAGAAAACAATTGCACCTGATACATCATGATATCGAAGCAGATTGATAATTGATTTATCTCTATCAGAGGGCTGAATTTTTAGTGCATGATAGCTAATATCAAGATGCTGTGTTGTCTTAGAAGAAACTGAAATTCGAATAGCTTCTTTTTGATAGGTGCGCGCCATCTTAGCGATTTGGGCAGGCACTGTAGCTGAGAATAATAAAGTCCTGCGGCTAACAGGTGCTTTTTCCAGAATAAAGGTTAAATCTTCCCGAAATCCCATATCCAGCATTTCATCTGCTTCATCTAGAACAACCGCTTTGATATCTGACAGGCGCAGTGCGCCACGTTCAATATGGTCTCGCAATCTGCCAGGCGTTCCAACAACAATATGAGCGCCACTTTCCAACGTTCTGCGCTCTGCTCTTGGATCCATTCCGCCCACACAAGAGGCAAATTGAGCCTTGGTGCGCGCATATACCCATTCGAGCTCTTTGCGGACTTGCAATGCAAGCTCTCTGGTTGGCGCAATTATCAATGCAACGGGAAGTTTAGGGCGGCTAAATTCGGTATCTTCTTGCAGCAAGGTGGTAGCAATAGACAATCCAAATGCAAGCGTTTTACCAGAACCTGTTTGTGCAGATACAAGTAGGTCAGCGTCTGGTTGCTCTATATCAAGTACTGCCTCCTGAACAGGTGTCATTGTATCATAGGAGCGCGCTGACATCGCCTCTGCAAGAGCAGAATGGATTTTAATCGGGTCTGACATATGGGTTTCTTTCGAACAGGGCGGTAAACACCTCATTCCACACTGTTTTTTATAGCCTAAATTCTTACCTATTCAGCAACAGCTACTTTACAGAATGAAATACTGCATGTTGAATACGCCTTGTGATGCCAGCTGTCAAAGATTTTAAAATGGTTTCGGGATAATCTGTATTATTTCAGGTCTGTAATAAGAGCATCTTGATATCAAAGACGCAAACCCACCTACCCCTTAAGAATAATACATACCCTTAAAAATATATTTAATGGCAGAGATTATAAATAATTTCACTTTGGATTATTAGTGATACAAACTAAAACGATATTATCTGCCATGTTTATCTGATGAGAAAAAAATGACTGACTTTATGGAGCAACTAAATTTTAATGCTGATGGATTAATCCCTGCAATCGCACAGCAATGGGACAGTGGCGAGGTATTAATGATGGCCTGGATGTCAAAAGAAACACTTCTTAAATCATTAGAACAAAAACGCGCTATTTATTATTCGCGCTCTCGGCAATCTGAATGGCGCAAAGGCGATAGCTCTGGACATATCCAGACATTAAAAGAAATTAGAGCTGATTGTGATACAGATTGCATTTTACTGCTGGTAGATCAGGTAGGGGCTGCCTGCCATGAAAATACGCGAAGTTGTTTTACAAAACAGATATCTAAAACAGCTATCACACTCAATGCAGAAACTGCTTATCCCGCGCTGTTTTCTGAAAGCAAAAAATAACGTAGCTTTTTTAGGTTTTTTTCGACAGCCAGCTTTTTGAGGCATTTTGGTCTTTTTCGCGTTCAGATACCCAAATCCTGCCTTCTTGTGTTTCCTCTGACTTCCAAAAAGGAGCATCGGTTTTTAAAAAATCCATAATATAGCGGCAACCCTCAAATGCAGCATGCCGATGGGCAGATGCACATCCGACAAACACAATATTATCTTCTGGCAGTAGCCTGCCAACCCGGTGAATTATTCTTACCGCCTCTAATGACCCTTTTTGCATGGCTGCATCTGCTATTTTTTCAAGGGCCGCTTCTGACATACCAGGATAATGCTCAAGAGTAAGGGAAATAAGAGCGTTAGATTCTGAGCTATCGCGAACGATGCCAGAAAAAGTTGCAATAGCGCCAACTGTTTTTGAACTTATTGATTTTATTTCAGCAGATACATCGAAATCTTCTTGCTGGATACTAATTTTAATCACCTCACCCCCCTGTTACAGGCGGGAAAAAGGCTATCTCGTCTGCATCTGACAGCTCAGTGTCATGAGTAACAAATTGTTGGTTTCTGGCAGCCCGTATCGCGCTCATATCATCAAAAGCACGCGCATGACCCTCTGATTGCAGTTTTAGATATTCTGCAAGCTGGTAAATGGTTCTGACCTGTTTTGGGCAGGATAATTCCTCTTGAGAATAGCCAATATTGTCACGCACCCATGCAAAATAAAGAATTCTCATAAGCATCTTTCCATAAAAGGCAAAAAATCAAGCATCATACCAGGCTCAACCCCTGAATTTTCATTTGGTATTTCGACCAGACCATCCGCCCCTGTAAGAGACGAGATAACACCCGCACCTTTTCTGCCATGCAAATCAATATAGGTTCTACCATCATCGCCTCGCACCAGCTTGGCTCTTAGATATTCAGCCCTATTCGCTGATTTATTATGCCTAAACAAAGCCGGAAGAGCAATACGAAGAGGGTGCCTCGCAGACCCGCTTTGCAAGCGGTCAAGAAGCGGCGCTACGATTAATCGGTAACACACAAAAGTAGCAACTGGGTTTCCTGGCAGACATATTATCAGCTTATTGCCACGTTTTCCAACTGCCATGGGCCTGCCTGGCTTCATCGCAATCCGCCAGAAAATTACCTCAAACCCAAGTGCGGCTAGCACCTCTTGGGTATGGTCTTCAATGCCCTGTGATGCACCGCCAGAGGAAATGACAACATCATTATCAACCAGCGCTGCCTCATACGCTCTTTGCAAACTAGATTTATCATCTATCACAATTCCATAATCAGAACATAAATGATTATCTTGGCAAATAAGAGAATACAGCATCGGGCGGTTAGTATCATAGAGCTGACCCACATTCAGACTATTATTGCTTGATGTATCAGACGCATCTACAACCTCATCCCCAGTGGATAGCAGGCCAACTGATAATTCTAAATAGCAGGATATTTTTGATTTTCCGATAGCAGATAATTGACCAATTTCTGCTGGCGAAATTCTGGCGCCTTTGCGAATTATTTGCTCACCCTTACTAAGATTCTCGCCTGCCTTTCGGATATTCAATCCTTGTTTGGCGTTTATGGCGATCTTCACCTTATTTTTGCTTTCAACAATACAGTTCTCCTGCATTGCAATACAATCCAGACCATCTGGAACAATAGCACCTGTGTAAATAGCAACTGCCTGCCCTTGCAAAACCGCCCCGTCAAAGGGATGCCCTGCCCTAATTTCTGCAACCACGTCATATATAAATTCAGGGTTGGCGATTGCCCAATCATAATGAAAAGCAAACCCATCTACAGCCGCATTATTGCGAGCTGGAAGTGCCATTGGGCTATCCATATCTTCAGCGCAAATCCGGCCAGTTGCAGATTTAAGGCTAATTTCCTCGCACCGTTCAAGAGGTCTTATTGATTGTTGTAATAAGCGAGCAACCTCAGATACAGATTTTGCGTTTTCCATCATCATGATGATCGAACATCTGTTGAAAATAGGCCTAATATCGAAATGATAAAATCAGCAATTTTTTGAGTTTCATTCATATTAAACCGAGGTATTTGCAATCCCTTTATCTCATCATCCGATACCATTGCTAATATTGTTTTATCCTCCAAAAATAATAAAGGAGACTGGTTTGCCTCCCGCCAAACTTCCAATTTTGGGATAGGCTCTTTTTTAAATCCCTCCACAAGCACAAGCGTTGCAGGCTCAAGTCGATGCAATAATTCTGTAAGGCTTGGCTCTCCTTGACGTTTATGTTCGGTAAACAAAGCCGAGCGAGCAACAGACGACACCATCACCTGACGAGAGCCTGCCTCGCGAAGGCGATAGCTATCTTTACCTTCATGATCTGCCTCAAAATGTTGATGGGCATGTTTTACAACAGCTATTTCAATATTTCGCTCGCAAAAACAGCGAATTAATTTTTCTGCAAGGGTTGTTTTTCCCGAGCCAGAGAAACCAGCAACACCAAAAATAGCGCCATGTCCAGTAGTTCTAGAAAGAGACCGCATTTCATCTAGAACAGCACTCATCTTCTTATCTATCCTCCGGTGACACTCATATGTCTTGAGACAGCTTGATTGGATAACCCGCGCTCAATTGCAAAATCATGCCCCAACGGCTTGCGACTTATCGCCTCTATAATAGCAGATTTTAACCCCTCTTTTCCGCCTGAGCGAAGCGCAAGGGCAAGATCGGCATTGTCATCTTGTCCAAGACATAGATATAATTGTCCCGTACATGTCATTCTAACGCGGTTGCAACTCTCGCAAAAATTATGCGTCAGTGGCGTAATAAAACCAAGGCGCTGCCCGGTCTCGCCAACATTGAAATATCTAGCAGGCCCAGACGATTTATGTTCACTTTCATGCAGACTGAACCTCTGTGAGAGTTTGTTTTGAACTTCACTAACAGACATATATTGATCTAGCCGGTTCTCACTACCAATATCTCCCATTGGCATGACCTCAATTATTGTCATATCAAAGCCCTGCTCACCTGCCCAAATTAACATTGAAGCTAGCTCGTTATCGTTAACGCCCTTTAATGCGACTGTATTGAGTTTGATTTTCAAACCTGCTTTTTTTGCTGCAACCAGCCCCTCTAACACCACATCAAGCTTTCCCCACCGTGTGATTTGGGTAAATTTTTCTGGCTGTAATGTATCTATTGAGACATTAATGCGCCTTACCCCAGCATCAAATAAAGGCACTGCATATTTATGGAGCTGGCTTCCATTTGTGGTAATGGTAACTTCTTCTAGATTTTGGTTTTCTACCTGCGCCCCTAAATGATTAATTAGATGCATGATATTGCGCCTTACCAGTGGCTCTCCTCCAGTAAGGCGTATTTTTTTGGTACCTAGCTCAATAAAGCTATCACATACATCTGCAATTTCTTCTAATGTAAGCAGCTCTTTTTTTGGCAGAAATGTCATTTGCTCTGCCATGCAATATACGCATCTAAAATCACATCTATCTGTAACCGATATGCGCACATAATCCACTATGCGTCCAAACGGGTCTATCAGCTGGTTTTGTTGCATCTGAGAATTCCATTAAAATGCGCGTTATACATAACTCGTCTCATACCGCTACCATGAAGTATTGTTTTTGACAAAAAATAAACTACCCAAATATATGATTTCAGGGATTTTTACCACCCTTAAGGATAAAAGCCTTTACCGATGCGCATCAATCACCTTGCTTGCCATTAGCCTGTCATATTTTTCAATAAGCTGTTCTGCTTTTTTTAAAATGGGTTTATCTATCATTCTTCCTTCAAACTGTATCACGGCTTGGCTGGCTGTTACTGCCACCAGTTCTTTAGCCTTTTCATAGTCATCCTTGCTAGGCAGAAAAATTGACTGTGCTGGTTTTACCTGACTTGGGTGAATAAGCAACTTTCCGCCAAATCCGCGTCTTTTTGCATCCACGCAATCTAACTTTAGCTGATCTATCTGCGAGATATCTGCGGTGACACAATCAAGCGGGGCCGCTTTTCCATGCAGCTTGCTTTGCAATACAAGGTCAGCACGATACGGCGCTAATAACGAGATATCTGCCTCACAACCCAAATCCGTTGAGAAATCAAAATGCCCAAACGCGCATCCAATAACGTTTTCATGCTGCATCAAGGCACTTGTGTGAGCAAACCCCTTTACGGTTTCAATGAGGCATAAAATCTGTCTTGTAACGCTATGCTGCTCCAGCCATTGGGTAATAGCATGCGGATCCTCAGATTTGGAAAGCATAATCCCAACCTCTGTGCATTTCTCAAGACAGGCAAGATCATCCCGAACAAAAGGACTATCCAAATCATTTACCCGTACAAATAAATTACACCCCTGTTTATCAAACCCTAACAGATTTTCTCTTGCTATCTGTTTTTGTGACTGAGAGACTGAATCCTCCAAATCAATGATAATAGTATCAGCGCCAGACTGAATTGCTTGCTCAAACCTATCAGAGCGGGTACCTGGCACAAATAATGGTGTTATTGGCATGAATATAGTCATATGAATGCCTCTCCTTTCATTGTGATTTTTCCGCTCTCATCACAACAATAAACAATCAGACTTTTGCCGTCAGTTTCTTCTGCAACTGATAGACAAGCCACCTGCCCTGCAAAAAGTGGCGAGAGGTTTTTATATATAAATCGGCTAGGCACCGCTCCTAGATGACGTGCAGCCATATTTAATAACCAACTTGCCTGCAACGGTCCATGCACAACTATAGCTGGCTGCCCCTCTACTGTTTTTGCGTGAGTTACATCATAATGAATTCGGTGCCCATTAAAAGTTAAGGCAGAATAGCGAAATAATAACACAGGATCGGTATTAAAACTGGCCTTTATCGCCCGGCTTTCAGGCAATTTCTCTGGCGCCCCTTTGCTTGGGATCTTATTTAGATCGATTTGGATGTCTTCTTTAAACACCAAACGCTGAATTTCAGTTAAAAACTTCTTGTTTTGGACAAAAAATTCATGGGTTATGGTCAGAAAACACAGCTGGCCTGAAGAACCTGATTTATGTTGTATATCTGTTACCATCGAAGTTTTATCAACCACATCACCTGGTTGAAATATATCTGATATATGCAACGCCCCCCCTGCCCACATCCGGCGCGGATACCTAATGGGGGGAAGCATACCGCCTAATTTAACATGCCCGTCTAACCCAAGATTTCCCGATGGCTCTAGCTCTGGGCCAAGACACCAATGAATACCAAGTGGCGTTGGCACGTCATTATAGAGCTGGCCATCCAAGGTTACCTTAAACTGTTCTATAAGTCTGCTGGCAACTTGGTCGCTGCATTCGCGTATCTGTGCTGTCCAGCCCTCAAAAGTTATGCCTGTCATTTAACTCTAATTCACCTTGTGATCTGGTGCTGTAATATCAAAACCTGGTAAATTCAAAGCCATCTGCTGATACCATTTTGTTAAGGCCGGCCTGTCCTCAGACCAATTAAAGACATTTCTAAATGATAAATAACCAAGACAGGCTGTCAGCGTTATTGCGGCGCCTGCATAAGGCTCGACAGGGTGCCATTTGGAAATGTTTTGTTCTAGATAATCACATCCATTTTTTAGTTTTTCCTGATGACGCGATCGCCATAATTCTGGTGCTGGCTGGTCGCCTGAATATCTTTGGGCATATACCCAAAGAATGGCTGAATCAATCAGTCCCTCGCCAAGCGCGGCCTGCGTAAGCGCTATATCTCTTGCATCACCTGCCTCTGGAAATAAAAACTTATCAGACTGGCGTTCTAGAAAATCCATAATGACCCTGCTATCATAGAGCGACGTGCCATCTTGTTTTATTAATACAGGAATTCTGCCAGTGGGGTTTTGATTATACAGCGTATCTTGTGGATCGCTGGTATCTGCATTTTCAATAGTAACTTTATTCTCCAAACCTAGATGATGCACACAAAGTATTATTTTGCGCACGTAAGGAGAGGCTTTACTATATCGTAATTTATACATGTTCTTCCTATTCTTCTGGCTATATTTGGTTTTGTAAGATTATTTTAAATCATAGCTGTGATTACAAGCTATTATATCTGAAAGCATAGTTCCAGATTACCAATTTTCAGAGTTCAGTCTAGCGATACTTGACGGATTGAATTTTTTTCAGTGCTAGAACTCACATCGTACAACAATCATTACTAACAATAAAAATGCTAAATCGCTATACAACTTGTTTTATTCTGCCTATGTTTTGCAAGCTTTAAGACTGTTAAAATGAGAATGATTATGGATACTCCTTTAAATATTTGTTTTGTTAGTATAGGTGCAAATGGAAGTGCTATTGCAGCTGACATGATAGCTGCTGGCGTTGATATGAGCTGCTATGACCCTTGGCCTTCTCATGTCGAGACCATTCAAAAAGAGGGGCTCAATATTCAACTGCCAGATGAAACTAAAACTCAAGAACTTCCCATTTATCATTTATGCGAATTAGCGGAGAGGGCAGAGCCATTTGATATTATTTTTATGGCTTCAAAATCATATGATACCAAATGGATTACCGAGCTTATAAAACCGCATTTAGCAGAAGATGGTATGTTAGTGTCCCTACAAAATGGAATGACCACGGATGATATCTGCCAAATTATATCAGAGGAGCGCGTTCTAAGCTGCGTTGTGGAATTATCATGCGAGCTATTTACCCCTGGTCAGATAAAGCGCAATACGCCAAATAAGAAAACTTGGTTTGCAATTGAACATAAAAATAATCGTCATCTTCCCATTATTTTCGAAATGCTTAAACATGCTGGCACAGTGGTAAAAGTAGATGATATTCAATCTGCAAAATGGATGAAGCTACTTGTGAATTCTATGAGCCTTGGGCCATTTGCTATCCTTGGGCGGCCTGTACAAGAAGGGCTAAACACCACAGGAATGAGAGAGCTCATTCTTAAAATTGGAGAGGAAACCCAAAAAATAGGCGATATGCTTGGCTTCACCCCCTATCCCATTATGGGGTTGAGCGAGCGTGAGGTGAATACAGCTAATGATTTACCAGCATTGCTTATGGATACGCTTGCAGGGCATATCGGGCCTTCTGCACAGGATTGCATCTTGCAGGATTTTGTAAGAGGGCGGCGCACAGAAATAGAAACTATCAATGGATTTATTGTGGAAAAAGCCAAAGAAGCTGGCATAGAGGCACCCTATAATCAGGCGATTATTGAAATGGGTCAAAAAATCAAACAAAAAGAGCTGGATTTAGGGCTAGATAATGTTGAACATCTAGCAGCGTTAATGAGCAAATAATCATCTGCTAGCTAATCGAAGCAATTTCTGCTTCACAACTTCACTATCTTCCTTCCATGCTATTGTACCTGCAAAATCGCCTGTGTTAGATAGCATAAAGACTGTGCTTGTGTGATCAATTGTGTAATCCCCGTCAGAGGTTGGTATTTTTTTTCGGTATATCCCCCATGATTTCGCAAGCGATAAAACCGCATCAATATCCCCTGTTATACCGGTTATCCGCTCCCCAAAATAAGGCAGATAATCTGCTAATTGCTGGGGGGTATCCCTCTCTGGATCCAGCGTTACAAAATAAATGGGAATTTGAAGATTAAGCTCTTCGGTTAATCTGGTTAAATCAACAAGCGTAGTTGGGCACACTTCTGGACAATAGGTAAACCCAAAAAAAAGCAATGACGGCTTGCCTTCAAATACCGTTTGAGAAATTGGCCTGCCATGATGGTCAATGAGTGAAAAAGGAGCGCCAATTGAAAAACCTGGCTGCGGTATGTGCTTGCGCGCTAATTGGTCACTCACCACAAAAATAAGCGCTGATACTGCAAGAACAGCACCTAAAAGCAGTTTTTTTCTAGACCAGAAGAACGCCATCATAATTCCCTATCCTTTTTGATTCCCCACTACAAGATATCACGGTATATAGACATAATCTAAGGCAGTTAAATACTTCTTTTTATCGTTTTAGCAAAACCGAAAAAACGCAGTTACATAAATTTCAATTTATTCTCGCGATAGAAATATATGCCTAACATTCTGAATTGACGAAATTTTTATCAATTGGCTCTTCTCTTTTATCGATAAAATAAGTATCATTCAGCTCAAATAATGCTAAATTATAAGTATCGTTAGAAAATATTATGGAGCAAGGGATGACAGATTCACGGAAAAATGTAAGACCAGAAATTTACCAATTTGGATTGGGGAATTTCAAAATCACCAACATTTTAGATGGGTATTTTCATCGCGAAGACATGCATCCTTTTACCGCAACGAACGCAAGCGCAAGTGAAATAGAGGCTGTAGCAAAAGAGCACCTGCTTCCCTACCCCAAGTTAGAGCATAATTTTGTGCCAACCCTAATTGAAACACCATATGCGCTTATTGCGTTTGACCCAGGTTTTGGCAAGCGGGCACCTGGTCCCACTGCTGGCTGGTATAACCAGCTTCTAGAAAAGACAGGATACAGCCCAGATGAGGTAACACATGTCGTCATCTCTCATGGACATCCAGATCATATTGCTAATCTTATCACAGATGGCGCACCAACCTTTAAGCATGCTGAAATTATAATCAGCAGAACAGAATATGAGTTTTGGTCTGGCAACGCGGCCATCCCAGATTTCAGAGGGCCAACACGCCAAATGTTTCAAGAAATCGTTGTACCGCTTGCTGATAGATGCAGATTTATTGAACCTGATGCTTCGATAATAGACGGACTTACTGCCTTAAATGCGTTTGGGCATTCAGCTGGTCATATGGCATTTCATGTAGAGAGTGACGGCAAGGAGCTAATGATATTATCAGATACCATCGCTCATTATGCTGTATCTCTTGCTAATCTTGAGTGGCAATTCTCTATGGATGATAACCCAGAAATGGCTGTTGAGTCGCGCAAAAGAATTGTGGGCATGGCGGCTGCAAGTAAAGCACCGATTATTGCGTTCCACATGCCATTTCCATCTGTTGGTTATATTGAACAATCAGGTAATAGCTATCGATGGACGCCTGCTACCTATCAGCTTAATTTGTAAGCAAAGCGTGCCTGATACCATTAAATTTGAATTAGCCTTCATTAAAGGCTAATTCAAAAAAATGTACATAATCTATGGAATAGAGCGTGTTTTTTTTCTTAAGTTCCGTATTAACAGCTTGGGTTAGATATTCAGCTGTTTTCTCAAGGTTTTTGGCTCCCGTAAAATCAGCGAGGCTTATCTTGCCAAGCGCTGTCAAAATAGCAGATACCATTATCGGCGATACAGCAACCATCTCTTCATTAAAACTATCATAGGAGGTTGCTTTAAGGTAGGTTGAAACGGCTATGTCAGCGCGGAGAACTGTAGTGACATCCCCTTTAAGATTAGTGACAAACGTTGTTGGGATTTTATAATATATATATTCAGATGATACAAACTCGAACGCATCTGAACCTTCAGAATCCGCATCTGCGCTCGACTGATTATCATCAAGCGGAATTGTAACCCCCACTATCGACGGGTCAATGCCGCCCAGCATTGCCTTATTTGCAATAGACGCAACGATTTCTTCAGAGGTAGGTTGCTTTGGGGTGAATAATAAATGAGTCAGGATAAAAAGAACCGCAACCACAAGGATTGGCCCCATAATAAGCGCTACGGTCATTAGCTTGCTTTCACCGCCTGTTATTTTCCCGATTATCTTTCCCAGCATTGGTATTCTAGACCATTTCTATAACGCAGGTTTAAAAAAACATTTATGTAAAACAGGTTATATCCATTCAAATGTCGTGCCATAATCGCTTTTAAATGATAGCTCAATAAATAATCAGACCAACCAGAGGCCTCTAGCGACTGATTTTAGATGTATCAATCTGCTGTCCAACCACCATCAATTAAAAGGGAAGTGCCTGTTATCATTGCACTAGCATCAGAGGCTAGAAACACGACAGCACCCATTATATCCTCAATTTCTGCGACACGGCCTAGCTTTATCTTGCTTTCAATCCATTTCTTTCGCTCAGGGTTTGCAAAAGTAGACTGGCTAAGCGCTGTTCTAACAAAAGTAGGGCAAATTGTATTAACGCGTATTTGATGCGCGCCCCATTCAATTGCCTGTGACTTTGTATATCCCTCTGCGGCATGCTTGGTTGCACAATATACGGCTCTGTCAATACCGCCTACCACTGCCATCTGAGATGATATTGTCATTATTGATCCAGGCTTTCCTGCATTGATTAGCTGCTTTGCAACAGCCTGATTTAGAAAATAGCCTGCTTTGATATTAAGGTCACAAACAGCATCAAAATCTTCAATGCGCGTCTCCAAGCTTGCGCCGTGGCGTGCCATTCCAGCACTATTTACCAAGATATCAAATGGTGGCTTGCTTTCGATCATCTCTCTTGTTGCACTAATATTGGTTACATCTATTGGACAGGCTGTTGCATCCCAGCCAAGAGAGGTCATTTGGCTTTGCAATTCGAGCAGGCTATCCTTAGAGCGAGCCGCCAGCGTGACAGAGGCACCTGCCTCGCATAATGCTACCGCACACCCAACACCAATTCCAGATGAGGCGCCTGCAACCAACGCTCGTTTTCCAGCTAACTTAAAAGAGGGTGTGCGTGGCAGTGATGTATCCATGTTACAAGCCCCTATTATTCTGCCGCTTCGCCATAACCGACATTTTGACCCCCATATCGCCTTACTCGAACATTGCATTGTTCTGCATGTCCAACAAACCCCTCCAAAATGCACAATCTAGAGCCATATGCCCCTATTTGGGCAGCGGCTTCATCAGTAGTGATTTTCTGATAGGAATGTGTTTTTAAGAATTTACCAACCCATAATCCGCCAGTATATCTTCCTGCTTTTTTAGTAGGCAATGTGTGGTTTGTTCCTATCACCTTATCTCCATTGGCAACATTAGTGCGTGGCCCCAAAAACAGCGCGCCATAACAGGTCATTTTTTCCAAAAACCAATCATCTCTATCCGTCATTACCTGAACATGTTCTGATGCTATCTCATCTGCCATCTGTAGCATTTCATCGTAGGTATCACAGACAATGACCTCGCCATAATCACGCCAGCTTACCGAAGCTGTATCTGATGTTGGCAGAATCATCAAAAGCCTATCTATTTCTGCCAAGGTATCTTGTGCAAGTTTTTGCGAGTTTGTCAGCAATACTGCTGGTGAATTATACCCATGCTCTGCCTGACCTAATAAGTCGGTTGCACATATTTCTGCATCTACTGTTTCATCTGCTATGACCATTGTTTCTGTAGGTCCTGCAAATAAATCAATACCAACCTTTCCAAATAGCTGTCTTTTTGCTTCTGCAACAAACGCATTACCTGGACCAACCAGCATATGAACTGGCTCTATTGTCTCGGTTCCAAGTGCCATCGCACCAATTCCCTGCATTCCGCCAAGTACATATATCTCATCTGCACCGCCCATATGCATCGCTGCAATAACGGCAGGATTTGGCTTGCCTTGAAATGGGGGCGTGGATGCAACAATGCGCGGCACACCAGCAACAGATGCTGTAAGTACTGACATATGAGCAGATGCAACCATTGGAAATTTGCCTGCTGGAACATAACACCCAACAGATTGAACTGGTATGTTTTTATGGCCAAGAATTACACCAGGCAATGTTTCAACCTCAATATCTTGCATAGATGCGCGCTGTGCTTCAGCGAATTTGCGCACTTGGGCTTGTGCGAATTTTATATCCTCAATATCCCTTGGTGATACTTCAGAAATCAAGGCTTGTATTTCGCTTTCTGACAACCGATAAGAAGGCGGCGAATAATTATCAAACTTTTCGGCAAGCTCACGTACCGCCGCGTCCCCTCGAGCTTCAATATCACTAAGTGTTGTCTCAACAATCTGACGTACCTTAGCATCATCCTCAGAACGCTCTAATGCTGATTTACCCTCTTTTAAATACCGAATTGCCATCGTAACTCCTTCAAGCTCTTTTCTTAATTTCACACTTTTTTTATAATATTGATATTAGGATGTCTTATAATGTTCCATTGATAACATAGGTTAGAATGCGCGTTATTTGCTCTGGTGTATCCACAACCGCTAATGCTGCTCCATCAATTTCTTTAAGCGCATGCTGGTGGTCTGAGCCATGCATTATGATTAACGGTTTGCCAAGAGCTGCTGCATAACCAGCATCAAAAGCGGCATTCCACTGCTTGTATTTATCGCCAAATCGAACCACAACAATATCTGCCTGCTCTAGATGGGTGCGCGTTCTAATAGCATTAAGTTTAGCACCTTTATGATCATGCCAAAATTTAGATGCCTCAGACCCCATAATTTCCACACCGCAATCATCAGATGCCGCATGATCTGTTACAGGATAGGTAAAGGAAACAGGAAGTTCTGCTGTAGCTGATTGCGCTTCGATTATATCGCGCCAGTCTGTGTGTATTTCGCCAGAGAGATAAACTGTCCAATGCATTTATGTGCTCCTTACATTAAAATCACTCACACCATAGCATGAACTTGATATGAAATGAGTATGATGCGTGAATAAATTGACCTAGTATTGCATATGATGGAACTCGATAAAAGCGTATCTCACTGATAAAAAATAGTAAAAAACAGATAAATTCTACTTTAAGGGTGACAATTATTATAGCCCATCCTAGGGTATTATAGCTCGCTCTAGGGCTTGCTAATATATTTTAAATAAGGGTTTTAAGAACGTGCAGCGATTTCAAATTATTTTTGCGGGCTATGGCCCTGAAAACACCTCTTTTTCAAAGTCCCTTAAAATAATGGGAGATAAAATTTCAACTCTATTTCCTGATTTAGTAGATGTACAATATGTCTATAATGTCATGGATTTAGGGTATAAATCTGAAGATATTTTATGGATGACAGATCAAGGGGTATTAACCGTAACCTATCAGTCGACCAGTTATCTTACAGATGATGTGCCAGAGCTTGGATTTGTTGATTTACCTTTTTTATTCAGAGATAACGCACATGCAAGAGGGGCAATGGATGGCGCCCTTGGGCAGTATTTAACAAACCGAATTGAAGATAGAAAAAACTACAAGATACTAGGCTATCTGGAAAACGGGTTTCGGCAGATATCTAACTCAATTCGAGCTATCAGCCAGCCTGATGATATGAAGGATTTAAAGATAAGGGTATTGCCAAGCGATATTCATTCTCGTTTTTTTGAACTTCTTGGCGCAAATCCGATTAGGATGGACCTTACGCAAGCCATAACAGACATACAAACAGGCGCACTCGATGCGCAGGAAAACCCCTATACCAACACCACCACCTATGGCGTTCATAACTATCATAAGCATCATACGCTCTCTAATCACTTCTATATTTCACGCGCGATAATGTGTAATCGAAGCCAATTCTACCTCTGGCCTGAGCCCTTAAAACAGGCCATCATAGAAGCGGCGGGCGATGCGATGCAGTGGCAACGCACTCAAATTGAAACAGATGTGAGAATAGCAGAGAAATTAATAATCGAGGCAGGGGGGCAAATCCATTCGCTAACAGAAGCGCAAACCGCCCTTTTCCAAGAAAAAATCGCCCCCTTATACAAAGATGCACGAGATCAATTTGGGAACACCCCTTTTGATCTGCTATCTAATACGTAACCATAAACATGGCTGTTGCAGGCTTATTAAAAGGGGCAGTTTCGAAGTATCTGTCTGTCGACGTTATGAATATCGCGATGCCCGCACATGGCCATTGTGTAATCTAATTCTTTGTGAATGATATGGAGCGCGTCGCTTACACCTTGCTTTCCATTTGCGCCAAGAGCGTAGATAAATGCGCGTCCAATCATAACCCCTTTGGCACCAAGGGCTATTGCTTTTAGGACATCTTGTCCAGAGCGAACACCGCTATCCATCCACACATCTATCTCATTGCCAACGGCAGCTACGACTTCTGGCAACATCGCAATTGAGGATTCTGCCCCGTCAAGCTGTCTTCCGCCATGATTTGATACGACAATTGCATCAGCGCCAATTTTTCCAGCCTGTTTTGCATCTTCTGGATCCATAATACCCTTCAGAATTAATGTGCCTCCCCACCAATCACGAATTCGTGCAATATCATCCCAATCTAGCTGTAGGTCAAATTGGTCACTCACCCAAGATGATAAGGATGACAGATCAGACACCCCATCAACATGGCCAACAATATTGCCAAAATGATGTCTTTTGGTTCCAAGCATTCCAAGGCACCATCTAGGCTTAGTCACCATATCAGCAATATTCTTAAAAGTGAGTTTTGGCGGTGTAGACAACCCATTTTTTATATCTTTATGACGCTGCCCTAAAAGCTGCAAATCAAGCGTTACAACAAGCGCAGAGCATTCCGCAGCCTTTGCGCGTTGAACGAGTCTTTTCGAAAAATCATGATCTTTCATCACATATAGCTGGAACCAAAAAGGAGCTGAGCTATGTTTAGCCACATCTTCGATTGAGCATACAGACATTGTTGATAGGGTAAATGGCACGCCAAATTCAGCTGCTGCCTGCGCTGCTAATATTTCACCGTCAGCGATTTGCATTCCAGTTAAACCTGTTGGGGCAATGGCAACAGGCATACTTGCAGGCTGACCGGCAAGTATGGTGCTGGTCGTTCTCTGCGACATGTCTATGGCAACGCGTTGGCGAAATTTTATGCGTGCAAAATCGGTTTCGTTTGAGCGGTATGTTGTCTCTGACCAGGAACCAGAATCAGCATAATCATAAAACATTTTTGGCACACGCCGTTTTGCCTGCTGGCGAAATTCCTCGATTGTCGTTACTACCGCCATCAAATTTTTCCTTTACAAAGACCTGTTCTATTTTAGAAGATTGTTATTCTCAGCACAACCACCTAACATGGTCCATCCCGCAAAGCGTCCAGCATATAAAAGCGCTATTGGTGCAAGCAGAACTAAAAATGGCCAGCTACCTATCTTGAGATACTCCAGACAGCTTTTGGATATCTTCTGGCAGATCTATATCCTCTGCAATCTGTGTTTTATCCCAGCTAACCCCATTTACCGCCGAAAGATAAGCGGCAAGGATTTGGCGCCCGCCCTCATCGCCAGAAATAGCCTGCAATTCATCAAAAAACGCTCTGCCCCAGATAACAGGATTGGCGCGTCTTCCATCTATAATCGGCATTGTTATTCTAACTTCTGGCTTAGACAATAAGTCATGTGATTTAATAAGCCTGTTGATCAAATCTGAGGTGATAAATGGCATATCTGCAAGACCTATTAATGCACAATCATATTGCTCAGATAGGCTCTCAATACCGCGTGCAACAGAACTTGCCTGACCGGTTTGGTAATCATGATTATGAACAAATTCAACATTCAGTCCCAAAAGTGCTTTGCGAATAGCTTCATGCTGAAAACCCGTTACGACAATTAATGTATCGATATCTGCGTCAAGATAGGTTTGCGCTATCCATCTTATCATCGAATGCCCATTATCAATCGGTAATAATAGCTTATTTTGAGCCCCCATTCTTCTCGAGCTTCCTGCCGCAAGGAGTATTCCAGCTGTTTTTTGATGCTTCGCAGTGTTTTTATGGATAAGTTTGCGTGGTAATGGTCTCGATGCAATATCTGCCAGCAATCCGCCAACAGCCATTCCAGATAATTCTGATTTATCCAGCTTTATTCCTGCAAGCGCTTTTTGAAGCAACCAATCAAGCCCATTAAGTTTAGGGGAGCGTGCACAGCCAGGCATTCCAAGCACCAGCATGCCGTCCCATTCACCAACCATAGATAAATTCCCAGGATCAACAGGAAGACCAAGATGAATTACTTCTCCGCCAACCATTCTAAGAGCCTCTGGCAAAATATCTAGCCTGTCCGCAATTGCAGATGCTCCGCACAACAAAAACGCCTCTGCCCCTTGCGCTCTTGCTCTTATAAGCGCGTTGTGAACTTTACTTGCGGTATGATCTGTAAGCTGACTATCTATAAGCGGGCAATTAAGGTGTGATAGCCTTGTTCTAGTGACATCCTCTGTAGCCCTTATTATAGACGGCTTGGTATCTTCAAAACTGGTTTGTATCAGACTGAATTTACGAGAGACGATAGTATGACAGGACACAAGATCTGAATTTGATATAACAGATAATGCGGCATCAATAGAAGATTTAGAGACAGCGTATGGAATAATCTTCAAGGTCGCTATCATCTGCCCTGCGGTCACCAGCTGGTCAGGCATAATAGTAGCAAACGTTATAGCCTCATCAATTTCATTAAGACTTTTAATTTTTTCAACATCTAATCTTACAATACTTAACGCATCTGCAATAAAGTTCACTCTTCCAGTTGCTGGAACAGATAGCTGAAACCCGCTTTTAAGAAAAGCGTTTGAAAGCATTGACGCTGCTAAATTCTCCTCAACATCATCTTCCTCAAGGCTGGCAACTAATAATAATTTGGCTCCAATAAGGCGAAGTGTTTCTATGTGGGTTTTGGATAATTTAGTTCCCTTCGACAATTTTCCGTCTGGGGTTTTTATAGAATGTACGAGCAAGTCTCCAACACATTCGCTTATCGGTTTTTCCCCGAATTTCATTTATTTACTCTTCTCTATTAGAAAAATGCACCCATTATATCTAGACACATAGAACTGCATGACCTTTTATCTATATTTGACACATTCTCAAAGTTACTGTCTAGATGAAAGCAAATCTGTTTCGTTTCATCTAAGATTAAAATGTTACTATTTTCTGCAAATCACATAGTATAATAAGCCTTTATCATCGGGATACTATAAATGACACATATTATACCAGCACCGCGCCTTGTTCAGTTTATTAAATCTGCATTTATAGCAACTGGATTTACAAATGAAGATGCTGAAATAACAGCTGAGCTTATGACGCAAGCAGACATATCTGGTCAAGATGGTCATGGTATTTTCAGACTTCCTCAATATATAAAACGGTTGCAGGAAGGCGGCATGAACCCAAAACCTGAGTTCAAAATACTCTCTCAAAGAACCGCAACTGCTCTTATTGATGGGGATAATGGAATTGGTCATCTGGTGATGCGACATGCTGCTGATATTGCGGTAGAAAAAGCGCGTACCAGCGGCGTTGCTTGGGTTGGCGCTAGAATGTCAAACCATGCTGGCCCTGCCTCTTTATATACAAGATACGTTCTTGAGAAAGGAATGATAGGTATTTATGTTGCCGTTGGCAGTGCTAATCATATGCCGCCATGGGGCGGCACAGACATGTTGCTTAGCACCAATCCTATTTCAGTTGCTATCCCCTCTGGGATTAACCCGCCAATAATTCTTGATATGGCAACCACTGTCGCAGCATATGGAAAAGTTAAAACCTTACTTCAATCTGGTGGCACTATGCCTGAGGGATGGATGATTGATAAAAACGGAAATCCCCTCACAGACCCAGCCAAATCAAAGGATGGTTTTTTGCTTCCCATTGGCGGGCCTAAAGGATATGGCCTTGCTCTTATTTTTGGACTTCTGGCAGGTACATTAAATGGCGGGGCATTTGGCAAGGACGTGATAGATTTTAATGCTGACAATACAACAGTTGCAAATACAGGCCAGTTTATAATTGCACTGGATATTGAGGCTTTTATGGATACCGAGCAGTTTAAATCGCAGATAGATAAAATATGGGCAGAAATGAAATCTTCTGCCAAATTACCTGGCATATCTGAAATACGTCTTCCAGGTGAGAATCTAGCTAAAACCATTAAAGAGCGAGCGGCATCGGGAATAAAAATACCAGAGCCATTATTTGCCTCTCTTGCGCAAATCGCAGATGATCTCTCAATAGAGCGTTTAACCTGAACAAAAACAAGTTAACGTAATTGGCAATAATTTTGGGAACGCTACAATCCAAGATTTATTCGATTTGGTTATCCCAAAATATCCAGAAACCACTTTGAAGTTTCTATTAAATGTTCATCATCTGCATATTTGCCAACGAGCTGCACCCCGATGGGTAGCCCATGAGCGCCAGATAGGACAGGCAAAGTGATGCATGGAACACCTATAAGAGACCAGATTGTGCAACAAACAGGGTTACCTGTTGTCTGTTCCGATAGAAGCGGAGCCTCCCCCAACGCAGCAGGCGTTATAATAGCATCAAACTCCAGAAATAGGTTTTCAAAGAATTCAATTGCCTCATCTCGCACTTTGATTGCCGCGTTATATTCTGCACGCGTTATGCTGGATGCCCGCTCAAGCGCTTCTAAAACTGGGGCACTTAGGTGTTTTCTGTCAGTCTTTACATAAGACCCCAAATTTTGAAATAGTTGAGTTTCGTGAATGGTTTTATGAGCTGCCAATAATGAGGCCGTACTTTGCCTAGCATCGATTTGTTGCACAGTGCTGCTGAGAGCTGATTTAATCTGCTCAAACCCGGCTAGGGTATCTGCATCCAGCTCATCCATATAGTCAAACATTATCCAAGCAACCGATTTCTGGTCCCGATTAGAGCTATTGATTGCTCTGTGAAAATCAGGGCGAGGCATCGCAAAACTTTGCGGATCGCGGGCATCATAATCTGCCAGCACGTCGCATATAAGCGCTAAATCATCTATAGTATTGGCAAAGGCGCCTATTTGGTCTAACAGATCTGATGTTTCCAGCACCCCCACACGCGGAATGATACCAGCACTTGGCTTCAAACCAAAAATACCGCAAAAAGAAGCAGGTCTAATAACCGAGCCATTGGTCTGACTACCAATGGCAAGCGGTACATGACCTGCTGCAATCGCAGCCGCAGAACCAGCTGACGATCCCCCGGGGCTATAGTCCAAATTATGAGGGTTTCTGGTTTTTGAGGGGCTCATAAATGCAAATTCTGTGGTGACTGTTTTTCCCATTATCACCGCACCCTCTGCTTCTAATAATTGAACAATGCGCGCTGAATTTTCAGGAATGCGATCTCTCAATATAGGCGAGCCACAAGCAGTTGGACTATCGGCGGTATCGATTATATCTTTAATACCAACTGGAACCCCGTGTAATCTTCCAATCCTTCTGCCTGCAAATTGATGTGCATCCAACTCAACTGCACGCTTTATCACTGCCTCACGGTTTATATATTCCCATGCCCTGATTTTGCTGTCAGTTGCCTCTATAGCATCTAGACACGCTTGTGTTACTTCCAAAGCGGTTAATTGCCCAGATTCTATTTTAGATATTATTTCCACTGCCGAAAACATACAAAACCTCACTTTTTTACACGTTCTAAATTCTCTATTTTTTTGGATTAGCAGCCATTCTTGCTTGCGAGTGCTGTTAAATAAAATCATACTAGATGGGAACGGTTTAATACGCAAATACCCCCAAGAAGCAGGCAGATATGAATGAATTTACCTATTCCGCTAACGAAATAAGGGCATTATTTGGAAGTGGCACCCGCAAACAACTCAGTGATGAGATTGCCTTTTTGGGGGCCTGCCGGGCGATGGTCATAACCTCTTCTAATAGCCGTGAGACAATAAAACAGATTATTGTGGAGCTGGGTGATTTATGTATCACTCATTTTAACGGTGCAGAAATGCACACCCCTATTGATGTAACCCAAAAAGCATTGAGCCTTGCAAAAGAGCATAAAATAGACTGTCTTGTCGCAATTGGTGGAGGCTCTGCAACTGGTCTTGCAAAGGCGATAGCATTACGCACTGACTTACCGCAAATCATTCTGCCAACGACTTATGCAGGCTCGGAGTTAACGCCAATTATTGGGGAGACTGAAAACGGTCTTAAATCAACTCAAAGCTCTAAAAAAGTGCTTGCTGAAACCGTAATCTATGATACCGATTTGACTGTTTCACTACCTGTTATGCAATCAGTTACCAGCGCTATCAACGCAATGGCTCACGCAGTAGAAGCATTATATGCCGAACATGAAAACCCGATAATCAGCGCCCATGCAGAACAAGCCATTATAACATTCTATAATACACTTCCCAAAATTTGTGTAAATCCGCAAGATATCACTGCACGAACAGATGCGTTATATGCTTGTTTCTTATCTGGGTTGTGCCTTGGTAGTGTTGGCATGGCACTTCATCACAAATTATGCCATAGTTTAGGGGGTGGTTTTGGATTGCCTCATGCGGCTACACATTGTGTTGTTCTGCCACATGTTATTCAATTTAACGCACATGTAAGACCAGAACTAAACCAGTTGGGAAATCGGTTGCATTCCTCTTCTCTTGGATTTGCGATTTTCGAGCTGATACGCGCATGCAATGGGCCAACTAGTTTACAGGAAATTGGCATGAAAGAAACAGATCTTGATACAGCAGCAAGCCTTGCAATGAGCAATAGTTATTACAATCCGCGCTCCGCTACCTATGACGACATCCGTGAATTATTGCAAAACGCGTATTCAGGGATTGCGCCAGATGCCTGCCTTATTTAAACGAACTCAAATTAGTAAAGTCACTTAATGTCGCAAAAACCAACACAAACAGCTCACCCAAAAAATCAATTAGAAACTACCAACCAATTCCCTAAAATCAGTTTTACCGAAATGTTCTGGGTATTTTTTAAATTAGGCTTAACCAGTTTTGGAGGTCCAATTGCGCATATAGGGTATTTCCACAAATTATTTGTTGAGCAAAAAAAATGGTTCTCAGCTGAAGAATATGCAGAAATAGTAAGTTTGTGTCAATTCCTGCCAGGCCCAACCTCTAGTCAGGTTGGTATGTCAATCGGCCTTAAATGTGGCGGCATTTCAAACGCATTTGCCGCTTGGCTTGGTTTTACAATACCATCTATGCTAATTATGATTGCTGCTGGATATGGCATACTGACTTTTGACGGGACAAGCCTTACCACCATATTACATGTCCTAAAATTACTGGCAGCTGCTGTTATATTACAGGCAGTTCTATCAATGGCAAAAACGCTTACCCCTGATTGGACACGCAGAATTCTAGCCCTGACAGCAACCATCATTCTGGTGGTAAATCCCACTGCTTTGATGCAATTATTTGTATTGGGCGCTGGGATCATTGCTGGTATTTTTCTAAGCGGAAATAAAAGCGCTGAAATACAAAAGACAGAAAGCAAAAGTAAAACCTATTCCTACGCTTCATTTATACAAAAATTAGGTCCTGTTTCCGCTATTATTTTTGGTATATTATTATTTGCACTGCCACTCTTAGCGATAGCTTACACCTCCCCCATTATAGAAATAGCCAATATATTTTTCCAATCAGGGGCTTTGGTATTTGGGGGTGGTCACGTGGTTTTGCCGTTACTTCAATCTCAGCTTGTGCCAAATGGCCTAATAAGTCATACCGATTTTATGGCTGGGTATGGGATGGCTCAGGCAATACCAGGGCCACTTTTCACTTTTGCTGCCTATCTGGGGGTTATGATGCATACAGGTTTGCCAGCTTGGATATCTGGCATCGTTTGCCTTATCATCATATTTCTGCCAGCCATTTTATTAGTTCTAGCGGTCATTCCTTTTTGGGATAGCATTCGGGGCAATTCATATATACAAGCTGGGTTATACGGTATTAATGCCGTTGTTGTAGGCTTGTTGCTGGCGGCTCTCATAAATCCAATTCTTATCCTGAGCTTAAAAAGCGGGTTTGATATTATCATAATATTAGGGTTGTTTCTGTTACTTGTTTTTAGCAGGCTTCCGGTATGGCTGGTTATTTTAGGGGCTAGCCTTGCTGGATATGCATGGTCTTTTATCTAATGCAACAAATTCTGCGTTTAGATTTTAGAACAGATCTCCTTAAAAATTTTAACCTGCAAAATTCAGACTGGTAGCTTGTTTATAATTTAGTACTATTTAACACGTAATCCCTATGGAACATCAAAGAAGAGATATTAGAATATGGTACGAATTGAAGATCACCGGCTGATTACAGGCAAAGGTAAATTTACAGCAAATATACGGCCTACAGAGGCGCTGGTTGTAAAATTTCTGCGCTCACCCATTGCGTGCGGCGTTATCCGCTCCATCGATATAAGGGACGCAAAATCAATGCCTGGTGTGGTTAATATTTTCACTGCGCAAGATATGGCAGCTGATGGTGTAACCCATATGCTAGATACAGCAAAGCCTGTGCGTGATGATGGCGGTACTGTTATAAATCCGCGCCGGCCCATTCTAAATAGTAGCGATATCAAACATTTAGGGGAGCCTATTGCCATTATTATTGCCCAAACATCAGAGCAAGCAGATAACGCCCTTGAAGCAATTTTTGTTGATTATAGCGACAGCGATAGCGCATTGCTGAGCAGTGAGAATACAGACAGCCCGCTTGTATGGCCAGAAGGGCAGGATAATTATGCCTCTTATCATCATGTTGGGGATGCAACAAAACTTCAAGAAGCTGAAGCAAATGCCGCTCATTTAATTACAGTGCCAATTCATATTTCGCGAATAACAGCGGTTGCGATGGAGCCTCGTATCTCCTTATGCGATATTGACCCTGAGGGTAAGTTAATTTTTACGACCAGCACACAAAACCCCTTTGCCTTGCGTGCAGAAATAATGAAAACCTTTTCGCTTGAAACGACCAATATACAGGTGATAGCGCCAGATGTTGGCGGATCATTTGGAATGAAAGGCACGCTTTACCGCGAGGATGCAGCTCTTATTTGGGCAAGTCGTAAAATAGGGCGCGCCCTTTGCTGGTCTGCTAGCCGAAGTGAGGCATTTATAAGCGACGAGCATGCACGCGCAATGTTTGGACAAGCACGTCTTGGACTTGATAGTGACGGAAAATTCACAAGTTTTTCAGTTTCTCTAGATATTGATATTGGCGCATATGTATCAAAGCGCTCTTTTAGCATGCTGAATAATTTAGGGGGCATTGCCGGGCAATATATAATCCCTGCGATGTCAGCAGAGTTGCGTTTCAGCTATTCTAATACAATGCCGATTTCGCCTTATCGCGGGGCTGGACGGCCTGAGGCCACCTTTATGATTGAAAGCGCAATTGACGAAGCTGCTAGAATCACGGGCATAGATAGAGCAGAATTACGCGCTAGAAATTTTATCAAGCCTGATATGCTACCCTACCAAACAGCATTAATGTTTAATTATGATAGCGGCGATTTTCCAGCAATCCTAGAGGAAGCACTGCTATTATCTGACTATCACAATTTTGAAAACAGACGCGCTGTTTCTGCAAAAAATGGGCGTATCAGAGGAATTGGAATAGCCACTCATATTGAGGTTGCTGGCGGGCCGTTCGGTATGCTGATAAAAGAAGTGGCAAGATTACGGGTAAGCAAACAAGGTGTGATGACAATTGCTCCTGGCAGTATGTCTGTTGGTCAAGGTCTGGAGACTAGTTTTCCAGATATCGTTGCAGGTGCGCTGAATATAAGCGCTGATAGGATTAAGTACATCCAAGGTGATACAGATTATCTACCAAGTGGCAGAGGAAGCGGCGGTTCAGCTGCAACTATTACCGGGGGGTCTGCTGTTATTAATGCGGCTGAAATTTTGATTCAAACAGGAAATCAAATTGCAGCTGATGTTCTAAAATGTGATATCTCTGACATTCACTATAATAACGGCAATTTCTTTCAGATGAATGACCCTGATACCGCGCTTGACTGGTCTGAAATTGCCCAATATAGCAATCAGCCAGATGGGCTTGATATAATGGGGGAGTTCACCCCCTCTGCGCCAACCTATCCTAACGGGTGCCATATTTGCGAAGTTGAAATTGATACCTCAACAGGCAAATGTTACGTCCAAGACTATGTAGCAGTTGAAGATGTAGGAACAGCTTTATATCCTGTATTGATAGAGGGCCAAATTCTAGGCGGTATCGTGCAAGGCATTAGTCAGGCTTTAGGGGAAAGTCTTGTTTATGACGAAACAGGACAACTCTCAACAGGGTCTTTTATGGATTACCAGATGCCAATCGCTTCTGACTTTCCAAAATTTAGAATTAAAACACACCCTGTCAAAACCAAAATAAATCCTCTTGGTGCTAAAGGAGTTGGCGAGTCTGGAACTGTTGGTGCATTGGCTGCCACACTAAGCGCTATTCAACATGCGCTGTTATCTGTTGGCGCAGATGCTATTGAGATGCCAGCCACGCCGCACAGAATTTGGCAAACATTAAAACAAAACGCCTAATCTGACGTGCTATTATCTAGTCAGCAATTATCTGGTCAAATACTATTTGGTGGCATCTGCCTATAAACACTGGTCTAGAAGTTGTGCTACATGAAGTGCTTTTCGTGAGGTACCATGTTCGATTTGGCATCTGCAAGATGTTCCATCAGCAATGATAATATCACCATCCTTGCTATCTCTTACCTTTGGCAGAAGTTTCTCTTCTGCCATTCGCATCGAGACATCATAGGTTGATGCATCATATCCAAATGCACCAGCCATCCCGCAACAACTACTCTCAATCATCTCAACTTCAAGACCCTCTATCATCGATAGAACCTGTTCTATGGGCTTTACAGCGTCAAATGCCTTTTGATGACAATGACCGTGTAAATAAGCCTTTGCATTTTTAACAAGCGGCAACGTTGGCTTATCTTTGGCCAATAATTCCTCGAACGTTACTGCCATGCTGGCTATCTTTTGTGCCTGCTTGGTTGGCAATAAGGATGGCACTTCATCTCTTAGCGCAAGCAAGCAGGAAGGCTCCAATCCAACGATTGGTATTCCCTGCTCTGCAAACGGTGCTAATGTATCAACCAGAGTTTGCGCTTTTTGTTTGGCTTGTTTTATCAGCCCGCCTGAGAGGTAGGTGCGACCACAGCATAATGGCTTATTATTTGGCGGGGTTGGAATAAACACATCATACCCTGCTACTTTTAGTACTCTGGCTGCTGAGCGCACGATTTCAGGCTCAAAATAGCGGTTAAACGTATCAACAAATAAAATAACAGGCATTGTGTCATTCAACTTATCTGTTTCTGACAAATTCCGTTCTGGTAAATTCCGTTCTGGTAAATTTTGGGGAACCTCACTATCTTTGAAATAATCTTGGCGCCAGACAGGCAAATCTCTTTTGGACGTAAAACCACTTACCTTCTCAACGATATAGGCAAGTAGGGACCATTTATTTCTAAGATTCATGACAAATGATAATCTGGAGGCAATAGGCGCATAATCTGGCAAATATCCTATTAGCTTGTCTTTAAAAGGCACACCCTTGGCGGCCGCACGTAGCGAGGTTACCTCTAATTTCATTTTAGCCATATCAACAGATGTTGGGCATTCCCGCTTGCAAGCCTTGCAGGATACACAATATTTTAAGGTATCCTGCATATCATCACTAATAAGCGCATCTGGGCCAAGCTGGCCAGACAAAGCAAGACGCAGGCTGTTTGCTCTGCCTCTGGTAGAATCTTTTTCTTCTTTAGTAACGCGGTAAGAGGGACACATCACCCCGCCTTCTAACTTTCGGCAAGCCCCATTATTGTTACACATTTCAATTGCGCCTTGCAGCCCGCCAGATTTACCAGGCCATGCGGACCAGTCAAAATTCATCTGCAAATCATTTGCTTCATATCCAGGCGCAAATCTAAATAATGATCTGTCATCCATTTTTGGCGCATCAATAATCTTTCCAGGGTTGAAAATACCAGCAGGATCGAAAAGGCGTTTTACCTCCCCAAACAAGTCCACCATTTCAGAGCCAAACATAGTCTCGTTGAATTCAGAGCGCAGAATACCATCACCATGCTCCCCTGAATGAGAGCCGCCATATTGTTTCACAAGCTCAAATGCTTCTTCTGCAATCGCACGCATAGCCTCAACATCATCTGTTTTTTTCATACTAAGAACAGGGCGGACATGCAAACACCCGACAGAGGCATGCGCGTACCATGTGCCAACCGTGTCGTATTTCTGGAATATTTTTGTTAATTTATCAGTATATTCTGCAAGATGTTCCAGATCAACAGCGCAATCCTCCACAAACGAGACTGGCTTTGCTTCTTGCTTCATAGACATCATGATATTTAGACCGGATTTTCGCATTTCGGATACGCGTGCTTGCTGCTGTACATCGAGAGCACGCACAACGCCGCCTTGCCATTCATCAGGTTTATCCCAGCCATATCCAAGCTTGGACATCATATTCTCGAGTTTTTCAAGACGCTTTAAATTCTCATTCCTGTCATCTTCTGCAAATTCCACTATCAGCAAAGCTTTAGGCTCACCAACAACAACTTCTTTAATAATGGGCTGGAATATCGAAATTGAGCGTGCCAGAGATAACATCGTATCATCAACTAATTCCACAGCTACGGGATCTAATGTAATCAAATGCTGAGTTGCATCCATCGCCTTATAGAAGCTTGGAAAATGACAAATGCCCATAAGTTTTTGCGCTGGCAATGGCGATAATTTTAGTTTGATAGAGGTGAAATAAGAAAGGGTGCCCTCAGAGCCAAGTAATAAATGGGCAAAATTTATTCCATCCCCTTGCTTTCCATCTGGTCGTGCCGACATTGCATCTGGAATAAGAGCATCCAAATTATAGCCGCCTACTCTGCGAAGCACTTTGGGGAAACGCTCCTCGATTAGATTACTATTATTTCGGCCCAGCTCTAGGAGCGTTTCTCTCATATCGTCAGGCATAATGCTTTCATCTTCAGGGCCAAACCTTACCTTTGTGCCATCTGGCAGAATTGCATCAATTGACAACACATTATCTCGCATAATGCCATAGCGAATGGAACGACCCCCACAGCTATTATTTGCGGTCATTCCGCCAATGGTCGCTCTGCTGGACGTAGACACATCAACTGGAAACCATAATCCATAACCCTTAAGCTGCTTATTAAGATCGTCCAACACGATCCCAGGCTCTACAACACAGCTATTCTCTTCTAAATCAACCGAAATAAGGTTATTAAGATATTTTGTATTATCAACAACAATAGCGTGATTAACGGTCTGCCCACACTGAGAGGTCCCGCCCCCACGTGGGAGAATCGCGGTTGCTGTTTTACGACAAAACGAAATAATATTTTCAATATCAGCCTGCGTTTTTGGTAGTATGACGGCATGAGGCATCATTTGATAAATGGAGGCATCCGTTGCGTATCTGCCTCTATCAAATTCACTATCTAGGAATTCTCCTTCAATTATACTGCTTAAATCATTAAGCTGAATTGGAATACTACCATCTGCCATGTAAAAAACCCGTGTTTGAGATATACAAATCAAAATTGTAGAACTAAGATACTCTTCATATTGATTTTTTCAATCCCGATTTATTTCATCTTATAAGATAGTCAAAAATTTAGGAGCCTTTCGTGCCAGCAAACCAATTTCAATCAGGTCGTCACTTTCTTCAAATACCAGGTCCAACCAATGTGCCTGACAGGGTGCTAAGGGCAATGGACAAACCTACAATCGACCATCGAGGCCCTGAATTTGCGGCATTAGCGCGCAGATGTCTCGATGGCATAAAAACAATTTTTAAAACACAGTCAGATGTTATTATATTCCCTGCCTCTGGAACAGGCGCGTGGGAGGCAGCACTTGTAAATACATTGCAAAGCGGCGATCACGTCTTGATGGTAGAAACTGGGCATTTTGCAAGCCTATGGCACAAGATGGCCAATAAGCTTGGGGTTGTAACAGAGTTTTTAGAAACTGACTGGCGCCGTGGCGCAGATCCGCAGGCACTTGCAACACGCCTTTCTGAAGATACTACTCATCAAATAAAAGCAGTATGTGTGGTACATAATGAGACCTCAACTGGATGCACCTCACCCATTGCTAAAATCCGCGCTGTTATGGATGATATTAATCATCCAGCATTACTGATGGTGGATACTATCTCCTCCCTTGCTTCTATTGATTACAAGCATGATGAATGGGGCGTTGATGTAACGGTTGCTGGCTCTCAAAAGGGTCTGTTATTACCGCCTGGTCTTTCTTTTAATGCGGTATCTCAAAAAGCCCTTGAAGTTGCGCGGAGTGGGGGTATGCCGCGCTCCTATTGGGACTGGGATGAACAAATTCAGGCGAACAAGAATGGCGCATTCCCATACACCCCTGCAACAAATCTATTATATGGTCTGGAAGTCGCAATTGAAATGTTGCATGAAGAAGGCTTAGACGCCGTTTTTGCGCGTCATGACCGTCACGCACAAACCACACGAAATGCAGTACAGGCATGGGGGCTTGAGGTTCTGTGCCAAAACCCAGAAAATTATTCTAGCTCGCTTACCGCAGTAGTAGTACCAGATGGGCATGATGCGGATGCGTTTAGAGAAATTGTGCTGAAAAATTTCAATATGTCCCTTGGCAATGGGTTAGCAAAACTTGCTGGCAAGGTATTCCGAATAGGTCATCTTGGTGATTTTAATGATTTAATGTTGCTTGGCACCTTAAGTGGTGTAGAAATGGGACTATCTCTTGCAGGTATTCCACATCAAAGAGGCGGCGTCGAGACAGCGATGCAGACTTTAACAAAATCTTAAAAAAATAAAATTTCATATTTCAAAATGGGGAGATCGAAATCATGACTGATGGTTTATACCTAAATTACATAGCTGGAGACTGGGTAGAGGGTACTTCAGAAATTGCCAATATAAACCCTTCCGACATAAGTGAAGTGGTAGCCCATCATGCTCTTGCAGATGCAAATCAAGCAAATCAAGCAATCGATGCCGCACAAGCAGCCCTTTCTGGCTGGAAGAATAGCAACCCACAAACTCGGTTTGATATTCTGGATAAAATCGGGCGCATTATTATTTCAAGGCAAGAGGAACTTGGCGAAATTCTAGCGCGCGAAGAGGGAAAAACACTTGCTGAAGCAAAAGGAGAGGCATTCCGCGCTGGCCAGTTTTTTCAATTTTATGCAGCAGAAGCAGTACGGCGAACTGGCGAGCAAAATCTATCAACACGTCCAAACATTGATATCGAAATCGTAAGAGAGCCGATTGGCGTTACCGTTCTTATTACGCCATGGAACTTTCCTATTGCTATTCCTGCTTGGAAAATTGCGCCTGCGCTGGCACATGGTAATACAGTCGTGCTTAAGCCATCCGAAATCACACCAACAAGTGCCTATTATCTAACCAAAATTATGGAAGAAGCAGGCTTGCCTGCTGGTGTCTTTAATTTACTAGTAGCCAAAGGTGAGGATGTTGGGGAGGCGCTGGTCTCTCACCCTGCTGTTGCTGGTATTTCATTCACTGGCTCAGTGCCAACAGGGCGAAAAATAGCCCAAGGCGCAATTCAGCATATGAAGAAAATCCAGATGGAAATGGGCGGAAAAAACCCAATGGTCATCATGGATGATGCTGATTTGGATATTGCCATTCCAGTGACAGTTAATGGTGCTTTCTTCCAAACTGGGCAAAGATGTACAGCCTCATCACGGGTAATTGTCCATGAGAAAATCTATGATGCGTTTGTGGAACGTTTTGTAGCTGAGATGGAGAGCTTGTCTGTTGGCCCTGCCCTTGATCCCGCAACACAAATTGGCCCTGTTGTCTCAGAAACGCAATTAAAATCAAACCTTTCTTATGTTGAGATCGCGCGAAATGAAGGATGTGAAGTTGTAAGTGGTCAACATCTAGCAGAACGTAATACGGGATATTTCCAGCGGCCAGGTGTTTTCTTGAATGCAACAAACCAGATGCGCACCTCACGCGAGGAAATTTTTGGACCAGTAGCCTCTATCATTAAAGTTGGCGATTTTGAAGAAGCTGTTGCTACTGCAAATGATACAATGTTTGGGCTATCCTCTGCTATCTGCACAAGCTCTCTTTATTACGCAAGAGAATTTAAGCGCCAGTCAGAAGCGGGAATGGCCATGGTTAATTTACCAACTGCTGGTGTTGATTATCATGTACCCTTTGGCGGTCGCAAAAACTCATCTTATGGCTCACGAGAGCAAGGTCGTGCTGCTATTGATTTTTATACCACAACAAAAACAACCTACAGCTTTGCTGGATAGAAATTCAGCAGAAACATATAGCAAAAGGGATGGCTTTATAGGTGCCATCCCTTTTTTTATTCTCTGTTATGAGATAATACGCACCGTGCGTTTTGTTGGCTATTTTAGATTTGCTATAATATGTCTTGTTGCATCACATAAAGGGGCTTGTAGGGTTTTTAATATCGTTAACCTGTCAAATATGTTTGGGTCTTCGTCGAGCGTCTTTCGCAAGGTACTACCAAAAACCTGTCTCAATTCAGTGCCAATATTAAATTTTGATACCAAGCCCTTGCGTGCAAGTCTGCGTCTTACGCTGTGCGGTATTCCAGAGCCTCCATGAAGCACAATCGGACATTCAATCCGTTGAGCTATTTTCTCCACTAACACCTCATCAATAATAGCAGAGGCTTGTGTTTGCAAATGCGTATTACCAGCAGAGATAGCAAGTGCATCAACCCCTGTCTCACGCGCTAATCTAGCAGCTTCATCTGGCTCGGTGCCTTGTGAGCTTAACCCGTCCGTATAGCCAACAATGCCAATCTCGCCTTCGACGCTGACGCCCGCCCTATGCGCAATAGAAACCACATGTCCTGTTATTTCTATATTCTGGGATAAAGGCTTTTTAGAGCCATCAATCATCACTGATGAAAAGCCAGATTGAATAGCTTCTTCTATTTCTTGTATCTCATATCCATGGTCTAGATGGCAGACAATTGGGACAGATGCTCTCTCTGCTGCATAGCGAAACATGGCACCAAGCACTGGAATCGGGGTATGAGCCCTGCATCCAGGTCCTGCCTGCAATATCACTGGCATATTTTCTGCCTCTGCCGCCGCTATAAAAGCGGTGATATCTTCCCATCCAAGCACTACTAGCCCAGCAATGGCTTGGTTATTCTGCCGAGCCTGATTTAAAATAGTTGCAAGTGAGGCGATTGTCATTTGAATTTTGCAATCATGTCTTTAATGCCAGGGATAGTTTCAATTTGCCAAGCATGCTCTGGTTGAAAATATTGCACAAGTGGGCGCTGGGACAGCCCTCCCAAAATGGTGAAATAATACATCTCATAACCAGGTGCAACAACGCATGGATGATAGCCAGCAGGAATAGCAAAACTAGAGCTATTTGTAATATGAAATGCGTCTCCTGTACTGCCATCTTCTGGTTGTAATAACTGCATCCCAAAGCCGTTCTCTGGTTTAAACCTGAAATTATAGACCTCATCATGTCTTGTCTCATCTGGCAGTCTATTTGTATCATGCTTGTGCGGGGGAAAGCCTGACCAGCCGCCCTGCCCTACTGTATATAATTCAGAAACAAGCAATCTGCCGACTCTACCCGCTTGTTTCTGACCTAATATATGTTTTATTTTGCGATGGGTTTTTGTCTCATCTGAGCCATATTGCACAAGGTCAATATCTGTGGAGCGAATTACGATAGGCTCTAATGTCTGATCAAATTTAGCGCCTGCAATAAAAACCTCACAGCTATCAGAAAGACAAATTATCTCAGCTGTTTGACCTGTTGGCACATACACACCCTCTGGCTCTTCATCCCAGACATTAAGGCTACGCCTGCCCAGCGCCTCGATTACTCTATTTTCTAGCACCAGATCAATTGTGCCAGTTGCCGGGACTACACAGCTTTCATACCCGTCAATCGAATAGGAAAAGCGTTCCGATTTTTTTAATTTTACAATATTAAAATAGGTCAGCGGAACCTGACTATTATTCCTGTCAATTATCGGCACATTATTATTATCGTGGGGTGGAATATGCATGACTAATCCTCATTCAAATTTTGATAGCATCCATTACAAACCAAATTTTGTTTCTGATTGAAATTTTATGAGACTCTGTTTATCTGGCATGGCAGAGGCACAGCCTTGTCTGCTGACAACCATAGCCGCCGCCGCCGCCCCTGCCTTAATCGCCTCAACCCAGTTTTGCTCATATACAAGATGACCCATCACATTACCTAAAAAGGCATCTCCTGCTCCAAATGGCTTAAGCGGTGTTACCTTATAAATTGATATATGCTCGCTTATATGACGGCTAAAGATATCACATCCAGCACTACCTGCTTTATAAAGTGCCACTCTATCATCTGCCGCAAATTTTAGGGCATATGATTTTCCGTCTGATATCGAGCCACCAGAAAGCATCGCAAACTCCTCATCATTACCAACAAGCAAATCCACATAATCGCAAAATTCAGAGAGTACCTCCCTTGCCTGATTTTGAGATGGCCACGCCATTTCCCGGTAATCAATATCTAAAATTACAGGACACTGATGTGCGTTCGCATCTTGGGCAAGTTGTCTTAATTGCTGGTTTGCTTGCTTGCTTGAAAGGGCTGTTCCTGTAAAAATAATCGCTTTAGACACTGCCAGAGGTAGATTTGTTATATAAGACGAATTAAGGATTAGATCTGATGCATTATTGCGATAAATCACCACCTCTGGTGCATCCGCAAGCGCTTCTGCTATGGCAAGGGAGGTTCTTTGAAGCCCTATGGTTCTATCTATATAGGTTAATCCAACCCCAAAATTTTTGAGGTTTTCTGCTACAAAATCTCCAATTGCATCGCTTGATAAGCTTGAAAGCAACTCCACTTTCTGACCAGAACGTGCGAGTGCCACAGCAATATTACCAGCAGAGCCCCCAACATCTGAGCTAAAGGTTGTTGCACTAGATATCTTTGTGCCTGCAGGCGTTGGATATAAATCCATGCCAGCTCTTCCAACAACGATAAAGCTGCCATCTCTTGATAGAGAATCCAGCCATGCAGGAAGTATATGCTTCATCTTGGTTTATATCCCTACCTTAGGCTCGCAACTGATACCCTGCATTTCGTCTTGCTCTATCCAGCGCATTAAACCCAATTTTAGCATATTCAAGGGGATTAGCCTTTGCAGGGTCTTGTTCTGCCTCGATAATTACCCAGCCTTCATACCCAGCTGAATATAGCTCACGCATGACACCATCATAATCTATCATGCCGTCCCCTGGTACCGTAAAAACACCTCGTAAAACAGAATCAAGAAATGAGTTCTCTTGTTTATTAATAGAATTCATAACCTTGCTTCGTATGTCTTTGGTATGAACATGGTTTATTCGGCTACCGTGATTGGATATGACAGAGGAAATATTTCCACCAGCAAATAGCAAATGTCCTGTATCCAATAATAAACCTACCGCCTCTCCTGTATTAGACATTAGACTATCTATTTCATGCTCGCTTTCAACTGCGGTTCCCATATGATGATGAAACGTAAGTGGAACGCCCTGTTCCGCGCAATGTTCTGCCAGATGGGTGAGTTTTTTGCCATATTCTGCAACATCAAATTCAGATAGCTTTAATCTGGTTGATAATGGACGAGATTGCTGATTCTGAATGGTTTTATAAGTCTCACCATACACTATTACCGATGCGCCTACCTCTTTAAAAAGGGCTAGCTGAGGGGTTATTTGCTCAATTTCTGAGGCAATATCATTATGAATCAGCGTGCCTGAATACCATCCTGAGACTAAAGATAAATCATGCTCATTTAAGACCGCGCTTAGGGCATCTGGCTGTTTTGGAAATTTTCCTCCAGTTTCTGTTCCAGTGAAGCCTGCC
>ERZ802819.10-NODE-10-length-103325-cov-35.8579_pt1 | contig 103325 bp, 108 predicted proteins | sample MGYA00345647_ERZ802819 | MGnify/ENA primary metagenome ERZ802819 (study PRJEB30503, sample SAMEA104212355) | marine metagenome | biome: Westerlies Biome; feature: [SRF] surface water layer (ENVO:00010504) within the epipelagic zone...; material: water...
AATGAATTCCTGAGCTACCTTTCTTTCCATACCAGAAGAAAAAAAATGACCACCAAAATATTTTTTAACTATTGGATTGGTGTAGTTTTTAATAGCTTCTTCAACTAGTTCAGAATCTATTTCTAAATCATCTTCTGCGTATGCAAAATAGCTTGGGATAGAATTACTTCCGATAATATTATGATCGTTAAGCCTGTTGCTCATAGCATTTCCTAAAAAGAACTGTTTAAAAAATTTTTCAGTTCCTTTTACTTCAAATTGTCCGATGTAATGATCTATTAGCTTCTTACTCATTAAATCCTCATATTCTTCTATTCTTTTTAAAGCACTGGGAACCAAAAAACCTCTTGATAACAGGTCGCCGTATAAAGGAATTTTCACTATTGATAATAAAGGAATATTTGCAGAATCAATAACTGGAACTTGGTAACCTATGAAACTAATTTTTTCTGGGTTATTTGAGGCATATTTAGCAACAACTGCAGCACCAAAAGAAACTCCATATAATATTAAGTCCTCAACTTCACAATGCTCAATCAGTTCTTTAAGCTGCCTTTCCATAAGCTCAATACTAACTTTAGTATGAACCCTATCCGAATAACCTCTGCCATATTGATCATAGGTTATTACTCTATAGTTATTTTCAAGAAAGACATTTACATATTCTTCATATGCAAGTGACCCAAAAGTAGCGCCATGAACTAGAACAATAACTTTGTTGTTTTTATCTCCAATATCTTTATAAGAAGTAATGCCTTCACTTAATTTAACTTCTTGATAACCAGAATTTAATCTAAATTCATTAATATCGATACTCTCTCTATCAAGAGCAAAATATAAGAAAGCTGGAATAGCTATAAATAAAAAGAGAAGGAAGATAGCCTTTTTCATTTACTAATCATATTAGCAACACTTACATCCACCTTATCTTTCTATTGGCGTGTATTGCAATTCCTCTGGAAGAAGGATTTTAATACCATGCTCCTCTCTTAAATCTGATATTTTCAGAGAGAGATATTCCTCAGGCATTTTAAATGGCCATTTCTTTTTCATCTTAAAAGCTCTAAACATAGTTTTTCTTTTGATTCCTCCAAGCTTCCAAAATATTTTTAGAAATCCTAAAACACCAAACTCTTTATATAGGTCCTTATAAAGCTGTTTTATCTGAGGAAGACTCTGATAACCCCATATATACTTCAATTTCCATTTACTTCCCCAAACAACCCAAGTATCAAGAATTGATTCTTGTTCAATTGATGTATTAAGCCCAAAAATCACATGAGTGCAATCATGATCTCTTAAGAGAGTTCCAGAGTCTTTATTGTCTTCAAATATCTCAGTAGTTTCAGGAAAGGCTTTATAGTAACAATCCAACCCTTCTTGAAGAGTTAAATCACAGTCTTGTTTTTGATATTCAAGCATTAGCAGAATTCTATTATAGCCTTTGAAAGCTTATCAAAACCAAGTTTATCCTTTGAAGAAATAGTAATAGGATTTGATTCGGGTATTTTCTCCTTAACAAAAGAAACCGCCTTGGCTATATTGTTGTTTGATAATTTATCACTTTTAGCAAGAGCTGGAATAAAAGGAACATTAAAGTTTCTGCACAAATGTATCATTTCCCAGTCGCTTTCTTTAAGAGGATGACGAATATCCATAAATATTACTACTGCTGCTAAAGCCTTTCTTTTTTGAAAATATTCACCTAAGAGCGGGCCCCAGTCTTTCTTTTTTGCCTTACTTGATTTCGCAAACCCGTATCCTGGCAAATCTAGCAGCATGATGTCATCGTTAACCTTAAAAAAATTGATTTCTGTTGTTCTGCCAGGTGTTTTGCTAATCCTTGCTAGTTTTGAATTATCAGTTAAGACATTTAGAGCACTTGATTTACCAGCATTAGATCTTCCAGCAAGCAAAACTTCACTTCCTAAATCTTCAGGCAGCTTTCTATAGTTTGTAACGCCAAAAACAAACTCAGTATTTTTAAAAAGGTTTTTCATTTAATCGTTTATATCATATCAACCTATGTTTATAATACACACCAATAAGACACACATTTTAATTTCAATGAAGTATTCGTTAATATTTTTTATTTTTTTTGGACTATCAACAGGTTTGAATAGTGCTGAAGAAAAATCTAAAGAAATTAAAATGCCCGAAACATTTGTCTCTGGTAATATTGAAAAAGGCTCACAATTAGTTGCATCATGTGCAGCATGTCATGGAGCTGACGGAGTTTCGATTAGCTCTGACTGGCCTAAACTTGCTGGACAAAATCAAAAGTATCTATATGAACAATTAAAATATTTTAGAGATGGCAACAGAATGAATGCATTGATGATGTCTGTAACACCCTATCTTCAAACGTTAAGCGATGAAGACTTGAAAGATATAGCTGCTTTTTATTCGCAATACAACATTAGCGGTGGCCAAGCCAAGAACGACGAAGAATTATTAGCACTTGGAACTCAACTGTATAGATTTGGTAATATGAAAAAACAAATACCTGCTTGCACCTCTTGTCATGCAGTTTATGGACAAGGAAATAGTCTTGCAGGATATCCAGCAGTTTCTGGACAACAAGTTGGGTACTTAACATCAACATTAAAAGCTTATAGATCTAAAGAAAGAAATACTGGTGCAACCTCTGAAATAATGCAATCAATTGCAGAAAACCTTTCTGACAACGAGATAGACGCTTTAGCAAACTATATGCATGGGTTATATCAATGAAAAAAAATACTTTAATCTCTTTATTCATTATCTTTTTCTCACTTTCAACAACTGCTGAATATAGGCTGGGAGTTGATTACAGGCTCGTGGACAATCCGCTGCCTGTAAAAAGAGATGGAATCGTCGAGGTATCTGAAACATTCTGGTATGGATGTAATGCTTGTTATCAGTTTGATCCAGTTATTAATTCATGGGCTTCAAGACAAGAAAGTGATGTAAGACTCACAAAAATGCCAGTAACATGGGGCGGCATTCATCAATTGCACGCATCTTTGTATTATACGATCGAGGCACTGAAACTTGATCCATCAACACATGCAGCAGTATTTGTGACAATACATAAAGAAGGAAACTTTTTACAAAATCCCAAAGCCATTGAAGACTTTTTAAAAAAATTTGGTGTAGCTCCAGAAGTGTCTAAACAATATATGAATTCTTTTACAGTAAAACAAATGGTTAATAGGGGCATTAAACATTCGAGGCAACTAAAGGTTTCCTCTGTTCCCATGATGATTGTAGATGGCAAATATATTATTGAATCAAAAGGCTCCTATGAAAACATACTAAAAGTCGTTGATTATGTTGTTGAACTTCAAAGACCAAATTCTTAAAAACTATGAAAAATAAAATCTTTCTCTTAATACTTCCTTTATGTTTTATATTTATTTTTAATGGAAAAAAATATGAAGAGGCTGTAATAGATAGATTATTGGTTCAGGTAAACATATGTCTTGAAGGTCAAGATTGTGGAAGTGCATCTCAGATGAGCCAAGCAGTTGCTTCTTCTCCGGTCGAAGTTCAAAAAGTTGAACTTTCACAGGGTTCTGAGCATGAAGTTAAAATGCTTAATTCAGGTGAAGGTGGACAAATGATATTTGAACCTGCTGTTTTAAAAGTTTCTGTTGGAGATACTATTCATTTTAAAGCAGTAGATATGTCTCATAATTCAGCTATTATTGATGGAATGTTGCCTGCAGGAGCTGAAGCTTGGGCTGGTCAAATGAATATGGATATCAGTGTTACTCTTGATACCGAAGGTGTTTACGTATATCAGTGTGATCCACACGTTATGATGGCTATGATTGGTGTTATACAGGTTGGTGAGGCTACTAATATAAATGATATTAAAGCTGCAACAAATACTCTTAAATCATCCTTTGTGATGAATGCCGAAAGAATTGATACGTATTTAAACCAGCTCTAATTTTTTTCTAATTCATCGATTCTTTTTTCAAGATCATTTATTATTCTTTCAAGATTCTCGTACTTGGACTTTTTCACATAACCGCTTTGTTCTATAACTTTTTCTAATTTAGGAGAAATCTGTCTCTCAATATTAGATACAACGTCTTTTGGTATTAATTTACCTAAACTACTTAGTTCTTTTTCTATAATACGTTTTAACGCCTCTAATAAGTCTTTGTCACTCATATCTACTTTCTATAATTTTTGGTAACAGTTCCCACGAATTAAATTCATAAGGTTTTTCAAATTCTTGTTCCCAATCTACATTATTTTTATTAAACCATAAAGACTCTATGCCCAGCTTGCTTGCAAATAAAATATCATTAATTTGATGGTCTCCAATATGAATAATTTCGTCAAAGGCTATATTTTCGACCTCTTCCAATGCTTTATCGAAATGCGCTCGATTTGGTTTGCTATTCTTGGCCTCAAGAGAACTAATTGAGAATTTAAAATATTTTCCAAAATCAAATCTGTACACATCTGCATTACCGTTAGTGAGAACCCCCAAAATATATTTGTTTGATAGCTCACTTAGTGCATTTTCAACACCATCAAATAACTGGATTTCATGTCTCTTATTAATAAATATTGTAAAAGCTTCCTCCACAATTTTATCTCTCAAACTCTGTGGTTTCACATATGCTAACTTTTTTCGAAAAATCTCTTTTCTTAGCTTGCTTATATCCCAGGCAATTGCAGGATCTTCTTTTATAAGTTCTTCTCTAAGATTAAGAAAGTCATTAAAGTCTCCCCATTCTATTTTTCCAACTCTCTCTTCTATATATTTTCTAGTATCAATTTCAGCTCTTGTAATTATTGGCATGTTATCCCAAAGAGTATCATCAAGATCAAAGGTAATTAACTTAATTTCTTTTGATTTCTTCATTTTTTTGCCCTTGGATGAGCTTGATCGTATATCTTTGCTAAATGTTGATAATCTAATTTAGTATATATCTGTGTGGTAGATAGTGAACTATGACCAAGAAGCTCTTGAATTGTTCGAAGATCGCCACTTGATTCAAGCATATGTGTTGCAAAACTATGTCTAAGCATATGAGGATGAATTGGTGGCAGTCCTTGTTTAACAGCCATTTTTTTTAAACGTAATTGAATACTTCTCACAGTTAGTCTCGTTCCCTTTGAATTTAAAAACAATGCATCTGTATTATTGAGGATTTTCTCTCTTTCCATCAACCAATTATTAATTGCAGTTATTGCGAATCGACCCATTGGAACAAGCCTAGTTTTAGAACCCTTTCCGAGCACACGTAAAAAAGTTTTATTTTCTTCAAAATCACTAATATTTATATTTGCTGTTTCTGAAACTCTTAATCCCGATGAATACATTAATTCTATAATTGCCATATCCCTAATCTCAATCATATTAGTTGGCTTAAAGTTTAATAGTTGTTCAACATCTTCTGGTGATAAAACCTCAGGCAAGATGCTAGATGATTTGGGTGCAGAAATTAACTCAAAAGGTGAAGACTCTATAAGGTTATTTTTTTTTAAAAATCTGAAAAACCCTTTGGCTGATGAAAGATGTCTTTGAATACTTTTTGGATTATTGTTCTGAGAATATAAACTGCCAACCCATGCTGAGCATGTCTCAGCACTTATCTGAGAGTATTCTGATATATTCAAATCTGAAAGAAATAAATGAAGTTTTTTTAAATCACGCTCATAGGATTTACTGGTATTTTCTGAAAGATTTTTAACTTGAGAGATGAATACTATATATTCTTTAATATCATTAATAATAAAAACATTATTATTCATAAACTATTTGGACAACTTTTTTTCTAATACATCCCTGATATATTGAATAAAAGTAGTATCCTCATCGCCAAGGTATTTTGATCGATCGTAACTACCCAACATAAGCAACCCAATTTCATTACCAGTCACTATTACAGCTATCACCATAGACTCTACTTTCTTATCTTTGAAAAGAATATTCATTTTTTCAGATGAATAAGAGCCACAATGGATTGCTCCTTTATGAAAAGATAGACCAGTAGCAGATTCAATTTCATCAATTGTTTTATTTTTATGAAATAAAAGCCGAGGCTTATCTACTTTAAAATTCTTTTTGAAGCTATTTTCGACACTTTTTACTATTTCTTTTTTATTATCAGATTCAAGTATCTTTAATGTTAAGTCTTTTGATTTATTAAAAAGATCTTCATTTATTGATGCTGTATTCATAAATGAAGTTAATAAATCAATTAAGCTTTTATGCTCTTCTCTTAACTTTGTAACTTGCCGCTCAAGAATTGATGAGGCTGAGCTGGACGAGTGTTTAAATTTTAATTCGCTAACTAAGGATTCTCTAGATTCAAAGAAATCTAAATTTTCTAATAAAAATATCTCAACTTCTTTAGGATCAAGTTTCTTACTCATTAACATTTCCTTTATATGAAAAGCTCGTAGGCCCTGTCATCAATATACCATCTTTAACATCTCTAAAAGTTAAATCTCCACCCATAGAAGAAACCTTTATTGATTTAAAGCCTTTATTTAAATAGTGCGAAGCAACACTTAATGATGCTGATCCACAAGATAAGGTTTCGCCAACACCATTTTCATAAGTTCTTATATCGATAGAAGCCTTTCTTTTTTTATATATTGAAAGATTAATATCAAATTTTTTAATTAGCTTTTCAAGATCTTTATAAATCAAATTGAGATCGACTTTTTCTATAGAATCCATATTTATGCATAAATGATTATTTCCAATATTTGATAGGAAGAATTCTTTTTTAACTTTCTTCTTAATTTCCTTGAATAAGTCTATTTTATTATTGTAAATAGGATAATCCACTAAAACAGATGCACTATTTTTTGAGGTTGGTGAACACAATAGATTTTTTGTTTTTGTTTGAATCTTGATATTTTTTAAAGGGGTGAAAGCATTTTTCCATAGATATCTAGATGCGCATCGAATTCCATTCAGGCACATACCCGCTTCAGAGCCGTCACAGTTATAAAACCTTACAAAAAAATCTTTATTATCTTTTGTTGGAAGACAAACGTGAATAAGCTGATCAAATCCAATTCCTTTATTTCGGTCCGCAATATTTCTTATAAAACTTTTTTTAAGTTTAATTTCCTGTTCAATAGAATTTATAATGACAAAATCATTCCCATTGCCGTGCCACTTTTCAAAACTAATCATTTAGATTTATTTCATTTTTTATTAAGTCATCAAATGATTCTCTTGAGCGAACAATATTAAATGTTTGTCCATCTACCAAAATCTCAGCTGGACGAACTCTAGAGTTATAGTTTGAAGACATTACAAACCCATAGGCGCCTGCAGTTTTAATTGCAAGAATATCTCCAACATCAGCATTTATGGGATGATCTTTTGCAATTACATCTGCTGATTCACAAACCGGCCCAACTATTGTCCAAACCTGATCAATTGCTTTGCTTTCGGTTAAGCTCCATACGTCATGTTTTGCTTTATATAAAGCCGGTCTCAAGAGATCATTCATGGCAGCATCAGCAATTAGAAAATTATCTTTAATATATTCCACTTTTGTTAGAAGAACGCCGGCATTACCTGAAATACTTCTGCCAGGTTCAAGTACAATTCTCTCTTCAGCATCCATTAGCTCAGCCTCAATAATTGAAATAAGATCTTGAGGTGATGGCGTTTTATCATTCTCATATGGAATACCTAGACCTCCTCCAAGATCAAGGAAATCTAATTTATTTCCAATTTCTTTAATTTTAATTGAAAGTTCTTTTATGTTTTTAGCTGTGAGTCTATAGCTTTCTAAATCCATTATTTGTGATCCTATATGACATGCTAGGCCAACTAGATTAAGGTTTTTTGATTCATAAATATAATTAGCAATCTTTAAAACAGAATCATCTGAAGATATTCCAAATTTATCTCCTTTTCTACCAGTTTTTATATATTCATGTCCTCCAGAATCAACCTCTGGGTTAAACCTAATAGCAACATCTACAATTTTATTCTGTAATGATGCAATTTCTTCAATTCTATAAACCTCTGCTTCAGACTCAACATTAAAAGAAAGAATACCTTCTTGAATACCTAAAAGAATTTCATCATATGATTTGCCAACACCGCTAAAAATTATCTTTTTAGGATCAGCACCAATGTATAGAGCTCTTTTTAGCTCACCACCCGAAACAACATCAAACCCACACCCATTTTTATTAATTAATTCTAGTATTGAGATGTTGCTTAATGATTTAACTGAAAAACAAATTAAGTTATTTTTTGTTTTGAAAGCATTTTTATAAACCTCAACATGTCTCTCCAGTGTTTTTTTCGAATAAACATAACATGGAGTTCCACATTCCATAGCTATATCTTGAAGATCTACGTCTTCGCAATATAACTTGTTATTTTTGTAAGCAAAAAAGTCCATTCTAAACTTAAGTTGTTAAAAAATAATAGGACCTTTGACTCCACAACCAAGAAGAACAATAAGGAGACAAAGAGTAATAAATGTTTTATAAATATTCACAAGCCATATTATGGGCAAAAATACCCATAATATGAACTTTAAATTTTAATATTTGTAACTTTCTTCTTTGAAAGGACCTTCTTTAGGAACATTAATATAATCTGCTTGATCTTGAGTGAGCTGAGTTATTGTCCCACCAAAGCCGGCAACCATTAAAGCTGCAACTTCTTCATCTAATTTTTTAGGAAGAACTTCAACCGTAATCATTTCTGCTTTTGTGTCTTCATCATTAATGTTTGCAAATCCTTGTTTGTATAGATGTATTTGGGCAAGGACCTGGTTAGCAAATGAGCCATCCATTATTCTGCTTGGATGTCCTGTTGCATTACCTAGATTCACTAATCTACCTTCAGCCAGAAGAACGAGATAATTTTTGCTTGATAGATCTGGTGTCCCATCAGGTTTTGTATCTCTAAAAATTCTATGCACTTGAGGTTTAATTTCATCCCAATAATAATTTTCTCTCATAAATGCTGTATCAATTTCATTATCAAAGTGTCCAATATTACAGACGACAGCTGTATTTTTTAATGTGCTTAGCATTGCTGAATCACAGACATTAACATTTCCAGTTGTAGTTACAATCAAATCAGTGTTTCCCATTACCTGCATATCAATGTCTTCAGCATTTCTTGTAACTGAACCATCTTTGTAACAGGATACAACTGAAAATCCATCCATACATGCTTGCATTGCGCATATAGGATCAGATTCAACAACACTTACTATCATTCCTTCTTGAGCTAGACTTGCTGCTGATCCTTTACCGACGTCTCCATAGCCAATTACAAGACCTCTCTTGCCCATAAGAAGCATATCGGTACCTCTTTTTAGAGCGTCGTTAAGACTATGTCTACAACCATACTTATTGTCATTTTTTGCTTTAGTGACTGAATCATTAACATTAATAGCAGGAACTTTTAATTCTCCTTTTTCAAGCATCTCTTTTAGTCTGTGGACTCCAGTTGTAGTCTCCTCAGAAACGCCATGAATTGTCTCTAACATTTCAGGAAATTTTTCATGAACCATAGCAGTAAGATCACTACCATCATCAAGAATCATATTTGCATCCCATGGCTTACCATCTTTACAGATAGTTTGCTCAATACACCATTCAAATTCCTCATCTGTTTCACCTTTCCAAGCAAATGTTGGAACACCTCTTGCAGCCATAGCAGCCGCAGCATGATCTTGGGTTGAAAAAATATTACAAGACGACCATCTTAATTCAGCGCCCAGATCAATAAGAGTTTCCATTAAAACCGCTGTTTGAATTGTCATATGGATACAGCCCATGATCTTAGCATTAGCCAATGGTTGTTCTGCTCTATATTTTTCTCTAAGAGCCATCAATGCTGGCATTTCATTTTCAGCAAGAGATATTTCTCTTCTCCCAAATTCTGCAAGGTTAATATCTGCAACTTTATAATCGTTTTCCATTTTTTTTCCTTATTTAGTTATTAATTTTTATTGAGAAATAGCTGAAGCTTTATCAGTATTCTCCCATGAAAGATCTATATCTGATCTACCAAAGTGACCATAAGCTGCAGTTTGTTGATAAATAGGCCTCTTAAGGTCGAGCATATTAATTAAACTCTTTGGCCTAAGATCAAACTCTTCTTCAACTATCTTAACTATAGCTTCTTTAGATATTTTTTCACTATTAAAAGTCTCAACATGAATAGATGTTGGTTTAGCTACGCCGATTGCATAAGATACTTGAATTTCACAATAGTCTGCTAGACCAGCCGCAACAATATTTTTTGCAACATATCTAGATGCGTATGCTGCAGATCTATCAACTTTTGATGGATCTTTGCCTGAAAAAGCACCGCCACCATGTCGAGCCATGCCGCCATAAGTATCAACAATAATCTTTCTTCCAGTAAGGCCACAATCCCCTACAGGACCACCAATAACAAACTTTCCTGTTGGATTGATGTATATATTTGTTGAATCTAATAGCCATTCTTCTGGAACAATAGGTTTGATAATCTTGTCCATAACCTCTGATTTGATTTCATCTTGAGACACATCTTCATCATGCTGGGTTGAAAGAACAACAGCTGATAAACCCTCGATAGTCTTACCATCATCAGAATAAATAACACTTACCTGACTTTTAGCATCTGGTCTCAGCCATTTTATTTCACCACTCTTCATAACATCTGCTTGTTTTTTCACCAATCTATGGGAAAGATCAATTGGAAGAGGCATCAAAGAATCAGTTTCAGTGCAAGCATAACCAAACATAAGTCCCTGATCACCAGCTCCTTGCTCAAGATTTTCTCCCTCTCCTTCAGTAACACCCTGAGATATATCTGGAGATTGTTCAAATACTAAATTTGTAAATTCACATGTATCACCATTAAAGCCATAATCATCTGTGTCATATCCAATATCATTGATTGTTTTCCTAACCACTGGTTCTAAATCCGGACTGCCAAGCGATGTTATTTCACCAGCTATGTATACCATGTTATTTTTAATCATAGTTTCACATGCAACCCTACTATTTGGATCTTCTTTTAAGTAAGCATCCAAGACAGCATCCGAAATTTGGTCACAAACTTTGTCCGGATGTCCTCCAGAAACTGATTCTGATGTAAATATATAACTCATATGATTTCTCCCCGAAATTTAAATGCGAGCTTTTTTTCGCAAGAATATTATTTTATATCAAAAAAATGAATTTTATCTATGCTTTTGACGACAAAGATATTATTATCTTTTCTAAAGCAAACTGGGGAAATAAATTTGCATCCATCAGATCCTACAAACGCTCTAAGGTTTTTATCAATTGATGCAGTCCAAAAAGCAAACTCTGGTCACCCAGGAATGCCCATGGGTATGGCAGAAATAGCAACGTCACTTTGGAGCAATCATCTTAAACATAACCCCTCAAACCCTAACTGGTTTAATAGAGATAGGTTTGTTTTGTCAAACGGACATGGCTCGATGCTTTTATACAGCTTACTTCATTTAACAGGCTATAAATTATCGATAAATGACTTAAAAGACTTCAGACAACTTAAATCAAAAACTCCTGGTCATCCAGAATATGATATTGATATTGGTGTTGAAACAACAACTGGACCACTTGGGCAAGGTATTGCAAATGCAGTTGGTATGGCAATATCAGAGAAAATTCTTGCAGCCGAATTCAATCATAAAGATTTTGATCCTATAGATCATTTTACCTATGCTTTTTTAGGTGACGGATGTTTAATGGAGGGCATTTCTCATGAAGCATGCTCTTTTGCGGCAACTCATAACCTAGGTAAGCTAATCTGTTTTTATGACCAAAACGGTATTTCAATTGACGGAGAAATTGAAAATTGGTTTACAGATGATTCAGTAAAAAGATTTGAAAGTTATGGATGGCATACGATTTGTGTTGATGGTCATAATATTACAGAAATTGATGAAGCCATCTCCCAAGCAAAAGAAAAGTCAGACAAGCCTTCAATGATTTTTTGCAAGACCACAATTGGCTTCGGTTCTCCAAATAAGTCTGGCACTGCTGATGTGCATGGAGCACCCCTGGGTGATGAGGAGATAGAAAAAACTAGAGAAGCCCTAAATTGGCAATATCCTGCTTTTGAAATTCCAAAAGAAATTTATGATTTTTGGGATGCAAAGGATAAAGGAGCAGAGATCAATTCAGATTGGGATAATTTGATTAAAAATTATGAGGAAAAATATCCAGAACAAGCAAAAGAGTTGAATCGCAGAATCAAAGGAGAGGCCCCAGAAAATTTTGAGGAGAGTTTTAATAAATTTTTAAATAATTGTGATTCAAATAATTCATCTATGGCAACAAGGAAAGCCTCAAAAGCATGTTTAGACTTTTTTGTAAAAGAAATGCCTGAATTAGTAGGCGGATCTGCAGATCTAACTCCTTCAAATAATACGTTTTCAGAATCGAGCTCAACTTTCTCAAATGAAAATCCAAAAGGAAATCATATAAATTACGGCGTAAGAGAATTTGGAATGTCAGCTATTATGAATGGGATGGTTCTTCATGGAGGCATAAAGCCATATGGCGCAACTTTCTTAGTGTTTACCGACTATGCCAGAAATGCTGTAAGGCTCTCAGCGCTTATGGGTCTTCCAAATATATTTGTCTATACACATGATTCAGTAGCATTGGGCGAAGATGGCCCAACTCATCAACCTATAGAACATCTGGTAACCTTGAGATCGACCCCAAATCTTAATAATTGGAGGCCAGCAGATCTTGTAGAAACTTCGGTAGCATGGAAAGATGCTGTTACTTCAACTAAGACACCTACATGTTTAATATTCAGCAGACAAGGAACTTCAGCAATAACCAGATCACAAGACCAACTTAATGCTATTAAAAAAGGAGGCTATTTGTTAGATCAATCTGATAATCCTGACATGACAATTATTGCTTCTGGCAGTGAGGTTCAATTAGCACTTGATGCAGCCAAGCAACTAAAGAGTGAGTCCAAAAATATAAATGTTGTGTCAATGCCATCATTAGATATATTTCTTCAACAATCTGAAGAATATCAAAGATCAATAATCAACCCAGATAAACCTGTTCTTGTAGTTGAATGCAGCCATCCCAATTCTTGGTATAAAATATTAAACAGAAACGATAAAGTTATTGGAATAGAAACTTTTGGAGAATCGGCACCTGGAAGTGAGTTATTAGAACATTTTGGCTTCACAGAAGAAAATGTAATAAAAACAGTCAAATCATTATTAAATGATTAACTTATCTTCCCTAGATATAAATAAGAAAAACCTTGTAATACGTGTTGATATGAATGTGCCTATTAATAATGATGGAAATGTTTTAGACGCTACAAGAATTGAAGCCTGCATCCCTACAATCAATTATGCTACTTCAAATAATTCAAAAGTTCTTTTGGTAAGTCATCTAGGAAGACCAACAGAAGGAAATTTTGAAGAAAAATTTTCTTTAAAGCCTGTTGCTGAAAAACTTCAACAAATTCTAAATAAACCCGTCGAACTTATTAAGGATCTTCATTCTGATAGTATTTTTAAATCTGAAACAAATATACAAGTTTTAGAAAATATTAGATTTTTTGAAGGAGAAAAAGGCAATTGTCAATCTTTAGGTAAAGACTTAGCTAGTCTTGGAGATATATATGTGTTTGATGCATTCGGCACAGCCCATAGAGAACAGGCCTCAACTCATGCTGCTATTGAAAATGCGTCATCAGCATGTGCAGGACTTTTACTTGAAAAAGAAAATGAATTCTTAACAAAGGCCTTAGATAACTACCAAAGTCCATATGTGGCCGTCATAGGCGGAGCAAAAGTGTCAACGAAACTTGAATTAATTAAATACATAAATACTGTTGCAGATAAAATAATTGTAGGGGGAGGCATTGCAAATACTTTTATAAAAGCATCAGGCTTAAATATTGGCAGGTCTCTTGTAGAAGATTCTATGATCGATATTGCAAAAAGTATTTTTGAACAGGGAAAGATAATATTACCAACTACAGTAGTTACCTCTAAAAGTTTCGAAGGTGATGATATTAAAGTGAAGTCGGTGACCGATATATCTGATGACGAAATGATTCTAGATTTATATTTAGAGGATGACACTATTGAGGTCATAAATGAGGCGCAAACCATTTTATGGAATGGACCAATTGGTGTTTTTGAAAATGATAAATTTGAAAAAGGAACAAAAGAACTATCCCAAGCAATAGCTAAGTCTAAAGCCTTTTCTCTTGCCGGAGGAGGCGAAACGTTATCTGCTATAAATAAATATATTAATTCAGATGATGTATCATATTGCTCTACTGGTGGAGGTGCTTTTTTAGAATTTATGGAAGGAAAAGTTTTACCATCAATAAAAGCTTTGAATTTAAAAAAGAATGGGAGATAGGTGATGTCACTAAATAATATAGAAGAAATTGCAACATACATTGTTGCTGAAGGTAAAGGCATACTGGCAGCAGATGAGAGCAATCCTACCTGTGGAAAGAGATTTGATTCAATTGGGGTTGAGTCTACTGAAGAAAATAGAAGAGACTACAGAGAAATGCTATTTAGATCAAAGGGTATGAAAGATAATATCGGAGGGGTAATTCTCTTTGATGAAACAATCAGACAATCAGCTGCTGATGGAACTTTATTGAGAGATATAATTTCAAATCAAGGCGCCCTTCCAGGTATAAAAGTAGATAAAGGACTTCAACCAATTGAGGGATGTCATGGAGAAACTGTTACAGTCGGCCTTGAAGGTCTTGATGAAAGATTAAAAGAATATGCTTCAATGGGGGCAAAATTTACTAAATGGAGAGCTGTAATTAATATTGGAGATGGAATCCCAAGTGATAAAAGTATTGATGCTAATATGAAGGCTTTAGCTGATTATGCAAAATGCGCTCAAGACAATGGGATGGTGCCTATTGTTGAGCCTGAGGTAATAATGGATGGAGATCACAGCATAGATGAATGCTATGAAGCTACTGATCGTTCTTTAAAATCTTTATTTAGTCATTTAGAACAAAATGGAGTAGATATTAAAGGCACATTGTTAAAACCAAATATGGTTACATCTGGAAAAGACAGTAGTGAACAGGCTGGTGTTAATGAAGTTGCAAAGAAAACATTAGACTGTCTTATAAAAAACGTTCCAGCGGAACTCCCTGGAGTAACTTTTTTATCTGGAGGTCAATCTGACATTTTAGCAACTGCACATTTAGATGCTATGAACAAGATAGGCGGTTTCTCTTGGAAGTTAAGCTTCTCTTATGGGCGTGCCCTTCAAGCAGCAGCATTGAAAGCGTGGAGCGGAAAAGCTGAAAATATCTTCATTTCTCAAGATGAGCTTTCTCATAGGGCAGAAATGAATAAACTCGCCTCTCTAGGTAAATGGGATGAAGAGCTAGAAGAAAGATAAGATTGTTATCTACCGTTCAAAGAGTCTCAAGAGCCGAAGTAATAATTGAAAGCAATTCCTATTCTTCAATTGGAAGTGGCCTATTAATATTTATCTGCATTGAAGAGAATGATACTTCAAAAATAGTAAAGGAAATGATCAATAAGATCTTGAATTTTAAAATATTAGATGGACCAAGTGGAGTGGCTGCTACAGCAATCAAAGACTCTCAAGAAGAGATATTAGTAATAAGCCAATTCACTCTTGCAGCAATCACTGATAAAGGTAATAAACCAAGTTTTCATAAAGCCGCTAAACCTGAAAAAGCTAAATTATTGTATGATGAATTTGTAAATGAATTTGCAAGATTACATAAAAGAGTTGAACAAGGAAAGTTTGGAGCTTCTATGGAAATTGCATTGATCAACAAAGGCCCTGTAACTTTTAATTTTAAAATATAAATATCCTATGAAAAACATTTCAATCTTTTGTGGTGCCCACGAGGGTAAAAATCCGAAATATGCTGAAGCAGCCAAATCCATAGCAGGAATAATTTCAAAGAAAGGCATTAATGTTGTATTTGGAGGAGGAGATGTAGGATTAATGAAAGTGATTTCGGATACAGCTCTCGATAATGGTGTAGATGCTTTGGGTATTTCTTTAAGATCACTTTATGAGCTTGAGTTAGTCAATCCAAGACTGAAAGAAGTGGTTGTTGCTGAAACTTTATTAGATCGTAAGGATATCTTTATGGATAGGTCTGATGCATTCATAGTCCTTCCTGGTGGTGTTGGCTCTTTAGATGAACTTGCAGAAGTAATGGCAAGCAATCAATTGGGAATTATAAATAAGCCAATTGGAATACTTAATACTGAAGGTTATTATGATCATCTATTAAGTTGGTTTAAAAAAGCTGTAGAAGAAGGATTTATTTCCTCTGCAAACTTTGATGAGTTACTAATATCCAGCTCACCTGAAGAACTTGTAGATATGGTAGTCAATAATAAAAGACCCTCAGATGACAACTGGACTGAAAGACTTGGCCTTTAATATATGTCTTTTGAAGAAGTAAGAGTAATAACAGTTGTTTATTTAGCTGTTTTTTTACCTCTTTTTATATATTTTACAAATAAATCAAAATTACCAAACTGGATTCCAACATTTTATATAGTTGGTGTTGTGGTTTGTGCGCTAGGCTGGGAGCTTTGGTTTACATATGGATGGTTAGACGGACACTCCGTAGATATAAGAAGGTCAGAAGTGCTAAATACTTGGCTACCAAAAAATTTAAACTGGCTTATGAATTCGATGGGAGATGCAGGGGCTGTCCTCTTGGGTGGTGTTTGGTTAATGTGGCTAACTCATCGTAAAGATGCAACAATCTTCAAGCAATGGAGATGGAGTGCTTTTACTATCTTAATTTTTTGGTGCATTAGTCAAAATATCTTAGTAGAAATGTTTCTTTATCATGATCAATTAGCAGACGGTAAGCCATTATCGTGGGCTCCCATGTCACCCTTAGGCCCATACTTTAATCCAATACTATTTGAATATAATGACCGAACAATTATGCTTCAATCCCAAATGCCTTGGTTGATATTACCCTGGCTTTTTTATAGAACCTTAATTAATTTAAACGAGTAGCTATTTTTCTCTTATAAAAAATATACCAAGTTCAAATAAAATCCACATTGGAATTGCCAAGAATAGCTGTGAAAAAATATCTGGTGGCGTTAATAACATTCCAATAATTAAAAAGAGAACAAGTAAATATGGCCGCGCCTTAACTAAAGATGCTTTAGAAGTAATACCGCTTTTTACTAAAAGTATTGTCGCAATAGGTATCTCAAAAGCAATACCAAATGCAAATATAAGTTTGAATATAAAACTTAGGTATTGATTTATATCTGTCATCACTTGAATTGAATCTGGAGCCATCCCTATGAAAAATTTAAAGATGATTGGGCAAACAACGAAAAAGGCAAAACTTGCACCACTAAAAAATAAAACAATAGTTGAGAGCATTAATGGCCCAGTAAAGCTCTTCTCACCTTGGTAAAGTCCAGGTGATATAAACATCCACATCTGATAAAAGAGCCAAGGCATTGAAAGTAGTAACGCTATATATACAACTAATTTAATTGGTGCCATGAAAGGCGAAGCTACTTCAGTCGCTATCATAGAACTCCCTGAGGGAAGAATGTCTATAAGCGGATTTGCAACAAAGCTATATATATCAGCAGCAAACGGGACGCCAATTAATGAGAGAGCACCAAAGAAGACAATAACTTTTAGTAATCGTGATCTTAGCTCTAACAGATGGTTTGAAACAGTGTCCCTAGTCGTCATTTGATTCTTTAGTTTTTTCTAGCTCTTCCATTTTCAATTCATTAAACACATCTTTTCTTAGTTCATCTGCTCCAATGTCTTCTTCAATGTCTTTTTTAAAGCTACTGAGCTTATTCTCCATTTTTTTATATAGCCTAAGAAATGCTTTTACAACATCAGGTAATCTTTTGGGACCAATAATAATTAGTCCCAATATAAGAATGATTAGAATTTCAAGAAAACCAATTTGAAACAATTTTAGTCTTCTTTTTCTTTAGAATCTTCTTCTTTGATCGCTTTTTTAAAACCCTTAACGCTTGATCCTAGATCAGACCCTAGAGATTTTAATTTACCACTACCGAAGATTAGTAGTACAACAACTAAAATAATTAGTAATTGCCATATGCTTATTCCACCAAAGCCCATAATTTCTCCTATGAAACTATCATCATGATAGCTAAGGAAACTATTATAACAATACCAATTACTCTGAGTAGGTATTTTTGGTTAGATAGTTGAAGTTCTAAATTGCTAATCTTTTCGTCATTTGATTTTTTAGTTTTTGAGTAACTTCTTAATTCATCAAGTGCTTCATATACTATTACAGGTACTTCAGAAGCTTTAAATAATAAATCTTCTTTATTTTCTAATATGTAATCTTTGAGTTTAAGAGGACTAAATTGCTCTGTTAACCAATCATCAAGATAAGGCTCAGCAATACCCCAAAAATCAAGTTCTGGATAAATTTGTCTTCCCATACCCTCTATGTGAATTAATGTTTTTTGCAATAAGACCAATGAGGTTTGAAGAGATAGCCCGTATTGCCTAGTACTTTGAAAAAGATATAAGAGTAATTTACCAAATTCAATTTCGGATAATGGTTTTTCAAAAATTGGCTCGCAACAAGCTCTTAGAGTATTTTCAAGCTCAGTATTATTTGTATCAGAGTTTACCCATCCTGAAGATATAAACAAATTAGCTAAAGATTTATAATTTTGTTTTAAAACAGACTGCAGCATTCTTGCAAGGATGTATCTTTCATCATTAGACAGAGAACCAGTAATTGCACAATCTATAGCAATATATCCAGGATCATCTGGATTTTTTTTTGAAACAAAAATATTTCCTGGATGCATATCTGCATGAAAAAAATTATCACGAAATACTTGATTAAGAAAAATCATAACTCCATTTTCTGCCAATTTTTTCTTATCAATACCATGATCTTCAATCTGTTTAATATCTGTACATGGAATACCATCTATTCTCTCAAGCACCATTACATTCGATGTTGTTAAATCCCAATAAACTTCTGGTATATATAGCTCTTTTGAATTGAGAAAGTTTTTTCTTGTTAAGTTTGTATTAGATGCCTCTAATTTAAGATCAAGCTCTTTAAGGATTGTTGACTCATAATCTCTTATTACTTCATTGGGTTTTAACCTATAACTATCTTTATATAGGTAAGAAAAAATTCGAGCTGCGGCTTTTAATAATCGTAAATTCTTTTTAACATTTTTCTCAATATTTGGTCTTAGAACTTTAATTACAACCTCTTTGCCATTTTTTAATACTGCAGAATGTACTTGTGCCAATGATGCTGCCGCTAAAGGTTTATCATCAAAAGAAAGGAATATATTTTCGATACTATCGCCAAGTTCTGATTCAACAATTTTTTTAAATATTGAAACATTAAAAGGTTTACAGTTATCAGTAAGACTTTCGAGTTCTTTAGCGGTTTTATAGTCCAAAACATCTGTTCTTGTTGATAATAATTGTCCAAATTTTGTGAAGATTGGACCAAGCGATTCTAAATAATTAGCGAGTTTTTTTCCATTAGAATTGAAGAATACTCCTGTCTTGATGCCAATTACCGACATCTTGAATAATTCAAATATAACTATTATCAAATTCATGTATTGTTTAAAGCCTCAAGCCTATCAAGTCTTATTGCCATTTCTCTTAGACGTTTTCGCATGTTTCTCTGTTCATTATCTTGATAAACCTCAGTTGAACTATAGATTTTATTAACAATAGCATACGTAAATACAGCAGGTAAGTTACCAAAGTATTTATCAATTAAGTAAATTAAATCAATATTAGATTTGAAGATTGCATTTAGCAAAACAATTGCAATTTCTGTGTCCCCGCTTATAAGACTCTTATTAATTTTTCCCGATGTTGCAACCTTAATTAACTCAATAACAGAAGAACTTATTTCAAAATTATAATTATTTTCTTGGAAAGTAATGTCAGAATTATCACCATCGATAGTCACATAAATATTCTTATGGCCCTTAATATTTAAACAAAAGCTTACTGGAGATATTTCTTTAAAAGTATTTCTTAAGTTTGGAGAAGCTTCTTCAATATCCGCAAGAAGCTTATTGAAACCAACTTTAATATCAATCATTGGTTCCTATGTGTATTGCAACGATACCATTTAGTAAGTTATAGAACTTACATTCCTTAAAGCCAGAGTCAAATATCATCTGTTTTAGTGATGCTTGATCAGGATGCATCCTTATAGATTCTGCTAGATACTTATAACTTGCGGAGTCATTTGCAAGAAAAGAACCAAGTTTTGGCAGAATATTAAAAGAATACCAATCATATACTTTGGAAAAAATTGAATTTGTTGGTTTAGAAAACTCTAATACTAACAGTTTGCCATTTTTTTTAAGACATCTATTCATTTCTTTGAGGCCATTCTCTTTGTTGGTAAAATTTCTAAGTCCAAAGCCTACAGTTATTACATCAAAAGTATTATCTGCAAAAGGCAACTCTTCCCCACTTAACTGACAAAATGAACAATTTGAATCAAAGCTTTCATTGATAGCTCTATTCCTTCCCTCATCCAACATATCAAAATTAATATCGCTCATATAAATACTAGTTTCCGGATATTCTTTAGATATTAGTTTGGATATATCTCCGGTCCCACTAGCAATATCAAGAACTATATCTTTCTTTCCAATAGCAGCTAATTCAACCAATATCTTTTTCCATAGTCTATGCATGCCAAATGACATTGCATCATTCATCAGATCATAATTTTTTGATACCGATGTAAATACGTCTCCAACAAATTTACTTTTGTCGGCTTCTTCTACTTCCTTGTATCCAAAATGAGTTTTCTTGTTCATTTATATAGAATCTCTAAATTTTATGAAATTATTGTATCTACTTTTGCTTATAACGCCATTAGCCAGTCCTTCAATAACCTTGCATCCCTGATTATTAATATGGTTACAGTCATTAAATTTACAATTTTTGGATAATTCAAATATTTCTTCGAATCCATTAATTATATTTTCTCTAGAATAATCAAGTAATTCAATGTCTCTCATGCCAGGAGAATCAATTACTTTTCCATTATCTGTTAATTCATACAAAGAAGATATTGATGTTGTATGAACTCCTTGATCATTAGATAGTTCATTTGTTTTTAATTCTTTTCCAATAATTTTAGATGTAAGAGTTGATTTGCCTGCTCCAGAGTTCCCAACAAACAGAACACATTTATTTTTTATAAAATTTATCAATTCATCAAGATTTTCATCATATTTTGCCGAAATATTAATAATATTAAAATTAATATCTCTATAGATTTTAATTTTGTTTATGTACTCTTGATCTGACCCCATATCGATTTTATTATTTAAAATAAATGGCTCAATATTTGAGAGTTTTGTCTTTAATATCCATTTATCTATAAATTCTGTTGTTGTTTTTGGATTCGGTGTAACTAGAATTCCAACATGGGTTACGTTTGCAGCAAATAGTTTATTTTTATTGCCATCTCTTCTTGAAAGGACAGAACTTCTTTTATTAACCTTGGTTATTTTACCTAGAGGTTTTTTGCTATCTTGTATTATTTCTAATTGAACAAAATCACCAACAACAATATTTTTAATTGCTATACAGTTAAACTCACCTAAATTTGTTTTAACAAGACAGCTATTAGAATAGAATTCTATTACTTGTCCAGTTTGAACTTTTTCCATAATAAGAACAAAATACACTAAACAATGAATTATAAGAAGAGATGAAGACATTACAATCAAGAGATAATCTGATCTGGATCGACCTTGAGATGACAGGACTTGATCCAGATAAAGAAAAAATAATTGAAATTGCTACTTTGGTAACAGACTCAGATCTAAATATTATTGCTGAAGGACCAAACCTTGTAATATCTCAATCTGTAGATATTTTAGATGCTATGGATGAATGGAATCAGAATCAGCATGGCTCTTCTGGTTTAATTGAACAGGTTAAGAAGAGTGATATATCTGTTCAAGTTGCCGAAATTGAAACTTTAGAATTTATATCAAAATATGTTGGTGAGAAGGTTTCCCCGATGTGTGGTAACACGGTTTCTCATGATAGGCGATTTTTATCTAAGTATATGCCAAGACTTGAAGCTTATTTTAACTATAGACATATCGACGTTTCTTCTTTTAAGGAAGTTGCTGTCAGGTGGATGAATGAAGCTCAGGTTTATGAAAAAAAAGGCTCACATAGAGCTCTTGGTGACATAGTGGAATCAGTAGAAGAGTTAAGATTCTATAAGAAACTTTTTATGCCTGATTAGATTGGACTTATTTTTTTGATGGCTGAATGTTTAGAGGGAAAGGACTTACTTGCCCTTTATTTTCTTTAATTTTTGCTTCTCCTGTTTCATTTACTTCATCAATACGAATAATTGAATTAATAGGTATGTAGCTTCGTTCTACTTTAGAGAATTCGTTTTTTAATTTTTCAGAACTCGGATCGACTACTAGCTGTTTATCTTTATTGAAGATATACTCTTCCACCTCGATAAAACCGTACATATCACTTTGGTATATTTGTTTAGCAAAAACTTCATAAATTTCACCAAGTTGAAGGAAAATTATCTTGTAAACACTTTTTGATTTCATAATACTTAATTATATGGGAACTAAATTAGAGATTTAAAGTTATAGTTAATTAATAAAATGGCAAAAAAATTATTTATAAAAACTCATGGCTGTCAGATGAATGAATATGATTCTGCAAAAATGTTTGATCTATTAGAAGAAAAAGAAGATTTTGAATTAGCAAAAACAGAGGAAGAAGCTGATTTACTAATATTAAATACATGCTCTATTAGGGAAAAGGCTCAAGAAAGAGTTTTCCATCAAGTTGGAAGATGGAGAAAAATGAAAGAAAAGAATCCTGACCTTAAAATTGCTATAGGAGGATGTGTGGCCTCTCAAGAAGGTGAAAAAATTATAAAGAGAGCTCCTGCAGTAGATATCGTTTTTGGACCACAGACTTTACACAAGCTTCCTGAGCTTTATAACGAAAAGGAAAAAACAAATATTAATCAAGTAGATATATCTTTTCCAAAGTTAGAAAAATTTACACATATCCCAATTAAAGGTACAGGCGAACCATCAGCTTTTGTGTCAATAATTGAAGGCTGCAACAAATATTGCTCTTTTTGTGTTGTTCCAAAAACCAGAGGACATGAGGTTTCAAGAACCATAGAAGAGATCTTAAATGAAATCTCAGCTTTAGCAGATAAAGGGACCAGAGAAATTCATCTTCTTGGACAAAATGTGAATAACTTTAAAGGAACATATAAAGGAGAAAAATCATCTTTAGCTAAGCTCATTGAATTAACTGCAAAGATTGAGAATATCGAAAGGATAAGATATACAACCAGCCATCCTCATGAATTTAAAGATGATTTAGTGGAAGTCTATGACAAAGTTCCAGAGTTAGTTAGTCATGTTCACCTACCTGTTCAAAGCGGATCAGATAGGATTTTGAAGCTGATGAGGAGAAGATATAATGTTGAAAAATATCTGATTCTTATTGATAAAATTAAAGCAGTAAGACCTGAAATGAGTTTTTCATCAGATTTTATTGTTGGATTTCCTGGAGAGACCAAAGATGACTTTGAGGGCACGATGAATTTAATTAATGAAGTGAGATTTGATGAATCATTTAGTTTTATATATAGCGCCCGACCTAATACAACAGCTTCTGATATGGAGGATGATGTTGAAGATGCAGAAAAGAAAGAGAGACTTAATTTATTGCAAAATAGACTCAATCAGCTTTCATTTGGATATAGCAGAAAGAAAGTAGGCACAGTCCAAAACTGTCTTGTTTCAGGAAGATCAAAAAGAGATCCAGGACAGTTGCAAGCTAGAACTATTTGTAATCGAATTGTTAACTTCTCATCCAATGATATTGATTTAGTAGGAAAGATGATTAATATCAATATAAATGAAGCATTGCCTAATTGTTTAAGAGGGAATTTACAGAATTAATGACTAAGAATTCAGCCTTAACAAATCTTGAATTAAATCCATCTGATGCAAACGTAATGATTAGATTTGTTGGGGAACTAAATGAAAATCTAAAGTTTGTAGAAAAAACCTTTGATGTAAAAATTTTTCAAAACGGAAATAGTCTCAAGATACAAGGTGCAGAAAATGATGTTGTTTTATCTACGGATGCTCTTAAGAGGCTTTATGAAGAGGCTAACAATGGCACAGAAATTACAAATGAAACTCTTAATTTATGTATACAAGAAATAGATGATGAAAGCATTAATCAAGAAATCAACATAAAAACTCCAAAGAAAAGCATAATCCTTAGGGGAAAAAATCAGAAATCATATATTAAAAATATTCAAAACAAAGATATAAACTTTGGTATTGGCCCTGCAGGAACTGGTAAGACCTATCTAGCAGTTGCCGCTGCTGTAGATGCATTATTAAAAGAGAAGATTGATAGAATAATTCTTATAAGGCCTGCAGTGGAAGCTGGTGAAAAGCTTGGTTTTCTTCCTGGAGATTTATCTCAAAAAGTAGATCCATATCTTAGACCTCTTTATGATGCCCTTTATGAAATGCTTGGTATGGAAAAAACAGAGAAACTTCTAGCAAAGGGTATTGTTGAAATTGCGCCATTAGCATATATGCGGGGTAGAACCTTGAATAACTCTTTTATTATTGTTGATGAAAGTCAGAATACAACTAAAGAACAAATGAAAATGGTTTTGACAAGAATGGGTTTTGGCTCATGTTTGGTTATAAATGGCGATCTTACACAAATAGACTTACCAAAAAATATTAAATCTGGACTATCTCATGTCATAGATGTTCTCCAAGACACCGATGGAATTGGTTTTACAAATTTTTCATCTGGCGATGTTGTAAGACACCCTCTTGTAAGAAAAGTAATTGATGCATATAAAAAATTTGAAGAAAAACTAGGTCTGTAAGTGAGTTTATTTATTTCATACTCAACAAACTTCCCTATTTCAGACTCTTTAGAAGAAAAACTCAATAAAGCTCTTTCGTATATCTTTAAAGAGGAGGGAATTACAGACAGCTCAATAAATTTAAAAATTCTCACTGATGAGGATATTAAAGAACTCAATAAGAAATTTAGAAACAAAAATACTACAACTAATGTTTTATCCTTTTCAAATGAAGATGTATCAAAGTCAATTACAGGAAATTTGGGAGACATAGCGATAAGCTACGAATTTGTTAAAAGAGAATCAAAAGAACATAAAAAAAATTTTGATGATCATATGATTCACATGTTAGTCCATGGCGTTTATCATATATTAGGATTTGATCATGAAAATGATGAAATGGCAGATATAATGGAGATCAAAGAAGTCAAACTATTAAAAAAATTAGATATTAAAAATCCATATTAATTAATGAACGAAAAACAAAATAATGAAGAAAGTCAGCCTCCGTCGGGAGTTATTGACAAGCTAAAAAAATATTTTAGAAACCCATTCTTTATAAAAACTCAAAGTGTCTCCGAAGTAACTGATTTCCTCAAAGATGCGCTAGATCAGAATGTAATTGATAAAGAGGCAGAGTCTATTGCAAGTAAGGCTATTAAACTTGGCGATATCACTGTTAAAGAAATAATGATTCCAAAAGTTGATATGGTTACTATTCAGATTGAAGAAGATACTAACGAAGTAATAAATAAAATAATTGAATCAGGCCATTCAAGATACCCTGTTTTGGGTAATGAAAGAAACGAAGTTGCTGGTATATTGCTTGCAAAAGACATTTTGCCAAAATTATTTAAAGGATCTATAGACTTTGATCTAAATGAAATGTTAAGAGATCCAAATGTTGTCCCAGAAACGAAAAAAGCAGACTCTTTACTTGAAGAATTTAAGCAAGATAGATCTCATTTAGCGGTAGTAATAGACGAATATGGCGAAATTTGTGGACTAATAACAATTGAAGATATTTTAGAGGAATTAGTTGGTGAAATAGAAGATGAGCATGATGTTGATGAGGAAGAAATAGTAGAAATTGATAAAAATAAGTTTATTGTTGATGCGAAAATAGAAGTTGAAGTATTTATTGCCTTTTTTGAATTAAATCTAGATCCGTTATCAATAGATGCAGAGACTTTAGGTGGACTATTTATTTCTAAATTTGGCGTTCTCCCAAAGGTAGGTGAAAGCATTAAAATCGATGGCCTAACAATCGAAGTATCTGATACCGATAACCGAAGAATAAAAAAGTTTATTGTTACTAAAAATTAATGAAAATAAATAATTTTCTACTGCCCTTTTTAACTGGGTTGATCGGAATATTTTCATTTGCACCCTTTTCATTTAAGTTCTTAATTTTCATATCATATGCATACCTATTAAACATAGTTTTAAATTCAAAAGACAATACTTTTTTGAAGGTTTTTTGTTGGGGTGTTGGACATTGGGGTTTTGGAATGTCATGGTTAATAGTAAGTGTTTACTATTATGGAGAGTCAACAATAGCATTGTCTTCTTTAATATTTTTTTTGTTAGTGATCATCTTAACTATTGTATTCACTTGCCCTCTTCTCTTCATAAAGCCTGTATTAAGATTTTTAAAAGTTAACCATAAGCTACATAAAATATTATTTATTTCAGCACTATTGTCTATTAGTGAATTAAGTAGATATTATCTTCTTAATGGAGTCCCATGGCTCATACCAGGGAGCATATTTTTGGATACTTATACTCAAAATGTATATCAATTATTTGGTGTTTCCGCCCTCTCTTTTTTGATCTATCTTATATGCACAAGTTACATCATTAGAAATAACGATAAAACGTTATTTTTTTTATTACCACTGCTAATCTTAATTTTAATACCCGAGGAAAAATCTACTATCTACAAAGACGGGATACTGGTTTCAATTATTCAACCAGCTTCAGACCCCTTTTTAAAGTACGAGGGAGATTACTATTATCAAATTGAAGATAATCTTCTTAGTTTGGTAGGTATGACATCACAAGATAGTAAATTAGTTGTTATTCCAGAAGCAGAACTACCATATCCAATAAACAACGAAAGGTTTGATGATTTTTTAAGAAAAACTAAAATATCTGAGAAAATTATAATGGGATCATGGGTCTATAATGAAAATAAGCTATATAACTCAATATATAGTCCAAAATATGAAGAATCGTATAAAAAAACGCATTTAGTGCCTTTTGGAGAATACATACCCTTTATTCGCAGCTTAAGGGGTTTAATAAGCTTTTTTGACTTACCAATGTCAAATGTATCGCATGGCCCTAAAAGCCAAAAGAATATTACAATTTTAGATGGTATCAAAGTGTCTACTCCAATATGTTTTGATATCACATTCCCTAATACGGTTAGAAATATGAACAAAAGTTCTTTTTTAATGATTAATATTTCAAATGATACATGGTTTGGTAACTCAATTGGGCCATATTATCATCTTGCTGCTACCAGGATAAGATCAATTGAGAATAATAGATGGACAATAAGATCAACAAATGATGGAATTTCAGCATTTATTTCAAATAAAGGAACAATTGTCGATTATATTGATAAGGGAGAATCGACTATTCTTGAGGGTAAGGTAAATCTGATAGATGATGTTAGTTTTTACAATAAAATAGGATACCTATTAACTTATATATTTTTGTTTATAATTGTAATAACAACAATGATTTGGTCAATATGGAAAAAATATATAAGATAGGGTATTTATTGCTTTTATCAGCTTTTTTTACTGATATATCATCTCAGGATATAGAAATTATTGTTGATATTTCAGATCAAAGACTATATCTGATTGAGAATAATGACATTATCGAGAGTTTTCCTGTCTCTACTTCAAAATATGGGGAAGGAAGCATTGAAAACTCATTTATGACTCCATTAGGGTTGCATGAAATTAAAGAGAAGATAGGCAAAAATGCTCCGTTAAACACTGTATTTATCTCTCGTATTGAAACTAGAAAGCAGGCTCAAATAATAGAATCTCCATTAGATACAGAAGATGACTTTGTTACATCAAGAATTCTATGGCTTGATGGTTTGGAGGAGGGCGCTAATAAAGGTCCAGGAATAGACTCATATGGTCGCTATATTTATATACATGGGACACATGAAGAGGGTCTAATTGGCCAAAAAGCATCTCACGGTTGTATTAGAATGTTTAATGAAGATGTAATTAATATCTATAACAAGGTCATTAAAGGAACAAAAGTCTACATAAGAGCATAATTAACTAATTTAGTTTAGAAATTATTAGCTACTGAAGACATCTCAAAACCTAGTTTATCTTTTCTATCCTCTTTTTGTGGCGCCTCACCTAGTTTTGCTCCACTTTCAGCTAGGTTAACAAGCATTTCACTTGGCTTATAAACGTCGTTACCAGTAATTTCTCTATATTTGTTTAGCTTTTCAACAACTTTGTCTATTCCCATAGCATTTGCGTGATGCATTGGGCCTCCTCGCCATATAGGGAAGCCATAACCATTAATATAAACAACATCAATGTCAGCAGCTCTTTGTGCAACTCCTTCAGACAAAATATCTGCACCTTCATTTATAAGGGCTAAAATACATCTATCTACTATTTCTTCGTCAGATATATCTCTTCTGGTAAAACCATTTTCAGATGAGATCTTTTCATATGTTTTTTCATTTTCTGGAGCTGGATTAGGGGCTCTAGAACCCTCTGAGTAATTATAATATCCCGCATTACTTTTTTGCCCAAATCGATTTTGCTCACAAAGCTCATCTCCTATTTTTGCGTGCAAGGGTGATTCTTTTCCTCCTAACTTCCTTGCTCTCCAACCCAGATCTAAACCAACAAGGTCCATCATTCTGAATGGACCCATATTTAATCCAAAAGACTCAAGTGCTTGATCAATCTGATGGGGAAGGGCGCCTTCTAAGAGCAACATATTTGCTTGCGCCGTATAACCAAATAACATTCTATTTCCAATAAAACCAGGAGCATTTAAAGATACAACTGCTGCTTTTTTGAGTTTCTTGCCTATGGCCATTACAGATGCCAGTGTTTCATCAGAAGTTTGAGCACCCCTTACAACTTCTAGCAAACGCATAATGTTTGCAGGACTAAAAAAGTGAGTACCTACTACTAACTCAGGCCTATTAGTTACTGCAGCTATTGAATCAACGTCTAAGCCTGAAGTATTACTAGCTAGAATAGCTCCTGGCTTTACATGCTCATCAAGTGATTTAAATATCTTATGTTTAAGCTCTAAATTTTCATAGACAGCTTCTATAACAATGTCGCAGTCTGCGACATCTTTGTAATCCAAACTAGACGAAACTAATCCAAAAACAGAATCCTTTTGTTCAGCAGTCAACCTTCCTCTATTAACCATAAATTCATAATTTTTTTCGATAACAGAAACACCTCTTTTTAAATTATCTTCATCTTGATCAATTATATGAACTGGTATACCAGCATTAGCAAAACACATTGCTATTCCACCACCCATTGTTCCTGACCCAATTATTCCAGCTTTTTTAATGTCCATTATTTTTGTTTCTTTTGGTACATCTGAAATCTTTGAAGCTGCTCTTTCTCCAAAAAAGATATGTATCATTGCTTCTCTTTGAGGGTGTAACAAACATTCTAGAAAATATTCACCTTCTTTCTTAAGACCTTCATCAAAATCATCTAAGTTTATTGCAGCTTCTACACATTTTATGATTTGACCTGGTGCAAATTGACCCTTTCTTCCTTTTGCTGCCATCGCATTAGCTTCTATTAAAACTTTATCATTGCCTCTTGCTTCAAACATTTTTTCATTTTTATCTCTAACTTTAGGATGTTGTTCAGAATTCGAAGCCATTTCTTTTATAAAGGCAATTGATTCTGTTACAACATCATCAGAAACTTTGTCTACAATGCCTAGATCTAAAGCTTTTTTTGCAGGTACATGCGCTCCAGTAAGCATCATTTTTAATGCTTCTGCTGGTCCAGCTAGTCTTGGAAGTCTTTGAGTGCCTCCTCCACCTGGCAATAACCCCAGATTCACCTCTGGAAGCCCAACAAAGGCCTTATTATCAGCTATTCTATAGTTACAACAGAGAGCAGTTTCTAAGCCACCGCCTAACGCTATGCCGTTTATTGCTGCAACAACAGGTTTTTGACAGTTTTCAAGCTTACTAAATACTTCATTTAAGCTGATTCCTTCAACATTGCCACCAAATTCAGAAATATCAGCACCAGCAATAAAGGCTCTTCCATTTCCAGTTAAAACAACCCCTTTTACATCAGAATTTTCCTCGGCCTTTACTAAAGATTCATACAAACCCGTTCTTACACCATCACTTAGTGGGTTAACAGGGGGGTTATCTACTGTTAATACTGCAACATCATCTCTAACTTCATATAAAACTGTACCTTTCAAAGTATTTCTCCAAATTTTTATAAAAAAATCATTATACATAAAAAAATGTAATTTATTTTATAAATATCATTGATAATTAATTATAAGTATATATAATGATCCTTGTCAGCACTCCTCTCCCCTATTATTTATGCTGACACTCTGAAATTGTGGAGGGATTTATCCCTCCATATCTTTTAAGAAAAGGATATTTTATGGAAAGGTTTAAAGATAATATTGAAGTGATTTTTTTAGTAACAATTTTTATTACTTCATTATCTGCAATAACACCTATCACTTAGTTTACAATTAAGTCCATGAAGTATTTATTTGCACCATTTATATTTTTTGTTTCTTCATACTCATTTGCTTGTTCTGATATTCTTGATACTGAAATGCGTGTTTTGGATTCTAGCGAATCTGTTAACTTATGTGAATATCAAGAACAAGTTATTCTTGTTGTGAATGTCGCAAGTAGATGTGGTTATACATATCAGTATTCATCTCTGCAGGATCTTTATGAAAATTACAAAGATCAGGGTTTTGTGGTTCTTGGTGTTCCCTCAAGAGATTTTCTTCAAGAGTATTCAGATGAGTCTGATGTAGCTGAATTCTGTTCCACCGAATATGGAGTTGATTTCCCTATGTTTGCAACTAGCAAGGTTAGAGGCAAAAAAGCTAATCCACTATACAAAAAAATGATTGCTCAATCTGGTGTTTCTCCAAGTTGGAATTTTAATAAGTATTTAATTTCTAGAGAAGGAAATGTTATATCTACTTTTGGTTCTAATGTGAAGCCAGATTCACCAGAGCTAATTAATAAAATAGAAGAACTTCTTTAGAAACCTATTTTGAGGCTAAAACCAATTCTGGTTTATTAAAAGCAAATATCCCATTATCTACCACGCCTGCAATGTTATTTAGCTTTGCTTCAAGTTCATGCGGCTGATCAATTTTCATATCATGCACATCAATAATCTGATTTCCTTGATCTGTAATAAATCCTTCTCTGTAAACGGGATTACCACCCAATGAAACAACCTTTCTAGATACCATACTTCTGCTTTCAGGAATAACTTCAATAGGAAGAGGGAAGGATCCAAGAACGTCAACGAATTTAGATTCATCTATAATACAAATAAATTCTTTTGCTGCTGAGGCAACAATTTTCTCTCTTGTGTGGGCACCACCACCACCTTTAATAAGAAAATTTTCTGGCGAGACTTCATCTGCCCCATCAATATAAAAAGCAACTTCGTTTACATCATTAAGGCTAAAGACTTCAATATTTTTTTCTTTTAATAGTTTTGATGATGCCTCTGAACTTGATACTGCGCCTTTAAAATAACTTTTATGTCTCACAAGTTCCTCTATAAAGAAATTCACAGTTGAGCCTGTTCCAATTCCTAGAACCATATCTTGAGATAATTTTTTTTCAATGTATTCTATTGCTTTTTTTGCAACACTTATCTTTGCAGCGCTCATACAGTTATAATACAAGAAAATTATTACAAGTGATTTAAATTGAGATTAAAAATAAAGAAAACGGGTAAGTTTAAAAACTCGAAGAAGTATTTAAAGCTAATTGAAAGCGCGTCAGTCTATGATGTTGCGATTGATTCTCCCACAACCCATGCAGCTAATCTGTCAATTAAAGAAAATAATAATATTTATCTTAAAAGAGAGGATCTTCAACCAATATTTTCTTTTAAAAATAGAGGCGCATACAACAAAATAGTTAATCTGTCAGAAAAACAGAAGTCCCTTGGTATTATTGCTGCCTCAGCAGGAAATCATGCGCAGGGAGTTGCACTAGCGTGTAAGAAATTAAAATTGACCTGCAATATTATTATGCCTGTTACAGCTCCTGAGAATAAAATAAATGCAGTAAAAAGATTAGGTGCAAAAATCACTCTTCATGGTGAGAATCTTGCAGATGCATTAGTCGAAGCAAATAAAGTATCAAAAAAATATAAATATACTTTTGTTCATCCTTTTGATGATCAATTCACTATTGCCGGGCAAGGAACAGTTGGAAAAGAAATTCTTGAAGATGGAATTGACTATGATTCAATATTTGTTCCAGTTGGCGGTGGCGGACTATTAGCGGGGATTTCTGCTTGGGTTAGACAAAAAAATAAGAAAATTAAAATTGTTGGAGTAGAGGTTGACGATTCTGCTTGTTTGACTGAAGCACTAAAATCAAATAAAAGAGTTCTTTTAGAAAGAGTAGGACTGTTCGCAGATGGTGTTGCCGTATCTCAAGTTGGTAAAAATAATCTAGATGTTATTAAAGAATGCGTCGATGAAGTAATTACAGTAAATATAGATGAGGTATGTGCTGCAGTAAAAGATATTTTTGAAGACACTAGAATACTTTCAGAGCCCTCAGGAGCGGTAGCACTAGCAGGATTAAAAATTTACTCAAAAAGAATGAAAAATAAAAATCTTATGGCTATTAGCTCTGGAGCTAATGTGAATTTTCAAAAACTAGGCTTTATTGTAGAAAGGTCTGAACTTGGCGAAAATAGAGAAAAGATACTTAGTATAAAAATACCGGAAAAACCTGGAAGTTTCCTTAAGCTATCCAAAGTATTTGGAAAGATGCCAATCACAGAATTTAATTATAGAAAATCTGATAAAAAAGATGCCTTTATTTTAGTTGGTATAAGAACAGCCTCAGAGGATAGTTTTACTAGATTGAAAAATAAACTTAAAAAATTAAATTATAAATTTAGCGACTACACCAGTAATGATATTTCAAATGATCATCTCAGGCACATGGTAGGCGGCAGAGTAACAGGATCTGAAGAGTCAGAACACAACGAAAGAATATTCAATGGTGAGTTTCCTGAAAAACCTGGTGCTCTTTTAGATTTCCTAAAACATTTTGGAACTAAGTGGAATATTTCCCTGTTTCATTACAGAAATATTGGATCCGCTTATGGAAACATTCTAATTGGAATCGAAGATCAGAATAAGAACAAATCTTTATTATTAAAACATCTAGATAAGTCCGGGACTTTATTCAAAGAAGAAAGTAATAACAGGGCATATTTAGATTTCTTAAAATAAAAATCTTTAATACTTTAATCTAAACTTTAAAGAAAAAATTTCGTTATCTGGGTTTTCCCAAGGATCTCTAAATATCTTTGATGTATTTCTTTCATTTTCATCATCATAAATACTTCCTCCTCTCGTATAAACCAAATAAAAATATGATAGCGGCGCAATTTCATATTTATACCTGACTTGGAAAGATGTAATACCCTCAGTAAATGAATTAACTTGATTGTTTGCGTTCAAAAGATATCCGCTTTTATCAACTGACAAGCTTTTAGGATTTTTTGCCTCTAAGGCTACAAATTGACTTTTGAGTCTAATCTCGTGCTTGATGCCTTTATACCAATTCATATCTATAGAAATAATTTTTTGACTAAGATCATAAACTGCTAACTCATTATCTTGTATCCAGTTCAACCATTCGTCTTCCTCTCTTACTCTAAACTGATAACTGATTCTAAAATCATCAATTGGATACAAAGAACCTGCAATCTTTGCAAACCTTCTTTCATAACCATTTGAATCCCAAGAATCATATTTCTCTGCTGTCTCATAGCCAGTCCTCCAATCGTATTCCCAAGTGCCAAAACTTGGAGATTCATAATCAAGGTTGAAACTAAAGCTACCTTTATTTTTTACATAAGGAAAATCTACATTCTTTCTAGTAATTGTTGTATCTTTTCCAGAGGTTTTTAAGTCCCATAAAATCTTAAAACTAGAATTATTTTTATAATTAAATTCATAATTTTGGCTGGCTCTTATCGGATTTGAATTTCCAGAAGTATCAGAATCATAGTTAAAATCTGTTCTTATTTCTCTTTCCTTAACTGAACTAAGCTCAGCAAAATTAACCTTTGTTGCATCAAATCCAAATCCTATATGGAACCAATCATTCTTTTTTAGGTATCCAAAATCATTAAGCCTAAAATCATCTTCAAAATATAATATACTTCCTGATCTTTTTGTAAGCGGGGTAGGTTTATAAACAAACTGCGATCGAATACCAATACCAGAGATGCCTTCTTTTTCAGAGGCAAGTAAATCTGTATACAAAGTTAGTTTTTTTGATTTGATGTTAGTAAAGTCGATAACATTTACAGTAGCTTTTTCATTTGTAAAATTATTCTCAACATGAGTAAGAAAGTAACCTATTGATCTTGTTCCTATCTTATTTTTTGATCTAAAGGCATAAAAATTTCTACCTCTTGTAAATAGTTCATTTGATTCTTGAGCCACAAATAATCCAACATCACTATTACTATTTTTCTGTGTATACCTCAATGCAAAATCTATATCCGTATAAGTTTTTTTTGCATCATTACAGTCATCCTCTGACGAAGACTCTTCACAATCATAGCTGCTTGCAGCTCCTATTCTTCTTGTATTGATAACTCTATATCTATCGTAATGAGACAAATCAAATAGAGATTGATTCTCATTAAAAAACGCTCTCTTTTCAGAGTAAAAAGTTTCTTGTGCAGAAAAATTGACTATGACCTCATCACTTTCTGCTTGCCCAAAATCTGGATTAACAGTCAAATTGATTTGCTTACCTGTACCAGTATTTAAAAAGACTTCAGCACCTAATTTATTTTCATTAAAACCTGTAACAGAGTTATAAGTTTTAGATATATATGGAAAGTAGTTAAGCTTTCTTTTTGTGAAATTTCTAACCTTAATTGTTCTTAGATTGGACAGGAAATTTGTTCTAAAACCACTCGTTTTTGTATCATTTAACCAAGCTTGATCTGCTGTTAGATATCTAAAAGTTGTAATATTAATTTTTCTATAGGGAGTATCAACATTTTTCATTAAAACAACATTCCAGGGGATTAAAAATTCTGATACCCAATAGCCATCATATTTTTTCATTTTTACATCCCAATCTCCATCCCAATCAAATTCTGGCCATCCACCAAGCGGCCTAATCCCATCTCCTTGAATATTCGCTAGAGTTGCAAAAAACATATATGCCTTTAGTCCATCACCATCAAAATCAATTGCCACTCCATTTTGTTCAGCATTATTTGGGATCTCATCTCTCATTGATTTGTTAGATAACATAGAAGCATTATCTTGAAAGTTAGTGAAGCCAATATATATTCCTTCTTCATTTGAAATAATTCTGGTCACTGTCTTTACATCAGGAGTCTTAAGGGTATATGGAACAGCTTCATAATATTTATCAATTACAAAGGCTTCTTCCCATTCTGGTTCATCTAAACTACCATCGATAATTATCCCTTCAGCAGAAATAACAGCTATAGATAAACCTAAAAGATATGTAAGAATTTTATTCATATTTGAAGTCTGTATTTTATAGTTCAGCTATATGAAAGTATATTGGTTTCAGTAATTACAAGATCATATTTAATATCATGTGGCTCACCAAATTCTTCATCGACAATCTGAAAGTCATAACCAAGACCAATTATAAGAGGCTTTATTTTTGAAGTGTTCATTTTTGATAAGGCTCTATCAAAAAAACCACCTCCATATCCAAGCCTACAGCCATTACTATCAACTCCAACAAATGGTATAAACATTGTGTCAAATAAAAAGGGGTCAATGAAATCTTGGCTTATTATTTCATTAATGCCAAACTGATTTTTTTTAAGGATACTGTCTTCTTTCAAAAGGTTAAATCTCATTATTTTTTTAGAAATGATGCAAGGCATATATATTTTATTAGCATGCTTTTTTAATTCTGAAGTTATAAGATCTAATGCGACCTCTTTTCTAAAAGGAAAGTACAAAAGATTATTTTTTGATTCTTTGATATCAATTTCACTCATCAAGACTGATTGAATTTTTTGATTTGCATCTGAAATAAATTTATTAGATAAAAGCTCCCCCTGTTCTAGAAGTAATTTCCTAATATTTTTTTTATCCATAATTTCTACAGAAAATAACAAACCAGATCACCGCTATGCGTTATACCTGAACCGAAAGTTCAGGTGGTGAATATCTTATCAGATCAGGCTTCCCTATAAGGTATTGCACAACAAAGACAGAGGAAAATCACCTTATTTATAGTATCGGTTCAAATTTATTAACACATTAGCAAATGAACCAGAATGTTAATAAAAGTATAGTAGAGTTAGTATTTAAGTTAAAGACTATTTCTCTAGAGTTTTTTCAATCTTTTTTATAAGCTTTGAAAAATCTGCATCAGCGCTGCTTGATTTGTTATTAGGCTCACTGGTAAGCAGCTTATTTGCTAGAGTTAATCCAGCAATTATTAAAGCATTATTTTTGTCACTTATATTATCAAGCTCTTCATTGAGAAGATTAGCAGCTTTAATTAAGTTATCTTTTTCTTTTGGTGGGCATGCAATTGTGAGATCTCTACCAAATATTCTTAAAGATACAGTTTCAACTTTACTCATTTTTTGCTTTATTTAAATCCTTTTCAAGACGAGAGACCTCTTTTCTGTGAAGGACCTTATCTTTTTTCCAATCCCTTTCTCTTTTGATATAAGAATTAATGATACCTCGTTGTTCTTCAAATCTTTTAATTAGTAAATCCAATTTTTTTTCTAGATCTTTTGAGCTTGATTCGATTTTTTTTGGCATTTCAATAGTTTAAATCTACTTTAATGAATTGGAAAGTTTGTTTAAAAGAGTAAAATACTCCAATGGATAATACTATATATAAAAATAGAAGAAATAGTTTAAAGGAATCACTTCCAGAAAATTCAGTTTTATTGATTCCTGGTGCAGATATGCAATATAGAAATGCAGACTCAGCATATGCCTTTAGACAAGATAGTAATTTTTACTATTTTTCTGGATTTTGTGAACCTACCTCTCTCATAGCAATTGTGAATAACAAAGATGGTATTAGCACAATAATATTTGTTCCGCCTAAAGATAAGCTTAGAGAGATATGGGATGGATATAGAGCTGGACCAATAGGGGCAGTGGATGATTTTTTATTTGATAAAGCTTATGACAACACTCAAATTGATACAGTCATGCCAGATATTCTCAACGGATCGAATCAGGTCCTTTATGCCATCGGAAAGAAGTCTGGATTTGATCAAAAAGTTATAGATTGGACTACTCAAGCAGGCTCAAAGGATAGACATAGTAAGTCAATAAACATAATTGATGCTTCATCCTTGCTTGGCAATGCTCGACTAATAAAGGATGACCATGAAATTAGTTTAATGAGAAAAGCATGTGATATTTCTGCTGAGGCGCATATTGAGGCAATGAAGTCTGTTAAGAGCATAGATTCAGAACAACATATCGAAAGCTTATACTGTAATGAATTCTCAAAAAGAGGTGGTAGGTTTCAAGCTTATACACCAATTGTTGCTGGCGGTGAAAATGCTTGCACCCTTCATTATGTTGAAAACAATCAGAATCTTAAGAAATCAGATTTATTGTTAGTTGATGCAGGATGTGAATATGAAATGTATGCATCTGACATAACAAGAACATTTCCGGTTAGTGGGAAATTTTCTGACGAGCAATTAAAAATTTATGAGATTGTTTTGGAAGCAATGAATGCAGCAATTGATCAAGTTAAACCTGGTAATGATATTATGCAACCTCAAGAAATATCTGAAAGAGTTATTACCGAAGGCCTTATCAGAATAGGATTACTAGAGGGAGATCCTGAAGAGTTACATAAATCAGGAGCCTTTAAAGAATTTTACATGCATAAAATAGGACATTGGCTTGGTCTTGATGTTCATGATGCAGGCGATTATATGGAAGGGGATGAATACATGAAATTTAAACCCGGGATGATCACTACTATTGAACCTGGAATATATATAAGCAGCTCTATGGATGTGGATGATAGATGGAAAGGTATTGGTGTAAGAATTGAAGACGATATCCTTGTCACAAAGAATGGAAATGAAAACCTCACATCAAAAGTACCCTCTGATCCAAAAGAGATAGAATCTTTAATGTCATAGCAAGGTGAAATCTTCTGTTACCGTATCAGGCGGAGGAATTATAGGCAATTATATTGCTTCCAGATTGGCCAACAATAATATTGAATCATTGGTTGTTGAAAAGTCAGATGGAAATAATAATCAAACGGAAAATATAAGGACACTGACATTAAACTCATACTCTAAAAAGCTTTTAGATGACATAGGGATCAAAATTCCTTGTGCTGAAATAAAGACAATCAAAGTTTTTGAAGGAGAAGGTTCAGGCAAGATAGATTTTAGGGCCGAAGAGATTGATGAAGATAATTTATCTTATGTAGTATTTTTTAATGAACTTCAAAATCTTTTACAACAGAAGGTTCTAGAAAAAACTTTATTTAGAAGTGAAATTAAAAAGATCACTAAAAAAGATTCTGAAGAGATTTCTGAGGTTTATATATCTAATGATAAAACAATAGAAACTAAATTTATTGCTGGTTGTGATGGAAGAAACTCTAATGTTGCAAAGTTAGCTGAATATACTGAAATGACAGGTGATTACAATCAAACTGCTATTACTTTCACTGCATCATGCTGTCTTGAAGATAAGCATGCGGCATATCAAATTTTTTCTGATAAAGGTATTTTTGCAATCATGCCATTGCCATCGAATATTGGTGATTCTACTCATACTGTTGTTTGGTCGGTTGATAACGAAAAACTGGATAATCAAAATATTGAACAATATGTTAATAAATACATGTCCTATTTTGAAGGAAAGCTATCTTCTGAAATTAAAGTAAATTCAAGCATTTTAAGTTTTAAATTATTCAATCATCATTTTAAAAACTATGTATCTGGATCAACAGTTCTTATAGGTGATGCAGCTCATTCAATTCATCCTTTAGCAGGCCAAGGTATAAATCTTGGGTTTGCAGATGCAGATGCTTTTTGTGAGGAAATAATCAATGGCTTTGAAAAAAGTATCAATATAGATCAAAGGCTAGTTCTTAAAAGATATGAAGTAAGAAGAAAAAATATGAACTTACTTATGTTGAAATCAATGGATTTCTTTGTAAATCTTTTTAACTCAAATAATTTATATCTAAAGCTATTAAGAAATATAGGCCTTTCGAGAGTTAACAAAACTCAGTTCCTAAAAAAATTCTTTATAAGTCATGCATCAGGAAAGAATAAGATATAATCTAGCTGCACACCGAAGATAATTCTTATTTCTTATGAGGTGAAAAAATGAAAAAATTAACAATAATATTATCAATATTTATATTGGTTTCATGTTCATATCAAGCAAATGATGAACTAACAATTTATACCTCAAGGCAGCCACAATTACTTGAGCCAATAATTGAAGATTTTTTTCAGGACACTGGTATCAAAGTAAATCTTTTATCTGGTAATGCTCAAGAATTAATGGAGCGAATTGATATAGAGGGTGAAGATTCTCCTGCTGATATTTTTATGACTGTTGATGCAGGCGTGCTATGGCAGGCTACTGAAAGAAAAATTTTCAGCGAAACTAATTCCGACATATTAAAAAAAAATATTCCTGAGTATTTAAGAGATCCAAGTAACCAATGGTTTGGATTTTCTAAAAGAGCTAGGACAATAGTATATTCAAGTGATAAGTTTTCGGATAATGACTTTTCTTCATACGAAGCTTTATCTGATCCAAAATGGGCAGGGAAGTTATGCTTAAGAACATCTAAGAAAGTTTATAACAGATCATTGATGGCAAGTATGATCGATGCTTATGGTTACGATGAAGCAAAAGCTGTTGTTTTAGGCTGGGTATCAAATCTTGCAACAGAAGTTTTTTCAAATGATACCAACGCTCTTAAAGCAGTATCATCTGGTCAATGCGGAGTAACTATCGTTAATACATATTATCTAGCTAGATTATTAGATGATCCTAAATATGACAATCTAAGCCTTTTTTGGGCAAATCAAGGAGATAGAGGCGTGCATGTAAATATTTCTGGTGCCGGTGTAGTCAAAACCTCAAAAAATAAAGCGAATGCTGTGAAGCTTCTTGAATATTTATCATCCATGAAAGCTCAAGACTTTTATGCATCTGCTAATAAAGAATATCCGGTTCTTGCTTCAGCTGATATCGATGACTCTATTGAAGGCTGGGGTGAATTTTCAGAAGATAATATAAATGTTAGCAAGCTAGGCTCACTTCAGAAAGAAGCTGTATTTTTGGCCCAAGAGGCTGGATATAAATAAGTTTAGACTTTTTCGCCGCGAGATCTAATTTCTTTAAGGACTTGGCTTATGCCTTTCTTATCGATGATTCTCATCCCTTTTGCTGAAACTTTTAGATTAACAAATCTATTTTCTGATTCAACCCAAAATTTGTGAGTATGAAGGTTAGGAAAGAACTTTCTCTTAGTTCTATTATTGGCATGAGACACATTGTTCCCTGCTTGTGGAATCTTTCCTGTTACTTGGCACTTTTTACTCATTGAAACGCGATTTTATAGAACAGAAGCATACATATCAATACTATAATCAATAATATATGAAAGAAATATATATTCTTAGACATGCAAAATCATCTTGGGACAATATAAACCTTGCTGATTTTGACAGGCCGCTTGCTAAAAAAGGCATTGATGATGCAAAAAAACTTTGTAGTTTTTTAAAAAAGCATAAATTTAATGCCGCAAAGGTGATATGTTCCAATGCAAAAAGAGCAAAAGAAACCTTTGATTTAACAGCTGATGGATTTCAATTCCTTATCGATGATGCAACTTATACAGATGAGTTATATTTTGGAAATATAGATACTGTTATTGAAAAAATTAAAGAAACAGAGGAAGAATTAAAAAATATTTTAATAGTTGGACATAATCCAACCCTTCACTTATTAGTTGAAAATTTAATAGATGAGAGCATTCAAAAATTTTCTACGTGTAATCTAGCTATAATAAGTTTTAAAGATAAATGGAAAAATCTTTTACCTCATAAATGTAAGTTAAAATCACTAATAAGACCTAAGGAAATAAAATTTTGAAAAAAATAAAAATAAAAATAATTAATCCTCTTATGGGAGATTCAATACCCTTACCAAAATATGAAACATCAGGATCTGCTGGACTTGATCTAAGGGCCTGTCTTGAAGAAAAGATTATATTGAAGCCAGGAAAGACTTCTATGATACCAATGGGTTTTGCAATGCATCTTGAAGATGAGGGATTGGCTGCACTTGTCGTTCCAAGATCTGGCCTAGGTTCTAAACATGGAATCGTCCTAGGAAATCTTGTTGGCCTAATAGATTCTGATTATCAAGGAGAGCTAATGGTGCCTGCTTGGAACAGGTCAGATAAAGAGTTTGAGATTGAACCTGGAGATAGAATAGCTCAAATGATTATTGTTCCAGTTATTCAAGCTGACTTTGAGATTGTTGATGACTTTCAAAAATCATCTAGAGGAATTAAAGGTTTTGGGAGTTCTGGAGTAAATTGATTAGACTACTTTTTTTTACCAAATCTTTCTTCAAATTTTTGAACCCTTCCACCGGTATCAATAATCTTTTGCTTACCTGTATAAAAAGGGTGTGAAGCAGAAGAGATATCAAGAGCGTAATATGGGTAAGTTTTTCCATCTTCCCATTCTTTTGTCTTTTCAGTGTTTAAGGTTGAATGAATGATAAAGTACTCATCCACACTAGTATCATGGAATAGAACTTCGCGGTATTCAGGATGTATGTCTTTTTTCATATTAAAATCAAATTAGGATGAGAACTATAGCAAATATTAACTCCATTACAATTAAAAAATGAATATTTTTTACTATGATATAGCTGTAGGCTTGCCGATTAGGCAATGTTTTACCTACAAATCCAAGGATGATATTAAAAAAGGTACCAGGGTAATTGTTCCTTTTGGCAACAAGACATTGATAGGAATAGTTGTAAAAAAAATAGCTACTTCTGAATCATTAAAAGGATTGAAGGAGATAGTTTCAATTCCTGATGATTATACTTGCTTTGACAAATCAATCTTTGAGACGATCTTATGGGCTTCAGACTACTACCATCATCCTATAGGGGAAGTATTTCTTTCTTTTGTACCAACCTTACTTAGAAAAACGAATGACAAAGTTATAACCACTTCAAATGAAGAGTCCGAATATAAATTAAATAATGAAGACAAGAACTTTAAACTAACTAAAGAACAGAGTGCTAGCTTATCTAAGCTAAATAAAATTAAAAAATTCAGTCCCGCATTAATCTATGGAGTTACCGGCTCTGGCAAAACAGAGATATATCTGCAGTTGGCTGAAAAATTTATCAAAGAAAATAAATCCATACTTATTTTAGTACCTGAAATAAATCTCATTCCCCAACTTTTAAACAGATTTAAAAACCGATTTAAAGGTGAAATCGGTGTATATCATTCAAGGCAAACTCCTAATCAAAGATTGAAAGTTTGGTTAAGATCAAAATTTGGTGAAATAAAAATTGTTATTGGGACTCGATCTTCTGTTTTGATGCCCTTAAAAAACTTAGGGGCAATAATAATTGATGAGGAACATGATCACTCTTATAAACAAGCTGATGGTTTTAGATTTTCAGGAAAAGATTTAGCAATTAAAAGAGCGCAATTAGAAAATATACCTGTTTTCCTTGGCTCTGCGACACCGTCGTTACAAACACTCAAGCTTGTAAAAGACAAAAAATATAAAAAATTTGATCTGCTTAGAAGGGTGGATGGTAAGAAACCTCCAAAATTAATTCCATTAGATATAAGTAATTCTCCTTTGCTAGGAGGAATCGCAATTCAAACGATGGGCATTATTGAGTCAGCAATAAATAGAGGAGAGCAAGTTTTAATATTTATAAATAGAAGAGGGTTTGCTCCATTATATGAGTGTGATAATTGCGGTTGGGTTGCTAAATGCTCATCATGTGAATCAAATTTAGTTTTTCATAAATCAAAGAATAGACTGATCTGCCATAAATGCGAGTCAGTTTATGGAGTTAATGATAACTGCCCAGACTGCCAATCAACTGAAATTAATACTTTTGGCACCGGAACTGAAAGAGTTGAGGAAGTTCTTCGGAGTACTTTTAAAAAAGTACCAATCATCAGAATGGACTATGACTCAACAAGGCTCAAGGGCTCAATAGAAGCAATCTATGAAAAAGCTAACGAAAGCAAGGAAGCAATATTAGTGGGAACACAAATGTTATCAAAAGGGCATGACTTTCCAAAAGTTACTTTATGCGTGATTCTTAATGCCGATGGGGGTTTGTTAAGTCCAGAAATAAATGCTGTAGAAAAAATATCACAACAACTAATTCAAGTTTCTGGAAGGGCTGGAAGAAATAACAATCTTGCAAAAGTTGTTATACAAACTAGATATCCAAATGATCTCAATTTAAAACAAATTAAGACTGGTGATTATCAGCTAGTTGCTGATCAGTGCCTTAAAACCAATAAAGCTATTGGAATGCCTCCTTATTCAACTGTCTCAATATTAAGAGTCACTTCTCCAAATCATCAAAGCTGTTTAAAATTTTTAGAAAAAGTAAGCAGTCTCTTAGATAACAAAAAAAGTATTACTATCATCGGACCACTCCCTTCAATACCTTTAAAAATAAAAGGAAACACAAGGAATCATTTGATTATAAAAACCAACACTAAGTCTTATCTAAATAGAGTCCTTAAATTTTTAACTAGCGAAATCCAAGGTTGGCCTGAGACAAAAAAGGTAAAATGGGGATACGACATAGATCCTCATGATATGTCTTAAATCTTTATATTTCTATTTTGATTATCTGACCTGGATAGATAGATTTGTTTTCAAGATTATTCATCTTATTTATAGAATTGACTGTTACACCAAATCTAATAGCAATTTCTGATAATACATCTCCTTTTTGAATTTCATAGTTTAGGTAATTAGGATAATTTTCTAAAATTGATCCTGAAACTGGAGTTTCTTTAAAGTAGTTATGTATGCCAAGAAATATTGATCTTGCTATCATTCTTCTGCCAGCTTTAGTTTTAAGCCTCTTTGCGTCCTCAGGATTCGTTATAAACCCTGATTCAACTAACACGGACGGTATATCAACAGATTTAAGTACTCTGAAATCAGCATACTCAACATTTTGTTTGTGAATCTTTGTAAAAGGATCTCTTTTTAGTTGATCTAATATTTTAGTTCCTAATATCTTGCTTTGATCAATCTTATTTTTATAAGTATTTGGATAAAGATCTCTTGCAGCATCCTCATTGAAGTCATAAGTTTTTAAATTTTTTATTTGAGCTTGTATTCTTTTTCTTTCTTTATCTGAAAGATTCCTTGCAACACTGCTAGAGGATTCTTCCGACCATATAAAGACCGAAGCACCTTTAACAGATGCCAATCTAAAGCCATCGGCATGAATTGAGACAAATGCATCTGCGCCAAACTTTCTTGCATTTTGATATCTATCATTGAGACTAACAGTACTGTCATCACTTCTAATTAATACTGCCTGGTATCCCTCCGTATCTCGAAGAGTCCTTTGTAATTCTTTTGCAATTAATAGAGTAATATCTTTTTCTAAAACGTTATTACTACTTACTGCACCAGGATCTTTTCCACCATGACCTGCATCAATTGCAACTATAATATCTCTAACATTATTTTTTAAGCTCTTATTTTTTTTAACTTTTATTTTTAGCAATATACCTTTATCTGTCTTTTCCTGCTTAGGCTTACTCCAATTAACATACTCATATAAATCAATAACAATTCTAGTTAAGTCTTCTTTTGATGAAGCCCTAATTTGTTTAATAGGGTAGTTATATTTTTTCTGAACATCTGATTTTAAATCGCTTTGATAAACATCAATCACAATTCTTGAAGGATCAACAAGAGAATATGACTTTATAAAAGATACTTTGTCTAAAAGAAAAGATATTTCTGTAGATTGATCATCAGAATCTTTTACTTCATAAAACGAAATCTCATTCGAATATATTAGTGATGATAACGCTAATAAAAATAATGAGAATTTATTCATAATATTTGATTAGATCTGAGAATAGTTTATTACCATCATTTATTGATATTTTTCTTTTATCCTCAAAGTGCTCAAAAAAAATCTTTAAATCAAAATCTCTTTTTGAAACAAGTTTTTGAGGCCACTCAATAATTATAATTTTTTTTGGATGCGTTTTTCTATCTAAATCAAAAATGTAAATATCTTCAGGCTCGTTGGTTCTATAAAGATCAATATGTAAGAAAATTAAATCTCCCAAATCATATTCTTCACATAAAGTATAGGTAGGACTTTTTACCATTCCGCTCCAACCTGAATTAGAAATTATGGACCTAGTTAGAAATGTCTTCCCAGTTCCAAGATCTCCTTCAAGATGGATTTCAACTGAAGATTTATCCATCTCTGCAAGTTTTTTTGAGATCAGTGCACCAAGATTATTTGTGGCTTCATCATTTTCTAGAATAATATTTTTCATTTATTAATTAGATCTCTAATAGTTGGTATTAATAATGATGCATTTAAACCAATCTCGCCTGTTTTGTTTTTGAATATTGTTCCTGCTCTAGCATGAACAGCAACAGAAAGCTTGCAAGCATCCATAATATCAAGTTTTTGAGCAATAAGGGCCGATAACACTCCTGCAAGAACATCTCCAGTACCCCCAGAGGAGAGCTCTGGCCCTCCTTCTGAGCACTGAAATACAGCATCACTATTTTGAGAACAAATAATCGTATCTTTGCCCTTTAGAATTACATAAGCTGAGAATTTTTTTGCAATTGACTTTGCAGCATTGACTCTATCTTCTTGTATCTGATTACTAGAAACACCTAAAAGTTTAGCAGCCTCTCCAGGATGAGGAGTAAGGATAATATTCTTGTTATCTTCAATAGCCTTTTCACTAATTAAGTTAAGCGCACCTGCATCGAATACCCAAGTTTTAATCTTTTCTGTATTGAAAACCTCATTAAAAACATTATTTGACCATGTATCATTTTTTAATCCTGGACCACATAACAGAACATCAACTTCGTCAGGTATGGATAGGCTTTTATTGATACCAAGTGCCATTATTTCAGGATTTCTTATTAAACTTGCTTCAACATTTGATGGATGTGTATTTAGATGAACTAATCCAGCGCCACAAAATAAACAAGCTTCAGATGATAAAATGCCAGCACCCCCCATACCATCCGAGCCAGCGACAACAAGTACCTTCCCATAGTTACCCTTATGAGAGTTTTCTAATCTTTTTGGGATCTTTATTGCTATAGAATCAAAATTAAAATCTTGTGACATAAACTTAATTTATCGAAAAAGAACCCAGTCTGTCTGCGTGAAAAGAACCTATATAAACCTTTTTATTTACTGGGACTGCAACTGTTGGGAGTCCAAACACAGTTTTACTGAAGATATATTTATTCTTAAGCTCCAAAGTATCTTTATTTAATTCATAAATAGAAAAGGGCAGAGAACAATTTACTTTAAATATGCAATCTGGAGCATCATTAGGCTGAAAGTCCAACGAAGTCATCCAAAGAGAGTTATCCTTAATGTATGGATTATCTGGAGACTGGATGAAGTAACTATTAATTCTTGAATTATTTGTTAGATCAAAAATAGTTATCTTATCTTCTAAGTTATAACTTATATAAAGCTTATTAGAAGCTTCATCTAGCGCCAAGCCATTTGGACTACTGCCTTCAGATCCTTTAAGCTCGTTAAAATTAGAATCCTCCCAAAAGATAATATTTCCAGAATTACTTTTGAATAAAGCTATCATTAGCCACTCATTTTCAGAGATACCTCTTTTGTACATATGAGAAGCATAAAAACTTCCATTTCTTTTAAGACTTAAATCATTAAAGTAAAACTTATCTGGAACATTTACACATCCTCTCCAAATCATTTCCCAATCCAAATCATTTTTTCTTAATTCAAACATTTCAACCGATTCTGTCGGGTAATGATTAATAACTCCGATTTGATACTTTCCATCATTTCGCTTTACTAGATCAATCCCATGTGGACCAAAGCCATCTGAATTTTTCCTTGAACATGTCTCTTCCCCCCATGTGTTCTCCTCTATGATTATCTTGGGAATAATTTTCTTATTTGAACTTATCTCCATCATTGCAAAATATCCTGGCTCATTTTCTCCCCAAGGAGCTATCGAACCCATTTGAGACATAAAAAGAAATTCTTTATCTGGAGTGATAACAATATCTTCAGCATTATTAAATTCACATATAACTTCAATCTGATCATCTGATTCACAATTACTAATATCTTTTTGAGGACCAATATAATCAGTAGAGACGATTAAAAAGGCTAAGAAGACCATAATCATTGAAATAGGGATAGAAAATTTGTAATAGTGTTTTATATATATTGGTAGTATTTTTTTTATATTTTCTAGAAAAAATATAATGAAGATACCTCTAATCAAAAGAAGAATGCCAAGAACTAGAGTTACAACTATCCACATTCTTTCATACCAGAAAGATTGTATTAGACTGAAGTACGTAAGTGAAAATCCTATAATAAATGTTATAAGTCCAGCTTTATTAAGTTTTTCTGACCTCATGACCCAATCCGAAATAGATTTTATGAAAGGCTTAAATAAAATTATTACTGAAAGTGATAGAAAGAAAAAAAAATAAAAATAATTCATATAGAGATTTAAAATAATCTATTTTTGATTATATCAATTATTTCTATTGGCTTATCAAGCGGGACATGATGCGCCGCTTCTGGAACTTCTTTGAATTCCATTATGTCAGAATACATATCCTTGATATTTTCTAAAATATTCCCAGACATTAAGAGGCTATTTGCTCCATGGATGAAAAGAGCAGGGCAATCGAATGTAAATTTATAACCAAAAAGTCTCTCGAGGCTATTAAACATTGAATCATCAAATTTCCATCGCCAACCTTCATCGGTCTCTTTAACAGAATGATCAGCTATATACCTCATAAACCAATCATTATTACAATCCTGCTGAGGTAATAATCTAAATCTTTCTAGTATTATTCTTTTTTCAGGGTAATACTTAATCATTCTCAAAGGACCTCCCTCATGCTGAGAAGGGTCCCAATCAGGAGGTCTAATAAAAGTATCAATCATTATTAAGTTGTTAACTAATTCTTTTTGTTCTGACGCAACGTATGCAGCAACTTGACCACCCAGAGAATGCCCCACTATAGAAACATTATCTATACCATTTTTAATTTTTTCATTTTCAATAATTGAGATGATGCATTCACCAAAATCTTTAATGCTGTATTCTTCTCTAAAACCGGAATCACCCATACCAGGAAGATCAACAGCAACAATATTAGTGTCCTGCATAAACTGAGGTGCTATTGGATACCACCATCTTTTATGAGCTCCAGTTCCATGAATAAGAATTAAAAGCTTCTTATTTTCATTTAAACAATTCCATCTAGAATAAGATAAATCACCTCTTACATTTTTTATTATTAATTCCGATGGTTTAATCTTTAATGCATCAAGAAACCAACTTGGAGCATTTGAGATATCTTCTTTTAGATTGTCAGTAATTCTCATAAGCAGTATTCTAAGCTATATCAATTAGATTTATGAATAATAATTTAACTCCAGCAGCTACCGTTTTAGTTTTAAGAGATCTCAAGGATGAAATGGAGGTATTGATGGTTAAGAGATCTAAGAAACCTCCATTTGGAAATCTCTATGTATTTCCTGGAGGAAAAATAGATGATGATGATCACTTAAAAGATTTAGAAAACTATTCTGATGCCCTAGATGATAAAAATGCATCTGAATTGCTTGGGTTAGATAACGGAGGATTAAGCTACTGGATAGCATGTATAAGGGAATGTTTTGAAGAGGTTGGCATTCTTTTGGCTACTAAAAGAACTGGTGAGAAACTAAATCTTGAAGATAATGAAAAGTCTAAATTTGATAGTTATAGAAAAAAACTAGTTAATAATGAGATAAATTTATTAGATATATGCATAAAGGAGGACTTACTTCTGTCTACTGCTAATATTGCACCATTATCACATTGGATAACTCCTAATATTGAATCAAGGAGATTTGATACAAGATTTTTTATTGCTTATTTACCAGAAAAACAGATTGTTGAGCATGACGGTTTAGAGCTTACTCAAAGTCTATGGATTAATCCAAATAAAGCTGTTGAAATGGCATTCAAGGGTGAGATGCAGATGATTATGCCAACTATAAAAAATCTTCAGTCTTGTTCAGAATTTGAAGTTGCAAAAGATATGCTTGATAGCCAAAAAAGACTAACAAATAAAGATATTCCTCCAATATTGCCAAAGTTTTTTAAAGAAAATGGTAATTGGGTTGGTTTATTGCCTGGCGATGATGGCTATGAGGACCATTAATGAATGATTTAATTAAGAAAATTACCGCTCCTAATGGAGGAGTTTTTACAGGTCAAGGAACTAACTCTTATTTAATTGGTAAAGATGATATTACTTTAATAGATCCTGGACCAAATATTTCTGAACATATTGGAGCTATTTTGGAAGAAGGCAGGGGTAATATAAAAAGAATTCTAGTCACTCATACACATACAGATCATTCTCCTGCAGCATTACCAATTTCCAAAGAATTGAATATTCCAATGTTTGGAAGATTGGTTGATAGAGAATCTAAGTGGGAAGATGAAACTTTTAAACCAGATACAGTTTTAAATCATGGAGATATTATTTCGACTGATGAATATACACTCGAAACTATTCATACTCCAGGACATGCATCTAATCATTTATGTTTTTATTTAAAAAAGTATAAATGCTTATTAACTGGCGATCATATTATGGATGGCTCAACTGTTGTAATAGCACCTCCTGATGGAAATATGACAGAATATATAAACTCTTTAAAACTATTAGAACAATATGACATTAGTTATTTTGCGCCAGGCCATGGTAACTTCATGCAAGAGCCGTCTAAGACTATTCAATCAATAATTAGACATAGGCTCTCTAGAGAATCAAAAGTTTTAAGGTGTATAGAGAAAAATAAGCAGTCTAATCTAGATGAGTTACTGCCTTTGGTATATAACGATGTTCCAGAAATGCTTCATCCCATTGCTAGAATGAGCCTACTTGCTCATATCATCAAACTTGAAGATGATGGGAGAATAAAAAATCAAAAAGATCATTATTCTTCATCTTGATCTTCAATAATAATTTCATCATCTTTTTTTAAATCAATGTCTAGTTTGAATTTATTCTTTTTATCTCTTTTGTTTTTTTGTTCTTGACCCTCTTTTGATGCCATCTTTCCTTCAATACAATCGTTTTGATCATAGACCTCAGTAGTTGGCACCTTATGATCTGCATTAATTGGAATTGGCGGGCGAAGGACCTGCAATTGCATACATGTAATTAGAACTCTGGAATTTACTTTGCTTAATATTGCTGGGTCTGCATCAGGAAGCATTGATTTATCATAATTTTGATTAGTATTACAAGCTACAACACCCAATAGAAGTAATAGAGCTAGAAGTTTTTTCATAAACTTATTTTGTTATTAATTAAAGATTTCACAACCGAGGGATCCGCAAGAGTTGTTGTATCGCCTAAATTAGAAAGATCACCTTCGGCAATTTTTCTTAAAATCCTTCTCATTATTTTTCCAGATCTAGTTTTCGGTAGGCCAGGAGCATTTTGTATTAGATCTGGTCTTGCAATAGCGCCTATTTCTTTAGCAACAAATTGTTTCAATTCATTATTTAATTCATCACCAAATGATTCTCCTATCATTAAAGTAACAAAAGCATAAATACCTTGGCCTTTGATGGGATGGTCAAATCCAACTACTGCAGCTTCAGCTACTTTTGAGTGGAGAACAAGAGCACTTTCTATCTCTGCAGTTCCAAGCCTGTGCCCTGAGACATTTAGAACGTCATCTACTCTTCCAGTAATCCAATAATAGCCATCCTCATCTCTTCTAGCTCCATCACCAGTAAAGTAGATATCTTTATACATACTAAAATAGGTATCTATCATTCTTTGATGATCTCCATAGATGCTCCTGATTTGACTAGGCCATGACTGTTCTATGACTAAGTTCCCTGAGCAAGAACCTTCAAGAGAGTTGCCATGCTCGTCATAAAGAGCAGGCTTAACTCCAAAAAAAGGAAGAGTAGCAGAGCCCGGTTTTGTTGGAGTAACTCCTGAGATTGGAGATATAAGGACTGAGCCAGTCTCAGTTTGCCACCAAGTATCTATAATTTCACATTTTGATTGACCAACAGTACTGTAATACCAATCCCATGCTTCAGGATTAATTGGCTCACCAACAGTGCCTAAGATTCTTAAAGAGCTCCTTTTAGTTTTCAAAACAGGCTCATCACCTTGAGCCATAAGAGCTCTAATCGCAGTTGGAGCTGTATAAAAAATATTTATTTTATACTTATCGCATATCTCCCAGCATCTCGAAGCAGAAGGATAGGTTGGAACTCCTTCAAACATTAAAGTTGTAGCTCCATTTGATAAGGGACCATACAGGATGTATGTGTGACCAGTAATCCAACCAACGTCCGCAGTACACCAATATTTATCTTCAGGTCTTATACCAAATATATATTTAAAACTAATATGAGCACCCAATAAATATCCAGCAGTAGTATGAAGTACTCCTTTAGGTTTTCCTGTTGAGCCAGAGGTATAAAGAATAAAAAGGGGATCTTCCGAATCCATTGGTTCAGGTTCACATACAGATTCAATTCCTTTTGAGATTTCTTCATACCAGATATCTCTTTCATTATTCCAGGATATGTCTCCACCGGTTCTTTTTATAACTAAAGTGGTTTTTACATTAGGACATTCATTAAGAGCCTCATCCACATTTAACTTAAGAGGTACTTTTTTTCCTCCCCTAAGACCTTCGTCAGCTGTGATAACAAGTTTACAATCAGCATCAAGAATTCTATCTTTGAGTGACTCTGGCGAGAAGCCACCAAAAACCACAGAATGAACTGCCCCAATTCTTGTGCATGCAAGCATTGCAAATGCAGCCTCCACAATCATAGGCATATAAATGCATACTCTTGAGCCTTTCTCTACCCCAAGTTTTTTAAGAACATTAGCAAATTTACAAACCTCATCATGAAGCTCTTGGTATGAAAGTTTTTTCGAATCAGATGGATCATCACCTTCCCATATAAGAGCGGTTTTGGTTGCATTATTTTTTAGATGTCTATCAATACAATTAAAGCTTACATTGGTTTTACCACCCTCAAACCATTTAGTATTTGAAAAACTTTCATTATGAACTTCATCAAAATCTTTTAACCAAGATATATTTTCATCTGCAAGCTTATTAAAAAATTCCTTAGGATTTTCTAGAGATTCTTTGTAAAGCCTATGATACTGCTCAATATCTTCTATATATGGGTTTGTTGTCTTAGGCGGATATAGATTTTGTGACACAACTAATTTTTTAAATAATTGAGGGCTGAGGATTAACGAAATTCTTTCCTTTTGGATTAGACATAATCATAGATACAAGAGCCTCATAATCAGACTCATTTGATTCAAGATTAATATCTGCAGCATTTATAATTAATAAAGGTGCAGATTTATAATCTAGAAAAAATCTTGAATAAGCATCATTCAGTCTTTCTAAGTAGTCCAATGTTAAATACTGTTCATTAATATTACCCCTTTTAGTAATTCTTTCTTTTAATATTTCTATAGGAGCTTGAAGATATATCACCAAATCAGGATTTGGAGCATCTAAAGTAATATGTTCATATACTTTGTCATAAAGGCTCATCTCTTCATTCGAAAGTGTTACTTCTGCAAATAATCTATCCTTTTCTATTAAAAAGTCTGCAACACGAACATTTTCAAAAAGGCTTCTCTGCTTTAAATCTTGTATTTGTTGCATTCTTTGAAAAAGAAAAAATAGCTGAGTTGCAAGAGCTGACTGACTTGGATTCCTATAAAAGTTTTTTAAAAAAGGATTTTCTGCTGGTTGTTCTAAGAAAGCATCATAATTAAATGTTTCAGCTATCTTATTTGCTAGAGTGGTTTTTCCTACCCCAATAGGCCCTTCAATGGCAATATACTTTGGTAACGGTATTTCGTTTAAAGCTGGCTTCATTAAAATTTATATTTACTAGTTAATAGATTATCTTAACTCTTCAGAGAAGCCAAATATTTTAGGTGTTTCTTGCATATTTTTTTCTTTCAAATCATTTATTAATGCTTTTTTTATATTTTCATCATTTTTTTGAAAATCAGTCCACCACTTTCCAAGATCTTGCTTCTTATTAGTTGCCCTCTCTCTTAACAAAAGAAGATCATATGCTGCCCTAAATCTTGGATGTTTAAGAGTTTTATATGGTTGTTTTCCAATTCTGCTATGAAGCTTAAGCTGTAAAACCCATATGTCTTTTATGTAACTCTGGAATTTTCTTGGGACAGCAGTAATTTTTTGTTGATTTCTCAAAACATAATCCATTGACCTAAAAAATTTTCTTAAATTTATTTCGCCCCTAGATAACGATCTTTCAATCAACCCTGGCCATAACAAAGCAGCAATAAGAAAGCCTGGGGTAATAGATTGACCATTTATTAATCTTTTATCAGTATTCCTTAATGATTCAACTATTAGATTTCTAGTAAATTCACTTCTTTCAGAATCAGTGCTGATTAGATATTTGCTAAGACCATAAGAGCTAAGCTTGTTGAAATTTTTCTCAGCCATCCCACTCAGGAATATCTTACAAAATTCATCAAAAAGCCTAGCATTTGAGATATCTGATAATAAGTGACCTTTTTCATAGATAGCTTCTTTTATATCTTTATCTATCTTAAAATTTAATTTGTTGCTAAATCTTATAGCTCTTAAACTTCTTACAGGATCCTCTGAAAACCTTTTTACTGGATCTCCTATAGAGACTATAGATTTTTCATGAATATGCTTCATGCCATCTTTATGCCCAACAATTTTTTGTGAAATAGGGCAGTAATATAGAGCATTAACTGTAAAATCTCTTCTGTAAGTATCTTGTTCGAGATCGCCCCAGATATTGTCTCTAATAATCTTTCCAGATGTATCTTTAATTAAGTTATTATTATTAGAAGAATCATCACCTGCTCGAAAAGTAGCAACTTCAATAAGCTCTGATCTATTAAAGACATGTACTAATTTGAATCTTCTTCCTATTATTCTGGAGGCTTTAAATATTCTTCTTACTTGTTCGGGAGTAGCGTCTGTTGCAATATCAAAATCCTTAGGCTCTAGTCCACACATAAGATCTCGAACACATCCACCAACCAGGTATGCTTGAAAGTTATTTTTTTGAAGATCTTTTATTATAGAGATCGAAAATTTGTTAATTTTTTTATTATCAATCAAAATTTATTTTGATAAGGATTTGTGAACTATCCGCTGAGTTGCTTTTCTTTAATCTCATCTAGAGTTTTGCAGTGAATGCAATGTGTTGCAGTTGGCCTTGCTTCTAATCTTTTTATACCTATTTCATCCCCACAAGATTCGCACCAACCATAATCGTCTTGTTTAATTTGTTCAATCGAAACCCCAATTTTATTAATGAGTTTTCTTTCTCTATCTCTTGTTCTGAGTTCAAATGCGAACTCTTCCTCTTGTGAAGCTCTGTCAACAGGATCAGCAAAAGTTTCACCCTTTGTTCTAAGATGATCAAAGGTCTTTTTCATCTCTTCTTTAAGGTGCTCTTTCCATAACATAAGCACAGCAATAAAATGTCTTTTCATGGCTGCGCTCATATATTTTTCATTTTTCTTAGTTTTGTATGGAGCAATTTTAGACTTGTTGTTAGCAATAGTATTGCTAGATTTTGTTTTTGCAACTTTCTTTGGTTTAGATATTTTTTTTGCTACCACTTTTTTTGTGGTGGACTTATTAGCTTGAACTTTTTTTACTGGTTTCTTTTTTGCTTTGATTGCTTTTTTTACAGGCATTTGTTTAATGAAAAATTTTCAGGGGAAGAGAGTATCTGATACTTAAGAGATTTGCTAGCTTTTTTTCAATTTATTTGAAACTTCTTTGTATCCTTCAGGAGTTAACCTAGGTCCAAATGTTTCAACAACTTTTGATGAAGCATAGTTACTAAACTCTGCACATTCAGACAAATTAAATCCATTTAAGTATGCATGCATGAATGAGCCAGCATACATGTCCCCGGCACCGTTAGTGTCCAATGGAGTAATTTCAACAGCTGGTGAGAATATTTCCTCCCCATCTTTAATAACAATGCTTCCTTCAGATCCTTTTGTTATTGCAATCATATATGGTTGGGTTTTGTAGAAGTTAATAGCTTGATCTAAGTTTTCTGTGTCGGCAAACGCAATAGCTTCGTCATCATTACAAAATATCATGTCAATTCCATAAGACTCAATTTCTTTAAATTTATCTTTGAATCCGTGAACTATTCCAGCATCTGATAATGAAAGGGCTTTTAAGGTATTTTCACTTTTAATATGCTGTAGGACTGAAGTTACAGCATTAAAGTTTTCATCGCTTGTGACCATATATCCTTCAATGTAGAAGATCTTTGAATTATCAACAGCATCATAGTCAATGTCTTTTGATCCGAGATATGCACTTATACCCAACATACTACTCATTGTTCTTTTTGCATCTGGAGTTACAAATATTAAGCATTTCCCAGTTGGCAAGTCAGAATCTTCTTTACTAAAACCAATATGCTTTACTCCTGCGACCTGAAGACTATCTAAATATTTTTTGCCATCATCATCAGCAGCAACTCTGCAAACATGATGACAATTTGAGCCATAGTTTGCAGCTGCAACTAAAGAGTTTGTAGCTGATCCACCACAATCAGACACAGAATCAACTCCCATTTCTTCAAGCTTCTTAATTATTGGCCCATGCTCTTCTGCTGAAGCAAGCGTCATTGAGTCTGCCTCAAGCCCAATGTCATTTAAAAATTCATGGTCAACCATGTATTGTGTATCTACCAAAGCATTTCCAAGAGCACTTATGTCGTATTTCATTTTATATTCCCTTATTTAATATTTGTTTTACTTTACTAATTGTATTATTAATTTCAGTAGTAGTATGCATTGATGAAATGAATCCCGCTTCAAACTTTGATGGAGCAAAATAGATTCCTTGATTAATGCAACCATTTAAAAAATTTTTAAATTGTTCATTATTTGTATTTGTAACATCTTGAAGATTTTTTGGTAAGTCCTCTGAAAAGAAAAATCCAAACATTCCTCCAATTTGATTGGTTGAAAATGGAATATCTTTTTTTCTAAATAATTCTTTCATGCCCATAAGAAGGTTTGTCGCATTATTTTCTAATTTGGAATAAGGATTAGTTTTAATTAGTAATTTTATTAATGCAGATCCAGCAGCCATAGCAAGAGGATTTCCAGACAAAGTTCCCGCCTGATAGACAGGACCATTAGGAGCTAGATAATCCATTATTTTTTTCTTACCACCAAAAGCTCCAACAGGAAGACCGCCGCCTATAACCTTGCCCAGTGTAGTTAAATCAGGCTTAATCTTATATATTTCTTGAGCTCCACCAAGAGACACCCTGAATCCAGTCATAACTTCATCAAATATCAGTAATGATTTATTTTCTGAGGTCTTCTTTCTCAATAATTTCAAGAAAGATAGATTGCCAGGAATAAATCCCATATTCCCTGCAATAGGCTCCACAATAACTGCTGCTAAATCATCTTTGACTTTATCAAAGATTTTAATAAATTCATCTTCATTATTAAATTCACAACTCAATGTTTTCTTAGCTAGCTCATTTGGTATACCAGGAGAGTCTGGAAGGCCAAATGTGCTAACACCCGAACCTGCTTTGATAAGTAACGAGTCAACATGTCCGTGATAGCATCCATCAAACTTAATAATCTTATCTCTTTTGGTGAAGCCCCGTGCAAGTCTGATTGCGCTCATGGTCGCCTCTGTCCCAGAATTAACCATCCTTATCTTTTGTATAGAAGGGACACACTTTTTAATCAGTTTTGCTGTATCTGACTCTATACTAGTAGGAGCTCCATAACTTGTTCCAAGTTGAAGTTGCTTTGAAATAGCTTTTAATATTTCCGGATGAGAGTGCCCCATTATCATAGGACCCCAAGATCCAATGTAGTCGATATATTTATTATTATCCGCATCAAACAGATAAGCACCTTTTGCCTTTTTAAAAAAAATAGGATTACCATTTATGTTTTTAAAAGCTCTTACTGGTGAGTTAACTCCTCCAGGCATGTGTAATTTTGCTTCTTTAAATAATTCTATGGATTTTTTTATTTTATTCATAAGTCTAAATTAGTTGCAAAATCTTCAACAGCTTTCCAATCAGTAAATTCATATGTCTTTGATGTATCTGTGGGACCTTTTGTAATCCACATGATAAATTTAATTGCATATTTATCAATTAGTTTATATTTTGGATAATCAATTTTTCCTGCAAACACACCAATAATTTTTGGTTTCCAGTCAATTTTGTTTAAGAACTTTATTACATATGGGTTGGTTTTAGGAGTTGATTTTTCTGGCTTTCTAGCTACCACATTCACTGAGAAGAATGCGTTATCAAGCTTATTTAATGAATCTAAGTTACTTTCAATAAAGTCATATATCTCATTTCTATATTTCCCATACCGAATACTAGCTCCAATAACAACCGCCTTATAGTTATTAAGATTTATTGACGGTGAAATAGGGAGTATATCGATATCCTCAACATTATAGTAACCAGCAATTTTTCTACAGATTAGTTCCGTTTGACCGTCAACAGTTGAATAAGTTAATAAAGATTTTTTCATTTATTAAATAGTAAAATTAGATATCTTGAAAAAAAAGTTTTTAGGCATAAGTATATTTTATACTGTAATTTATATTTATAATTATCCGCAATGCAAAATTTAGAAACTAATTCTATTACTTTGACTGATAGCGCCTCAGCAAGAATCAACAATGTGATGAATGCAAACAGCGAACTTGGTTCAAGATTTAGAGTTTATGTAACCGGAGGCGGGTGTTCTGGATTCCAATATGGCTTTAAATTTGATTCAGAAGTTGCATTTGATGACGACGTGATTGAGTTTGGAAACTTTTCTGTTTTACTCGACTCTATGTCATATCCATATTTGTATGGATCAACATTAGATTTTGTTGAAAATTTATCAGGATCAAAATTTGTTATCAACAATCCTAATGCTAAAACAACTTGTGGTTGTGGAGAATCTTTTACTACTTGATTTCGAATATTTCACCCTTTTTTAAATACGCTAAATAAGCAAACCCTGCTGCCTCAACATATTTAGAAGGAATTTCATTATCTGTTGTTTTTATGGAAGTACTTAATTTACTTTTAATTAAATTCATTAAAAATAAATTTTTAGTTCCACCTCCATGGAAAATAACCTCATCAGGCTCATCACAGAAGTCATAAAAATCTTTAATTTTTTCAGCGGTAAACTCAGACAAAGTCCTTAACAAGGAATTTTTATTTATTTCTAAAAACGAATTATTAAAGATTTTATAATAGTCTTTTTTATCATCAGCTCGAGGATATTGCATCTGATTAGACCCACTTAAGAGTTGATCTAATAGTTCAAGATTAATTTTTCCCTTTGATGCTTCATCTCCATTATTATCAAAAGAAGTGTTAAATTTTTCTTTAGAGACTAGATCTAAAAGACAATTTCCAGGCCCAACATCACTAGCTAAAGATATTTCTCCATTTTTTAAAAAAGTCCCATTAGCTATTCCGCCAATATTAAATACTAATTTTTTTTTGTCATTTTCAGAATATAAATACTTATGAAATGCTGGTATTAATGGAGCTCCTATCCCTCCATTTTTTATATCATGGTTCCTAAAATCAGAAATAACGTTTATTCTTGATTCATTGGCTAGAAATCTTGGATCACCAATTTGGTAACTTTTATTATTTGTATGAAAGACTGTTTGCCCAGAAAAACCCACATAAGATATATCAGAAATATTTAAGTTAGCCTTTTTGATTAAGTTATTAACTAGCTCAACACTTTTCTTGTTAAGAATTTTTTCAAGTTCAGCTAGTGTTTTTGATTCCTCTATCGTTTTATAGCCATTCTTTATGGACCACTCGTAGTCTTTTTTGTAAGAATTATCAAGCTCAAGACTTTGTGTCTGAATTAATTTAAACTCCCCATCAAATGAAACTATACAACCATCAAGAGCATCAGCACTGGTGCCAGTCATAAGGCCAATAAAATAGTTATTCATATTCGATAGAGCTATATTTACTAAGCATATCAAGATTATCATTCAATAAGCTTTTAAATTCGGGAAATTGATTTTTGTTAATAGGTTTTGCTGATGGTAATTCAACTTTAATTGGGTCAGTTCTTATTTGTCCTTGCCAAAACTCAAAATGAAGATGAGTTCCTGTTGCTTGCCCAGAATCTCCAACATACCCAATTATATTTCCTTGTTTCACCTTACTTCCAACTTTAAGTGATTTATTAAACTTTTCTAAATGCGCATAAAGGGTCTTAATATTGCCACCGTGTTTGATTTCGATAGTTCTCCCATAACCGCTTTGTCTTCCCACAAAAGAAATAACACCATCTCCTGATGCCATAATAGGGGTATTTCTTTTGGCGGCATAATCAACACCATTATGAGCTTTTATTTTATGTAAAATAGGATGCATTCTATTTGGATTAAAATGTGAGCTGATATATGCAAAATCAAGTGGCGCTCTTAGAAAAGCTTTTTTTACGTTATCACCATTTTCATTAAAATATTGTTTACCCTGAACATCATCAAAAAATCGCTGAGCAATATAGCGATTATTCTTATTAATAAATTCAGCAAAAATAATATCTCCACTTGAAATCTTTTCACCTTCTGAATAGTCAGTTTCATATATAACTGAAAAAGCATCTCCTTTTCTTACATCAAACACAAAGTCCACATCCCATCCAAAAATATATGCAAAATCCATAATAATGCTATCTGGTATACCTATCTGACTTGCATTCTTGTAGAATGAATTTGTTATAACACCTTTATTAATAGATTTAATAATTTGAGATTTTTTTTCAATTTTTTTTATTGAGATTTCATCCTTAGTCTTGATAAGGATTGAATTTATTTCATCTTTTATTATTTCGATGCTGATGAGTTCATCCCCAATATAACTAAATTGCATTTTGTCGCCGGGCATTATGCTTGAAAGAAGATCATTTTCATCAAAGTTAAAAATTTTATACGCGGTGTTAAGCGGAACACTTTTGTCTTCAAATATAACTGAAAGACTTTCACCTTTACTAACCTCATGTATTCTTTTATTTTCAACAGATGATGGCATTTCACTCAGATCTTCTGAGAATGTCATTTCCTCAATAGGAAGAGGTTTATTGTTTTCAAGATCTATATATATTAAAAAAATTGCTACGAAAGATATAAGAAAAACACTAACAATTAATTTTATAGGAGGTTTCTTAAATCCAATCATAGATCTTCTTGAAGATTAAGCAGTTCAGTATTTCCTCCAAATGCCACAGAATTTTTTGATATAACTTTTTCATTAAGAAATTGAAGCAAATAATTAGGGCCACCAGCCTTAAAACCACTCCCAGAAAGACCAACACCCCCAAATGGCTGAGAGCCAACTACAGCTCCAACCATATCTCTATTAATATAAATGTTTCCGACTTTAGAATTAGCCCCAAAATAATCAGCTCTTGATTCTATTCTCGTATGGATGCCCATAGTCAGTCCGTAACCACTATTGTTAACTTGTTCGATCAGTTCATCGATCTTACTTGATTCATATTTCATAACATGAAGGATAGGTCCAAATTGTTCATTTTGAATATCTGAAATCTTATTAATTTTTATTATTGTAGGTCCTATATGGTTTACAGATTTATGATTATCTGATTGAAAAATTTCCATACCTTTTTCAGAACAATTAGAAATATAATCATTGAGTTTGCTTAAAGATTTTTTATTAATAATTGGACCGATATCAATATCAAAATTATTTGGATCACCAATTGTTTGAGTTTCTATATTGCCTTTAAGCATTTCAATAAGATCTTCATATATCTCCTCTTGAATACAAAGAACTCTTAATGCAGAGCATCTTTGGCCAGCACTATCAAATGCAGACCTAATAACATCATCGGTAACTTGCTCAAGCAAGGCGCTTGAATCAACAATCATCGCGTTAATGCCACCTGTTTCAGCAATCAAAGGAATGATCTGATTTTGATTTTCTAAAAGATTAGACTGAATTTTTTTTGCTGTAGGAAGTGAGCCTGTAAAAGCAACTCCATGAAGTGGATTGATTTTAGTTAACATTTCTCCATAAATACCATCACCTAAAATTAATTCTAGTGTATTAACTGGAACCCCAGCTTCATGAAATCTTTTAGTAACAAGATAACCCAAAATAGAAGTATGTTCAGATGGTTTAATCATGACATTATTTCCAGAAGCCAAAGCAGCAGAAATTTGACCAATTAAAATAGCAACAGGAAAGTTCCAGGGACTGATACACAAGAATCTACCCTTAGGACTGTATGAAATGATATTCTCTTCACCTGTCGGCCCGCTAAGTTCAACTTTTTTAGAAAGACTTAAAATTTGATTAGAATAGTACCTTAAGAAATCCACTCCTTCTCTAATCTCATCAATTGCATTTTGGATAGTTTTGCCTGCCTCATTGATTAAGTAATAAATTAGTTCGTGAGGATTTTTTTCAATGTCATTTGCAATCTTATTTAGAATTTTTGATCTTTGCTCAGTTTGAGTATTAGACCATTCATTTGAACTTTTTTTCTCAAGACATTTTTTTAATTGTGCTTGCTCATCGAAGACAACATTGCCAATGTGATGTCCAGAAGAAATTGAAAATACTTCTTCGCTTGTTTTTTTTGAATCTTTTCTGCCCTCATAAAGCGAAACAGCATTTACTATTTTTGTCTCATAGACTTTCAAATTCTCTTTAAGCACTTCTAAATTTTGTTTTTCAGTAATATCTATTCCTGATGAGTTAGGCCTACTTGTATATATATTTTTTGGTAAAGGAATGTCTTTTGTTTCACTTTTAATTCTTTTATATGGATTCTCAGATAACCATTTAGGATCTGTCTCCGCATCTAACAATCTATTTATGAATGAGCTATTTGCTCCATTTTCTAGCAACCTTCTTACTAAATATGGCAGTAAATCTTTATAGTCTCCAATTGGAGAATAAACAGAAGGTTTATCTTTTAAATCAAATACCTCCGACGCACTTTTGTATAATAATTCTCCCATTCCATATAGCCTTTGAAATTCATAGTCACAACCCTCACCCAAATGATGAATTGAAGAAATAGTATGTGCATTATGAGTAGCAAATTTTGGAAAAATGTTTTTATTCTTTAGTATTTCTTTAGCACATGCGAGATAAGCTATATCTGTTAAGGACTTCTTTGAAAAAACTGGATAACCTTCATACCCAGATACTTGAGCATGTTTAATCTCATAATCCCAATAAGCTCCTTTAACAAGACGTAAATGCATACCAGCTCTTTTTTTCAAATGATCATTTAACCAATTTATTACATCAAATGACCTCTTTCCATATGCCTGAAGAGCAATGCCAAATCCAGGCCAATCTTTAATTTTTTTTTCAAAAGCAATTTTTTCAATTATATGTAGACTTAATGAAAGCCTATCCTGTTCTTCAGCATCAATTGTTATCTCAACATTCTGTGAGTGAGCATAATTAACTAATTCAATTAATTTAGGTATTAATTCTGATTCAACTGCATCGATCTTTCTCATCTCATATCTTGGATGTAGTGCTGAGATTTTTATTGAAACCCCATTAGATAAGTTCTTATTTGAATTAATTTTTCCAACCTCATCTATTGCATTTAAATATGAATCAAAATAATTCTTAGCCTGTAATGGAGTTCTTGCTGCCTCACCAAGCATATCGAAGGAATGAACTTCTTCTTTAAGGCTTTTAAGTTTTTTAATTTCCTTAAAATTTTTACCTATTACAAATTCATGACTTAAAATTTGCATTGCTGCAAGAACTGCATTTCTTATTGGCATTTCCCCTGATCTTGATATCAACTCTGATATAAAATTATTAGGGTTGTCAGACCACTTTGTTGGAGTATTAACAACTTTACCTGCCAACAATAATCCCCATGTTGATGCATTAACAAAAATGCTATCGGCTTTATTAAGATGATCGATCCATTTACCTTCAGAGAGTTTTTCAGAAATAATTAAATCTCTAGTTTTTTTATCCGGAATTCGTAACACAGATTCAGCCAGACACATTAAGGCAACACCTTCGTTATTATCTAATCCATATTCATTTAAAAAAGCATCAAGTTTAGTTCGATCAGTTTTGTTTTTTCTACAGAGGTTAATTATCTCTTCTGCATTTCGAGATATTCTTTCATCACTAAGAAATCGTGTTTCATTTGATAAGCTTGATAATAGTTCGTTTTCACAAACAAATTTATTTTTAACTTTGAGCATAGCCATTATTTTAATCTTAAAGTTGTAACTAGCAACTTTGTGATTCTAATAATCATTTAAAAATACTATGATAGTAATATGAACGATTCATTAAAGCTTATAAAAAGGGGCTCGGATGAGATTCTTACTGAATCTGATCTTAAAAAAAAGTTAGATTCTGGTAAGCAGTTAATTGTTAAAGCTGGATTTGATCCAACTGCACCAGATCTTCATTTAGGACACACAGTTTTACTCAACAAATTAAGGCACTTCCAAGAACTAGGCCATAAAGTAATATTTCTAATAGGGGATTTTACAGGACGAATTGGAGACCCCTCAGGAACTAATAAAACAAGACCAACACTTGATGCAAAAGATTTGGTTGAAAATGCTAAAACATATGAAAAACAAGTTTTCAAAATTCTTAAAAAAGAATTAACTGAGGTAAGATTTAATTCAGAATGGTGCGATGAGCTTGGAGCTGACGGCTTAATAAAATTAGCTTCTAAATATAATGTTGCAAGAATGTTAGAAAGAGATGATTTTAATAAAAGGTTTACCACAAATAAGAGTATAGCTATTCACGAATTTTTGTATCCCTTGGTTCAAGGCTACGATTCTGTAGCTCTTGAAGCAGATGTTGAGTGCGGAGGCACTGACCAAAAATTTAATTTGTTGGTTGGTAGAGAGCTTCAAAGAGACTATGATCAAGAGCCGCAAGTTGTCATCACTGTGCCGATTTTAGAAGGTCTTGATGGCGTTAAAAAGATGTCCAAGTCATTAGATAATTTTATCGGTATAAATGAAGAGCCAAATGAAATGTTTGGGAAAATTATGTCTATTTCTGATGAGCTAATGTGGAGATGGTTTGAATTATTGAGTTTTATATCAGAAGAAGAGATTACCAAATTAAAAGAGGAAATGAGTTCTGGAAAAAATCCACGTGATATTAAATTTGTTTTAGCAGAAGAGTTAGTAGATAGATTTCATGAAGATGGAGATGGAAAGAAATGTAAAGAGGCTTTCTTAAACAGATTTCAAAAAGGAAATATGCCAGATGAAATTGAATTAATGGAAGTTACAATTGAAAAGGATACAATCCTGTTGGTTAACCTTTTAAAAGATGCAAACATGATTAAAAGTGTTTCTGAGGGGAATAGATTAATTAAACAAGGCGGAATTAAGATTAATTCAGAAAAGATTGAAGATTCAAAATTAGAAATTTCAAAAGGTACTGAAAACATCTACCAAGTTGGCAAAAGAAAGTTCCTCAAAATAAAAGTTTAGCTATGAAAAATCTTATAACCTTCCTTAGTTTATTTATATTATTTTCATGCGTCCAAGATAGTCCAAATGTGCAGCAAATTGGAAATATGCAATTCTTTATTGATAATAAAAAAAATGTTGAGGTTGTTGAAATCGAACCAGGGCTTCAGTATTCAGTTATTAATCAAGGTGATGCAAGTGGACCAAATCCAGAATTAAATCAAACCATAACCGCTCATTTTCATGGCACTCTCACAAATGGAGAAGTGTTTTGGAGCTCTCTTGATAAGGAGCCATTAGAAATAGAATTATCAAAATTAATCATAGGTTGTCAAAAGACAATATCTTTAATGAGAAAGGGAGACAAATGGATGGTCTATATTGATCCCACTATGGCATACGGAGAGGATGGTAGACCAGGCATTCCATCTAACTCAATTCTAATATTTGAAATAGAATTATTAGAAATAAGTTAAGAAGTTTTAAATTTTTACTAAAGGATTATAAGTAACCCTATCTGGAATTTCTTCTGCACCAGGTACTTCTCGAGCAATTAAAAATGGTTTTAGTTCTTCAATTGCTTTTGGCTCATCATAATGACCAATGTTAGGATGAAGGTGGTGCACAAAATGTAATTGCATTGAGTGATTAAGATATCTTGGCATCCAATGTTGCCAAAATCTCGTATCTTTATATCTTCCAACTTCTGTACCAATATGTGGATAGTATGAAAAAAATATTTGCGTATATATAGTGCCAATTTTTGCTGGTAGCCACCATAAAAACAATGTTTGAAGTGGAAACACGAAAACTAGCATCATTAATATTGTCCTATATGCCAATCCAACCTTAATACCCTTTTCAAAGCCTTTTTGAAAAGCTACATCATTAGAATATATTTCTTTAGCTTTTTCATATTCTGTTGATGCTCCATTAAGAGATACCAAAATAAGTTCTACAATAGATTTAGCATTTGAAGTTAAAAAATCAGGATCTTTATCATCATGATTAGTATATGCATGATGCTTCATATGAGTAACTCTTAATATTTCATAGGGATAAATTAATGTTACAAGAGTCAAGTTACCAACAAAAGAATCCAACCATCTTTTTTTAGGATTGCCCCTTGAGTAGTTTCCATGCTGGGCTTCATGTGATGGCAAGTAGGCCATACACGCACAGATGCTAGCAATTATAAATCCTACCCATAAGGGCATGATTTCATACATAACCAATGGCCATAAACTTAACCATATACAGGCTTGACCAATGCCAATTAGAATCATTTCCCATTGAAATCTTTGAGCATATTTTTTAGCAACAGCTTTTTCTTTTTCAAATGAAAACTCTTCAGGTACAGCACTATTAATTTCTATACCCAAAGCCATTTACCTCTTATATGTGCTAATAGCCCAACTATAAAACCAATAAAAAAACATACGAGAGTAAGATAAGGCACCCCAGTAAAGAAACTAATCTCTTTAGTAATTGCATTTAGTACACTGCCAATAAAAATAAGGCCGAACCATATCTTGTTCAGATTAAGGAAACCCTCCAGTAATTTTTCCATAATTTATTTTAACAGAACTGTTTAAGAATTTGGTGGGCCTGGGAAGACTCGAACTTCCGACCTCTCGATTATCAGTCGAACGCTCTAACCAAAACTGAGCTACAGGCCCTATTAGGAAAGTGCATTCTACCTTTGAATTATGATTTCGACAATTAGTCTAACTAACTTTAAGTGATTTATAGAGAGTAAAATAAATATATCCTAATGGGACGACAAAAATATATTCAACAACAGCTAATATAAATAATTGCAAGATTCCAGATGGAATCACGCTAGTTAAGATTATTGAAGAGGTAAAAATTAAACCAGCAAATATCAGCGTAAACATAAATAGTTTTGATCCGTATTCATCTGTTTTTTCCCAAGATGCTCCGATGGATTCAAAAACTTTATTATCTTCATACATAATTTGAGCAACTATTAGAGAGAACCTTGCTAATAAATATATACCAGGAAGTATTAATAATAAGAATCCAAAAGCTGCGGCTATAGTCACAATAAAATAGGCACCAAATAATGGAAAAAATTTTGATAACCCGGCTTGAAGAGCATTAATAGGATTAATATCTTTACCAGAATCTATAGACATAAATCCGACCCACATTCCTCCCATAAACGATATTTGAATTATTACACCAACTATTCCAACCAATGAAATCACCAATGAATTTGTTTCAAAAAAGCCAATAATATCTTCAGGTTGTGTCATTTCCCCAAGAGGAACCACCAAATAACCTGTTAAAGTTTCAATAGCAATCACTGGCATCGCCAAGGCTAAGAAAAATTTCCAATTGTTAAAAGCGTATTGCCAAGAATTATTAAATTGCTCCATAAGGTAATTGTAAAGTAATATGTTTTTTATGTATAAAAAATACTTTAATTTATCTATTTTAGTTGTATTAATGTCTTGCTCCAATCAGGTCGATGAAATGAATTATCCTGAAGCAAAAAAAATTGAGTTTACTGAAAATATTCACGGCTATGAAATTAATGATTCATACAGGTGGCTTGAAGATTTCACCAGCAATGATTCTCTTGATTGGGTCAAGAGACAAAATAAATTTACTAAAGCATTTATCAGTAAAAATAAGTACAAAAAAGATATAGCAAATTATCTTGAACAAATTTGGGAGAATGAATCTATTTCTATCCCATACAAGATTGAAGACAAGACTTTTTACTATTTCAATGATGGATCTTTCCAACAGAGTAAATTGATGATCAAGGATTGTGATAAGTGCGATGAGCGTGTTTTGATTGATCCAAATACTTTTTCAGATGATGGGACCATATCTTTAGGTGGCACAAGTGTAAATAATTCAGCCAATATGATTGCTTTTTCAATTTCTGATGGAGGATCAGATTGGAGAGTTTGGAAGGTGTTAGATATTGAAACTGGTGAAGTGCTTGAAGACGAAATTAAATGGGCTAAATTTTCCGGTGCTTCGTGGGAGAACGATGATTCAGGATTTTTCTATCAAAAATATGATGAGCCAAAGGGAGAACTTCTAAAGGAGGTAAATGAGTCGCCAAAATTAATGTTTCATAAAATTGGTACAGATCAATCTGAAGACTATGTTGTATATGAAAATCCAGATCAACCAAGATGGGGTTGGGGCATAAATGTAATTGAAGACACTAATATTAAGATTTTATCTATATCTGAAGGAACAGATGAAAGAAATAGGCTATATATACAGCTAAATACTGGTGAAAAATTCATTCCTTTAATTGATGAATTGATTGGAGCTTATAGCTTTATAGACAGTAAAGAGGGTATTTTATGGTTTTATACTACAGAAGGTGCTCCAAAAGGGAAAATTGTTAATTTAGAAATAAAAAACAACTCCTTTGTATGGAATGATGTTATACAAGAATCAGAGAACTCTATTAGGTCTGTCAATATTGTAAATAATTCATTTGTTATAAATTATTTAGTCGATACTTTTTCTAGTATAAAAATTTTTGATCTGTCAGGAAATTTTGTTCAAGATCTTGAGTTGCCAAAAGATGGAACCATTGGTGGATTTGGTGGAGAGATCGATGACACTAAAACTTATTTTTCAGTTTCAAATTATGTTACTCCAAGAGAGATATATGAAATTAATTTGGATTCATTAGATGTAAAACTTTTTTGGAAAGAAGAAATTGTTGGATATGAGTCAGAAGATTATGTTTCAGAATTAAAATTCTATCCTTCAAAAGATGGAACAAAAATTCCTATACATATTAGCTACAAAAAAGGCCTAAACATAAATCAAGATACACCTTTGATGCTATATGGATATGGGGGTTTTAATATTTCTCTTTTACCAGGTTTTAGAAAAACTCATGCTGCTTGGAAAAATTTAGGGGGAGTATATGCTGTAGCAAATTTAAGAGGCGGCGGGGAATATGGCAGTGAATGGCATAAAGCTGGAATGTTATTAAACAAACAAAATGTTTTTGATGATTTTGCATTTGCTGCAAAATTTCTTCATGAAAATAATATTGGCTCTGAAAAAACTACTGCAATCATTGGCGGTTCAAATGGAGGACTTCTTGTTGCAGCTACCATGTTACAAAATCCAGATCTATTCAAAGTTGCTATTCCACAAGTTGGAGTTTTGGATATGTTGAGATTTAGTAAATTTACAATTGGTTGGGCATGGGAAAGTGACTATGGATCTGTAGATAAAAAAGATGAGTTCGAAAATCTTTTAGCTTATAGCCCACTTCATAACATAGAAAAAGATAAATGTTATCCAACTACATTGGTAACAACAGCAAGTCGCGATGATCGAGTTGTTCCATCACATTCATATAAATTTGCAGCTAAACTTCAAGAATATCAAGGCTGCGAAAATCCGATATTAATTCGGATTGAAGATAGAGCAGGACATGGCGCAGGAACTCCAAAAGATAAAATTATAAATCAAATTTCAGAGATTTATGGTTATGCTTTAAATTCTATAAATAACTGATATGCGGTTATAAATAAAGCTTTATTTTTTTAGATATATTTTATTTACTGTAGTTGCTTTCAAATTATTAAAATATTTATTAACATAATATTTAGATGCAAAGGGGTGGTATTTTTTCCTGAGATCTTTTGAAACTCTTTGAACCTGATCAACACAATAGTTGCGGAGGAATTGCATATGTATATCAGAAAAAAAATTCTATTTTTATTGCCCTTGTTGTTTTCATTTATTGTCTTTTCACAAGACATCGAGGAAATAATTGTAAAAGGTGAGTATCGAGAAAAATCTATCAGTGAAGAAGACTCAAGTATTGCAATCATTCAATCGGAAAAAATTAAATCACAAGCTATAAAACATTTTCAACAGCTCTCATATCTTGTTCCAAATTTAAATTATGCAGCATCTGATTCAAGAGCAAGATATTTTCAGATAAGAGGTATTGGAGAAAGATCTGGTTATCTGGGAACACCAAATTCTTCAGTTGGATTTCTTATTGATGACATTGACTATTCTGGTCAAGGAGGCATTGCAACTTTATTTGATGTTGATCAAGTTGAAGTATTTCGTGGACCTCAGGGATCTAGGACAGGTGCAAATGCTTTAGCAGGATTAATTTACATAAAGACCAAAGATCCAACAGAAAAATTTGAAGGAACTTCTGAGCTAACTTTTGGAGATTATGGAACTCAAAATATAGGTGTTGCATTTGGAGGACCATTAAAAAATGAAAAAATAAAATATCGTTTGGTAATGAGAACTGACTATGCTGACGGATTTAGAAAAAATACTTACTTAAATAAATCAGATACCTCAAAAAAAGATGAGCTGACTTTGCGTTATAAACTTGATTGGGACATTAATGAAACTACAAATATTAATTTTCTTGTTTCAAAAATTGATATGGATGATCCAGCTGATATTTGGACAATTAATGGAAGTTTAAATACTTTATCAGATCGTCCAGGAATGGATTCACAAATAACAGATTCAATTGGAATAAAAATAACTAAGAATTTAAATAATTTTGATCTCCAAAGTTTAACAAGCTCAACAAAAACTGATGTTGTTTTCAGTTATGATGCAGATTGGGGTAATCCTGACTCACATTTTCCATATACTTATGATTATTTTTCTGAAACATTAAGAAAAAGAGACACTTTTAGTCAAGAAATACGTTTTTTGTCAAAAAATAAGGATTTTTCTCAAAAAAATCCATTTGAATGGGTCTTTGGGTTAGATTTTAGTGAGTTAGATGAATCAAATATAACTAAAGATGATGGAATTTATGGAGATCCGTCTGATCCCTTTGGGCCATATGCAAGTGAATCTTCAATTTCAAGAAATTATGAATCTAAAAATTTGTCAGTGTTTGGAAATATTGATTATTTTTTAACAGATAAAACTAAACTTGCTTTCGGCTTGAGATTGGAGAATTGGGATTCAAAATATAAAGATTCAAATAATGAATCTTTTAGTCCTTCAGATAATATGAGTGGTGGAAAATTTTCGATAGTCAAAAAAACTAATGACGATTCAAATATTTATTTTTCAATAGCAAGAGGATATAAACAGGGTGGATTTAATCTCGGTCTTGATGCTACAGATAATTTAGTAAAACAATCTCTTATTTATGATCCTGAATATCTAACTAATTATGAATTCGGTGTAAGCTCAAACTTAAAGGATAGAGATCTGAATTATTCACTTGTAATATTTTTCTCTGAAAGAAAAGACCAACAAGTTTTGATTTCTAGACAAGTTGATCCAAGTGACCCTAATACTTTTTCATACTTAACTCAAAATGCTGCAGAGGGAGAAAACTACGGAATTGAAATTACTTCAAATTATTTGGTAACAGATAATTTATACATATATGCTAATTTAGGATTCCTTAAAACAAAGATAAAAAATTGGGAATCAAGAATTGATCTAGAAGGTAGATCACAAGCTCATGCACCTGACCATTCATATTCTATAGGAGGCAATCTTAATCTTAAAAATAATCTTTATTTAAAATTAGACATTAATGGAAAAAGTAGTTTTTATTATTCAGATTCACATGACAATCAATCTAAAAGTTATCAACTAACTAACATAATATTTGGATACTCAAATACTAATTTTTCTGCTGATCTTTGGATAAGAAATATATTCGATAAGTACTACTCCACAAGAGGTTTTTACTTCGGAAATGAGGCACCAAATTTTGAAGATACCTTGTACAGAAGACAGGGTGATCCAAGAAATTTTGGTATTTCTTTAAGGTATAACTTTTAAAATTATATGCATAACTTAGTAATTGAGAGCATAGCTGTTATAACCGCTATAGTGTATTTATTACTGGCAGCAAAAGAGGACATAAAGTGCTGGTATGCGGCAATAATTAGCTCATCATTATATTTTTATATTATGTTAAATGTAGGACTTCTAATGGAAGCATTTCTGCAGATTTTTTATATAGCGATGGCAATATTTGGATGGTACCAGTGGAAAAAAACAACTATTAATAATGAATCACTAAACATCAGCACATGGAATAAAGCTACACACATCTTAGCAGTAACTACAGTAATAATATTATCGATATTAATAGGACAATTTTTAGATACAAATACAAATGCAGAATTACCATTTCTTGATGCTTTTACAACATTTGGGGCTATAGTCACAACATATATGGTGGCAATGAAAATTTTAGAGAATTGGATTTATTGGTTTGTGATTGATTCTATCTCAATATATTTATTTATAACTCGAGAACTTTATTTAACCTCAATACTATTTTTAATCTATTTGGTAATAATAGTATTTGGGTATTTCAGATGGAGAAAAATTTTTTTAACAAATAATGAATAATCTTCAAGAGCTAATAAATAATTTAAATATTAAATTTGAACTTAGTAAGGAAATTAGAAAAGGGGAAACAGCAAATACATATTTAGGCAATTATCAAAATGAAAAATCAATATTAAAACTATTCAAGAAAAATCATAATAAATTAATTACAAATCAATATTTAGATAATGAAATAAATAATCAACTTATTAATAAAAATTTATTTCCAGAGATTTACTATATCAATAAAAAAAATGGGGTGCTCATATATAAATATTTTGACGGCATCCAGTTAAATAAAAAAAGTTTTAAAAATATAAATTTAATTGCAAGAAAATTAAAAACTCTTCATTCTATTGATTGTTATAAAAAAAACAAGACACTCGAAGATCAATTTATCTCATACAAAGAAATTTTGAAATCTCATAGTAAGATCGACCTTATTAATGAAGGATGGAAACATTTTTTAAATATAAAAGACAAATCAGATGAACAAGTTTTCTCACATAACGATTTAAATAAAACAAATATACTTTCAGATAACGTAAATATAGTTTTTATCGATTTTGAATATTCAAGTATGAATAGCAGATATTGCGATATTGCTAGGATAATTGAAAGCTTCAGTTTTAACGATAATGAGACTGAAACTTTTTTAGAACTTTATGGAATGGAAGCAAACTCCAATATAATTAAAAGCATTGATGAATGGAGCCTTACCAATACTTACATAGATTTAATCTGGGCATATATTGTAGATAAATTATACCCAGGCGCGATTGAAAATAATTATATAGTTAATTTAGAGGCTAAATTAGACAATAAAAGCTATAAATATAGTAATAATTAATATAGCTGTAGGTATAATTTTGTCAATTTTCATGATGATTTCATCCTTTTTTGGAAGTTTTGGTAATTTTAGAGAAAAAAGTGTGTATTTTTCATTATTAATGTTTTGATACGCTCTAAATTCTTCTTTCTTTTCAATGGGTACAAATATATTTTCTTTTTTTGACAATATTTTCTGATTTACATCATTAAAATTTGTCTGATCATGCATGTTATCATCAAATTCATCAATTTGAGCATGTTTATTTGCTATATTATCAAGCTCTTGAAGTATTTTATCTCTCTTTTCTCGGGCAACGTTAATATCTGTAGTATCTAGAGATTTTTTAATGAAATCTTTACCTATTACCTTAGAAACTGCTTTAGAGACTCTTTTTTGAATAAAATATATATCTTTATTTTTACCTCTTAACACCAGGTATTTGTTATCTATTGTACTCATAATGTACTCATCATTTTACATTTAATTTAAAAATATGCAATAATTTGTACTCATTTATACGGACTTTGTACTCATATACTATCTGTACCCACAATTTTTTCTATTTTAATTGATTAATTCTTAATTTCTTCTAACAATATTTCTTTTTTTAGAAGAAATAATAGTAGATATAATTCAAACAGTATAAGTTAAACATTTTAATTTATTTGTTGTTTTTAATTCATTTTGATTTAACATTGGTTAATTATTTTTAACGGGGGATAAATATGAAAATATTATGTGTGCTGTATGACGATCCAATAACTGGAATGCCTGATAAATATGCTCGAGATGACTTACCAAAACTTGATAAGTATCCTGATGGCATGACTTTACCTTCACCAAGTGAAATAGATTTTACTCCTGGAGAACTTCTAGGATGTGTATCTGGCGAACTTGGCCTTAGGAAATTTTTAGAAGATGCTGGACATACTCTTGTAGTTACTTCAGATAAGGATGGAGATGGTTGTGAAGCTGATAAAGAGTTGGTAGATGCTGATATTGTTATATCTCAACCTTTCTTTCCATACTATCTAACCAGAGACAAGATGGAAACAGCACCAAACTTAAAAATGGCCATTACTGCTGGGATTGGATCAGATCATGTTGATCTTCAAGCCGCTATGGACAATAACGTTGACGTTGTTGAAGTTACTTACTGTAACTCAAGATCTGTTGCGGAACACATTGTTATGATGATTCTTTCAATGGTTCGTGATTATCACAATCAACATAGAATTGTAAAAGAAGGTGGCTGGAATATCGCTGATGCTGTTCAAAGATCTTATGATGTTGAAGGAATGCACGTTGGAACAGTAGCTGCAGGAAGAATCGGTATTGATATGTTAAGAAAAATGAAACCTTTTGATGTTCATCTTCATTACTTTGATATTCACAAGTTACCAGATGAGGTTGAGGCAGAGCTAAACCTTACATACCATGACTCAGTTGAGTCTTTAGTGGCAGTTTGTGATGTAGTAAATATCAGCTGTCCTCTTCATCCTAAAACTGAACATCTATTTAATGATGAAATGATTAGTAAAATGAAACGAGGCGCTTATATTGTTAATACTGCGCGTGGAAAAATCTGTGATAAAGATGCAATCGCAAGGGGCTTAGAGTCAGGTCAACTAAGTGGCTATGCCGGTGATGTATGGTTCCCACAGCCTGCTCCTAATGATCATGTATGGAGAACAATGCCAAACCATGGCATGACTCCTCATACATCTGGAACATCACTTTCAGCACAAACAAGATATGCTGCAGGTGTTAGAGAAATATTAGAATGTTTCTTTGAAGGTAAGCCAATTAGAGATCCGTATTTAATTGTCCAAAATGGAGACTTGGCTGGTATGGGAGCTCACTCTTATACTAAAGGAACTGCAACAGACGGTTCTGAAGAAGCTGCCGAATATAAAAAATAAAACTGTTAGATTTTAATTTAGAGATGAAGCTTATGCTTCATCTCTAGTTTTTTCTTCCTCATTTATGGCCTTATAATACTTTAATGAAAGTATCTTATTGGCAATTAAACATAATTATTCTAACCATCCTTTTATCAATATGGTTTCTCGTTTCTTTTGGATTTGGAATAATTTGGTCCGATCATTTAGATGAAATAAGAATAGGCGGTTTTAAATTAGGTTTTTGGTTTGCTCAGCAAGGCAGCATTTATTTTTTTATTGTAATTATTTTTGTTTATGTTTTCTTAATGAATTGGTTAGATAAAAAGTTTTATTCTGAATCAAAAAAGACTTTTCAGGATGAAGGCTAATGAGTCTCCAGGGCTTAACTTATTTATTTGTTGGAATATCATTCGCAATCTATATTGCAATTGCTATTTGGTCTAGAGCTCAATCAACAAGTGATTTCTATATTGCTGGTAAAGAAGTAAGTCCCATTGCAAATGGAATGGCAACAGCAGCAGATTGGATGTCTGCAGCTTCTTTTATTTCTATGGCTGGACTTATAGCATTCCTTGGAAAAGATGGGTCTGTTTATCTAATGGGTTGGACAGGTGGATATGTTCTTCTGGCTTTGCTATTAGCACCATACTTAAGAAAATTTGGTAAATATACAGTTCCAGACTTTATAGGGACAAGATACTACTCTAAAGCCGCAAGACTTGTTGCAATAATTTGTCTAATTTTTATTTCTTTTACTTATGTAGCAGGGCAGATGAGGGGAGTAGGAATAGTATTTTCAAGATTTTTGGAAGTTGATATTAATACTGGCGTTGTAATTGGAATGCTAATAGTTTTTTTCTATGCAGTGCTTGGAGGTATGAAAGGCATTACATATACACAAGTCGCACAATATTGCGTCTTAATATTTGCCTATTTAGTCCCAGCTATATTTATTTCTCTTTTAATAACTAATAATCCAATTCCGCAGTTAGGCTTCGGAGATAAGATAGCAGGCTCCTCAACATATTTATTAGATAAGCTAGACCAACTTTCAATTGAACTAGGCTTTAATGCTTATACAGAAAATTCTAAAAGCAATTTAGATATTTTTTTTATAACAGCAGCTTTAATGTTTGGAACTGCAGGGTTGCCCCATGTTATAGTGAGATTTTTTACAGTTCCAAAAGTAAGTGATGCCAGGAAATCGGCTGGTTACGCACTAATATTTATTGCTCTTCTATATACAACAGCGCCGGCTGTAGCTGCATTCGCTAAGATGAATTTTATTGACTCAGTTCAAGAGGTTGAATACAAATCTGCTCCAGCTTGGTTCAAAAATTGGGAAGAAATAGGTTTAATTGCATGGAAAGATAAAAATAATGACGGACTTATTAACTACTCTTCTGGAGATGCTCTGGAAGGGGTTAAGCCAAGCTACATAGATGAAAGAGGGCGATACGGTGAGAGAAAGTTATTAAATTTACCCGACATTTCAAATTCAAATGAAGTTTATATAGATAGAGATATTATAGTTTTAGCAAATCCTGAAATAGCTAAGCTACCTAATTGGGTGATAGCTCTTGTTGCAGCAGGTGCATTAGCAGCTGCTTTATCAACAGCTGCTGGACTCTTATTAGTTATTTCTTCCTCAATTTCTCATGATTTAATGAAAAAAATATTAATGCCAAAAATTACTGAACGTCAGGAATTATTTTTTGCTAGATGTGCTGCGGCTGTTGCAATTTTTATAGCAGGATTATTTGGTATATACCCTCCTGGTTTTGTAGCTCAGGTAGTTGCATTTGCTTTTGGTTTAGCTGCTGCAACTATATTCCCTGCATTATTCTTGGGAATTTTTTACAAAAGGTTGAATAAAGAGGGGGCTATTGCAGGAATGCTTTCTGGACTTATAGCAACAGCAACTTACATCAGCTATTTTAAATTTATTAATCCTGTTTTAAATAGCCCTGATAATTGGTTATTTGGAATATCCCCTGAGGGCTTCGGCTTTCTTGGCATGATAATTAATTTTTGTGTTGCATTAACTGTATCAAGTTTTTATAGTAAACCACCAAATGAAATCTATCAGATGATAGACGAAATAAGAAAACCATAATTATGAAAAAAATAGTTGCTGTTATAGGCTCCTCTGGAGCTATTGGAAATGCTATATCAAATAGACTGCTTGAAGATGACTCAGTAGAAACAATATATAAATTTTCAAGATCTCAAAAATCTGAAGGCAATCAAAAAGAAAAAAATTTCTTCATTGATATTGAAGACGAAAACTCTATTAAAAAATCAACTGAGAATATCCCAGAGGATATTAAGTTTGATATGATTTTTGTGGCAACAGGAATACTTCATAATGACGATGACATCTTCCCAGAAAAAAGTATAAAAGATATTAATGCTGATAAATTAAAAAGAGTTTTATCAATTAATACAATTGGCCCAACATTAGTTGGGAAATACTTCATACCATATTTAAACAATAAGAATAAAAGCATCTTTGCTTTTTTAAGTGCTAGAGTTGGAAGTATCTCTGAAAATAAATTAGGTGGTTGGTATTCATATAGATCTAGTAAAACAGCTCTTAATCAAATAATTAAAAATTTTAGTATTGAAATTAAAAGAACAAATCCAAATGCAATTTTTGTTGGTTTGCAACCAGGAACAGTTAGTAGCTTCCTAAGCAAGCCTTTTGAAAAAAATGTTAAATCAGAAAATCTCTTTACCCCTGATTTTAGCGCTTCGAAATTATTAGAGGTAATTAATAATCTGGAATCAAAAGATACTGGAAAACTTATTGCCTGGAATGGGGAAGAAATCCAGCCATAAAAAAACCCAGCATTAAGCTGGGTTTTCCTGAATAAAAAGTAATTATTCTGAGTCGCTTACAGCCGCTACATAAATAGCTAAACCAAACGCGATTTTGTTAAGAAAATCCGCAAGGTTGTAGATTAAGTTAGCATTAGCCATATCAGCACCAGGACCAGTAGCCATCCAATAACCTATTGGATAGATAGCCCAACCAACGGTAACAATTAATCTAATTGTACCGAAAGCACTTTGTGCTGCAGCATTACCACTTGAAGCATTAAGTTTTCCAGCTTCACCAGAAAATACTTCATAGATAATGTATAACCAAGCTGCAGTAGCTATAACACCGCATACCATTGCATTGCCACCAGTTTCTCCTATGAAACCACCAACAAGCATAACTAGTGATGCTACTAATAGTCTCCAGAATAAACCTGAACTAACATTCGTACACACTTTAAGTATTAAGTAGAACTCAATAATTTGAAGTGGAACTGTAATTAGCCAGTCAATGTATCTGTACACTGTAGGTGATGTTCCAGTATCAACCCAAACACCTCTCATATAGAGATAATGCCAAAACGCCACACCAGTAACTAAACCAGCTACTGATAATGATGTTTTCCATTTACCGTGAACTCTGTCTCTTTCAACAAAGAAAAATACTGTTGCAGCAAGCATAGCAGCTGTTACCAGCCAGAATGATACTCCAGTAAGATCACTTGTCTGCAGATCCGCAGCAAATGCAGGTAGTGCAACTGCACCAACCATCATTAATAAAAATTTCATATATAACTCCTTATATAAGTGTTAGGAGCAATAATTTACTCCCCCCATTTCATATGAACTTTCTATGATACAAAAAACTGAATAATGTATCAAATTTAAACGGATTTTTTAAAATTGTGTATTTTTGTAAAATTTTGATTAACTAAGAATTTTTAGTATTATGCAGTTATATGAAAGTTGCAATTTACCCAGGCTCATTTGATCCAATAACGTATGGACATATGGACATCATCGACAGGGCATGCGGTCTTTTTGATAAGATTGTTGTGGCAATTGCAAAAAGCGAATTAAAAAATCCTTTATTTACACTTGAAGACAGGATAAAGCTCGCAAAAAACATTTATAAAGAAAACCCTAAGGTTGAAGTAGTCGGATTTCCAAGACAGTTAACTGTTGATGTTGCAAAAGAACAAAATGCTTGTGCAATCATAAGAGGCTTAAGAGCAGTTTCTGACTTTGAGTATGAATTTCAGCTAGCAACAATGAATAGATCACTAGCACCAGATATAGAAAGTATATTTCTAACCCCTAAAGAAAGCCTGATATATGTTTCTTCAAGTTTAATTAAAGAAATTTGTGATCTGAAAGGTGATATAACTAAATTTGTTCATCCGTCTGTAGAGCAAGCCTTAAAAGCCAAACTTGGTTCCTAGTACTGACAAACCTCACAATAAAACGTTGCTCTTTGCCCAATTATAATTTTTTTTATTTCGGAGTCACAGTGTTTACATTTCTCATTATTTCTTCCGTACACTTTTAACTCAAGACTAAAATATCCCTCGCTTCCATCTGCTGAATAAAAATCTTTTAGGGTTGTCCCTCCCATCTTAATTGCATATCTAAGAACTTTTTTTATTGCCTTTACAATTTTAGAACAATCATTGAGTGAGATTTTTTTACAAGATCTATTTGGCTTGACCCCTGCAAGAAAAAGACTTTCAGATGCATAAATATTTCCTACTCCAACAATTTTCTTCTGATCCATGATTAATTTTTTAATATCTAAATTACTAACTTTACAAAGATTAAAAAGATATTCCTTGTTAAGATTTTTTGAAAGAGGCTCCACTCCTAGATTTTTAATTAACTTATGCTTATTAAAATCATCAGTTAGATGAATTGAACCAAATCTTCTCGGATCATTAAAAACAATTTTTTCATCTTTAAAAATAAATTCAGCATGATCATGCTTTTTAAAATAATTATTTTTAGTGCTTTGAATTCTTAATTTTCCTGACATCCCCAAATGAATCATTAGATATGATTTATCTAAATGAATGAGAATATATTTGGCTCTTCTTGTGATTTCTTTTACTAGCTTTCCCTTGGTGTCTAATTCAACTGCCTCGCCAACTTTCCATCTCAAGTTTTTATTGTGAACAACAACTCTCTTGAGAATATTATTTTCAAACTTATTAATTGCTTTGACGGTTGTCTCAACCTCAGGCAATTCAGGCATTACTTTATTTTAGTAGATTATTTATCTCTACAATGTCACTGGGACTTATTGTTCCAGCAGCAAGTGCTAATCTTAGATTAGCCAATATGTAGTCATACTTTGCATTAGCAAGATTTTTTTCAGCACTATAAAGGTTCTTTTCTGCTTGAAGAAGATCAACTATATTTCTTGTACCAACTTTATAGCCAACTTGGGTTGCTTCTAGAGCGCTAGTTGCTGAAATTACAGCTTGTTGTTGAGCTTCAACATTTGCCACAAGAGTTACAACATTTGAGAACTGAGATCTAACTTCTTGTATTACTCTTCTTTCTGTAAAAAGTGAATTTTCATCCGCTTCGTTATATTGTGAATATGCTTGTTTTCTTCTTGAGCTGACAGCTCCACCTTGGAAAATAGGTATACTCATCTGAATAGCATAATTCCTTCTTCCTGTTACAGACGGAACTGGTATTCCTTGACCGTTTATTTCAAAACCTTCGTAATTAAATTGATTAGTTTCTGATTCAGAGCCCGAACCAACAATATCTATTTTTGGAAGATGATTAGATGCAGCACTTCTTGCGTTACTTTTAGCAGCATCTTTTCTCAAAAAAGAAGCTTTTAATTGATAGTTATTTTCTAAAGCAGTTTTAACCCAATCTTCTTTTGAATTAGGGTATGGTGAAGACACGCTAAGATCATCTCCTAACTCATCAAGAGAAAAAATTTCCCTTCCTATTAATGCATTAAGAGCTTCTCTGGCAGAAAAAAGATTCCCTTCATTATTTATTTTTGAGGCTCTGCTTAAATCATATGCGAGTTGAGCCTCCTGAACACCAGTTATAGCAGAGAGGCCAACCTCATATCTTTGTTGCGCCTGATCTAACTGTTTTTTAATTGCTTTTTCTTCTGATATTGCTGCATTAAGATTGTCAATCGCCCTTAAGACTCCAAAATATAATTCAGCAGTTCTTAATAAAAGATTTTGTTGCTGATATCCAAAATCTGCCTCAGCAGCATTTGTAAGTGATTTAGATCTCTTAAAATTGAACCAAGTATCTAGTCTAAAAAGTGGTTGAGTTAACCTTGCTGATTTTGAGAAAGAATTATATTCCTGCTGTAATTCATCATTCTGATAATACTCATTCCAGTTTGTTGAGCCACTAAGCGTAAGGCTTGGAAGAAGAGCAGCTCTTCCTTGAACTAGAATCTGTTTATCGGCTAAATATGAATATTCTGCAGCTTTGTATGTTGGATCATTTTCAAGAGCTTCATTGTAAATATCAAGAATATTTTCTGCATTTAGGCATGAACATGAAACAAGAACTAATAAAAAATTTGTATGAACATTGTTTAGCATATGTATATTCTAACCTATTAAATGTTTGCGGTGTAAACATGATAATATCATTCATATTGTTTTCACTTGTAAACAGGCTATCAATTGTTTAAAAATTTGAATTTAAACGTTTTTTTTATTTGTTTAGAGTAGAATAACTAAAAAACTTTATGAAAAATTTTTTTAAAAAAGGTTTTTATAAACTAATCCATAAGGCAAATTAGATTGGCCAAGAATACATACGACTCAAAAGCAATTGAAGTTTTATCAGGCCTTGATCCTGTTCGAAAGAGACCAGGAATGTACACTGATACTTCTTGTCCAAACCATTTAATACAAGAAGTGCTTGATAATTCTGTTGACGAAGCCATAGCTGGACATTGCTCAAATATAAAAATTAAAATTCAAAAAGATGGTTTTATATCAGTCTCAGACGACGGCCGAGGCATGCCTGTTGATATTCATCCCGAGCACAAAGTTAGTGGAGTAGAATTAATTTTATGTAAGTTACACGCAGGTGCAAAGTTTTCTGGTGATGAGTATAGTTTTTCAGGAGGACTTCATGGTGTTGGAGTTTCAGTAGTAAATGCTTTATCTGATGCTCTTCAAGTCAATATTAAAAGAGACTCTAGTGAGCACGAGATGCATTTTGATAATGGAGACAAGAAGAATGAACTCAAGGTTATTGGAGAAGTTGGCATAAGAAATACAGGCACAACTATTAAATTTAAACCTAACCCTAAATATTTTGAATCTGATCAAATCAAGTTCAAAGAACTCAAGCATCTGCTGAAAGCAAAAGCAGTGTTATGCCCTGGCCTAACAATTGATTTTCATAATGAAAAGAAAAAAGAAAAAATAAAATGGTTTTTTGAAGATGGACTTAAAAGTTATTTAGAGGAAGCATCAGATGGAATTGATTTGGTCTTAGAGGAGTCAATTCTGTCTTCTAAGGATTCAAAGACTCAGGAGGTTGAATTTGTAATTAATTGGACCGGAAGGCCGCCAAAAAATAAACTTGATGAGACTTATGTCAATTTAATTCCAACTGCACAAGGTGGATCTCATTTAAATGGATTCAAATCAGGTCTTTTAGAAGCATTAAAGGAATTTTGTGAATACAGAAGTTTATTGCCAAAAGGGTTGAAATTAAATGCTGAGGATGTGATTAATAATGCAGTTTTTGTTGTTTCTTCTAAAATGCAGAATCCTCAGTTTGCCGGGCAAACAAAAGAAAGATTAGATTCAAAAGACCATATGTCATTTGTAAGTAGCTCTACAAAAGATGTCTTAAGCATATGGTTTAACAAACATACTGAAGAAGGAGAAAAAATTGCTGAGTTAGCAATTATTTCTGCTCAGGCTAGGGCTAAAGCCTCAAGTGTTGTAGAAAGAAAGAAAACTTTTAAAGGTCCTGCACTACCAGGTAAGTTATCTGATTGTAATAGCGAGGATTTAAATAAAACTGAATTATTTTTAGTAGAGGGTGATTCAGCAGGAGGATCTGCAAAACAAGCAAGAGAAAGATCTTTTCAAGCAATAATGCCATTGAGAGGAAAGATTTTAAATACCTGGGATTTGGAAAGTGATGAAATAATAAAGTCTCAAGAAATAAAAAATTTATCTACAGCAATTGGAGTGTTGCCAGGTAATGCTGATATTTCCTCTTTAAGATACGGGAAAATATGTATCTTAGCTGACGCAGACTCAGATGGGTTACACATAGCTACGTTACTTTGCGCACTATTTTTAAGACACTATAAACCACTTGTAAATGAAGGAAGAATTTTTATAGCTATGCCGCCATTATTTAGAATTGATTGCGGAAAAGACGTTTTGTATGCATTAGATGAAAAACAAAAAGAAAAGACGGTGAAAGAATTCAAAAGCAAGAAAGGTAAACCAAAAATAAATATTCAAAGATTTAAAGGTCTTGGCGAAATGAATCCATCACAATTAAGAGAAACTGTTATGGATCCAGATACAAGACAGCTAGTAAGACTATCAATTTCGGCAACAGATAATGCTAACGCAATGATGGATCTTTTATTATCAAAAAAGAATGCTCCTGCCAGAAAAGAATGGCTTGAAAAGAAAGGTTCATTGGTGAGGATTTAATATGGCAAAAGATCAATTCGAATCAATCAGCCTCAAAAAATATGCCGAAGAGTCATATTTAAATTATGCAATGTATGTAATTCTTGATCGTGCATTACCAAATGTAGGCGATGGCTTGAAGCCTGTTCAAAGAAGAATTTTATATGCGATGTCGGAGTTAGGATTAGATGCAACTTCTAAATATAAAAAATCAGCAAGAACTGTAGGCGATGTAATCGGTAAGTTCCACCCTCATGGTGATAGCGCAGCATATGAGGCAATGGTCTTAATGGCACAAAATTTTTCATTCAAGTATCCTCTAGTTGATGGCCAGGGAAACTGGGGTTCGCAAGACGATCCAAAGTCTTTTGCAGCAATGAGATATACAGAATCAAAATTAACAAATTTTGCAAATTTATTAATTTCTGAACTTAAATCTGGCACAGTTGACTGGCAACCTAATTTTGATGGGTCCCTGCTAGAACCAGTTATTTTCCCATCCAAAATACCTACGATTCTTTTAAATGGAACATCTGGAATTGCAGTAGGTATGGCAACGGACATTCCTTCTCATAATATTAATGAAGTAATTGACGCAACAATAGAAGTTTTAGAAAAACCAAAATCAGAATTAAAAGACTTATTAAAAATTATAAGGGGACCTGACTTTTCTAATGATGCTTCAATAGTAGCTAATAGCGAAGAGCTTGAAGAAATGTATTCTTCAGGACGTGGGGGCTTTAAAATCAAAGCTAATTGGAGGCAAGAAAAAAATCAAATAATAATTAATGCTTTGCCTTATCAAGCATCTGGATCAAAAATTCTTGAACAAATTGCTGAGCAAATGCTCAATAAGAAACTCCCTATGATTATTGACTTGACTGATGAAGGCGATCATGAAGATCCAGTTAGACTAGTAATCACAATGAAATCAAATCGCGTAAATGCAGATGATTTAATGAATCATCTATTTGCATCGACAGATCTTCAAAAAACTTACAGAATGAATATGAATTTAATTTCATTAAAAGGTGGTCCTAGAGTATTTTCGCTAGTTGATCTTCTCAAAGAATGGCTTGTTTTCAGAAAAGATACCGTCAAAAGAAAACTTGAACATCGTTTAGATCAGGTAAATGATAGACTTCATATTCTTGAAGGTTTGTTAACAGTATTTATCGATATAGATAAAGTGATAAAGATTATTAGAAAATCTGATGAACCAAAAAAAGAACTTATAAAAATTTTCAAGCTATCTGAAATTCAAGCAAATGCTATTCTTGAGATAAGACTAAGACAGTTAGCAAAATTAGAGCAGATAAAACTTGAGGATGAAAGAAATGAGTTAGTCGGTGAACGCGATAATCTAGAAAAAATATTAAAGTCTAAAACGCGTTTAAAAACACTCATAAAAAATGAACTTATCGAAATAAAAGAAACATTTGGAGAAGAAAGGAAATCTCCAATTATTGATTCAACTAATGCTAAGGTCTTCTCCGAGGAAGAAACTCTTGTAATTGAACCAATAACAGTTGTTTTATCCAAAGCTGGATGGGTTAGAAGTGCAAAAGGACATGATATAGACCCAGAATCGCTTTCATACAGAGGTGATGATTCCTTGCAAGATTTTGCAAGAGGAAAGAGTAATCAATTGGCTGTATTTATAGATTCTAATGGAAAAGCTTATTCAATACCTAGTCATTCATTGCCAACTGCAAGGGGAATGGGAGAACCAATTACTGGAAGATTAAATGCAGATTCAGGAGTGCAATTTATTTCATCCGTTATTGGTATAGAAGGAGACAGTTTCTTAATTATGAATACAGCTGGATATGGTTATATAGCTGAATATCAAAATATGGTTTCAAATAAAAAAACTGGTAGAGCTTTTATGAAGCTGCCTGAAAATGGAAAAATGCTAAAAGCTATCCCAATTAAGAAAAGGCATACCCATATAGCGGCTGTATCAAACATTGGAAAACTATTAATCTTTAAAATTGATGAGCTTCCAACATTAGGAAAGGGTAAGGGTAATAAAATTATCAATATACCAAAAGATAAATTATCTGCTGGTGAGGAGTTCATGGCTCATGCTCAAGTTCTATCAGAGGATAGTTCTTTAAGAATAGAAGTTGGCAAAAGATCAGTGACTCTTAAGCCAAAGGATTGGTCAGAATATATTCTTTCAAGAGCGAAAAGAGGCAAGAAGGTCGGAAAATTGATAAATATTGAAAGACTTATAGAAGAAGTTAAACCACAAAAAGAAGATACTTAGTCAATTAAGAAGGATTTAATCAATTGGTTTTAATTGAAAAAATAAAAAACTCAAATTACTTGATCTCATTAAGTCCTAACAGCTCTCTAGTTGGAGTTTATAGAATAATTTTTTTAGCAAGCATAACCTTTGTTTGCGGAGGCATAGCAATAACATTTTATTTTGTTGGGGCTTCACTAATACTGCCATTCGCAGGCATTGAGCTAACAGTTTTATTTATAGCATTTTATTTAAGTTTTAAATGGAGTAGCAAAAAAGAAAAAATATATATCTCTCAAGAAACTGTGAAAATTGAAAAAGGTACAAATAAAGCAGAATATTTATGGGAAGAATTTCGAACTTTTACATCATTTCAAATAAAAAAAGAAAAAGATAAAACTCTTAGATTGAGTTTTAAGTCGAAAGGGCAAGATGTTTATTTTGGAGACTTTCTCAATGAGGATGATAAAAACTTATTGAAAGATTCAATAAAGGATATTATTGAAGAGTTAAACGCTCAAATTAATTAATTTTTCCAAAGTGGTAGCTTTTTCTTTACTTGCAAAAGTTTAAGTTTTTGAGTAACTGGAATTCCATCTTTAAATTTTGGATACGCTTCCCCTTTTATTAGTGGACTTAGATATTTAATTGCCTTAGAAGTAACATTAAAGCCGTTGCCAGAAATATATGATTTAGGTAATTTTTTTTCAACATTAGCTATCTTGGATAAAGATATAGGTGATATTTTCCAAGAATATTTCTTTCCTTTTCCTCTAACTATCACCGGCATTACGCCATTCATACCCTTTACAGCATACTTTACAGCATGAATTCCAACAGCTTCAGCATGAAGAAGATCAGTTTGCGAAGCGATATGCCTTGCACTTCTTTGCAAATAGTCTGAAACGGCCCAGTGATTTTTCAATTTTAATTTTTTAGAGATCATAGAGCCAAGATAAGGCGCAACTCCTCCAAGCTGAGTATGTCCAAAGGCATCTTTAGTATCTGATTCTGCTAAAAACTTACCTTTACTATTTTTAACACCCTCTGATGCAACAATCACACAGTATCCATTTTTTTTAACACATTTTCTTATCTTATCTAAAAATTTACTTTGATTAAAAACAACCTCAGGAAGCAGAATAATATGGGGAGGATCATTTTTTGATGTTCTTGCAAGTGCTGAAGATGCAGCCATCCAGCCTGCATGCCTTCCCATGACTTCTAAAATAAATACTTTGGTGGATGTTTCGCACATAGATGCAACATCTAGAGAAGCTTCCATAGTAGAGGTCGCTATATATTTTGCTGCCGATCCGAATCCTGGACAACAATCCGTTACTGCGAGATCATTATCAACTGTCTTAGGGATAGCAATACAGTTTATTGGGTAGCCAAGTTTTTTACTAATTTGGGAAACTTTATATGCAGTATCAGCAGAATCATTACCGCCATTATAAAAAAAGTAGCCTATATCATGAGCCTTAAAGACATCAATCAAGCGCATATATTCTTTCTTATTTTCATCCAAGCTCTTTAGTTTTACTCTACATGAACCAAACACTCCACCCGGAGTTGATTTTAAGGAGTTAATAGCTGATAGGCTTTCTTTTGATGTATCAATTAATTCTTCTTTAAGAGCCCCAAGAATTCCATTTTTTCCAGCAAACACTTTTCCAATTTTTGTTTTATGTTTTTTTGATTCAAGAATCAAGGCAGCAGCAGTTGCATTTATAACTGACGTTACTCCTCCTGACTGAGCGTAAAATGCGTTTTTTTTCATTATTTCTCCGCTTAAGCTTTGAATAAAATTCAAGTATCGTATTATAACTAATATGAGAATACATATCCTAGGCATTTGTGGAACCTTTATGGCAGGCTTAGCACAAATACTAAAGGAATCAGGTCACGAAGTATCTGGATCAGATAGTCAATTTTATCCTCCAATGTCAGATTATATTCAAAATCTTAATATAGAAATTATTCAAGGATTTGAAGAAGACTCCCTTCCAAAAGCTGATTTGTACGTTATTGGGAATGCGCTATCAAGAGGAAATGAATGCATTGAGAAAATTTTAGACCAAAAGTTACCTTTTGTTTCTGGCCCCGAAATATTAGGCAAAGAATTAAAAGATAGAAATGTTTTTGCAGTATCTGGAACACATGGTAAGACCACTACATCCTATATGCTTTGTCACATATTAATTGATCAGGGAAGAGATATTGGATATTTGGTTGGGGGAATATCTAAGAATATGGAAAATCCAGCAAAACTTGGAACTAATAAGACATTTGTTATTGAGGCAGATGAATATGATTCTGCTTTTTTTGATAAAAGGTCAAAATTTATACATTATTTTCCTTCAAACTTAATAATTAATAATATCGAATTTGATCATGCAGATATTTTTGATAATTTGAATGATATCAAAAAACAATTTCATCATCTTATTAAGATTATTCCTAAATCAGGAAATATTATCTACTTTGAAGATGATATAAACACAAATGAAGTTTTAAAAAGGGGACATTGGTGCAATAAGCTAGCAATTAACAATGACACAATATCTGCAGACTTTAATTCAATGGAGTTTAAGATTGATAATAAGGTTTATTCGCTGAGTGATTTGCCTTTAATAGGAGAACATAATTTTAAGAATTATATTTGCGCAATTCTTGCAGCAAAATTGGACGGAATTGATATAAATGACTCAATAAAATCTCTTAAAAATTTTGAGGGTGTCAAAAGGAGGATGGATTTTGTCAAAGAAATTAGTAATATAAGAATATATGATGATTTTGCGCATCATCCAACTGCCATTTCACTTTCATCAAAAGCAATAAGAAAAAAATATCTAAACAAAAAAATTATCGGAATTGTTGAGCTTGGATCTAACACGATGTCCTCTGGCTATCATAAAGAGAATCTCATAGATTCTTTTGAATCATTTGATGAAGTATTTCTTTTAGATCAAAAAAATATTTATAAACATCCTAATGCTTTCCAATCTAGTGAAGATCTTTTTAGGAACCTAAAAGAAATAATTTTTGAATATGATATTATTTTAATAATGACTAACAAAAATAGTCAAAAATTTATTCAACCAATAATTAAATACCTTGAAAAAAAATAATTTACCAGTCTTTCCGCTAGGCTTAGTTGCACTTCCTGGAACAATTCAGAATCTTCAGATATTTGAGCCTAGGTACATAAAGATGGTTAAAGACTGTATGGAGCAGGGCCATGGTTTTGTCATAGTTTTTCAAAAACAAATTATAGGTAATAATGAAAACGAGATATCTAAAAAAGGATGCTATGTTGAAATAATAGATTTTAATAATCTTCCAAACGGACTATTGGGTATTACTGTCAAGTCAGTCAATAAAGTATCTATAAAAAATTTAACTCAGTTGGAAGATGGATTACATATTGCTAAAATAAATCCTGAGGTTGACCCAGAGGTAGATGACCAAGCTCTCTTGGCAGAATTTCCAGAAATTACAAATATCTTAAATCAGCTAGTTAAACATCCAAGAATAGTTGATATGCCACTAAATGTTGATTTTAATTCGGCAGACTCCGTTGCCTATCATCTAGCAGGATTAATTCCAATTCCATGGCCTCACAAGCAAAGTTTATTAGAAGCTTTCGATGCATCTCAAAGACTATCTATACTTTCAAAATATATTGAAGAAATTTCTTCAAGTTGAGATCTAAATTTCTAAGGGAGGTTTATCAGATTTCTTTCTTAACCAATTTATTGTTTTAAGAACACTTGGTATCGCTATAAATCTTTTTTCAATGAAGTATTTGCCAGGATAATTACTAAGCATCAATCCAATCATAATTGTAAATAAGCCTTGACCAGGCAAAACTAGCATTAAAATACCTCCAATTATTAGCGCATATCCTAAGATATTTTTTATGATGATTGATAGAAACCAGATAACTGGGTAATTAGATCTAAATTTTGATGAGGACTTATTAATAAAATAGTCACTTGGTATTAATGCAACTAACCATTTAATACTAAATAGACTAAAGATAAATATTAAGAAGGAGATTGTACCCAGCCATAGGATAAAATTCTTGTAATTTGATAAGAGTTGAGTAACTTGATTTAAAACTTCATTTTCCAAAAATTACTTACCTTTTTTAACTATTATGATTTAGTATATCAATTACTACTTTTAAATAAAAAATTATCAATTAATCGAAATTATTAATCTATCTTGTCTACAAAAAATCTCTCTAATATTTGCAATCACAGCTTGATAGAAAGCAAAGCTGTTGATTTGTTATCGTTAGATGTCAAAAATATTTCCTCATTTGCCGATGAGATAATCCTAGCTACTGCAACTTCTAATCGTCATGCGGTATCTGTTTCTGAACAACTAGTAGATCATCTAAAAGAAAATAAATTTCATATCTTGGGAGTTGAGGGCGAAATAGACTCTGGTTGGATTCTTGTAGATTGCGGTGAAGTTGTCATTAATATTATGAGACAAGAGCAAAGAGATTTTTATGATCTTGAGGGCCTTTGGGGAGAGAATACTCTTCTTAAAAAAACTACAAATGACTATTAAAATTATCAGTATTGGTAATAAATTAAATTCATGGGAGTCCGAGAGCATTGATTATTATAAAAAACAACTTCCTAAAAACTTAAGTTTAGATTTTATTAATCTAAAGAGCCTTCAAAATCCAAAACTTTCTAAAGAAGAAGTAATTAAAAAGGAATCAGAACTTCTTCTATCAAGAATAAATAAATCTGATTTTATAGTCTCTTGGGATATTGAAGGTGATGAAATTTCAAGCGAAGGGTTTAGTAATTTTATTTCTTTATGTCAGCAAACTAATAAGTCAATCTCATTTATCATAGGAGGCTCTTTTGGCCTTTCATCAGAAATAAAGAAAAGTTCTGATAAAGTTTTTTCAGCTTCTTCATTCACAATACCGCATAAATTATTTAGATTAATATTAGTGGAACAAATTTATAGAGCCCATACAATAATTAGCAATATGCCATATCACAAATGATTGACTTGAAAGAAAGGTACTCAGAAAAAAAACATTTTTTTAGAAGATTGATACTAATATGTACTTTTTTTGGAGCCCTTTTCTTATATTTACTTTTTAAAACCTTTTCTCTTCAGATATCAAGTTATACGGATTATGAGTTAGCTGCTTTAAAAAATAAAACAAGAGAAGTTCTGATTCAACCAAGAAGAGGAATAATTTATGATCGAACTGGTGAAATTATTGTTAACAATGTTCCAAGTTATAATTTAATTCTTAATCCATCACAAATCACAGATTTAAATAACCTTCTTTTAGAAATTCAAACAATTATTAACTTAAATGATAGCGATATTCTTTACGTAAAAGAAAATTTTAAAATTAGATCAAAATTAAATAGAGAACTTATTTTAAAAAGAAATCTTACAAAAGAAGAGATTGCAAGATTTGAAGTTAGAAAATACAGATTTCCTAATTCTTACATAGCAGAAAGGTATTCCAGAGAAAATTTATTTCCATATTTATTTTCTCATTCAGTAGGGTACGTAGGAAACTTAAATGATGATAGCCTTCAAGAAATTTTGTCTTTGCAAGATTTGAGCCTCAAGGAAACAATCTTTAAGTATTCAAATGGCTTTCTATCCGGAAAAACAGGTATTGAAAATGTTTATGACCAAGAATTAAGAGGTTTTTTTGGTAAAAAAATATATGAGGTAGATGCATCAGGCAGGTTATTAAAAGAGATAGATACGATCCCAGCAATTGATGGTAAAGATATCCATACATCTTTGGATCTTAAAAGCCAACAAGTTGCATTTCGCGAACTAAAAAATAGAAGAGGATCAGTTGTGGCTGTTGATATTAGTGATGGCGCTATTGTAACTTACTTAAGTTCACCATCCTTCTCAGTCAATAAAATAGCAAATGGCTTGTCTCAAAATGATTTTAACGAACTTATTGAAGACAAAAATAAACCGTTCTTTGATAGAGCTGCTCAAGGAAGGTATTCGCCTGCATCAACAATAAAACCTGCAATAGGTTTATTTGGCCTTGAAAATAATATTATTGATTGGGATTTTACAATTGATGATCCAGGCTATTTTGAGCTGCCTGAAGATGGAAGAATCTATAGAGGTTGGAAGAAAGGAGGGCATGGAAAAATTAATTTACAAGATGCAATCATTGAGAGTTCAAATACATTCTTTTTTTCTTTGGCATATAAATCAGAAATTGAAGAGCTTATAAAGCATTTGTCTTATTTTGGATTTGGGAGAAATGTTTGCTTAGATTGTTTTCTTCCTGACAATGGTCTTCTTCCTAATCCTGCATGGAAGATGAATACTCTTAATTTTGGTTGGTTTAAAGGAGATACCGTTAATTTAGGTGTTGGTCAGGGATACATGAGCGCTACCCCCCTTCAGTTAGCGTACTATTCAGCATTTATTGCCAATAAAGGAGCCTTAAACAAGTTCTCATTTGTTCAAGATGATAAGACTCTTCCCAAGGATGTTTTTTATAGTGGCAATATAGATGATAAAGATTGGGAAAAAATTCATAAAAGCATGATTGGAGTAATAGAACAACCTAAAGGCACAGCAGGTAGACTTCGCGAATTGAAAGACTATATTATTGCAGCAAAATCAGGAACGGTTGAGCTGGTAAGCACAGATACGAAAGAGGATTATAAAATAATTAGAGAGGAGGAGGCCAAAAGAGATCATGCAATAATAGTTGCATTTGGACCAATGCCAAATCCAAAATATGCTGTAAGTGTTGTTATAGAAAATGGCGAAAGTGGTGGATCGGTTGCTGGTCCTGTTGCAATAGAAGTTTTAAATAGCCTTTTGGATTATGAATAAAATATTCAATCCAAATAAATCAAAAATTTATTTTGATCAGTATTTATTCATTTCAATCTCTTTGCTTTCAATAATGGGGCTTTTATTTCTTTACAGTGCGTCGCAGGGAAACACTGAAACAATTATTAAGCAGTCTTTATTTGTGGTATTTGGTTTAATTTTAATGTTTGTATTGAGTCAGCCAGATCCAGATTTTTATAAGAATAATGCTTTATTTTTTTTAATCTTATCTATTATTCTAATATTTTTAACAATGCTGTTTGGAAAAGAAGTAAATGGAGCCCAAAGGTGGCTGGATCTAGGATTTTTTACATTACAGGCATCTGAAATTATAAAAATAGCCTTACCAGTTTTTTTGGCAGCTTATTTATATGACAAACCACTACCAATTAACTTATTTCAAACTTTTATAACCTTAGTTCTTATTTTGACCATCGTGAATTTGATAAGAGTACAACCAGACTTAGGAACAAGCTTAGTAATTCTTGTTGCAGGTTTGTATATTTTATTTTTAGCAGGGTTAAGCTGGAGGTTTATTGGTATTTCTTTTGGAATTTTTATTTTATCCTTGCCCTTCATTTGGAACAATTTTCTAGAACCTTTTCAAAGACAAAGGATATTAACCTTGTTAGATCCGTCTGCAGATCCTTATGGCTCAGGATGGAATATAACTCAATCTAAAATTGCAATTGGTTCCGGAGGTCTTGAAGGTAAGGGTTATCAGATGGGTTCGCAGGCCCACTTAGATTTTTTACCCGAAACCGAAACAGATTTTATATTTTCTGTTATTGCCGAAGAGTTTGGATTTATTGGAGTATGTATTTTAGTTTCATTATTCATTTTTATTTTATTGAGATGCTTATACTTAGCTCTTAATGCCAGAGACAGATTTTGTAGACTGACGATAGGTGGATTGAGTTTACTATTTATATCTACTGTATTTATAAATCTGGCAATGGTAGTCGGAATAATTCCAGTAGTTGGAATGCCACTCCCATTTATAAGCAAAGGCGGGTCATCTTTGTTATCATTCTATATAGCTTTTGGAATTATAATATCTATGGCCACCCACAAAAAATTGATGCAAAGATGAGAAAAGTACTTTTATTTACAACGATAATTTACAGCCTTTCTGTATTTGCAGATTATTCAATGCATGTAGATAGCGAAGAAGTAATTAACGAGTTAGTAAACGAACATGGGTTTGAAAAAACTTTTGTAATTAATGTATTAAAAAATGCAAAAAAAAGAAAAGAAATGCTTGAATCAGTTGCAAACCCAGCTGAAAAAACAAAGACATGGGACGATTACAAAGCTATTTTCTTAAAAAAGAAAAGAATAAGAGATGGAAAAATCTTTATTGAAGACAATTTATTAACTCTTCAAAGAGCAGAGAAAGATTTTGGTGTCCCCAAAGAAGTTATTACTGCAATCCTTGGCGTTGAAACCGACTATGGAAGGGTAATGGGAAAATATAGAGTTATAGATAGCTTAACTACACTGGGTTTTGATGACCCAAGAAGATCAGAATTTTTTAGAAGCGAATTGATACAATTTTTTATCCTTACTAGGGAAAATAACTTAGACATTTTGAAAACAAAAGGTTCATATGCCGGGGCCATGGGATATGGCCAATTTATATCATCTAGTTACAGAGCATATGCAATTGATTATGACGGAGATGAATATGTTGATTTATTTAACTCAGTTGAAGATGCGATTGGAAGTATTGCCAATTATTTAAATAAACATGGATGGAAAAAGGAAGGAAGTATCGTTTCTAAAGTAAAACCAAATAATGTTAGAAAGTTTTATAAACCACATAAGTCCCTAACAAGATTTTTACCTCTAACATTTACTGAAAAAGGAGAAGAACTTCACTTTATTGCAGATGACAATTTTTATGCAATTGCTAGATATAATATTAGTGATGTTTATGCAATGGCAGTGTATTATTTAGCGGAAGAATTTAAAAAATGAAAAAAATATTACAATATTCACTAGCTCTGGCGCTTACCGTCTCTGCTTCTAATTTTATTTTAGCTCAAAGTTTTGTGCCGAATGCACCCGATTTAAATCTGAAAAGTTATATTTTAATTGAACCAGAAACTAACACAATTATTGCAGAATCAAACTCCGATGGTCTTATAGAACCAGCAAGCATGACAAAGGTAATGACTGCCTACGTAGTCGCAGACCAAATTCAAAATGATCTTATTAATTTAGAAGATGAAGTCTTGATAAGCGAAAGGGCATGGAAGATGGGCGGATCTAAAATGTTCATTGAGGTTGGTAAAAGAGTAAATATTTTAGATTTATTAAAAGGTATTATCATTCAATCAGGCAATGATGCTTCTGTTGCTATTGCTGAATATGTGGGTGGAACTGAGGATGGATTTGTTGATTTGATGAATTCATACGCTGGTGCCTTGGGAATGAAAAACACATATTTCAGAAATTCAACTGGATTACCAGATGATGAGCATTTGACATCTTCAAGAGATTTAGCAATTTTAACAACTAATTTTATGACCAACTATCCAGATATTTATGCTCTATTTAAAGAAAAAGAGTTTGAGTATGGGGGCATCACTGGCAACAAATATAATAGAAATAAGCTTTTATGGAGAGATGAAAGCTCAGATGGTGTAAAGACTGGTTACACATCTTCAGCTGGTTATTGTTTAATCGGATCTGCTAAACGAGGAAGTATGCGATTAATTACAGTTGTTGCTGGAAGTGATTCTGCTAATAATAGTTTTGCAGACACGCAAAGACTTCTAGAATATGGATTTAGATTCTATGCGACCCAAAAGTATTTTGATGCGAATAAAGAATATACCATTGCAAAAATTTGGGGTGGAAAGGAAGATAATATAAGCCTTGGGGTGGATAAAGATATATCAGTTACTCTTCCAAGAACAAATTTTAAGGATATTAAAGTTAACTATAACGTTAAGAATAATGTCCAAGCACCAATCAAAAAGGGTGATGTATTAGGCTCGCTAGAAATTGTAAGCAAGAATGAAGTTGTTTTAACCTCCGATCTTATTGCGCTAAATGATGTTGACGCAAAAGGCTTCTTTGGAAGGCTGTGGTCTAAGTTTATCCTCTGGATAATGAGTTTGTTTGGAATGGTTTAAATGGAAAATATACATGCTGTTTATAACGGCAGATTTAACTTTCTTAATGACATAAAAATCTCTCCTTTAAGCAGAGCATATACATTTTCAGATAGTGTTTATGAAGTCATACCTTTTTGCAATTCAAATATAATAGCGTTTGATAAACATATTACTAGATTAAAGAATAGCTGTGATTCTCTCTCTTTTAAAGCTGATGTAAAAAAGATTTCTTCGGAAATATTAGATTTAATAAATAAAAGTAATCATGCAAATGGTTATGTTTATTATCAAGTTTCAAGAGGGATAGACCCAATAAGATCGCATATGTTTGATGATTCTATATCTTTAGAAACTTTTGGGTATGTTGTTGAACATAACTTTATATCCAAATCACTAACCGTAATGATTTGTGAAGACATGAGATGGCAAAGATGTGACATTAAATCGACATCATTACTGGGAAATGTTCTTAGTATGAATAATGCAAGAAATAACGGATGCGATGAGGTAATTATGCATAAAAATAATTTAATTACTGAAGGAGGAGCGTCCAATGTATTTTTTGCAAATGATGACTGTGTTTTTACTCCTTCACTATCAAATAATATTTTACCTGGGATAACTAGAGAGCTCCTTATAGAAGAAATTAAACAAGCTGGCATTAAAATAGAAGAAGGGCAGTTTGATGTCGATGATTTGCTGAGAGCAAAATCAATTTGGCTAACAAGTTCAACAAAAGGACTGGCTCAAGTCAAAGAAATTAGTGGCAAGAAAACTAATCTAGTAAATGATCATCAACTATTTAAAGCATGCGAGGAAATATTTGTTAAAAATTTTCTTAGTTAGATGTTAAGTCTATAATCATATTATCTAACTCTTGCCAAAATTGATCCTTTGTAATACCTGAAAGGCCTTTTGACGCAAGATCAAGTTGAAATATTTTTTTTTGAAGAGGAACTATTTTTTTTAGAGAATTATGCTTCATAAAATTTAAATAATTGGGGATCTTATTTCTCCAAATCCCAGCCTTCTCTAAATTATTTTTATTCTGATGACCGCCAATTGATGTATTGATTATTTTTCCTAAAATCCAAACTAAAAGAGGGCCATAATGCTCATCATTTTTTTTAATAGATTTGGCAATTCTTAAAGCATATTTTGTATTTAGTTCAATTATCTTATCTTCAAGCTCATAAGGAAGAAATTCCGCACTATCAAAATCTATTTTTTCTGTATTATCACCATTTGAGTAAATTAATTTAAGGATATTTATCTCATTCTGTTGCGCAACAAGATTCCCAGAAAAAATATCTGAAATTCTATTTGTATATTCTTTAGCATCGCTATCTTCCATAAAACTAAGCTGATTTTTAATCCAGATTTTTTCTTCATATGATTTAAGTTTATTACATTCAATAATTAATGAATGCTCATCCATTAATTTGACCCATTTTGTTGATTTATTTATTTTTTCTATAGATGACCTAATGCTTATTACAATATTTTCGAACTTACCAATCTCATTTATATCAAAAATGCCCATAATTTCTTTAGGAATCTTTCCGCCGTTATGAATTATTTCAATTATTGTCTTAGAGCCAAATAATGAACCACCAGCATTCTCAACTATTATTTGCTCAATTTTGCTAAAGTCATTTTCAGTAATTATCTTTCTTTCTGTAAAATTCTTTTGCTTAAAAAAATTATTAATAATATCAGTTGTATTATTTCTAAGGATTATTTCAGGACCGTATGTAAAAAAAATATTTGGAGATTTATCTATATATTTTTCTATCGAAGTTGCATCACATATCAATTAGATTTACCTCCAATATCAACTGGCCTACCAGATCATCTATAATTTCGCTCTCCATAAAATTTAACATTTCAGTCTCAGCTAGAGGATTCAATTCGATTGAGCCGAATCTTTTCATTGCCATCAAATTTTTGTTTAAAGAAATATCCTTAACTTTTATTGAAATTTTTAGATTTCCTTTAATTTCTGTTTCAAGGGATCTTAAGGCAGAACCAGAATAGACCTCATATCTCTTTATTTGGTAATCGATAATACTAATTTGAAAAGTTTCTGCTTTGACTTCATCAGAGCTAGATTTAATTATTTTTTTAACCTTAGTTTCAATCTTTGAAGGTATATCTTTATTAAATGTTAAAAAATATTGCTTATCCTTGAAATTTACTTGTTGATACTGATTTAAGTTGCATGAAGAGATAAAAATGCACGCCATAGACAAAACAAGCTCTTTTTTATACCTCATAATTTATTTATCTTATATTAAAAATTTCTAAAGTTAAGAAGATAATTTAAATTACAAAATTTATAAGCTTATCTTTGATAAATATAATTTTTTTAATTGTATTTTCATTCAAATGATTTTTAACATTGTCTTCTTCCATGGCAAGATTCTTGACCTCATCTTCTTCTAAACTTTTACTTATAACCATTTTTCCTCGAACTTTTCCATTGACTTGGATAATTAACTCAAACTCATCTGCTTCTATGATATTTTCATCAAATTCCGGCCATGATGATTCGATACTGTCTCCATCGAAAAAGAAATCTTCCCAAAGGTATTCACAAATATGAGGCGCAATTGGAGAAAGCATTTTTAAAGAAAAAACTATGGCTTCATTAAGACAGAATTTCTGAGCATCTGATGCGTTTTCATTTTTAAAATTATCAGGTATATAATTTAATAGCTCCATTATGGCTGCAATAGCAGTGTTAAATGAGAATCTTATTTCATAATCATGCTCTACTTTTTTTAAAGTAGCGTGAGATTTTCTTCTTAAATCAACCTCATCTTTTTCAAATTCAAACTCACATTCAAAATTAATATATCTTCTTCCTTCAACAAGACTCCATATTTTTTTTAAGAATCTTGCAGCACCTTCTACTGATGATTCACTCCATTCAAGACTTTGCTCAGGAGGTGATGTAAACATCATATAAAGTCTCACGGTATCAGCTCCATACTTCTCTATGTAAGGCTGTGGATCAACAGTATTCCCCTTAGATTTTGACATTTTGGCACCATCTTTTAGAACCATTCCTTGAGTAAGCAATCTTTTGAATGGCTCATCTCCTTCCACTAGTCCTATATCTCTTAAAGCTTTATGAAAAAATCTTGAATAAAGAAGATGAAGAATCGCATGTTCGATCCCTCCAATATATAAGTCCACAGGGAGCCAGTATTTAGAATTTTCGTCAAATATTTGCTTATCATTATCTGCTGAAGTAAATCTAGCATAATACCAAGATGAATCCATGAACGTATCAAAGGTATCACTTTCTCTCATTATGTTGTCACCTGCATTAATGAAGTCAGAGTTTTGACTTAGGGGTATTGGCTGTGAATTTTTTCCTAATTTAGGAAGTTCTATTGGCATTTCTAATTCATCAATAACCTTTGGAGAGCCATCTTCGTATACAACCGGGATTGGACATCCCCAATATCTTTGTCTACTGACACCCCAGTCTCTAAGTCTAAATTGAATTAATTCTTCTCCAGAATTCAATTCAATAAGTTTAGTAATAATTCTTTTCGAAGCTTCTTCAGAAGACAGACCATCAAAAGTATCAGAATTTATTAGAGTTCCTTTTTCAACACTTGGCAATTCATCATTTTCACTTTTTATAACTTGCTTAATTTCCAAGTTATATTTTTTTGCGAACTCATGATCTCTCGAATCGTGAGCTGGAACCCCCATAACCACTCCAGTCCCATAATCAAGCAAAACAAAGTTTCCAATCCATACTGATAGTTTTTCTCCAGTAAGGGGATGAATTACTTTTATATTTGTATCAATTCCTAATTTTTCTGCTTTTGCCATATCAGCTTCAGCAGCACTAGTTTCTTTACATTTTTCAAGAAAGCTTAAAATAGAGTCATCATCTTTAGACAATTTTATTGCCATAGGATGATTTGGAGAAATAGCTATAAAAGATACCCCATAGATTGTATCTGGACGAGTTGAGAAAGTTGTTAGGAATTCGTCACTTCCATGAATCTTATACTTAATTTCAGCACCATTAGACTTCCCGATCCAATTTTTTTGCATTAACTTTACATTTTCTGGCCAATCGAGACTTTCTAATGAATCAAGCAGCTCATCAGCATAATCAGTAATTTTTATAAACCATTGATCGATTTCTTTTATTTCTATTTGTGCCCCAGAACGCCAACCCTTCCCATCGATAACCTGCTCATTTGCTAAAACAGTTTCATCAACAGGATCCCAATTAACTAATGATTTCTTTCTATAAACCAGACCAGCATCAAAAAACTTTTTAAATATTAATTGTTCCCATTTGTAGTATGAGGGGTCACAAGTTCGTAACTCTTTTGACCAGTCATAACTAAAACCTAAAGATTGCAGTTGAGTTTTCATGTTTTCTATATTCTGATCTGTCCAATCAGATGGATTAACATTGTTTGCTATAGCAGCATTCTCAGCAGGCAATCCAAAAGCATCCCATCCCATTGGTTGAAATACATTAAAATTTCGCATCCTTTTATATCTGGAAATTACATCTCCAATTGTATAATTTCTTACATGTCCCATATGTAACTTTCCTGAGGGGTATGGGAACATCGATAAACAATAGTATTTTTCTCTCTCGTCTACTTTAGATAAATATCGTTCTTCTTTAGACCATTTCTTTTGAACAGTTTCTTCAATAATCTTATGGTTGTATGTAGAACTCATATTATTTTACAAATTTGTTTTACGTTAGCTAGTCTTTTGATACCGTTGCTTGATAAGAATTATCAAGCTTAATATCATTCTGAGTAGATCGAGTATTTTCATTAAAATGCGATCTATTCTGACCTTTTGATATTCTTACAGATTCTTCGCCCTGACATACTTCGATTTCATTTAAATCTGATTCTTCTAACATTTCTATGAGTGTTTTAATTTTTCTAATGTCCATATATCTACCTATTTAATATTTAATGCTTCTTTCAATGCAAGAACATATCCGTCTGTTCCATGCCCGCTAAACACTTTTTCAGCAATATCACTGAAATATGATTTTTTTCTAAAATCCTCTCTTGAATCAATATCTGAAATATGGACCTCAAAAAAGGGAATTTTAACTGCTAAAATTGCATCTCTTAATGCAATACTGGTGTGAGTATATCCAGCAGGATTGAAGATTATTACATTCGTTTTTTCTTTGAAAGCCTTGTGAATTTCATTTATAAGTTCATGTTCTGCATTACTTTGAAAAAAATTTATCTCACAATTTATATTTTTAACAATTCCTCTAAGTTTTAATTCAATATCGTGAAGAGTTTCAGAACCATATATGCTTTCTTCTCTTATCCCAAGTAAATTTAAATTTGGACCATTTAATACTAGTATCTTCATTTAAATGATTTTAACTGAAATTAACATAAATTAAACGATTTTATTTAAGATTTATAGTTTGAATTGGATAACAAAAACCCTTATCAGAACAACCTTGATAAAAAATTTTTGAATTTGAAGTCTGATCAGAGTCTTTCAGAGATATTCTTAATGTTTTCCTTATTATTTTAGTCTCCCCAAAAAACTCATCCTGATGAAAAAGAATATCAGCTTCATTTATTTTATAATCAACAGGCAGGCCATCCTTCTCAATTAAAATTGAACTAAGGTATAAGTAATAACCCTCTTTAATGTCCCAACTTAGGCTTAACTTATTTTTTTCTTTAGATGATGAGAATATGAATACATCCTCAGCTAACTCAATATGATTATCTTTAAGATCATAAAAAAACGAAGTCTGCTCTGCATTAACAGATATCAATAAAAGAAAAGTAGAGATAATATATAATGTTTTTTTCATTGTTGGCTAGAATAAACCGCACAAAATATAATGTGAAGCTTTAGTTGCACTTATAATTAACTATTTATGATAAGAAACTTTTTTATAAATGTATTTTTTCTGTTGCCAGTTTGGGTAATTGAATTAGTTAGTTTGTTTAGCAAAGATATAAAAAGAGAATATTCTTTTGATGCACAATCAAAAATTCTTTTTGCTTTAATGCCTAAATTTGATTTACATAAAGTTGAAGATAAGGAGATACCAAAGGTAAGAGATTCAATAAACGAAAGAAGAAAAGACATTAGACTTGCAGAAAAGACAAAAAAGAACGTAGAAACCAAAGACCATTACATCGGGAATAATAAAAACCTCCTTTTAAGAGAATATATTCCTTATAAGACTGATAACGATAATATTATTTTATATTTCCATGGAGGTGGCTACGTTTTAAATTCTGTAGATACTCATAATGCAACTGTTTCATATTTTTCAGAAAAATTAAGAACAAAAATTTTCTCATTGGAATATAGCTTGTCACCAGAAAGAAAATTTCCATTTGCAATGAACGAAGCACTTGATTCAATCGATTGGCTAATTGAAATAGGCTATAAAATGGAAAATATTAGTTTATGTGGTGATAGCGCTGGAGCTCATCTTGCAGCATCAATAACACATCATCTAGCAAACGAAAATAAAGAAAATGTCCATAGTCAATTCTTGATTTATCCAATGTGTGACCCAGGTTGCAATTCAGAATCATCAGAACTATTTAAAGAGGGATACCTACTTACTAAAAAAGCAATGGAGTGGTTCTGGGATAAGTTTAGAAGAAATTTGCAAGATGACGAAAATAGCTCATTTAATCTTTTGTTACTTAACCCTGAGTGTAAGATTCCAAAAACAATAATTATTACTGCTGGATTTGATCCATTGTCCGATGAAGCTGAAAAATATGCCTTTTTACTTCATCAAAATAACAATTATGTGAAACAATTACATTATCCGTCTCTATTTCACGGCTTTGCATCAATGACAAGATTAAAAGCAGCACAAAAAGCGGTTAATGATTTTTTATCAGAATATAAAGAAATACTATGAATAATATTGTTGAAGTTAAAGATTTAAGCATTGATTTTAAAATCAGAGATGGAATATTTCGTGCAGTGGACGATATCAGTTTTAATATCCAAGACAATAAAACATTGGCTTTGGTTGGAGAATCTGGTTCAGGAAAATCAGTTACAGCAATGTCAATAATGCAACTTCTTCCAATGCCTCAAGCATCTTATTCCAATAAATCTTCTATAAGATTTAATGACAAAGAAATTATCAGTGCATCCAATAGCGAGTTATTGTCATTGAGAGGAAATATTATCTCAATGGTCTTTCAAGAACCAATGACCTCATTGAATCCCTATCACAAAGTAGGAGATCAGATAACTGAATCAGTCCTCCTCCATTC